>Ga0265336_10001206_pt1 | contig 12250 bp, 8 predicted proteins | sample 42119metaG_FD_193583 | JGI IMG/M metagenome (GOLD analysis project Ga0265336, IMG submission 193583) | Rhizosphere microbial communities from Carex aquatilis grown in University of Washington, Seatle, WA, United States - 4-21-19 metaG | ecosystem: Host-associated > Plants > Roots > Rhizosphere >...
ACACAATCGCAAGCGTCTATGGCCGATTCTAGCCGCGCTTATCGTCATTTTGGCCGTCCTGATCGTGCCTCCGTTCCTCAGCGTGAGCCGGTACAAGAGCCGCATCACTCAACTCATCTCAACTTCGCTGGGCCGCCCGGTGCGCCTTTCCTCGGTCGAGGTCCGCCTGTTGCCCAGGCCTGGTTTTGTGCTCACTGATCTAACCGTTGCAGAAGACCCCGCTTACGGCGCAGAACCTGTACTCCACGCCAATACGGTTACGGCCTCCATCCGCCTGCTTTCGCTCTGGCGCGGCCGTCTGGAACTGGACACCATCAGCGTGGACGAAGCCAGCCTCAATCTGGTGCGCACCCCCAATGGCCGCTGGAACCTTGACTCGCTCCTGCGCTCGGCCACCGCCAAGGCCCAATCGGTCACAGGCAGCGCCGAATCGGAAAAACCCATTCGGTTGCCATATCTGGAAGCCACAAGCTCCCGCATCAACATCAAAAACGGCATTGAGAAGCTGCCGTTTTCTCTGGACAACGCCAAAATGTCGCTGTGGCAAGAGTCTCCCGGCGACTGGCGCGTTCGCCTGCGAGGCCAGCCCGTACGCACTGACCTGAGCATTGAACAGGCCGATACCGGTACTGTGCGTCTGGAGGCAGAACTGAAGCAGGCGCCACAACTGCGTCAGATGCCCGTACATTTGGACCTGGAATGGCGTGAGGCGCAACTCGGCCAACTCACTCGTCTACTGCTCGGCACTGACGCCAAGTGGCGAGGCGACCTAACCGGCGAACTGCACCTCGACGGCACCGCCGAAGCGGCTCAAATCAAAACTCGCTTGCGCGCCACCGGTGTTCATCGCGCCGAGTTTGCTCCCGTTGCGCCGATGGACTTCGACGCCAAATGCACCTTGGTCGCCCACCTCTCGGCACGCGCCATCGATAACCTGCTCTGCGACTCTCCGCTCGGCAACGGTCACCTCCGCCTCACTGGCGATTTGCCCGGTCAAACAGGCCAGCCGCGATTCTCCGTTGAGCTGGACCGCATTCCCATTGCCGTAGGCTTGGATGCCCTGCGAACCGTGCGCAGCGGTTTGGCTCCGGGCCTTGTAGCCTCCGGTGCGGTCACGGGCAAGCTCTCGTATGCACCTGTTACTCCAGCGCCAATTGTTTCAGGTCGGGCAAAGCTGGTTCGTTTCGCCAAATCCAAGGCTCATCCGCAAGTAGAGACGCCGCTCACAGGCAGCATTACCGTCGAGGGCCTGCAACTTAGCGGTGGCGGCCTTAGCCAGCCCCTCAACGTTCCCAAGCTACTGTTGGAGCCTGCTTCGTCTCTCGCCAATCAGTCGCAACCGGCTCCTCAGGCGCTTACAGCCACCGTCGCCATTCCCGCTGGCGGAACTGTTCCGCTCGCCGTTTCCGCGCGCCTTGCCCGCTCCGGCTATCAGATTTCAATGCACGGTCAGCTCTCCATACCGCGGGGTAGGGAACTGGCCCATCTGGCCGCTCTCACAAATGCCTCAGTTCTGGACTCGCTGGCAGGCGATCCCCTCTCCGTGGACCTGATCGCCGAAGGTCCCTGGTCCAATCTTCAGTCGCAAGCACTAAGCCTTCCCTCGGGGTCTGACAGCGGCGGCATCGTTGGCACGCAAGCTCTTGCCGCTCCTGCCGACACCCTCGCCGGAACGGTAACCCTCCACAACGCCAACTGGAAGGCCGACTACCTCGCAAACTATATCGAAATATCCCAGGCCACACTCAATTTCACCGCCGACGAACTCCGCTGGGACCCAGTCGCCTTCTCATACGGTCCGCTGAAGGGAACTGCCGTCTTAACGCAGCCTGTCGCCTGCCCCGCCACGTCTACATGTCCGCCGCGCTTCCAGCTTCAATTCGGCGCGCTCGACGCTGCCGTCCTCCAAACCGCTTTTCTGGGCGCAAGGGCCAAAGGCACCATGCTTTCCACGCTCATTGATCGTTTCCGATCCACCGCCACGCCGCCTTGGCCTGTGCTGAAAGGCACGGTCAAGGCCGAATCTCTCATTCTCGGTCCTGTCACACTCCACGATTTCACGGCAGAGGTCAATACACTCCCGAACGGCGCAGACCTTTCCACCTTCGACGCAGCCGTACTCGGCGGACGCCTCCACGGCAGCGGCACGCTGCATACCGCCGCCTCTGCCAAGGAGAAACCTTCCTATCAATTTGAAGGCCAGTTAGAGAAGCTCAGTCCGCCGCTTCTGGGCCGCTTATTTGGCCAGCACTGGTCTGGAGGTACCTTCGACGGCAACGCCAAAATTGAGCTCACAGGCTTTACCGGCAGCGATTTGGCTGACTCCGCCAAAGGCTCTCTCCACTTCGATTGGCAACACGGTGTCGCGGCAGCCACTTCGCTACCTCCAGTCCTAGCTCGCTTCGACCGCTGGACCGCCGAAGCCGAAATCGCCAACGGCTCTCTCACGCTGAAAGAAAATCAGGTCAAGCGCGGCGCACACTCCGAGCTGGTTCAGGCCACGGTCACCCTAGCCGACCAGCCCAAAATCACCTTCACCGTCTCCAAGCAGGCCCCGGCAAAGCGCTAGGGTCGGATAGCGTCGTGTGATAGATTCGCCGTGTAAGGTAAGTGAGGGTTTATGCGTACGTTGTGGGTTACTGTGTTGTTCGTTGTGTTGGGTACGAGCTTCATCTGCGGGCAGCAGAGTAGCGCTCCAGCCACGGATGCACAGCCGACCAGAGTCAAGGTTTATACGGTCGGTCCAGACGTGACGGCTCCAGAACTTCTTCCGTTCAAGCAAGGCCAGCTTCATACAGGAAAATGCAATAAAGTTGATGGCGGGGTTGTGCTCTCCATGCTCGTGGATACGAAGGGTAGCCCGCGCAATATCATGTTTGTTCATCCGCTGGGGTCTGATCTCGACAGGTTTGCGCTTCAGGTTGCCGCTGCTGATCGGTTCAAGCCCGGAACACATGATGGAGTGCCTGTTGTCGTTGCGCAATCTGTAGAAGTAGGTATGCAAACCTGCGTCGAAGAGAAAAAGGACGAAGCGGGCAAGAAGAACTATAGGCTGCAACTCAGGTCTCATCTAGAGCAGAAGTTCTTTCCCATATTCCAACCACCGGAGGAAGCTGTTCTTACCGTTGTCAATTCGAACCTGGAGGACCCTCGCATCGCTGCTGTTCATGATTTCCGTGCCGAAAGCGGAGTGAGCCACCCTGTTCTTCTTAGCCATGTTGAAGCAGTCTTCACTGATGAAGCGCGCAGGGCAAAATACCAAGGGACGTGTTTACTCTCGCTGATTGTCGATGAGCATGGTATGCCGCAAAACGTTCATGTCGTGAAAAAACTTGACTACGGACTGAGTGAGAATGCTGTCGATGCAGTCAAACAATACCGATTCAAGCCAGCAATGAAAGATGGAATGCCCGTCGCGGTCATGATGAATGTCGAGGTAGCTTTCCATCTTTACCTCCACTAGTGGCTGGGCGCGCCATCGGTTACACAGTTTCTTCGCGTCAAATTTCAAAGTTCACGCCTCCATGCGCGAAGCGCCTCTGCCCCACCGCAGGTGGTTCCACGATAAACTGCCAGTGAGGGTAATCGTTGAGCGAAGCAGTCCCAATAGACCGCGAGGAAGCGGCCAAAGCCGCCGAGGAAGCTGAACTTCGCGTAGAGGCTGGTCTCTCTCATGCGTGGCGCGCGCTGCGTAATCGTAATTTCCGGCTGTTTTTTGGCGGCCAAACCATCTCTTTAGTCGGCACATGGATGACCCGCGTAGCCACCGGCTGGCTGGTCTATCGGCTTACCGGCTCGGCACTCTTACTTGGTACGGTCAGCTTTGCCGGGCAGATTCCCACCTTCCTGCTCGCCCCTTTTGCTGGCGTCTGGGTAGACCGTCTCGACCGCCGACAGGTGCTGGTCTGGACCCAAACCCTCTCCATGTTCCAGTCGCTCACACTGGCCGCGCTCACGCTCTCGCACCACATCACTATTCCCCTGCTGCTCGCCTTGAGCGTCTTGCAGGGCTGCGTCAATGCCTTCGATATGCCCGGCCGCCAATCCTTCATGGTCAAGATGGTCGATGACAAACGCGACCTGCAAAACGCCATCGCCATCAACTCATCCATGGTCAACGTCGCCCGCCTCATCGGCCCGTCGCTGGCTGGCATGTTGATCGCGGTCAGCAGCGAGGGCTGGTGCTTTCTCGTCGATGGAATCAGCTACATCGCCGTCATCGCCTCGCTGCTGATGATGCGCCTCCATGACCCCGTCGTGCAGCGCAAGGCCACCTCCACGCTCACCGAGTTGAAAGCCGGATGGACCTACGTTTCGGAGTTCCTACCCATCCGCACCATCCTGCTGCTCTTCGCCGTGCTCAGCTTGATGGGCATGCCATTCGTGGTGCTGATGCCCATTTTTGCCGCAGAGGTGTTGCATGGCGGCCCGCACACTCTGGGATTTCTGATGGGTTCAATGGGCATGGGCGCGCTGGTCTCGGCGTTGTCTCTGGCCGCGCGAAGGAACGTCCGCGGCCTGGTCCGTATGATTCCCATTGCGGCTGGAGTTTTTGGCGCGGGGCTGATCGGCTTTGGGCTTTCACACTGGTTCTGGCTTTCGATGGTTATGGTCTTCATTGCCGGCATGGGTATGATGCAAGGCATGGCCGCCAGCAACACCGTCATCCAAACCATCGTCACCGATGACAAGCGCGGCCGCGTCATGAGCTACTACACAATGGCCTTCATGGGCATGGCTCCCTTTGGTAGCCTGCTCGCCGGCACAATGGCGCACAACTTCAGCGCGCCTTGGACGGTGATAATGAACGGCTGTGTCGTTCTGCTGGGTGCGGCCTGGTTCGCCACGCGCCTGCCCGCGTTACGCAACCAGATTCGCCCCATCTATCAAGCGATGGGTATCATCCCCGCAGACGAAGGAATCCAGCAATAAGCGATCAGGCGGTTATGGATCGAATCATCATCCAGCCTGCCCCAAAATTCCATCGATCCGCGCCAGTTCTTCCGCCGAGAAGTTGAGATTACTCAATGCAGCAACATTCTGTTCAAGCTGCGCCACGCGGCTTGCCCCGATCAGCGCCGAGGTCACGCGCCCATCGCGCAGCACCCACGCCAGCGCCATCTGCGCCAGCGATTGCCCGCGCTGCAATGCCACTTCGCTCAAAGCGCGAATCTGCTCCAGACGACGCTCACTGATGTCATTTTTCTTCAGAAATACTGCGCGTGCGGCGCGCGAATCCGCCGGAATCCCCTGCAAATAGCGATCCGTTAAAAGCCCCTGCGCCAGCGGACAAAAGGCAATCGCGCCCACGCCCTCATTGCCCAAAACATCCAGCAGCCCCTCTTCCGGCGTACGCACAAACATCGAATATTTAGGCTGATGAATCAGGCACGGCGTACCCAGCTCGCGCAGAATCTTGATCGCCACCGTGGCCTGCGCCGCAGAATAATTCGACAACCCCGCGTAGAGCGCCTTGCCGCTGCGCACCGCTTGATCGAGTGCCATCATTGTTTCTTCGACGGGAGTTTCCGGATCAGGTCGATGCGAATAAAAAATATCCACATACTCCAGCCCCATCCGCTTCAAACTCTGGTCCAGGCTGGCCAGCAGGTACTTGCGCGACCCCCAATTGCCGTAAGGCCCCGGCCACATATCGTAACCTGCCTTGGTGCTGATAATCAGCTCATCGCGATAGGGCGCAAGGTCCAGCCGCAGAATTTTGCCAAAGTTCTCTTCCGCGCTGCCGTAAGGCGGTCCGTAGTTGTTGGCCAAGTCGAAGTGTGTAATCCCCAAATCGAAGGCACGCCGCGCCATCGCCCGGCCATTCTCAAAAACATCCACGCCGCCAAAGTTGTGCCACAGCCCCAGCGAAATGGCGGGCAGCTGCACCCCACTCCGTCCCGAGCGGCGATATTGCATGAAGTCGTAGCGTTGTTCGCTTGCAATGTACAAAGGAATTCTCCTGGTTGAAAAGCGCTATGCGGTGTTGTGCGCATCAGTGTCCGAAGGACCTGACGAGCATACCGAATAACAGGAATAAACCGATAAACGGGAAAAATAAGCCCGGAACGCTAATGCCAATCACAATGCCTCTTGCTCGGCTAAAATCGGATTCGTTGGTCTGGAGGCTGCTGAACTTTACCCACCAGCGAACCAGCATAACCGGGACGGCGAAAAGCAGAAAAATCAGCGCCCAAAGTCCGAGAAAGCTCACAAAAGGAACAAAACTAAAGGCGAAAGAAACCACCACCGCAACAGCCATCACCTTCAGAAAACTGGCATCGCTGCAAGCCTGATTTACTTTGGCCATGACCTCAGCGGCTTCTTCGGCCACGTCTGCGTCTATAGCAGCATGACAGAAACGGCATTCCGACTCCGAGGTGTCGATAGTCTCTTTGCATTTGGGGCACTGAAAGACCCTTGCTTGCTGGCTCATCAAACTCAAACTTCCCGACATTTCGATCTCTCCCTTGCAAAATTTGCGTTCCGGAGGCCCACGATTACAGTCAACTGCATCGACCCTCCGAAGAATACGCCATGTGCCTCTCCATAGTCACCGGGAAACGCCGCAGGCCTTCATCTCCAACAAAAGCAGTTGCATCCTGAACAAAACAGCTATAAGATGCGTCAGACGACACCCATGCAAGATTCCAGTACAACTTTGTCTCACTCCGCGCCCGCACCAGTAGCCCCCCGGCTGCGTGTCGGCAAGCTGTGCATTGCCATTCAGGCCCCTTCGCCTGCCGAGTTGGTTGAGCGGGCCGAGGCGGCGCTGGCCGATTCCAAGTTCATTGAGCTGCGTCTCGACTCGCTCTCGAAGCCAGCCCTCGCTCTGCCACAAATTAAAGAATTCCTCGCCGCCCACCGCGATGCAACCGCCATCGCCACCTGTCGCCCCAAAGAGCACGGTGGCAGCTTCACGGGCTCCATGAAAGCCGAGTTGGAGATACTCACAGCAGCAGCAGAGGCCGGTTGCCGGATCGTCGATCTTGAGGTTGAATCGGCAGAAGAGGTTTCAGTTCGCCAGTTCGAACAGTTCCGGGACGCGCTCCGGGCCTCGGGCACGTCGCTCTTGGTCAGCTTTCACGACTTCGCCCGCACCAAACATCTGGAGCAGGCCGCCCAGCGCATCGAGGCTTTCAAGCCGGAGTTCCTTAAAGTGGTCTCCACGGCTCGCTCCCTGGCCGACAACATGGCCGTTCTGAATCTGATAGCCGACCGCTCCCGCTCGGCTGAAGTCATCGGCATCTGTATGGGAGAAGAAGGCTTAGCGAGCCGCGTGCTGGGCCTTCGCGCCGGAGCAGCCTTCACCTTCGCCTCCGCTTCCAGCGATGCCGAAACCGCTCCCGGCCAGCTCACCGTCCGCGCCCTTCGCGACCTCTATCGCGTCGAGCAACTTGATCAGGCAACACGCCTTTACGGCGTCGCCGGCAACCCGATAGCTCACTCGCTCTCCCCGTTGATGCAGAATACCGCCTTCCGCCGCGAGGGCGTCAACGCCGTCCTTATGCCGCTCAAGACGCAGAAGGTCGCCGATCTGCTGACCCTGATCCGCGAACTGCCGCTGGCCGGCGTAGCGGTCACCATGCCTCTCAAAGAAGAGGTCTTGGCCCACCTGGCAACCTCTGACCCGCTCACCGCCAAAATCGGTGCCTGCAACACTCTGCGCGTGGGCGCTGACGGCAATATCATTGGCTTCAATACAGATGTCGCTGGAGTCGTCCGCCCTCTGGAAAAGCGCCTCAAGCTCAAAGGTGCGCGCATCGCCGTTCTCGGTGCGGGAGGCGCGGCCCGGGCTGCTGTCTTCGGCCTGGTCGATCAGGGAGCGGAGGTCTTCATCGTCAACCGCACCCACGAAAACGCCGTCAAGCTCGCCCGCGAATCCAAGGCCAAAGCCCTCAAGCGCGAGCTATTCGCCAAGGCGAAATTCGACGTACTCATCAACTCCACCCCCTGCGGCATGGCCGGCAACAAACAGCAGATGCCCATCGCCGAGAGCGAGCTCAACGCTGCGCTGGTCTTCGACATGGTCTACAACCCCATGGAGACCCCGCTTCTCAAGCTGGCCAAATCGCGCGGCATTCCCGTCGTCACCGGCTTGGAGATGTTTGTCCAGCAGGGCGCACGCCAATTCGAAATCTGGACCGGCAAACCCGCTCCCCAGACCGAAATGCTTCGCGTTGTTGAGTTAGAGCTGCGCCGACGGGGGTGAGGATAGGTTTGCATTGCTCCCTATTTGTCACGCCTAAGGCAGTTAACCGCACTGCGGGTGTTCGTCTGCTGATAGCTGTCGGAGTTCATTGACCACCCGCTCCAGCTCCTCCACGATCCGATTTCCGCCCGCCGCTTTGAACACCGTCAGCAGCTTATCGAAGTAATCCATCTGTTCCTGCCGTCCGCGCTTGAATCGTTTCCAGACCAGCGGCCCAATCTCGCGGTAGTCATCCAGAATCGCCCGTGCGTTGTGGAGCTTGTCGGCCGCTGAAATCAACTGCACGTCAGCCGGCTCTTCGCGCAGCCTCTTGACATAGGCCTGTTTGCGTTCCAGCCATGATTGTTTTTCGTTGGGGTCGTCCGTCAGGCTGTCAGAAAGTCCCTCAACCATGCGTGCAACATTCGCGCCAAAGTTATGCTCAATGTCCCGGAGCCGCAACTCTCCGCCGTGATCTTCGGCGGCGTCATGCAGTACGGCGGCAATCACCATCTCTTCAGTCACCGGGAACTCGACATGCCCAGCCTCGCCCATCACCAAGGCCGCGACTCCCAGAAGATGCGCCATGTATGGAATATCGGTCCCTTTGCGCCGCTCAATGTGCAGCGTCCGCGCATAATCCACCGCGCTGGTAAACCTCCCACCTAGGTGAAGCATTTCGCGCGTACTTTGATTCGGCTGCTTTGTCATCGCGTCGTCATTTCGGCGAAGAAACTATTTACTTTTCTTCTTTCCGGTTTTGTTCCCAGTTTTGGTGTTCTTCGGCTGCGACTCCGCCAGGTGGCTGATCGGTATCGGCCCCAGGTCCGCACCTATGCGCTTGAGTCGCGTGTCGTCCATCTCGTAGGTGATCGTCCTCGGCGTCGCAGGCCGCGTGATGCCGGTATTGGCATCGACGGTCATGTTAGGCCCGTTGGCAATCTGAAAGCTGAACACCGGTGCGCTGCCATTCTTCCCCGGCGTAACTCGCACCGGCAGATATCCCTGAATCGGATGCATCCGGAAGGCTGTCTCGTAGCGATGATGCCGCACGCTCCAGGTGAAGATGCGTACCTGATCGAAATCAAAAGGCAGTCCAGCTTTGGGCGGCGACAGCACCGTCACATACTGCGGAATTTCATGGTTGGGCACTTCGGCGTCGGAGTCATGAACCGTGTTCAGCACGTACGCGCCAACATAGCGCTGCCCCTCGGCATAGGTGCCAATCTCGTCCGGAACATCCACATCCAGGCGTCCGGCCAGCAGCCATCCGGCTCGGCCCTGCGCGTCTCGCACCAGCCACCAGTCTTCCAGAATCGGCGGCTCGGTGTCAGGCAGTCCCGGAATGTGCGCGCTCGCTGCCGGGGCAGCCTCTTGTGCGGGTGCCGGAGCAGCCGGTTGAGAAGCCTGCACAGGAGCTTTTGCCTTCTCTGCGGATTTTGGTTTCGCTGCCGGTCGGCTGCCGGGTGCCGTTTTGGCAACTGAGGCGCGTGCCAGCAGTTGCACCTTGGCGTTCATCGTCAGCAGATAAAATCGCTCTGTCTCGCGCCCCGGCATTAGGTGCAGGTAAATGTCGTCACGCAAAACTCCTGTGGCCACCACCGGGTCTTGACGGTGCGTTTCCCCTAATTGTTCAAAAGTGCGGAACACCTTCGCATCGATCACAGCCCGGTCTTCAATCCAGCCAATCTCGTTTTTCTGCGTCTTGACTTTGATAAAGCGCCGCCCGTGTTCCAGCACTTCCAGCGGTTGTCCGTTCACCACCTCTGCCACTCGATTGGAAACAGCAGCCACGCGATCATGCAAATACATCTGCCGCGCCGAGACGTAGACCGTGTCGTGGTGCTCGTGCCGAAAGCGGCTGCACCCGGAAGTCAGCCCCACTAGGCAGACGCATAGTAGCGAAAGGACAGAAGCCTTTGTGCGCCGGGAAATTGAGTGTAGTGGCATGGAGAGTCGCGTAAACACAGCCTGTTGCAATCACCTAGAGAATAGCACCGAAGGGCAGGTAACCGATCACAGTTCCTTGCTTTTAAGGTGCCGCAACTATGGCAATGGCGGAAGCCCCGGTATTTGCCGTGTTCTGCGCATCCAGAGTGCCAGTCGTTGTCGAGTCGAACGTAAACGGGCTGAAGTAAGGAGTGCCTCCTGAACTTACGCTCAGCAAAAAGGTGCCGCTCGAATCCAGCGCCATTCCTACCGGAGTCGCGGAAATAGAGGTTGTGCTGCCTGCCGACAAAGAATAAGTGGAACCGCTTGCCGTTACCGCAAATCCGGCGATGTTGCCAACCCCGTTGGCAACATAGACATAACTGGGACTTGACACCGGCAGTATGAAACTGGGTGCCAATCCACCGCTTGCAATCGGAGAGCCTGTGGCATTGACCAGCGTTGAAGTGGCCAATGATGCGTAGGTAAATGCACGCAACCCGCCAGAAGTGCCTGCTGAGTTGCCCAGAGTTTCGCCGACATAAAACAGGCGAGGAGTCGTGCTGGGGTCCACGGCCACCGACAGAGCCGCACCGCCGGCAGTCGCCACCGGAATCGTTTTAGCGCTGACCGTGCTCGGGAAGGGGCTGCTCGAATTAAATGGGACCACGATCGCGCCGCCCATGCCCAGGGCGCAGAATATATAGCTGTTATCCGGCGAAATGACCATTCTGCCTTGCTGCAAGGCGGCGTTGGCATTGGAAAAAGTAATCGGAATCGCATGGCCGGTGTATGCGCCAGTAGAGGGATTGACCGAGACAGCGGAAAACGTCACTCCTCCAGTGGTTGGAATGGCCTCGATCAGCCATGAATCGGTCGCGTCTATTTGGACAGCATAAGCCTGATCCTGTGTGATCTGCACGCCGGTCCCTAACACGCCGTTCGTTAATGGATACGAGTAAACCCCAGCGATTGTACTCACAACCAGAAAATTGCCATTCGGCGCGATGTCCATCGCATAAGGAGCGCTGGGCATTGGCCAGGGGCTCCCCGTAATCGAAGTCAGAGTGCCGCTGACAATCTTTTCGCCGACAACCTGAGGCGTTGTTCCATTATTCAAAATGTAAAAGGCGCCGCTAGTCGCGGTGGAGCAATTTGTGGTGCAGGTGGTGGTCGTCGTCGTGCTCGGCGCCTGCCAAAAATTGCCGCACCCCGTCAGAAATCCTGACCCCAGCGCCGCCGCTATCATCAACCTAGCCCAGCTTCCAATCCTCATCACCGCTCCTCGTACTTTCTCTTACAGGCTATACCCGCACCCGCAGCCCCACAGAATTCTAGACGCAGGAGGTCAGCAATTCGTTTATCTTGAGCATGCAAATCAACTTGAAAACCCCTAAACTGATAAATTTAAAGAAGGTCGCAAGGAAACCACTCATGTTCCGCAACACCGAAGACATTCGCATCCAATGGACCAAGGTCGTTCTCCCTCCGGTTTTTCTCGAAGAAGAGCGCCCCGTCACCGAAGCTGCCTCCACCACCATCTTTGACGCCCGCAGCGACATCACATCCATCCTCAACGGTCAGGACTCGCGGCTTTTGGTCCTTGCCGGTCCATGTTCCATTCACGACACCAAGGCCGCGCGCGAGTACGCCGCCCTGCTCCAATCCGCCATCGCAGAGTTCTCCGCTGACCTGCGCATAGTCATGCGCCTCTATTTTGAAAAGCCCCGCACCACCGTCGGATGGAAGGGCCTCATCAACGATCCTCATCTCAACGAGTCTTACAAAATCAACGACGGCCTGCGCCTCGCCCGCAACCTGTTGCTCGACCTGGCCGAGATGGGCGTCCCGGCGGGCACAGAATTCCTCGACATGATCTCCCCGCAATACATCGCAGGCCTCGTCAGTTGGGGAGCCATCGGCGCGCGCACCACCGAGAGTCAGGTACATCGCCAACTGGTCAGCGGCATCTCCTGCCCCGTCGGATTCAAAAACGGCACCTCCGGTAGCGTGCAAATCGCTATCGACGCCATTCTCTCCGCCGCGCAATCTCACGCCTTTCTCGGTCACACCAAACACGGGCAATCGGCCATCCTGCTCACCACTGGAAATTCGGATTGCCACATCATC
>Ga0265336_10001208_pt1 | contig 12236 bp, 9 predicted proteins | sample 42119metaG_FD_193583 | JGI IMG/M metagenome (GOLD analysis project Ga0265336, IMG submission 193583) | Rhizosphere microbial communities from Carex aquatilis grown in University of Washington, Seatle, WA, United States - 4-21-19 metaG | ecosystem: Host-associated > Plants > Roots > Rhizosphere >...
AGCGCCGCGCGCGCGGCTTCACGCGTCTGTCCACCATCAAGACCGTCATCTTCCTGATCGCGGGCAAGCTGGACTTCCTGGCCGTCAACCCGCACGCCCGGCAACCCACTTGAAATTCAAGAGAGCCTCAATTACCAGCCGGTGAAGTTCGACGCGCCGACGTGGCGCAGCTTGCCAGCGCAAACCAACTCGTCGAGTGCCTCGCAAGCTTCTTCCATGGTCGTCGTCGCGTCGAAAGTGCGCAGCTGGACCAAGTCAATGTAGTCGGTGTCCAGACGGCTCAGGCTCCCATCCACCGCTTCGCGCAAGTGCCTGTGCGAGCATGCGACGTCGTGCGCGCCGGGCCCGCTTCGCAGCCGGCCTTCGTCGAGAGCAGCACCTTGTCGCGTCGCCCCTCGATTGCGCGGCCCAGCGTGGTCTCCACGTCGCGGTACCGACCAGCCTTACATGCTGATCGCTGACAGCGAGGGCACGCGAGGGAAGGTCGCCACCAGCTTGCCGCTTGCACTGCAATTCGTGCCAGGCCGCCGGGTCGCGCACCGCGCGCGCGAAATTTTGAAACCATTCGATCATGACATGAACGTCCGTTTCTAGAAAATGAACTTCTTAGCGGGAGCTCTGTCTTCACCGCAGCGCGCGCTTGCGCGGCGCACGCAACGACGTCGCCGGAACCTCGGCGCTCAGTTGAACCAACGATGACAGCTGTGCGACGTAAGTGGCCAGCGCGCCGCGGCCTCGGCGGGTAAGCGCAAAGACCGTCTGCGGGCGCGCATTCGCAGCATCCTCGTGCGAGGCGACCAACTCCGCCTCGACCAGCTTGCCCAAGTGCGCGCCCAGGTTGCCGTCTGTGATGGACAAGGCACGTTTGAGCTCGTTGAACGTGGCCTCACCGCGACCAGATAGGAAAGCGACTATCCGAGTACGCACCGGCTGGTGGAGCAACGGGTCGAGTTGCGGCAGTGCGGACTTCACCGCGCTGCTCCGGTCGGCGGTTGTTTGCCAAGCACCGCGTGGGCGCGAACGATTGGTTCGCCTTGCTCGATTCGCGCTTGCAAGCGATCGATTCTCAAGTCCATCGAGCCGTCGCGGATGCTGTGCCATTCACCGTCACCCGCGCGATAGCGCCCGTCCGGCGCACCGTCCCGCAGCACGATATCGATCGGCTCGGAGAGCGACATCGTCAGGCCATTGTTCGGCAAAAGCTGCAGCACTGGCCCGTCCAAATCCAGGCGAAACGCCACCGGCGTGCCAGCAGCAAGCCGGACAACGCGTTCGCCGCGAGCCGCCATGTCGGCATTGGCGAGCAAGGTGGGCGCCGCGGTCGGTGGGACGACCAGAAACTGGCGCGCCAGGCCCAGCGGCAATCCTGCGACCAATGCGATCCAGGTGACAAGGGCCAGGGCGCGGCGCGGCCAAGGCGCATTGATGCAGCGCGCGTCCAGCCAACCAGCCAGGGGCATGCCGATCGCGAAGCACGAGGCGGCCAGCCAATGCAACGCGTCGTAGCCAAGTCCGGCTGCCAGTCCAGTGACGCCAAGCAGGATGGTGGCTACGCCGATCCATTCGATCAAGGAACGTGAGAACAGCCCGAAGAGGTAGATACCCAAGCCGAGCAATACGATCCACAGCGCGTAGATCATTGCGCCGCCCCCGTAGAAGAACATCGCGAACGAACCGAGCGTGCCCATCGCCAGTAGCATCCACCAAGCCCGTGTAATCTGCCCCTGCGCGAACGGGAGCGTCTCGTCGCGATTCGCCCGAGCGCGGCGTGTCAGCCAGTGGTCGGCGACGCACATGCCGCCAAGCCACACGCTGAGCCAGACGAGCAACGCCACGGCGTGCTGCGTGACGTTGGGAAATCGCTGCGCGTTGACGACGCACTCAGTGAACCCGGCCAAGAGTCCACCAATGCCACCCATCAGCAGCAAGCTGTGCCGATCGAGGTGCACGCTGCGATGTCCGGCGTACAGCATTGATTGAATTGACTCGAGTTCTAGGCGGGCATGGCTCATGGTTCACACTCTTCGTTTCATAAACTATAACTCTGCTTTGCAGAGTCTCAAAGCAGAGAATGCTAGACAATGGGCTTCAAATATCCCATGTCACGTAGACAAACCGGGACCGTCCCTGAGCACCGCGCGGTATCGACCAGGCACGGTGAGAGACTCTTGAACGATCCTACTGCCATCTGTTCGCATGCTGCGTTGCCACTTTTCGCGTCCTGATCCCCGCCCTCCTACGGAACTTGTTCCGCTCGCCGTCGCAGCCCTGCTGTGTATGTTCGGTGTCGGCGTGCAGGCGCAGGTACTGCCACGGGTGCGCCCAACACCGTCGCCCGTGACACCGCGCGAGGCTGCCGGAGCCGACGCGCCTCCGCCGACGGTCGCGCTCATGGCCGACGACATCGTCAGCCACCTTGGAGGCGTGACTCAGGCGCGCGGCAAGGTCGGCCTGAGTCGGTTCGACATGAACATGGTCGCTGACCTGCTCGTCTACGATCAACTCAGCAACACCGCGCATGCCGATGGCCACGTGCGAATTGATCGCGGCACCGACTGGTTCAGCGCGATGCGCGTCGACTTGGAGTTGACACGCCAGGCCGGCACGCTGGTCGACACCGAGTACGAGCTAGGTGCCTTCAAATCCGGCGGTCACGCGCAGCGCATCGAGTTGGTCGACAGCAAGCATTTTTCCGCCTACGCGGCGGACTACTCGAGCTGTCCGCGGGATATCCCCAGCCGGCCACCCGACTGGATCATTAGCGGCGATCGCATCGACGTCGACGCCGCCGGCAACCAGGGAAGAGCCACGAACGCGGTGCTGCGTTTCCTGGGCGTTCCCATCCTCGCGGCGCCATCGTTGACGTTTCCCGTCACGGCCGACCGGAAATCCGGCTGGCTCGCGCCAACGCCCGGCTTCAGCACGCGTGGCGGGGTGGAGTTGAGCGAGTCGTACTATTTGAACCTTGAGACCAACCTCGACGCAACGATAACCCCCGTCGTGTACTCGAAGCGGGGCGCCGCGATCACTGCCGAATTTCGCTACCTTGGTGCGAGCGACCTGGGGCAGGTCACCGGGTTCTCGCTGCCGGACGACAAATCGGTCGGTCATTCGCGCGGCTCGCTTGGGTGGGCGCACGAGGGAACTCGTGGCGACTGGCTAACGTACAGTGCACGCGTGCAGCGGGTCTCCGATGACCAATACTGGAAAGATTTCTCCAATCAGATCCCGTCGGTCACGCCGCGCCTATTGCCGACTGACCTGTCGACCACGCGCCGCTTGGTTCCCTTTGGCAACGTGGGCGAGATCGATGCATATGCGCGCGTGGAGCGCTTCCAGACTCTGCAAGACTTCGGGGACGACCCGCGGCACCCGAACTTCTCGGCCGTGATTCTGCCGCCTTACCAGCGCAGCCCGCAGGTCGGTGTGCACGGCCACCTGATGCTCGCGAACGATCTGCGCTTCGAATTCGAGACCGAGGCAAACCGCTTCGATCTGTCCAATCGCCTGCCCAAGTGCCCAGGAGTCATCACCAGTGACATGCCGACTTGTGACAACCGCTCCGGGGGCATGCGCGCCCATTTGATCGGCGCCGTCTCACGCGAGTTCTTCTCCGACTGGGGCCACATTGCGCCTCGCCTGTCGATCAACGGCGCCACCTACCGCACCGACACGCCGATGGCCGACGGCCGCTTCGACGCTGCGCGCTGGATTCCGACCTTCAGCACGGACAGTTCGGCCAGCTTCGAACGCCAGACTATGCTGTTCGGGCGCGAACTGTTGCAAACATTGGAGCCGCGCCTGTTCTACGTGCTGACGCCAACGCGCAACCAGAACAACCTGCCGCAGTACGACACCGCGGCGAAGGACTTCAACGAGGTGTCGATCTACAGTGACAACCAGTTCACGGGCATCGATCGCATCACCGACGCGAACCAGCTCACGGCCGGCACCACCACACGCATCAACGACACCGCCAATGGAAGCGAGTTCTTGCGCCTGGGCATCGCCCAGCGTTTCTTGTTCAAGGATCAGTCCCTGACCACGGACGGCACTCCCGATGCGCGCAAGATCTCCAACCTTCTGGTCTTCGGGTCCTCGTCGGCGATGGAACATTGGAGCTTCGACGGAACGGTCGAGCTCGACCCGTCGTCGAATTGGACACAGCGCGCCGTCATTGGCACGCGCTACCATCCGGGACCCTACAAGTCCCTGAGCCTGACGTATCGCTTCGCCCGCGATTCGAGCAAGCAGTACGAGGTTGGTGGGCAGTGGCCTATCTACCACCGCGCTCAGGCGACCGACGGGGCCAACGGTTGCGGAGGCACCTTGTACGCCGTGGGCCGCATCGACTACAGCGTCACCGATCGCCGCGCCACGTACGCCGTCGGCGGAATCGAGTACGACGCCGGCTGCTGGATCGGCCGTTTCGTGGTCGAGCGACAGTCCACCGGCCTGAACGTGAGCAACCCTCACTATATGTTGCAGCTAGAACTCAAGGGCCTTTCGTCGCTCGGGATCGGCGACGCGCTGCATTCGCTGAGGAACAGCGTCCCAGGCTACGAACTTTTGCGCAAGGATCCCGGTCTGTCGGACTCTTCGAACAATCCGCATTGAAGAATGCGGAATCTCTGAAGGAGGGCGAGTGTGCAACATTGCGGACGGCTGAACACTCGAGCGGGCGTTGGTGCGGCGAGACCTGGCCTGTAGGATGCTGGCGTCGAAGTCGTTCGATCGCCATGCCACCCAAGCGCAACGCCGAACGCCGGCACTACATCCAGACGGTGACCTTCGAGGTGACGACTTGGTCCGAGTACGAGGCTGGACTGCGTCGACGCGGGTGCCTGACGATTTGGATCACGGAGGCCGCCACTGGTGCGTGGAGCGCTGCGTCGCGCGCGAAGTCTGCCATTCGCGACGTCAGAAACGATTCGCCTTTGAGCTTGCTGGCCCAACTCCGTCAGCCCTGCACACGATGTGAGCTGACATTCTGGGGAAGGGGGAATCTCGTCCCGCTCCGCCTCACCGCACCACCGCCACGCTTGCCGTCAGCTTAGCGGAACGGTAGGCCGTCCGCCTACCTATGGGCGACCATGATGTCTAGGTCCACAGGCGCAACACCCAGCCACTCTTGCGGCTGAGATTGCGAAGCATTTCCGTGGGTCGCATGTCAAAATGCCGGCGGAACTCGCGACACAAGTGTGCCTGGTCGGCAAACCCGCAGTCAGCAGCGATCGCGGACCAGGTCAGGTCCGACCTGACAAGATCTTGCGCCGCGATCAGTGTCCGCTCCATGCGTCCGATTGCGCGCAATTCGCGCAATGTCATTCCGGTCCAGCGCTTGATTCGACGATCCGACTGGCGTGAGCTCAGTATCGATTCATTCGCCCGTTGCTCGACGTCGCTCGACCATGCATCGATTCGGTCCCAGCGTACGCTTGGCGTTGGCAGCCTCGGCGAAAGTGCGCTGCAACGCCTGCCAAGAAAAGATTCAATCAGTTGGATCCTCGCACGGTCGTCAGCGGCGTGATGCACTTCGCTGGCCATGTAGCACCAGTCCGCGTCAAAGAGGTCCCATAAGTGGGTGTAGCGGCCGATATGTTCCTCAATCGGGAGTCCGCTGATCGACCGTACGACGTCGGGATACATGATCATCGTGAAAAGCCTTGTGCCTCCACGGTTCGCGCTGAACGACGGGCGGACATGCGGTCCAGAGAAGATCACGGGAAGACGGTTAGCCAGCTCGCTTCTAGGTAAGGCGACGGCATCCAGTCGAGAGTCGTGGCCCTCGAGAATCCAGACGAAAACACAGGCCGGGACCGGCGGGAAGTAGTTCCAGTTGTCCAAGGAACCGGAACCTGAGGACGCCACGACGCTTCTCGACAAATAGGCCCGCACGACGTTCGACAGTCCCGCGTCAGGCAGGTACAGCGCAGCGCGCGAGCCGTCGGCGTCTTGAATTTCTCGTCTCGGGCATCTTGACGAACTGATCATGAGAGCGAACGAGGGCTTTGAGGAATCGAAAGGTGTCTGATTCGTTCAAGACACCGTCTGTGGAGATGGCTAAAGTTCTGAACATCGACAACCAACCGCGAACACTACCGTGCCACGATTTTCGACTGTGTCCTGGCTAGCATTCTCGCTGTTCCTGACGTTGGCAATCCTGTGGTTGTGCGTGCCAGAATTCCTGCTCGCACTCTGGCAAATTGAGGCGCCTGAGTCGGCCCTCGTCGTTGGACGCCGCTCCTCAGCGTTCTTTCTCGGATTTGCGCTGCTCGCGTACGCCATGAGGAGCGCGGGACCCTCACCGTTGCGAACTTCCATTGCGGATGCCCTGGCCTTGGCCTGCACGTCATTGGCGGTGTTGGGAATCTTGGAGCTTCTGGCGGGTCGAGTCGGTGCAGGTATTCTGTCTGCAGTCGGCGTCGAGCTAGCGCTCGCAGCAGCGTTGCACCTTTCGGTGCGCGCCCAGGTCGCGCAAGGGAATGGCGTGCCGTAATCGCAGCGTCCACAACCTCCACCCGTGGCGGGTATCGCCATCAACTGGCCGACACCGAGCGCGGTGTCGGGCCGTTCTGTGTTGGCAGTCCCGATCCGTAAGCCCTCGTTCACTTCCTTCGAGAGGCTGCACGCGCCACCGGAAGACCGCACCCTCTGCCGTTCTCTCATCAAGTGCAGCCAAAGGACGGCCGCATCTTCCGCCGTGACCAGGTCTATATCCATCGTGTCCAGGCAGCCTAGAACTTTGTTGACCGCTCCATCCTCCGCATACCAAGCCGATACAGCGAAGCGCTCCGTGGCCCAGTCATGGACTTGCGCATTGGTCAGTGACCCTGCCGGCCACTGCGTCAGAATCGAAGCGACGTCAGTCCTGGATATCGTTTGGCTCATCCGATCCTCAGGTGCGACGTGTGACGGAAATACGCGCATCGAGCGAAATCTCTAGGTGGCCTACCCCGAAGCCGACGGTCGCGACCGTCAGCTTGCGGCCGACCTGCGACCTTAGCCCATGTTTGCGGCCGCGAACACGCTGTGCATCTATGGGGCAGCGAAATAGAACTCGCTGTGTTCGGAACTCCGGCCTCGAGCACGCACGCGGGCTGACGCTGGCCGGCGCGCCCTCAAAACGGCGCGTCGAGCTGGAACGGCACCTCCTCGTGACGCCTCGGCTGCTTCGGGGACGCTTCGTCCGAGTTTGCGCCATCCGGGAAACGCACCGGCAGTCCGACGAGCGCGCCGGGGCCGAACAGGCGCATGTTGACCCCCATCCGCGGCGAGTCCTCCGGCTCGCCGATTGCGGTCCATCCGAGGGTGGCCCCACAACCGGGGCAGAACGGGACAGACAGGCACACCGGATCGATGTCCTTCCGCATGAACGACTTCGTCGTGCCTTCCATCTTGACCTCCGTCGGACTGAAATACCCCCACAGGGTACCGAGCCGGAAGCACAGCGAGCAGTCGCAGCTATTGAGATAGTCGGGCCGCCGCGCGACGGTGACCGTGACGCCACCGCACGGGCAGGAACCTTTCAGCATGGGTTGACCTCTCCTGGAAACGGGACGCAATCATCCACTCAATCCCCCACCCGGTGCTGCGCGGGCGCGATTCAGCAGTTCGGCCGCGAAGCGCCAGAGGCAAACATTTCCGGATTTGCGGATTTCCGGAATCGATCCCGCCGAAATCGGACGGCGCGGATCAGCAGGCGCACCTGCCCTGACGTCGCTGCGATGGTTGCCCGCCACGGAGACGCCATGGCGAGCCCGTCGGAAGCCGGACGTTCGCGACTGGCTGCTGGAGGCCGCGTGCAGTCCGGTACGGGCCGAGCCGAGCCGATCGTAACGCCTCCCGACCCAACAGGGACATTCGACCCTGTCGAACTGACGCCGAATGGCAGTCGCTCATGGTGTACCCGGCTGCGCGCCTAGCCGGGGAAGTGCGGATCGTTTAGGGCTCTCTCGCTCACCTTCGCTCGATCGATGATCGAGAACAGCCAAGGTGCGCGATCCGCTTCGCATTGGGGATCGTAGGTGAAGCAGGTAACGCACGCCTTGACGACCTCGTCCTCCAGGCCGGCCGCCCCATAGGCGACGACTTGCTGCTTGGCCCGCCCGTGACCTGTCCGCAGTGCAGCGTCGAAGGCCTCGGGCGTGAGGGGGTAGGTGGGCGCCTCTATCCGCATCGAGCGTCCTGTTCCGGAGTGTGGGGGTGACTTTGAAGAGCATGGGCCGCTGAAGCTCGCACTGGGGAAAAGCCGGCGACAGTCGCACGGCGCAGATGCCGCAAGCGGCCGGTCGTCAATGACCGCCACTCGCGCCGCGTGCAGACTACTGGCTGCACAATCGTAACGCTGCTGCGCAGGCGCGGCCCGCAGGCCAGGGCCAGCAAGCAAAGGGGGAAGCAGGAGTTGACCGCTACCGATGGCAATCCGGATCGTCCGACATGCGTGTCGACTGCGGCCCATGGCTGCCATCGGTGTCAGAATCTGGCTCCGAAAGCAAGGCACAACCTAGTCTTCAGCCCATGTTCAAACTGAGAATCAGCGCTTTGCTTGGAATGCTCAGCCTGGCTGGAGCCGCGCTTTGCGCATCTGTTGCTGCGCCCATGGCTCCGTCCGACAAACCGCGCCTCTTTGTCCTCACCGATATCGAGAACGAACCAGACGACACCCAATCCCTCGTGCGGCTGCTGCTCTACGCCAATGACATCGAGCTGCGCGGTCTGGTGGCCACCACTTCGGTGCACATGAAGGAGGGGGTGCACCCCGAATCGATCGTGCGGGTGGTCGATCGATACGCCCAGGTACTGCCCCGGCTTCGCCTGCACGATCCCGCCTACCCCGACGCCGAACAACTGCTGTCCCGCGTCGCCCCGGGGCAGCCCGGTTATGGTCTACAGGCCATTGGCGACGGGCATGACACCCCGGGCTCCGAACTGCTGCGGCGCGAGCTCGAACGCCACGACCCGCGGCCGCTGTGGGTCAGCGTCTGGGGCGGTGCGAACACGCTGGCGCAAGCCTTGCACAGCCTGCGGCGCACGCGCCCGCCCGAAGCCGTCGCCCAAGCCGTGAGTCGACTGCGCGTCTACGCGATCTCGGACCAGGATGACACCGGGGCCTGGCTGCGTCGCCAGTTCCCGGACCTCTTCTACATCGTCAGCCCAGGTGGCTATGGCAACGCCACATGGAGCGCCATGTACCGGGAGATTGAAGGCATCGACAACAGCAACGTGAGCAATGCCTGGGTCGCGGGCCACATCCAGCAGGGCCATGGCCCGCTCGGCGCGGCCTATCCTGATATTGCGTACGGCATGGAGGGCGACAGCCCCTCCTTCCTCGGCCTCATTCCGAACGGCTTGAATGTCCCCGGCAAGCCTGACTGGGGCGGCTGGGGCGGGCGCTACGAGTTCTACACGCCCCGCCGCGACGACACCGACCCGAACGGCTTCAATGGCGGTGTCCCCGTCGAGGCCGAGACCCACCCGATCTGGACCAATGCGGTGGACCGTTACCGCCCCTTCGTGAGCGCACCCTACGGCCGCCCCGTCAAGCTCGCCGAGCGCGAGTTCAGCGGCGCGGGGGTGACGCTGTGGCGCTGGCGCGAAGCGATCCAGAACGACTTCGCCGCACGCATGCTCTGGACCACGCGCCTACCGGCCGAGGCCAATCACGCGCCAGTCGTGCGGCTGGCGCACGCCTGCGAGCTGAATCTGCGCGGAGGTGACTGGGTCACGCTCGATGCCAGTGCCAGCACAGACCCCGATGGCGACAGTCTGAGCTTCCTTTGGTTCGTCTATCCCGAGGCCGGCACGTTGAAGACTTCACTTTCGGTGGGCACAGAGAACCTGGCCAGAGTGCGCTTCCAGGTCCCCGATACCGACGCTTCCGCCACGGCTCACGTCATCGTGCAAGTTACCGACAAGGGCACGCCTGCTCTCACGCGCTACCAGCGCGTGATCCTGCACATCGAGCCGCGAGCACATTGACCCGTTCCATAGCTCGCCAGGCGACCCCCATCGGGGACTGGGCACGGTATGGCGACCGCGAGTTCTGCAGGTGAGGGAGGCCACTGCCGAGCATGTTGGAAGCATATCCATCGAGCGGTTGAGCACCTCGAACCGGACATCGACGAGAGCGGTGTCGGCCCGACGCGGCCGAGCGGGACATCTGCCAGCGCCTGAACGCGGCCGCGATACAGCTCGCTATGGCTTCTCGGCGCCGATGCGAAAGGCATTCGGCGGGTCCCCGGGTTCGCACGCGTCATGTTCTTGATGAAAGACGCCGCATTCGCGAGTCGACGGATGTCGGCTCAAAGGGCGCGCTGACGGCGCAACGCCTGGCGAGGACTCGATCAACACACCCCGCCGACGGTCAGGAGACATTGACCATTGCAGTGAAACGAACCGGTGTCGCGCTCCTGGTGCGCGGCCTTCCTTGCATGGCCTTCGGCGCCGAGATCAATCTCTTCGGGCAGGTGGCCGGAGGCGAAGCGGCGGTGCTGGTCACGCTCGGGCGGCCCGTCCAATTCCTGACCGTAACCCGATGCGCCGGGCGCACGCCTTTCGGCGCTCATCGCCGCAGCCGCACCTGCATCGAATGCGGCAACGACCGACGCGGCATCGTCGGCCACCAGTCGACCTCCTCTCGACCAGGATCTGCAGCGGCATTTTTCGCCCGAAAGTCATCGCTCCAGGGTGCCGACGATCGGCCTGGAGTTTCCAGACGCGTCACCCTCGGAGTTCGAAATGCCCGCAACACAATCGCAAGCAACAGCGTCAGTCCCGGAGGCCCAGTCCGGGCCGCTCATGCGCATGCCCACCGTCGTTCGCTGGACTGGCCCGATTCACCATCTACCGCCTGATCGCGGAGCGCAAATTCCCGGCCCTGCTCGTACTGGCGACGCGCGCCGTCGCGTGGCGCCGCGCCGATCTCGAGCGCTGGAGGGAAGGACGGCCGCACGCCACGCATTGATCGTATGCAAAGATCAAGTCGGCAGGACTTCCAGGGCGCCGCAGGCACTCCAGCAGTTCCGGCGCCTTGATCGCCGCAATCGGCCGGCGCCCAGCCACGGGAACATCTCCTGTTCAAGTCGCAGTTGTGCCGGTCGGCGTGTCCGCCGCTCACTTTCGCGGTGTGCACCGTCGCCAGCCACTCGCGCGCCACGGCCTTGAGCGACCCGGACGGGGCCAGGCCGGCGTCGGCGACGCATGTCCGCGACCCGCTGGCGTTGGTGCTCCGCCTTGATGGTCTTGCGGGCGTCGCTGGGGTCGCCGCCGGCGCGCACCAGCTTGCACGCGTCGTCGGCCTTCTTGCACGCGAGGCGCAGTCCGGTGTCCGGGGACGTCCCCAGGCTCAGGGTCTTGCGCCGGCGTTGATGCTGTAGTCCAGCAGCCAGCCACGCGCCCCGCCCTTGGCGAACAACAGCAGGTACAGCCCGTCGCCGTCGCTCAGGCGCTTGCGCTGGTCGCCCGACTTGAAGCGGAGGATGGCTTGTTCGCCTGCGATGAGTGCCTGGACATGCGGTAACTCTCGGCCCCGGATCGGCTCGATTGCGCGGTTATTGCGAGAGTTGCTGCAAACTGGGGCCGGAGAACGGCGGCGGTTACTGCACTACGGCGGACAAAGAAAAAGGCCCAAGTCGTTGATTTACTTGGGCCTTTTGGTCGGTTGCGGTCTTCCGCGAACCTTTGGATGGTGGAGCCGGGGGGAATTGAACCCCCGTCCGCAAGCCATCACCGGACAGTTCTACATGCGTAGTTCTCTGATTTGAGTCTCGCTCCAACGGTCGCGCAGGAACACGCTACCGGTGGCGCCAGCTACTGATTCTCGTCCTCTGCCGAGTAGCCCGGCAGAGCACCAGCCAATGTGAATGACCTCTCAGCTCAGAATATTGCTATCCCTTGCCCGGCCCATCGGCCAACCGTTGAGAGGCTCACGGGTTTTAAGCCGCGAGAGCGTACGAAGAGTCGTTCGCAGTTACTTTGTTTCCAGTGGATTTACGAGCGAACTGGTGCTCGGCATGCCCTGCGCCGGATCCGTACCCACGTCGAAACCTGGTCGGCCCCAGAACCTGCATTTTAGGGCAAGCGGCGCGTCTTCAAGGCCACGCCGGGCGGCTTTCGGCGAATCGGCACGAACGAGGGGGCGTGGTGCCCGAAAAAAGACAACGGGCGCCGCGCATCGCTGCGGGGCGCCCGGCGGGGCGAAGCGGGCCGCGAGGCCCGCGTCGATCAATGCTGGC
>Ga0265336_10001211_pt1 | contig 12228 bp, 10 predicted proteins | sample 42119metaG_FD_193583 | JGI IMG/M metagenome (GOLD analysis project Ga0265336, IMG submission 193583) | Rhizosphere microbial communities from Carex aquatilis grown in University of Washington, Seatle, WA, United States - 4-21-19 metaG | ecosystem: Host-associated > Plants > Roots > Rhizosphere...
CATGCCGTAGATATTGGCGCGGTAATTGATCTCTGAAGGGCTGATGCGGTGGCCGCGGCCATGGCGCGGCAAGAAGACCACGGGAATGCCGCTTAATGCACCGGTGATATATTTATCCGACGGGGCACCAAATGGGGTCTTGACTGCGATTTCCTTGACCTTGGTTATTCCCTCGATCTGATAAAGCCCGCTGCCTCCAATAATCCCGACTTTTGCCATAACATTTTCCTTCCTATTGCGGGTCCTGACAAATCCGAGCCACCCGCCGCTTTACTTAGCTAATTCCTTAGCCCGCTTCTTTGCGGCCAATAAAGCCTTAAACATTAATTGATCAAACTTTCCTTTTGAAAAAACATCCATTGCTGCCTGGGTTGTGCCGCCTTTGGATGTTACTTTGACGCGCAGATCTGAGGCTTCAAATGGGCTTTGGTCTAATAAATGGGCGCTGCCGAGCAGGGTTTTATAAACTAATTGTTTGGCTTGAGGCTCATTAAACCCTAATTTTTTGGCTGCGTTGATCCATTGCTCGACGAATAAAAATACGTAAGCTGGACCACTGCCGGATACGGCGGTGACTGCGTCGATCATGGATTCTTTCACGATCACGACCTGGCCGATGGACTGTAAAATATTCTTTACTGTTTTTAGATCAGCGGCAGTGGCATAGCGGCCTGCACTGATCGCGGTGATCCCTTCTCCTATCAACGCCGGCATATTGGGCATGGCACGCACTACCCTCACCTTGCCGCCCAGATGTTTCTCAAAAAATTTCGTTGTCAGTCCGGCGGCGATGGAAATGAATAATTTGTCCTTGCCTGGAGGGACTTGTTTTAAAAGTATTTCCATGTCCTGGGGCTTGACGGCAAAAATAATCACTGATGCGGCTTCGACAATTTTCAAATCACCCAAAACAATGCCCCGGTATTTTGATCTTAAATATTTAACACGCGGTGCATTGGTCTCGCACACACAGACCTTATGTTTGGCATACAGCCCTTTGATCAAGGCCTCGCCCATGTTACCGCAGCCGATGATGCCGATCTTAGTATTTATCATAAATTGAACTCCCCTTTTCCCTCTTTAAACAAAAGAGGGGGATCTACTTAAAGATGGCGCTGCCGATGCGCACCATGGTTGAGCCTTCTTCGATGGCGATCTTATAGTCGCTGCTCATACCCATGGACAAAATACCCATCGCTACACGCGGATGGCCATTGAATTGCGCGTTAATTATGTCCCTGATACCTCGAAGGTCCGAAAATGTCTTACGGATAATTCCCTGATCTTCCGTGTAAGGAGCCATGCACATCAACCCTTTAATTTGGACAAAAGACAACTGGCTGATGCTTTCAATCAGACTTTCCGCTTCTTTGGGATAAGCCCCAAACTTCTGTTCTTCATGGGCGCAATTGAATTGCACCAGTATCTCGATGGATCTTATGTCTTTGGCCGCGTACTTTTGAATTTCCTGGGCCAGCTTAAGACTATCTACTGACTGGATCAAAGAGCATATCTTGATCGCGTCTTTGGCTTTATTGGTCTGCAGATGGCCTATGATATGGCTTTTGATTTGTGGATTTTTTGCCAGCAAAGACGGGAATTTATTTTCGGCTTCCTGAACACGATTTTCCGCCACATGCCTGATCCCGGCATTAATAGCTTCCTGAATAGCTTCCATGGCCACCATCTTGGTCACACCAACGACAGTTATGTCCTTGGGATCACGGGAAGCCTTACGGCAAGCATTTTCCACATCGGCTAAAACTTTACCGACATTATCTTTGATCATAATCTAACAATAGGGTTATATAAATAATGGACAAGGTTAACACAAAACCGCATGCAGGTCAACGGTACCAAAACCTTCCTAACACCGGGTGTTAGGAAGGTTCATGGTCCCTTCTATTAAATAAATGAATTAACAATAATCCGGAAATAAAACCACCTACGTGTGCCCAATGAGCAACTGCCAATGGCACATTAGTTATGGTAATAACCATCCCATAAATGAATTGATAAAATATCCATAATAATAAATAAACAATCGCTGGCATGGTTCTTACTCTGCCTACCCACAATACCCGCAAACTTTCTTTGGGGAATAATACAAGATGGGCACCCATCACTCCGGAAATAGCCCCACTAGCACCTATCGCCGGGTCATTTAAAGTAGGCTGCATGACACAGAAAAGAACTCCCCCAAAAATTCCACATAATAAATAAAAAATTAAGAATTTTAACGAGCCGATTTTATCTTCAACGTTATGCCCAAATAGCCACAAAAAAAACATGTTGCCAAGAATATGCTCCCACCCTCCATGTATAAACATCGACGAAATAAATGAATACGCTCTGTTGATTGAAAAACCTAAAAATGGAACTATTCCCCAAAGTCTAAAATATGCATCCTCATTTGTATGAACAAACATTAGCTGAAGAATAAAGATCAACATATTAACCGCTATCAAACCAATGGTCACTTTGGCTAATGTTACCGCTGGCTGATCAATTTTTAGAGGTAACGGGATCATCGGCCATGCGACAATACCATTTAACGCTGGGCTATCTAAATCATCTCCTATGCTTTTAATTTCTTTTGAAGATGCCAGTGATTTTTCATGTTCTGTAATCATTTTGCTTAATATTTTCGTATATTCATCCATTACCGGATCATCACTTGTAATCATAAACAGAGAGATCTTTTCTAGTACGCCTTTCTCAGCCCAAATGCCCTCACAAGAATCGCACCTATCTAAAAAAATGTTGGAATTATTGGCAAAGTTAAAAATCTTCAGATCAATATCACATTTCGGGCACTTTCTTGTGGTTTGATCAATTTTGTCAACAGGGATTACTTTTCTATCGGATAAACCTTCGGTACTTAGAATGGCGTCATTTTTATTTGAAATAATATACTGTTCAACTTCCTGAAGTTCCCCTTTTTCAAGCCATACGCCACTACAGAAAGGGCATAAATAAATGTCCCGATTTTCAAATTTCCTTTTTAGCAAGATGATCTGACAGACCGGACAATTCATTTTCTCAACCCTTTAGAAATATAGAAAAGACTAGGAACAAAATTCTTTTTTGTCATGTCCCCATTTTGGTTCCTGGCCCCTTCTACTTCTATTCCTAACACCGGGTGTTAGGAAGGTTTCTTCTATTCTAAATAATTTCTTAACCATCTTCCATTATTACTTGGGCAGTTTGCTTAATCCCCACAGATAAAATCTTTCAGCCTGCTTGGATACTTCCAAAGCTTCGTTTTCTCTAAATTTTCTTCCTTCGTATGCCACTGCATTTTTCTTTGCTAAAATCCTTCTATAATTACTGGCCTGTCCCCCGACACCTTCTTCTGGTATTTCAGATATCAAATCTGCAGCGGTACGATGGTCCTCACTTATTGACCTCTTTAAAAGAAAGTAGACCGTTAGAGCATCGTTCATAGAAATAGCACAATGTACGGCATTTAAACCTACGGCTGCCCATCTTCCGGATTTCTCGGAGACCCCTATTGTTTCGTAAAATTGTTTAGATCTATCTAAAAATACCTTATAGTTCTTCTTTTCTTCATCCCGAACCTTTTTCACAATTGCTGTCATATCAAAACCTCCAGGTTTTGTCCGTAATAAACTCTATTTGCTTTTAAAACATTCTTGATTAACTCCCTATTGTCATTATATTTTTTCTTGAATTCTGCCAACGAATTCACATGTGGTTCTAAATTTAAACCTACCTTGGGAAATGTCTCTTTATCTATGGCAAATATCAGGTCTTCCACCTGACTTTTGTAATTCCCATCCTTTATGACTATCATGAGATCAACATCACTTCCAGGCCCTTCCTGGCCCAAATAAACACTGCCAAATACAGCAACACTTAAAATTTCATTTTTTAATTTCGAAGATTTAATCCCCCGCTGTATATCATCGATCAAATTCTTTTCTAGACCATCCTCTGCTTGAAACAATGGCTTTAGCATTTTTTCAGTAATCCAAGCCTGTTGCTTGATAGAATATAGATGTAAACGTCCCGCGTTTCTTCTTATTAATACCCCTTCAGATGCAAGTTCTTTAAGCGCCCTATGGGTTGCTACGGCTGTGGCGTTCAATTCACGGGCTATTTCACGCCCATTCATTTCCTTGCCTGTGCGACAGAATAGACGTAAGATTTCTACTTTGAGTGAACTGTTTAATATTTTTGTAATTGGTTTATAAATTTTCATATATTCTTATGTTAAGTAATCGTTACACATGTAACGAATTCATTACAAATGATACACGACAAATGATCTGCTGTCAAGGAGATATTCTCCTTAGAAATAGAAGTAGATTGGTCAAAACCTTCCTAACACCGGGTGTTAGGAAGGTCAGGGTTGGCCGACTATTTTTAGGACTTTGTCCAGTAAGTCTTGCAGTTTGAGGGGTTTTAGAAGGTAATCTTTGATACGATGGCGCCTGAACAGCGGTTCCATTTCATCGTAAGCTGTCAGCACAACCACCGGGACATTGGCATATTCGGGGATCTTGGCTTTTTCCATAATGAACGTATAACCGTTCATCTTGGGCATTTGGATATCTAAAATGATCAGGTCAGGTATCTTGGTTTTTAAGCTCTTGAAAGCTTCGACACCGTCGCCCACGGTCTGCACTTCATAGCCGTGCTCTTCTAATTTGCGCTTTGTTATCTCCAACACCACCTGCTCATCATCAACAACTAAAATTGATTTTGGCATGGGTTTATCTTACCTCAACTGGTTGGTCTATAAAAGGAATTTTCAAATTATATATTTCATCCATGATGAATTCCAATGCTTTAAAATAACCCGCTAATATCCGGTCCGCATCCTTCATTTGGTCTTTCTTCAAAAACCTGTCGATCGACATGGTCCTTAAATTATACAAAGCACTGTTGACCTCTCGGCCGGGGAATTGTTGGCGTAAGTAGTGCACGTAAAGAGGCATTTGAAAGGACTTTACATGGTCGCGGATGAATTCCCGTGTCAAGACCGCATGGTCAGGGACCTCTTTGGGGCTTGGATCAAAAGTGCCTGTTTTATAATCCAATATCAGTATAGAGCCATCCATCATTTCATCCACCCTGTCAACCCTATAAGTTAAATGCACCCCTTCTGCGTTCAAGTATAGCACATCTTCAAACTTGCGTTCCACATAGAGCAGCTCTTTGACATCAGTCTGACAGCGCTTGGCTTCATGGTCTAAGAATAATTCCAGCCGCGTCTTTAACACTGTTTCCATTAAAAAACTGTCGCTTCGGCCTGCCTTACCGAAACTTTCAGCAAATTTGGACTCATAGATCTTCTTGAAATAGGCCCTAAAATGCTCATCCAAGACGGGCTTCTTGCCACTGAACCCGCCAAACGCGCTCTGCAGTAATTCATGAATAAAAGTGCCTATATGCCGGCTTTCAGGGTCATCTAAAAGATCATCTTTAACCTTGAGCCCCAACACATAGCGGCAATAAAAAAGATACGGATTTTGAACGTAGGTATTGATGCTGGAAGCGGAGAATTTAAAATTCTTAAGGAAATTGACCATGGCCGGGGTTTTAGGAATAATGCGCTGTTTTCTATCAACGGAAACTTCAAAGGCCCCGCGGATGATATCAACTTCGCCGATCCCTGATTTCTTTTCCTGTTCCCATATCAATTCCTCCAAAAAACGGCTGCGGGTGCGGTCATTGTTCTGCTGATAGATCAAATGCACGTTCTGGGCGGCGGAGATCAGGCGCATGAACCCATAACGCTGGATCTCTTCTTCCAATTCCAGCCGGTCAAGATTAAGCTTGATCATCACCTCGCGCGGGATCAAAGGCTCATAAATATTCAAACTGGGCAAGATGCCTTCATTAACGTCAACGACGATCACATTCTTAAAATTTAAGGAACGCGTCTCGAATAACCCCAAGATCTGAAGCCCGCGCAGCGGTTAACCGCTAAAAGACACCATCTGCAAAGACAGGCGTTCCTCAAGGATCCTAAATAAATCCCTGGGTTCAAAAATTTCTGTAGCAAATTCACAAGTCTTAAACTCATCGCAGATCTCCTGCAGGCCCATCACAATTTGGGCATTAAAAGGATACTTGTCCATGGCGCAATGGGCCTGCATGAATTCAACAAATCCCTGCAGGGCAACAGACATCTCGAGCACCGTATGGACATTTTCAAAATCAATCAAGAAGACTTTGTGGATCGCTTCGATAACTTTTATTAGCTCGCTTGAACCGATAGTAATATCCATTCCCTGAAGGGATTGGATGACGCTGTTGATAAGTTTCTCATCTTGAATAATGTCATGAGGAGCTATAAATAATCGGCCGGATAGATCGGTCAATAGTTCGCCTTTGAGCACTTCTTCTATTTTGGCCGCCAACAAGCGAACTGTTGCCTGGCTCGCACCAATATCTAGGTTCTTGACCAAGGGATGCCGTAATAAAGAAAGATAGTCCTTGGTGTAATAGGATGTTCCTTTTCGCCGGTATTGGGCTTCCATGACCAAGGTCAAAAGGGTATACAACGCACTGCGTTTAAGCGGATAGCCCATGGATATATTAAATTCCTTAAGCCCATCGCCCACAGCTGTCAGGAGAGTTGAAAGGAAATCACTATCAGGCAATACTATGACCGTTGATCCAAGATCAGGGATCTTGGACAAGATCTCCTTGACCAAACCTGCCTGGGCATGGCCATCAAAGGCCTCGTAGATCTTTAAATCAAAGGACGTAGGCTTGACTTCTTTTCCTTCAAGGATCGGTGTGTCAAAGGTCTTGGCAATACGGGAAAGGGCCGGCCATCGACGCTGGTCCCCTTGCATCATGAGCACAGCCTTGCCTTGGATATAAATATCCTTGATCACCATGTTCTCGGTGCGGTGTAAATAAAAGAAATTGCAGAACAGGACCTCATCAAACATGGTTAAGTCGCTTCTTGCAACCCTGCGGGCTGCCTGACAATACCTATACCCACGAGGCGCTAATCCTTTAGCTTCAAGTCCCTTATGAAATTCCCCTCTCAAAACACTCAAATGCATCAATAATTTATTGATATCCTCAGGCACGCTAAAACCGATCTTGGCATGTTCCTGTATTATCTTAAGAGAATCTAGGGGCACATCTTCAAGGTCCAATTGCTCGAAGAAATGCAGGATCTCGCGGGCCCACGGTAAGAATTGCGCGAAAGCTTCCCTGCCGCGGCAGACCCATGGGCACAGGCGCATGGCCATTTGATAGATGGCATAGCAATGGTCCAGGTCTTTGCCGCCGAGCGGCACTTGGTTCCCATAAGCAACATAGGCCATCCAATCATCGATGGTAAAAAAACGCGGCGGCTCATAGGCTTTACCTATTCGGCGGGCCAAATCCCTTTTGATGAACAAGGAAGGCCGACGTCCGCCGAAGACCAAGCACAAGCGTGAAAGCTCACGTCCCTGCTTGACATAGTGTTGGTCAATATAATCCACCACATGCGGTAAAAAATCTTCGGTGAATGGAATGGTGATGATCTTACTCATATTTTTTTACTAACGCATTTATTCGGCCATTGTATTTCCATCGCAGGCACGTTTGCCGCCTCCAGCGAGGCGGCAGCACTACGCTCCGGCTGATTTGCCCCGCCTTCGGCGGGGACCATGCCAAATCAGCCTCCGCAGTGCACTGCTCAAGAAATACAATGACCTCATAAATGCATACAGTCCATGCAGTTTAGATTCCCGACAAATACATTCGGGAATGACGAACAATTGTGAGTGTCAGGTATGACGACCAATTATTAGTTCTGTAAATATAAAATATGCCCGGATACTTGGTGCTTCGGATAAAATTGTTTGATGAGCTCGATATAGCCATCCATTTGCCTCTTGTGCTCCTCTGCTGCAACGGGTGATAACTTGAAATCTACGATCCAAACTTTGTCGTTGAACACGATCAATCGGTCGATGCGCCTGGTGTCGCCGAATTTATTGACGAATTCCTTCTCACAAAAAATTTGCACATCAGATGGATTCCCGCTTTCGCGGGAATGACCGGCTATATTTGGGAAATAAAAAAATGGACGGACGTCTGGACGATCGATAAATGAGCGGATTTCCGCCGGCACTGTACTATCGTCTGTTAAATGGCCCAAGGACATGAGCACGGCATGATAATGTTCCCCTTTTCGCGCAAGAACCGCTGACCTTGCGGGCGATCCCAGGGTATCTTCTTGAAGTCCGGTCCAGGGGTCGGATATAAATGGTTTGATCTTTTGATGGGTAAGGATCAGTTCATGCGCTTTGGGCCGCTCGGCAGGTTGGCCTATTTCACAAGAATCTTCCGGTATCAGAAACCTGGCCGGATTAATGGTATTTCCGACCCTGGTTGGAACAAAAATATAAAGCTCTTCAATAGCGCGGGTCATGGCCACGTAAGCACTGTTTAATTCAACCAGGAATGCTTTTTTATACTCTTGCTCATAGATCTGTTGGAGTTCAGGGGAGAATTGTCGATAACTTTCCTTAAGCCGAATAAGCCCCATCCCTTCATCCTGGATATCCAGAATGTACGCCTGACTGCCGTCGCGGCCGCCGCTGCCGGCATTGATGTCCATTTCAAGAAATGGCAGGATAACCACCGGAAATTCCAATCCCTTAGCCTTATGTACGGTCAAGACCTTGACCGCATCACATTGATTCATGGGTACAAAACGGCCTTCGCCTTCAAGATTTTCATAATAATCCAAAAAATGGGAAAGCCCGCAGCTCTCTTTTTCCTGTAATTTGATCAATTCCAGCAAATGCATCAAAAAACCCTGGTAATGGAGAAAATGCTTTTCGCAGCCAAATCGCTTGATGACCCCGGCTGTCAGTTCATATAATGGATACACGCCTACTTGACGGGAAAAATCTTCAAAAAATTCCCGCCAAACATCAGGGAAGGCGTCCTGAAATTCCTTAAAAAAATAAAGTTCTTTAACTAGCTTTTGTTTTTGAGCACACTCAAAAAGAAAATCCTGCAGGTCTTGAGGCGATATCCCTGTGGCTTTAGGCATCAGGTCACCTAAACAAAATTGCGCGAAGGCATTATTGTCAACGGGTGAATACAAAAAACTTAAGAAGCCCATTAATTCATTAATCAGAGGATTATTTTTGATGTCACTGCTGCGCTCGGAGGACGCAGAAATACCCTCTTGCAGGAGCCACTGGGTGATCTCTTCTAATTCCTGATTGCCGCGGGTCAAGATCGCGATGTCTTTTAAGGCAAAGCGGCCGCGAAGGTCTTTAAGCAAAATGATAAGTTTCTCGCGCGCCTCAAGGGCCCTGTCCTGTTTGACGCGCCCCTCCAGATATGTTACTCGAACGACCCCGCCTTTCAAATCCTTGCCCGGCAATTGATGGGCATGGGCAAAGGTGTTGGCGAGCAGTCCAAAATCCGATTCCGAGAAATGGATCTCTTTTTGGCGGTCATTTTCCTTGGCATCTTCCAGACGGCGGTCTAAAAAATCCTGCAAATTTTCTAAACTAAATACCCTGTTATTAAAATCAATGATCGCCGGACAACTGCGGAAATTGCGATCCAAATTTGAGGTTTGGACATTGTAATCGATCAATTGACGCTGTAAGGCATCAAACAAACGGCTTTCTCCCCCGCGGAATGAATAGATCGCCTGCTTTTTATCCCCCACATAAAATAACGATCCGCCATGGGCCAGGGCTTCTTCGACCAATAAAACCAGGTTACGCCATTGCCCGACGGACGTGTCCTGGAACTCATCGATCAGGTAATGCTGGAAACGGGCCGCCAGCCGGAAATATAATTCTTCAACTGATACCAGGCCATCCTCAAAAAGCAGGGCCGCTTTGCGATTAAGCTCTTCTAAAAAAAGAACATCATCCCTTTGGGCTAATCGTCCAAAACAAGACAGCAATTTTTCAAATAAAACCACATAAGGATTAAACATGCTGCGGGCTTCCACCAGGCAAAGCTCACGGATCGCCTTTGTCAGCTCACGCCACGAGGCTTCCAATTCTCGACTGACTTCGCCTCCCTTATTGAGAGGAAAATCTTCTTTGGACCAATACTTGCTCAATTCATCCGTGTCAAAAACCCCGCTTTCCCTTGATAAGAGCTCCTCCAGATGGTTTTTGAAATTCTTCTTTGTCTGCGGCGGACAAAGACCTTTCAGTTCCTTCATAAGTTCAAGGATCTTTTTTTTACTTGAAAAAGGGCTGTCCATTACGGGGTAAAGCAATAATTTCTTTTGATAGGTATTGTATTGCCTGAAAAGTTCGCCCAGCACTTTAAGCAGATCTTCCCTGGGAAACCATCCCGAACGGTTTTCCAAAAACAGGTATTGGCGTACAAAATCCTCAAAAAGCTTATAGGTCTTCCTGTCGCTGGTAGCCTGGTCCAATAGCTCATCAAGGCTTAATTGCAGGTATTCCCTGGAATTGCGCTGGATCTTAAAGCGTGCTGAAAGACCGATCTTAAAAGAACATCCTGATAAAAGAATATTCATGAAACTATCAATGGTCTGGACCTGGAAATAATGATATTGGCGGATCACATCGTTCATGAGGCCAAAGGCAAGCGATGACGCCTTGTCCTCATCCACCCCCAGCGGCTTGATGATCTCTTCTACTTCAAATGGTTTTAATTTCTTTAAGGCGATCCGCTTAAGGAAATCCAGGATCCGGGATTTCATCGCTAAGGTGGCTTTATTCGTGAAGGTAATGGCCAGGATGGATTGGATCGGCACTGCTTGTTGTTGGGCCAGATACAAACTTAATTGCACATAACGCTTGGCCAGGCAAAAGGTCTTTCCGCTGCCGGCCGATGCTTCTACGACGAGGACTTGAGGGCTTTGAAGAAAACTACTTTTCATCACGGGAGATCCAAAGGGAGTCTTCCAAAATCTCGCGGATCACGGCAATAGAACCATCCAGCGTATTTTGACCGGTCTTAAGGCCCCAATCCAAATTTTCAGATCCCCATGAATCCAATTTATCCAGTAATTTCTGACGCTGTTGGGCCGTGATGGCCAATAAATGGCCTTTTCCGTTCTTATTTTTGGCGCTCATCAATGCCTTGGTCATCATGACAGAGGCCTGGACAATGGTTTTTTCAGCCTCTTTGCGCCGTAATTCCAAACTATATTCAGCATTGATAAATTCGACCTCTTTGGCCTTAGTGACCTGCTTGGCCGCATTAAGATCGTACCAATCCTGCCACAATCTTTTTTCTTGATGATTGATGGTGATCTCGCGGTCTGTTGCCTCAACTACCATATCCGCGATCCTGTGCATGAGATTATTGGGAGATGACCGGTATTTAATGAGGTAATTTTTGATGATCAACAGGTCGGTTGAGTCCAGGGACAGATCATTGATCGTGGCTAAAATGAACTTGGTCTTTTGTTTGGTAAAATGCTTTTTAGGCGCATTTTTTTGCCAACGGTCATGGATGTCCTTCATATACCCCAGGGCCGAGATATAACTGCGGGCGAATTCGAATTTATTGATATCAGGATTATCTTTGGCGAACAGGTCCTGGGCAAAAGATGGATGAGGATCCATCAATCCCACCGCCATCAGAAATACCAGCAGACCTGATAACAGGCTTTTCTTAGTCATCATTGATATTGGACATCATCTCTTCAAGTTTGCTGAAGCGTTCCTTATAATCTTTACGGGAACAACGGATGACTTCCATGGCTTCTTCCCTGCCGAATACATGGGTGATCTCGCAAATACGTTCATCAGAATCAGGAAGGTCCTTGTACGTCAAAAAATAGTGCTTCAGACGGTCGATAAATGAACGGGGACAATCCTCAATATTGTTCCATTGGCTGTACAGGGCATCGCCGTGCATGACCGCGATGATCTTATCATCGGCCTGTCCCCGGTCGATCATGCGAAAACCACCAATGGGATTGGCCCGGACAATGATATCGCCATGGGTGATCACCTTCTCGGTCAATACACAGATATCCAACGGGTCATCGTCCCCTACCACTGATTTTCGGCCTGTGCGCTCACGGCAAAGTTCGGCAATATGATTAGAGCAATATGTCTGGGGAATGAAGCCATATAAGGTGGGGCAAATACTCGAATATTTCTGGGGCCGGTCTACTTTAAGAAAACCGCTTTTTTTATCGATCTCATATTTGACTGTATCAGAAGGCACCGTTTCTATATAGGAATTGACCAGTTCAGGGGCCTCATCACCGATCGGGAT
>Ga0265336_10001216_pt1 | contig 12211 bp, 14 predicted proteins | sample 42119metaG_FD_193583 | JGI IMG/M metagenome (GOLD analysis project Ga0265336, IMG submission 193583) | Rhizosphere microbial communities from Carex aquatilis grown in University of Washington, Seatle, WA, United States - 4-21-19 metaG | ecosystem: Host-associated > Plants > Roots > Rhizosphere...
CGCGCGACGTGATCGACGGAACCGACTTCAACGGGATGTTCGGGCACGGCCTCGGCCACGGCCTCGGCCTCGACGTCCACGAGGCGCCGCGCCTCTCGACGGAGAGCCCCGACACCCTCGTGGCCGGCAATGTCGTCACCGTCGAGCCGGGCGTCTACGTCGAAGGCCGCTTCGGTGTCCGCATCGAGGACGACGTCATCGTCACCGAGGACGGTCTCGAGAATCCGGTGCGGTTCACGAAGGAACTTGTCACCGTCTCGTAGTCAACGGCCTCCGGCGCCTCGGGAATAATCGCGCCGGTGAGTGTGCGCCTCGAGTGGGACGGCAAACCGACGCAGGTCGAGCGGATCAGCCTGCCGTTCCAGACCGTCGAGACGATCAACGAGTCACGGGCGACCCGCGAGCGCGACGAGGGCGCGCTCTTCCGCGGCAACGGCGCGGCCGACGACTCCTGGCGGAACCGTTTGATCTGGGGCGACAACCGGCTCGTCATGAGCAGCCTGCTCGACGAATTTGCCGGGCAGGTGAATCTGATCTACATCGACCCTCCCTTCGCAACTGGTTCCGATTTCGCAGTGAACGTGCGAATCGGCGACCACGACATCACCAAGACACCGAGCATCCTTGAGGAGCACGCATACCGCGACACATGGGGGCGAGGGGTAGAGACCTACCTCGCGATGATGTACAGCCGCCTCGTTCTCATCCGAGATCTACTGGCACCTACCGGGTCGTTTTATCTTCACTGCGACTGGCGGGTCAGTCATCTACTGAAGTTGCTGCTTGATGAAATCTTCGGGCCGGAACGATTCATGTGTCAGGTGATTTGGAAGCGGTCGAGCATTCGGAAAGCTGCATCGCGGAAGTGGCTCTCAGTTGACGACGTCCTCCTCGTCGTCACGAGATCGCCCGAATACACGTTCAACACGATCTATCTCCCATACTCCGAGGATTACAAGAAGCGCTTCAACCAAACAGACGAGCACGGCGCCTTCTACTGGATTGACATCGGGACGTACTCTCAGGAGCGTCTTGATGCGCTCACGGCGCAAGGTCGCGTTCGGCTGCCTGACAATCCGACGGCCCATCCACGAATCAAGCATTACCTCCATGAGGGAAAGGGGGTTCAGCCAGACAACGTCTGGACGGACATTGCCCCGGTGAACTCGCAAGCAAGGGAGGACACCGGTTACGACACCCAAAAACCGGAGGCGCTACTAGAACGCATTATTCGTGCATCGACGGACGAGGGTGATCTCGTCGCCGACCTCTTCTGTGGCTCCGGGACCGCGGCAGCTGTTGCTGAGAAGACCGGCCGTCGCTGGATCGCGTGCGATCTCGGCAGGTACGCAGTTCACCTAACGCGGAAACGTCTACTGAACATCACAGACTGTCAGCCATTCGAGATCCAGAATCTCGGCTCTTATGAGCGCCAGCGGTGGCGGCAAGAGAGCGGCAACGGTGCGCTGCGCGGCTACCTCGACACAATCCTCGCCTTCTACCGAGCCGAGCCGGTCGAGGGCTTCTCCCACCTTCACGGGCGCAAGGCCGGGCGGATGGTTCATATCGGCGCAACCGACGCGCCGGTGACCATCGACGAAGCCGAGGAAGTGATGGACGAGCTTGCCGACAACGGGATCGAGTCGTGCGACATCCTCGGCTGGGAGTGGGAGATGGGCCTCCACGACACGATTGGCGAGCGCGCGCGCCGGCGCGGACTCGACGTGCGCACGCTCCAGATCCCGCGCGAGGTGATGGAGCGCACGGTGCAGGAGGCCGATGCCGTCCGGTTCTTCGAACTTGCCTACGTCGATCTGGACGTGCGCCGTCAGAAGCTCGAGGCCAAGGTTGTGCTCAAGGACTTCGCGATTCCAAGTGAGGATCTGATCCCGTCCCAGGTACGCGAGCAGATCACACGCTGGTCCGACTTGATCGACTACTGGTCGGTCGATTTCGACCACGGCGACGGCGTCTTCCACAACGAGTGGCAGGCGTACCGCACGAAGGCCGGTCCCGTGCTCGCGACCGAGAGCGACTGGCACGAGTATCCGGAGCCGGGCACGTACGCGATCGTCGTGAAGATCATCGACATCTTCGGCAACGACACGACGAAGCTCGCCGAAGTCACGATCAAGTGAGCGATCCGTACGCGGTCCCCGAGCGGCGGGCGCCGAGCGACGGTACGCATCTCGTCAACAAGGTCCGCGCAGCGGTCGACGCGTGGCGCGCGAACGGTTACCCGCGCGCTAGCCCGACAACAAAGCGGCTGCTCGGCTTCTGGTTCGACGACGAGCATCGCAGCGACGACGGGCGGCCGTTCCAGTTCTACTTTTGCCAGCGCGAGGCCGTCGAGACCTTCATCTACCTGACCGAGATCGAGCGGGTGCGGTCGTTCCGCGATCTCCTCGACTACGCGGCGCAGGGAATTCTGATCGACCCCGCCGAGACGAAGCGGCCGCGGCTCGCCTTCAAGATGGCGACCGGCTCGGGCAAGACGATGGCGATGAGCCTCTGCATCGTCTGGTCGTACTTCCACGCGCTGTTCGAGCCGGACTCGCCCATGACGGCGTCATTTCTCGTGATCGCGCCGAACGTGATCGTGTTCGAGCGACTGAAGGTCGATTTCGGCGACAACGCGACGTTCCGGCGCGACCCGCTCGTCCCACCGGAGTGGGTCGAGGATTGGGATCTGACCGTTCTGCTCCAAGACGATCCAGCTCCGGTGACAACGCGCGGCGTTTTGTATCTCACCAACGTCCACCGGCTCTACGAAGCGTCGGGCTCCGGCGGGAAGGCGCCGCCGAACCCGGTCGAGGCGATGGTGGGGCCGCGGGTGAACCGCGACGTCGATGCCGCCTCGGCCGAAGAACTGTTCGGCCGGATCGCCGTCCACGACCGGGTCCTCGTCGTCAACGACGAAGCGCACCACGTTTGGTCGGAAAAGCTGAAGTGGAATGAGACGATCGAACGGTTGCACGCAGCCCTCGGCGAGCGCGGAGGCGGTGTCGTCTCCCAGCTCGACTTCTCGGCCACGCCGAAGAATCAGAAGGGTCAAGTCTTCCGCCACGTTGTCGTTGATTACCCGTTGAAGCAGGCAGTCGACGACGGGATCGTGAAGACGCCGCTGATCGGCGAGGTGAAGGGCGCTGTCGCGGAGCTCGGCGACACCGCTGCTCAGCGCTATCGGCCGTGGATCGACGTCGCCGTCGGCCGCTGGCGCAAGTTCCATGAGGACCTGTCGCCCTCCGGCCATCGTCCGGTCCTGTTCGTGATGTGCGAGAACACGCAGGCCGCAAACGAGGTCGGTGACTACCTCGGCCAGCTACCCGACTTTGCCGGCGACCGACTGCTCGTGATCCACACGAATCAGGCGGGCGAGATCACGAAGGCCGACCTCGATGTCGCACGCCGCACCGCGCGGGAAATCGACGGCCCGGACAGCCAGATCCGCTGCATCGTCAGCGTGCTGATGCTGCGCGAGGGCTGGGACGTGCGAAACGTCTGCGTCGTTGTGACGTTGCGGAGCCTGACGTCGAAGGCGAAGATCCTGCCGGAGCAGGCGCTCGGCCGCGGCCTGCGGCGTATGACACCGCCCGGCTCCGGCTTTGACGAGCGTGTCGTCGTGATCGAGCACGACGCCTTCCGAGATCTGTGGAGCACGGAACTCGACGGTGGGTTGATCGTCGAACGCCAGGATGCGGACAAGATCGAGCCCGGCGCGCTGACGATCTTCCCCGACGAGTCGAAGCTGCGTTTCGACATCGCGATCCCGCAGCTGACGCGAACGCTTGCCCGTTCCGACTCGCCGCTTACTCGGCTCCGGACGCAGGACATCGATGACCCCGCGACGCAGCTTGAAGTTCCGGACGTCGCGCCGGACGAGTACCTCGAGTATCGAGGCATTCATCTCATCGACAAGGTCGAGATCGAGCGCGATCAGTTCCTCGTGCCGTACCCAGAGGATCCGTCCGGCGTGATCGCGTGGTACACGAAGAATGCTGCGGCCGCGGGTGGAGTCGGCGGTCTCGAAGGCGCGTTCGCGACGCTTGCTCCGCTTGTCCGCGACTACCTCTCCCGGCGCGTCTTTGATCGCGAAGTCGATCTGGCTGACAAGGTCGTATTGCGGCGCCTCGCTGAGCATGACGCTCAGCAGCTAGTGCTCATGCCGTTTCAGCGAGCTATCCGGGCGCTCGCGATCGAGGAGCGGGAGGCGACGATCACCGAGAACGCGTTTCGCCTCTCCCAGACACCGGCGTTCCCGTGGTCACGCGACACGGTCGCTTCGGTCAAGACGGTCTTCAACCTCAGTCCGGTCGAGAACAAGCTCGAGAGGCGCTTTGCCGAGTTCCTCGACCGGGCGACGGATGTCGCCGCATTCGCGAAGTTGACGATGAACAGTCGCTTCGCGCTCGAGTACATCGCGCGCTCGGGTGCGCTTCGTTACTACTACCCGGACTTCATCGTCCGATTGGCTGACGACACTTGTCTCGTGCTGGAGACGAAGGGGATGGAAGACCTCGACGTTGCGCTGAAGGATCGGCGGGCACGCAAGTGGTGCAGCGACGCGAGCGCGCTTTCCGGCCGGACCTGGTCGTATCGCAAGGTGCCACAAACAGCCTTTGATCAGTTTGCTGGCGAAAGTGTGGAATCGCTCCGCCGTTACCTTGACGCTCGCGAGGGGCATCACGACACTGACGAAGATGCCTGAGCACGCGGATCAGATCGACCTGACGGAGTGGGCCGCAGAGCTCGAGAAGGAGCGCACTCTGGTGGCGGCGACGAACGAGCGGCGCATGCGGCGACGTGGCTTTCTCGTCTTCGCGACCGACCCTTCAGTCAATCCCGATGCGCCCGGCTACCGCGAGGTCTACGCGACGGAGGCCGACACCCCGGCGAAGGCGGTGGCCAAGATTCGTCCACTTGCGCACGGTCGGAGGCTGCGTGCCTACCTCGCCACGGGTCACTACAGCGATCAGCTGCCTGAGGCCCGCTGGGTCGCGTAAGGACGGAGCCGGTACCTCGACTAAACTCCGCCGCCGTGGCCGAGCAGGTTGACACCAACAGCTTCGCGTCCCGTCCTGGCTCCACTATCGACAAGAGTCCAAGACATGCCCTCTAAACTGCGCGAGCTCTTCGGCGATGACGACAGAATCAGCAAGGCGTTTGCCGACGATGATGGTGCACTTGACCGGCTGGACGTAGAGCGGGACACGCTGGCCGACTCGCTCGCCAAGGTATCGCTGCTTCCCGGAGGCCGACGGCGGTTGATCGATGTGGTCGTCGAGATCCTGCAAGGGCGCACCGGCGGCTTGCCGAAAAAGGACTTGCTGAACGAACTCAACCGCGACGCTGGCAAGTACCCATGCCCAGGATCGAACGTCGCCGTCGATGAGGACCAACTCGACGTATGCCTGTCAGCACACCCGGACAGGGCAAGACGGGAGGGTGGATCGATCAAGGCTTTCGAGGACTGATCACTCACCGGTAAGACCGCCGCTACCATCCGCCGCCGTGGCCGAGCAGGTAGACACCAACAGCTTCAAGAACGGCATGCACATCGAGCTCGACGGCAAGGTGTGGCGCATCGTCGAGTTCCAGCACGTCAAGCCGGGCAAGGGCGGCGCGTTCGTCCGCACGAAGCTCAAGAGCCTCGACGCGGGCAGCGTCGTCGACCGGACGTTCCGCGCGGGGGAGAAGTTCCCGCGCGTGCGGACCGAGACGAAGAACGTCCAGTACCTCTACGAGGACGGCTCCGAAGCGCATTTCATGAACGAGGAGACGTACGACCAGTTCGCGATCCCGACCGCCGAGCTGGCGGACGCGCTGAAGTACATGCAGCCGAACACGACCGTCCAGATCCTCGAGGTGAACGGGAAGCCGTCGAGCATCCAGCTGCCGGCGTCGGTCGAGCTTGCGGTCGTCGAGACCGAGCCGGGGGTCAAGGGCGACACCGCCACGAACGTCACGAAGTCAGCGACGCTCGAGACCGGGGTCGTCATCCAGGTGCCGCTCTTCGTGAACGTCGGCGACGTGCTGAAGGTCGACCCGCGCGAGGGTCGCTACATCTCGCGCGCTTGACCTACGCCATCAGGCCGCTCGACGAGACGACCTGGGATGCGTTTGCCGCACTCGTCGAGGCGAACAACGGCGTCTTCGGCGGCTGCTGGTGCATGGGGTTCCACTGCGACGACAGCCGGAACGACGCTGGGCTCAACCGCGAGCGCAAGCTCGCCCGCGTGCGCGCGGGTACCGCGCACGCCGCACTTGTATTCGACGGCGATGCGTGCGTCGGTTGGTGCCAGTTCGGTTCTCCGGCGGAGCTCCCGCGGATCAAGAGCCTGAAGGAGTACGAGAAGAGCCTCACCGATCTGCCCGACTGGCGGATCGCGTGCAACTTCGTCGGGAAGGGCCATCGCCGCAAGGGCGTTGCGTCGGCGGCGCTTGCGGGCGGGCTCGACCTGATCGCCGGGCTCGGCGGCGGCGTGGTGGAGGGCTATCCGGAAGCTGCGGGCGCGGTCCCGGCGGGCTTTCTCTTCAACGGCGCGCTCTCGACGTACGAGAAGCTCGGCTTCGCCCGCGACCGCCAGATCGGGAAACACCGCTGGGTCGTGCGGAAGACCGTCTAGCGCCAGCGATGAACGACGCGCCATGTGCGGCCGGCGTCCGTCGTCGTGATCAGGCGGGTGTGCTGGTTGCGCTCGAGCAGCACGAAGCCGGCATCTCCGAGCGTTGAAGCCCAGACGCCGAAGTCGACCTCGGGCCGCAACACCCGCGGCAGGGCGTGCCAGTGGTGACCGCCGTTGCGGGATACGTAGAGCGTCCCGCGCGATTCCCAGATGATCCCGAAGCCACAGCCGTTCCCCCCGGCGATGCCGATGGGGTAGCCGTAGCTGCCGATCCCGCCGGATGGTTTTCCGCCCGCCGCGGGCGTATAGGCGACGCGGGTCGTCCCGCGGTACACGGCCTTCGCCTGCAGACCCACCCCAGGCATTCCGCTGCAGATCGACCAGGGCGTGTCGATGTTCGTGTCGACGAGGTCGGCCGAGTAGCCCGGCTTCCACCCCTTGGGGCAGTAACCGCGGAAGGACAAAGAAGGCTTGCTGCTCCGGTGCCAACGACCGGACTCGTCAGTCCAGAGACTCCCGTGGCCCTCGAGGCTGACGTCGTATCCGTCCTTGTAGTACCCGACAGCGACCACGCGCCGGTGAGTGCGGACGACGACGCGCCATGTCGTCCCGCCGTCCGACGTCATCCCGATCGCACCGCTCGCGACGCAGCCGGTGCAGTGCGGAGACGCGAGGCCGAGGATGCCGTGCGTGCGACTCACGAAGGCGACGGCGCTCGGGGCGAGTCGCTGGGACGAGGGCGAGCCGGCGGCGCCCGACAGGACGGAGAGCGCAATCGCAGAGACGAGCAGCAGCACGACACCCGACCTCATGCGCGGAGCCTACGCCTGCTGTCAAGCCCTGGCGTCGGAGCCTGCCGCGGTAGGCTCCGACCCGTGCCGTCGCTCGCCGACACGACGATCCGCCTGCTCGGGCAGGAGCCGCTCGCGGGGCGCATTCCTGCCGCCGAGCAACTCCGGCTCGCGGAGATCCTCGACCGTGCCGGATTCGCGTACCTCGAGGTCTCGGGCGGCGGGAACTTCGAGTCCGCCGTCAGGCGCGGCGTCGAGAGTCCGTGGGAGCGGATCCGCGCGCTCAAGGCGCGGGTGAAGACGCCGCTCGGCTTGGCGCTCCGCGGCCGCTTCCTCGTTGGCTCGCGACCGGTCGACGCCGACTTTGCGCGGCGCTTCGTCGCCTCGGCGGCCGAGAACGGCATCGACGTTTTTCGGCTCCACGATCCGCTCAACGACGTCTCCAACCTCCGCGAGGCGGCGGAGGCGATCGTCGCCGCGGAGCGCGACTTCGAGGCGGGGCTCGTCTACAGCCCCGGTCGCACCGGCGAGACGCTCATCGAGCGCGCGAAGCAGCTGCCGGAGCTCGGCGCCGTGCGCGTTCTCCTCCACGATCCGACCGGCGGCCTCCAGCCGCACACGGCGGCAGAGCTCGTCCACGCGCTCGGCGAGGCGAGCGGCCTTCCGGTCGGGATCTACATGCAGGGAGCGGGAGGGAGCGCGCTCGCCGCGGCGCTCGCCGCCGCGCGCGCGGGGGCCGAGCTCATTGCGTGCGCGATCTACCCGCTCGCGCTGACGCTCCACCGCGTCTCCGGCGAGTCGCTCGCCGAGGCTCTCGTGGGCGCGGGGCTCGACCCCGGCGTCGACATCGAGGCGCTCTGGGAGGCGACCGACCTCGTCGACGACCACATCGGAGACGAGGTCGTGACACCGCTCGTGCCGCGCATCGCCGTCCTCTCGGCCCGCCACGACGTCCCCACGAGCGTCGTCGCCGGCGTCGATGCGGCTCTCCGCGCGGAGGGCGCCGGCGATCGCCTCGACGACGTGCTCGAGGAGCTCGACCGGATCCGCACCGAGACAGGCTCGCCGCCGCTCGCCTCGCCGATCGGACAGATCCTCGGCTCGCAGGCCCTCATCAACGTCCTAGCAGCGAGCCGCTACACCACGATCGTCGACGAAGTGCGGTCGCTCGTGACCGGCGGCTTCGGCACACCGCCCGGGCCGATCGATCCGGCGCTCGACCGGGTCATCCAGCTCACCCACGACCCCGAGTCGGAGGAGGACGTCGCGCCCCCGCTCAGCGAGGTGCGCGAGCGCGCCGAGGGCATGGCTGCGAGCGAGGAAGAGCTGCTCCTGCTCGGACTGTTCGGTGACGACGCCGAGCGGCTTCTCCGCGCGATCCGCAACCGCGGCCGCCGCGAGGACGACCTCGACGCGATGGACGAGAGTCGCGCCCAGCGGATCCGCGAGGTCGTGAGCATCGTCCAGGAGTCGGGCATCGGCGAGCTCACGATCGAGGAGGAAGGGATGCGGATCTCGGTCCGCTCGACGCCCGACCTTCCCGCCGGCGCCACGACCTCAGGCGGGTCACTGGCGATCTCCGAGCCCGATCTCCCTCCGGCGGTCCCAGCGGTTGCCGGGAATCTCCACCGGGTCGAGTCGCCGATGGTCGGGACGTTCTACCGCGCCGCGTCGCCGGACGCGCCGCCGTTCGTCTCGGTCGGCGATGTCGTCGAGCCGGGCCAGACACTCTGCATCCTCGAGGCCATGAAGCTCATGAACGAGGTGAAGGCCGACGCCGAGGGAGTCGTCCGCGCCGTGCACGTCGAGAACGCGGCGGCGGTGGAGTTCGGCCAGCTCCTCTTCGAGCTCGAACCACTCGCCGGGCGGCCTGCGCTCTAGCTGGACTTGGCGTCGGGGTCTCCTTCCGACCCACCTCCTAGGCTGCTAGGGCGACCCTGCGAGATGGAAACGCCTGCTGCCGAACACCCATCCCCTGAGACGCTTGTCGTGCTCTACGACGAGATCGGACAAGCGCTCACCGGTCAGCACGACTACGTCGAAGAGTTGAACGACCGCGCGCAGCAGCTGTTCGGCTTCGCCGCAGTAATCCTGACGATCCTGGCCGGACTCGCTCCCAGCCAGCCTACGACGTTCGGGAAGGTGGTAGACCTGATCGCCATCCCGCTTTTCGTCCTCCCCGCCTACTTCAGCGCGAGAGCCTGGCAGTTCCGCTTCTGGCGCTCGGATCCAGACGTTACGCGGCTATGGGAGAAGTACCGGCTGAAGACCGACGAATTTCTTCGTCATCAAGTCATTCAGAATCGCCTCGCGTCCTTGAAGACGAACGACGACCTAATCACGACGAAGGTTCGCCAAATAAAGACAGCTCAGTTCTTGCTGTACATCGGATTCGGGTACCTCGTAGCCTTACTTCTCTATCGAGTCTTCGCGGCCTCTGGAACACCGGAGGGTTCGGTGCACCATGTCCGTCATGCCGCGGAACTACTCTGTGCGTGTGGCCGACAAACCTTCTGATTCGACCCCGACGACTCCGACTGAGCCGAGGAACCGCGAACCATTGCCGTCGAAGCCCGATCCCGTTCTCATTCGTCAGAAGGAGGCCAATGACCAGTCGAAGCCGCTCTCGAAGACCAGTGATGACTGAGCATCAGCCACCGTCGCCTGAACCGACTCCGCCGCCTAGTACGCCGTCGAGCGGAACTGAAGGGCCGGTCGATGTGCTTCCAAGCACGCCCGATCCTCAGATCATCCGCGTTCGGGAGTTCAGCGAGGACGCGGAACGGTCGCGGAGGGAACATGATGGCTGAGGAGGCAGGGTCGAACCAGCCCGAGAGCGGCGCCTCCGAGGCCGCGATTCCACCGCCACAACCCCTGAGCGAGCCGCTTCCAAGCAAACCCGATCCTGATCTTTTCGTGTTTATCGCCGAACAGGACTCTTCAGGTGGGAGTGAGTGATGTCCGAGCATGTGCCCGAACCCGAACGCGAACCCGAGAGTGACGATTTGCCGCGTGAGCCGGATCGGGATCTCGTCTCCTTATTGCAGCGTGATGCAAGCGACGACGACGCAGAACAGCGCTAGCCGTTACCGCGCGTGCGTGTGTATTGCTCAGTCTCCGCGATGTAATCCCATCGCGTGTCCCGCGGGCCATCGAAGACGTTCCGCGGTAAGGCCACAGCTGTCTCGCTAGTGGCCGTAAAGACATCGGCACAGAGGTAGTGGCCCTCTTCGATCTCGTTGTTGGCAAGGGCCGCGGCTTCGGCTTGGTCGACTGCATCGCCCAGCCTGGCGATTGCGTTGAAATCTGTGAGATCGAGGTTGGGCTGTGCGACCTTCAGGCGCTCCCAGCAAGCGGTTTGCCAGTCTCTGCGGTGCGAGCCACGGCGCAGGGCGACAACTGCGCTCACGTACTGGTGATTTCGCAGCAGCCGACTGTTCCGACCGACGCTGTGCTCCGGTGGATGAGACCCATCGACTCCCTCCTCCGGGATCGTGAGCCGGATGACCGGGTCGCCGTAAAGCGCCCAGATGATCTCCTGAGTCGAGAGAGGCACACCGACACCAATCGGATCGGCGAGGACAATGACGAGCGGCCACCCGGAGCCGGCTAACGGCTTCAACTGTTCCGCAGCGCGACCGACCTTCCGCCGCACAGGGTTCAGCACTTCCGACACGTTCAGCGCCCCGACGCGTGCGGTGCCCAGCAGACGGCTGAACGGGCTCGACGTGAACTGCTTGATCTCGCACACCAGCTGATTGCCGTTCCAGGTGATTAGCCGATCCGGGTTCTTAACGACTCCGAGATCAGGTTCGGGCTGGCCCGGATCGTGCCCGTGCCCGCGGACGTATTCGTCGAACCAGACCTCGGCTTCAGGGATGGAGGGCATCTGATCGTTTCGGCGCGCCAGCGTCGCTCCGCGGTCTACTCAGCTCGCGGCGATCGGGCGGCCGACGACGAGCAACTCGAGCTCGTCCGGCGTGAAGTCGTCCCGCAGGAACGCGTCCGGGAGCACGCCCAGCGCGTCGAGCGTCTTCGAGAGGAAGCACCGCGCCGTGGCCGCGAGGACGACGTCCATGATCTCGTCGTCCGAGAGGCCGAGGTCGCGAAGTCGCTGCCGGTCGGCGTCGTCGATCGCGGTCGCGTCGTCGACAGTCTTCTCGGCGAGATCCATCACCGCGAGGTCGGTCGCGTCGAGGCCTGCGGTGCTCCGGTCCCGGATGATGTCTGCGAGCGGCTCGCCGCAGTCGTCGCGCAGCACCTTCCCGTGCGCGAGGCTGCAGTAACTCGACCGCAGCCGCTGTGCCGCCGCGACGGTCGCCAGCTCGTAGCGGCGTAGATCCATGCGGGCTTTGATCGCGGTGTTCAGCTGCACCCAGGCGGCGAGGGCCTCCGGATGCTTCTCGAACGCGCGCTCCATGTTGGTCGGCCCAGTGGATGACATGACCGGATTCTGCCCGACCGTAGACTCCGGGCGTGTTCACGCGTGTCCTCGTAGCGAACCGCGGTGAGATCGCCGTCCGCGTCATCCGTGCCCTGCACGAGCTCGGCGTCGAAGCCGTCGCGGTCTACTCCACCGCCGACGCGGAGGCGCTCCACGTCAGGCTCGCCGACCAGGCCGTGCGGATCGGCCCGCCGTCGGTCGGGCAGAGCTACCTCAGCATCCCGGCGATCATCGCCGCGGCGACGACAACCGGCTGCGAGGCGGTGCATCCCGGCTACGGCTTCCTCTCCGAGAACGCCGAGTTCGTTCGCGCGTGCGAGGACAACGACCTCGTCTTCATCGGCCCTCCA
>Ga0265336_10001219_pt1 | contig 12205 bp, 10 predicted proteins | sample 42119metaG_FD_193583 | JGI IMG/M metagenome (GOLD analysis project Ga0265336, IMG submission 193583) | Rhizosphere microbial communities from Carex aquatilis grown in University of Washington, Seatle, WA, United States - 4-21-19 metaG | ecosystem: Host-associated > Plants > Roots > Rhizosphere...
GTATCTGACTGGCGTGAACGCGTGTAAGCGGAAGTAACGTATGCTATGCCGATCCTTGAACCTACCTCCGATTCCACTGACGCTGGCGCGTTGTCCATTGCGCTCATCGATTCGGATGACCTGCGCCGCCAGGAGGTAGTCAGCGCACTGTCTGGATTTGAGGGAACTAAGGTCCGGGAGTACGATGCTTACCCTGCCGACCTGGAAGACCTTCCCCAGTTGCTCGATCTGCACTTCGACGCCATTATCCTCGGAATCGACGAAGACCCCGGGTACGCCTTCGATGTAGTGGAAGCGATCTGCCTCCATGACCCTGCCACTGTGATGGTCTATTCGGAGCAGAACGAGTTGGATTTGGCGATTCGCTTTATGCGCGCGGGCGCACGCGAATTTCTCACACTGCCGCTCGCCCGCGAAGATATGGCCGGTGCTCTTGCCCGTGTCTCCATCCGCCGCTCGTCCTCTTCCCACGGACGTAAGACACCTAAAAAGCTCTTCACCTTTTTCGGGGCAAAAGGCGGCTGCGGAGTTACCACCATTGCCTCCAACTTTGCCATCGCCCTGGCCCAAGAGTCGGGTGCGCGAACTCTGCTGATTGACTTCGGACTTCCCCTCGGGGACGTGGCAATCAACCTCGGCATGGTGGCCCAGTACTCCACCGCCAATGCACTACAAGACACCAGCCGACTAGACGCAAACTTCCTTCGCTCGTTGTTGTCGCGCCACAGTTCGGGGTTATCGGTGCTTCCGGCTCCAAGCGAATTCTCGCCCGTTGAGGCCTCGAATGAAGCTCTCGATAAGCTGCTCACCGTAGCGCGCCAGAGCTTCGATTATGTTGTTGTCGATGCGGGGTCGAGAATTGATATGCGGGATTCGGTGCTCTTCGAGGAGTCCGTCAACCTCTATCTGATTACCCAGGTCGGAGTCTCCGAACTGCGCAACGCCAATCGACTGGTCACCCAGTTCTTTTCCACGCGCAATCGCAAACTTCAGATCGTGCTCAACCGGTACACGGCTCAATCGCTGCTCTTCGATGAGCAGCAAATCACCAAGGCCCTCACCAAGCCCGCCAGTTGGAAGATCCCCGACGATTACACCACGGCGCGCCGCACCGGGAACTCAGCCCGGCCAGTCGCGCTGCAAGACACACCCATCTCCAGGGTGATCCGCCAAATGGCTAGAACTGCCTGCGGCCTGCCCCCAGTCGCGGAAAAGAAAAAGCAAGCCTTCTCTCTCTTCCGCCCATTCGCCAGAGCGCCGCGTGAAGTCAACGAACCCGGACAAGGATAGTACCGGTTCTACAGTCCTACTATTTTCCCGCCCCGTGGCACTTCTTATACTTCTTCCCGCTCCCGCAAGGGCAGGGATCGTTGCGCCCCACCTTTTCCCCGGTCCGACGCTGTGAAGGCTGGCTCGATTCGCCCGCACCGGCAAAGCTGGCCGCTTCCAGTTCCCGCTGCTTCTTGCGCTGGAACTCCTTCTCCAGCGCGTCGATGGTCGTCGAGGGCTGCCTCATGTGAATGGCAACCTCCCTCGGTTCCGCGTCCAGCGTTAGAGGCTGCAATGCACTGGCCACCGGCGGTGCCTTGGGAACCGTCCTATTTATCTGTGGTGCAGCATCTATCGGCTGGCCGTCCGAGCCCAATATCTGCATCCGAAAGAGGAAACGAACGGTGTCTTCCTGAAACTTCAGCATCATGGCTTCAAACATGTCATAAGATTCTCGCTTGTAGGCCACCAGTGGATCCTGCTGCGCGTAGCCCCTCAACCCGATGCCCTCTTTCAGGTGATCCATCGAGAGCAGATGTTCCTTCCACAGTCCGTCCACCACGCTCAGCATTACCATCCGCTCGTGATAGCGCATCGTCGCCGAGCTGAGAATCTTCTCCTTGGCTTCGTAATTCTCTTTCAGCTTCTCAAAAATCGTCTCGCCCAGTTCATGCCTGTTCAGTTCCAGTGGAGTAATTCCGACCGACGCAAAGTTGATGCCGAAGTGGTCCACCAGCTTCGCGTCCAGCCCCTTCACATCCCACTGATCCGGATGCAGCTTTTCGCCCGCGTGCTCGTCCAGAATTCCGCTCAGAATCCCGCCGACATAATCCTCCAGAATCAGTTCCTTCTGATCCACGCCCTCCAGCAGTTGCCGACGCAGCCCATAAACCGCCTCGCGCTGCTTGTTCATCACGTCGTCGTACTCCAGCAGATGCTTGCGGCTCTCAAAGTTCTGCGCTTCCACTGCCTTCTGCGCGCCCTCAATCCGCTTGGAAATCATCTTCGACTCGATGGGAACGCCTTCTTCCATGCCCAGCCGCTCCAGCAGCGTCGAAACCCACTGCTTGGCGAAGATGCGCATCAGGTCGTCTTCGAGTGAGAGATAAAATCTCGACTCGCCCGGATCGCCCTGGCGTCCCGCGCGACCGCGAAGCTGATTGTCAATGCGCCGCGACTCGTGCCGCTCCGTGCCCAGAATAAACAGGCCCCCGGACTCAATTACCTTATCGTGTTCGGCTCGCGCCGCCTCGGCATGAACCTTGAAAACACCGGCCCACTCAGGCTCGCCAACTTCAAACTCTTGTCCGTTGTAATAAAAACGCAGAAAGCCCGCTGGTGCCATCGGATTGATCGCACCCTCGTTCGCACTGATCGCCCGCGCCTTATTCTTCTTCACCAGCTCTTGCCGGGCCATAAACTCCGGATTGCCGCCCAGCAAAATATCCGTGCCGCGTCCGGCCATGTTGGTCGAAATCGTCACCACTCCCAGCCGTCCGGCCTGCGCCACAATCTCCGCCTCGCGCTCGTGGAACTTGGCGTTCAACACCACGTGCCGCACACCCTTGCGCTGCAAAATCGCAGAGAGCCGTTCGGACTTTTCGATGGACACAGTGCCCACCAGCACCGGCTGCCCCTTTTCATGCAAAGTGGCAATGTCGTCAGCTGCCGCCTTGAATTTTTCTTTCTCCGTACGGTAGACCACATCCGGATTTTCAAGCCGAAGCATCGGCTTGTTCGTCGGAATAACGACAATCTCCAGCTTGTAAATCTTCTCGAATTCTGCCGCTTCCGTTTCTGCCGTACCCGTCATGCCACTCAATTTTTTGTATAACCGGAAATAGTTCTGAAACGTAATCGTGGCCAGCGTCTGATCTTCCTTGCGGATCGTCACGCCTTCCTTGGCCTCAATCGATTGATGCAGCCCGTCGCTCCAGCGCCGTCCCGGCATCAGGCGGCCCGTGAACGTATCCACGATAATCACTTCGCCGTCTTTAACCACGTACTCCACATCGCGTTTGTAGAGCGCGTGCGCCTTGATCGCCGTCTCCACATAGTGCTTCAGATCCCAGTTCTCCGCGTCGGCAATGTTGTCGATCCCCAGAGCCTTTTCAATCGTCACCCAGCCCTCGTCGGTCACGCCGATCGTGCGCTGCTTTTCGTCGACGATATAGTCGCCGGTCAGGTACTTCTCGCCCTCACGCAGTTGCAGGTTCAGCTCCGCCGCGCGCTTGGAATCGGTAGCGGCATCAATCTCTTCGCCCAGCACCAGCGACGGCACAATCTTGCGCGCCCGTGCATACTTGTCGGTCGTTTGGTCGGTCGGCCCGGAGATAATCAGCGGCGTCCGCGCTTCGTCAATCAGGATCGAATCCACTTCATCGACAATGGCGTAATAGTGCCCGCGCTGCACGCAATCTTTTATTTCAAACTTCATGTTGTCGCGCAGGTAGTCGAAGCCAAACTCATTATTCGTTCCGTAGGTGATGTCGGCTGCGTAAGCGGCCCGGCGCTCGTTGTCGTCCAAGTCGTGGACGATCACGCCGACGGTCAGCCCCAGAAACTCGTAAATCTTGCCCATCCACTCAGCGTCGCGCTTGGCCAGGTAATCGTTCACCGTGACCACATGCACGCCGTGCCCGGCCAGCGCATTTAGATAGCAGGCCAGCGTCGCCACCAGCGTCTTGCCTTCGCCGGTCTTCATTTCTGAGATTTTGCCCTGATGCAGCACCATGCCGCCGATTAACTGCACATCGAAGTGCCGCATCTGCACCGACCGCCAGCCCGCCTCGCGCACCACCGCAAAAGCCTCCGGCAAAACCTCGTCCAGAGCCGCGCGCTCGGCAACTAGCCGTTCCTCGGCATCGCTGATGCCTTCCAGCCGTTCGGCAATCCGCGCCCGGAATTCGACCGTTTTGGCCCGCAGCTCGTCGTCCGTAAGCCGTTTCGTATCTTCTTCCAGCGCGTTGATCAACGCCACCATCGGCATCAACCGCTTGATCAGCCGCTCGTTCGCCGTACCAAAAATCTTCGTTAGAACTTTATCAAAAAACACAGGATTCTCCGTCTACCAGTGTAAATGGTGGGGGTTACGGACGGTCCCACAAAGACCGTTCAGGAACTGGATCTGGTGCCCCAGAAACGCACACCAACTCAAAGCCTCAGCACCAGCCTCTCCACCGGCTCTCCGCGGCGAATCTTCCGCAGTTGCCGGTCGAGTTGCTTCTTCAGATTCTCCGGGTCGCCGTCATCGTCTTCATCCGCATCCTCGTCCTGTTTCGCCTCAACAACATAAGCAACGCTGGGTCGGTGAAAAATCTGCAAGAAGAGAAGCGCCATTCCCATTGCAGTCGAAGACGGACAGAAGCCAGGATTTTTCTTTCCATGCCGCCTGTTACACCGCCACACAGCCCGGCGGAATTGGTAGTAAACGAGAATCGAAATGACAGCCCAAAGCGGCGCGCTAGGAGCCAAAAAACCGAAAACAGAAAGCACATCGACGTGCATTTGCACCCTCGCAAATCGCAGGCAGAACAACAGAAATGAATAGATCACGGCGCAAATCAGCGCGAGGCTGCTCTGCAAAGCCGGACCAGTTCTGAAGGGAATTAAGCGAGTCGGAAAGGAGGCGGACGCTGGAAGATCGCGGGCAGCGCCGGTGCATCAGGCGTGCGGCCAATGTACTCAGGGGTAAGCGACGCCAGCAGGCTGAGAGGCGAAATCACTCCCACGAAGACCAGCGGCAGAATCGCCAGCCAATCCGCGCCATTCTCTGAGTGGCCGTGCGGAATCAGCAGACAGACCAGCGCGATTCCGATTGCGATGGCCGCAATCAGAACCCATCCTCGCCGCTGCCGATTCAAGATCATCGTTGCTCTTCTCTTGGTTCGGAGTATAGCAGAATGAGAATTTCCCAGTCACTGCCTAGATAGGCCTGTTATACCGCCCGCAAATCACATTCCACCGAATCTGCGCAATCTCCTGCAGCATCCGCATACCATCGCGCAAATAGCTCATGCGCGTGCGCTCGTCGTGCGCCCAACTTACCGGCACCTCCACCACGCGCAGGCCGCGCTTCAGAGCAATCAGCAATATCTCCGGATCAAATCCCCAGCGCTCAATCGTCTGTAGTTTGAATACCGTCTGCGCCGCGTTGCGAGTGAAGGCCTTCAATCCGCACTGCGTATCGGCGAAGGGCAGCCGCATCACCGCGCGTGTAACGGCGTTGAAACAGCGTCCAAAAAACTGCCTGTACAGCGGCTGGCGCTGCGTCTGGCGGCCACTCTCCAGCCAGCGCGAGCCAATGGCGATATCCGCCCCCCCAGCAATGGCGGCAAAAAGGCGTTCGGCCTCCTCAATCGGCGCTGAGAGGTCGGCGTCGGTAAAAAGAACGATCTCGCCCAGCGCCGCCAGCATTCCGGTACGCACGCTGTAACCCTTGCCGCGGTTGCCGGGATTCTCCAGCAGCCGCACCTCGCGTGCCGTCTCGGCGAACTTCCGCGCCACCTCGGCCGTCCGGTCGGTCGAGCCATCGTTCACCACAATGATCTCCGCGTTCCAGCCGCGAGCACGCACGCAGCTCACCACCGACTCGAGCGTCGCCGGCAGCCGGGCGCTCTCGTTATAGGCCGGAATCACAATGCTGTACTTCGGCCCGTCGTTCTTCCCGCTCTCGATATTCTCTTTAAAATCTTCCTTCAAACCTCTATCCTCTCCCTCAAGCCCCGCTTTTTGCCGTCTCGGAACCTTCAGGTAACGACTCTGGTCATGATAACCCCGCTAGGCGAAGTTGGCCCGCGCCGCCTCCTGATCATGGTTCCCATGCCAAGCTATTGAGGCGAAAAGGATAAATTCTGCCGTGAACTCCAATTTTCGTGCCAAGACGCGCCGAATCCGGTTATGCTGTATGCGGAGGGCTGATGAATATGACAAAAGCAGACCTGGTGGAAAAGGTGACCGCAGTGGGCGACCTGACGCGGCGTGATGGCGAGGTCATCGTTGAGACCATCTTCGAATCGGTGATAGGCGCCCTCAAGGGCGGAGACAAAATCGAAATTCGCGGCTTCGGATCATTCCGCATCCGCCAGCGCAATCCCCGCATTGGGCGCAACCCCAAGACCGGTGAGCGCGTTGAAGTGCCGGCAAAGAAAGTGCCTTACTTCAAACCTTCCAAGGAATTGCGCGACCTGGTAAACCCCCAGCAAGCCGTAAAAGTTTCCTGAGTTTAGCGCCCCTCTCCCCGATGCGGCGCGCCAAATCGCCCTGCCTGAGCCACTTTGTGGCAGGGCGCGAAAGATTGGTATCGGTAATCCGAGCATGACCCCTCAGCACTCTTCATCTACCCCGCTCCGCTGGCTTGCCGCGGAGTGCCGCAGCCTTCCGCGCCGCGCATTCACCCGCGCCACGCTGCCATGGTGGAGCATTCTGCTGGCTCTCGCCGCGGGCACTGCGCTGCGCATCTTTTTCGTTCTGGTCTACCCGGCGGTCAATGGCGACTCCACCGTCTACGGCTCAATCGCCAAAAACTTGCTCGTCCATCACCTTTACGCCCTCGGCACCCCTCCTTCCCCGACTCTCATCCGGTTGCCCGGTTACCCGTTTTTTCTGGCGCTGATCTTCAAGCTCTTCGGCCTGATGAACTACAACCCGTCCCGCTACATCCAACTGGTCATCGACCTCATCTCCTGCCTGCTGATCTTCGGTTTTGTCCACGATCACGCCTCACGCCGCGCCGCGCACTCGGCGCTCTGGTTTGCCGCTCTCTGCCCTTTCACCGCCAACTACGTTGCCACTCCGATGACCGAGACCTTCTCGATCTTCTGTGTTGCGCTCGGCCTCTTCGCAGCAGGCCGACTCATTCGTGAGCTTTGTGCGCAAGAACGGATGCCCTGGAGCTATCTGCTGCTCATTGCCACGGCCCTGAGTTGCGCCATCCTCTTTCGTCCCGACGGCGGGCTGCTCGCGGTCGTTATCTTGCCCAGCATCTGGTGGTATACGCATCGTAATCCGTCCGGCGTGGGCAATAGATCCTGGCTTACATCGCTGCGAGCTCCTCTGCTCTGTGCCCTGCTGGTTGCCCTGCCCTTTGTTCCATGGACCATTCGCAACTACCGCGTTTTTCACATCATCCAGCCGCTTGCCCCACGTTTCGCCACGGATCCCGGCGACAGCACACATCCCGGCTACATGCGCTGGACCAGAACTTGGCTCGTCGAATACGTCTCCACCCCCGATATTTTCTGGAAAGGCGACGACGAACCGCTCGATATTCACCTCCTGCCCAGCCGCGCCTTCGACTCTCCGCAGCAGTACCGCCAAACCGAGCAGATCTTCTCCGATTACAACAACAACTGCATCATTACGCCGGCCTCAGGCGATCAGCCGGAGCAGGCAAGATGCAAGATTATTCCAGAGTTTGATGCCCGCTTTGCCGCCCTGGCCGAGCAGAGGATTCGCAGCGCTCCCATTCGCTTTTACGTGACGCTGCCTCTTGCTCGCGTTGCCGATATGTGGCTACGCCCGCGCACCGAGCAGGTGGAATATCCATCGGCCTTCGAGCAGTACATAAGCGAGGTTCCAGCCCGCTGGTGGGAGTGGCGCGAGCACCCTGAGGGTTCAGCGGTTGCCTTTGGTTTCGGGTTGCTCAATGCGGCTTTGCTCTTGTTGGCCATCATCGGATTCGCCCGCCGTCGCGTGCCCTTGGCAGGCATGCTGTCAGCCTATCTACTCGTCCGCAGCCTGCTGCTGGCAACCCTGGAGAACGCCGAGCCACGCTACACCCTCGAAGCATTCCCCATCCTGATCATTGCCGCCACAATGGCCCTCACGCCGCGCCCAGCGACGTTTCTCAAACCGCTTTAGCCGCTCCCCGTTGTTGCAGCCAATCCAGAAAGAAAATCCCCGCCAAAAACGGAATCAACCAGATCACACGACATTGGTAGCGGTCATCGACAACCGACAGAACGCCGGTAACCAGCGCGTTGGCAATGACGATCGAGCCAATGACCAGCGCAAGCCCAGGCAGCCCCGGCGAATGACGTCTCCAAAGCAGCGGAATCAAAGCGACAATCACAGCCAGCGAGCCGATGATCGCCCATCGTTCAATCTCCGCGAGCACTTCCAGCGGCAGAGCGCCGTGAGCCTGCCTGCTTTCAAGATAACTGGCCTTCGCGTTAGGGAGAACTTCATCGAACTGACCAAGCATCCACGCGTTCGGATCGAAACCATAGGGGCCGAAGTTAATCAGCTGATTGCCGAAGTTGGCCATCGAGCGCGAAAACTGCTGGTAAGGATAAGCGCGCAGCGTGGCCAAAACCATCGGAATCTCTTCCGCGTTAAGCTTCCTCTGATCGCTGTCGGAGCTGCTCTGATAAACCCCGTTTTCATCCCAAAGAAAGAAGTCGGGATCATCGTTGAGCTGGCTGAGATGTTTGCATACCGTCCATTGTAAATGAGAGCAATTCTTCTCCAAATACCATTTTCCGGGCCCGTCGGCGATAGTGCGAGACATCAAAAATGGTGGACGCTCACCGTTCAGCGAGGGCTTGCCATAGAGATAGCCATGTAGCGCCATTTGCGCCGCCATCGCCAGCGCAAGAATCACCGCCACATCGCGCAACTTCCACAGTCGGCCAAGAAAGAGCTTGCCAAAGGGCTTGCCCTGAAATGCTGTGTAGAGAATCAGAAGCAGAAAAAGCCCCCCCGCCAGCACAAGGTGCGAGGAGTGCGCGGTAACGCCCCACACTGCAACTAAACAGAGGGCTATATGCTCTGTGCGGCTGAGAGTCTGGCGAGCGAAAACGAGCAGATAGAAGGCCAGATAAACCAGCGGCCCCAGAATATCCGGCATGATGAAGTCGGAATACCAACTCGCGCTCGTCAACAGGCTGAGAAAAAGCATCAGGCAGACATAAGACGCCACAGTACGCCGCGGAGCGAAAGACCGCACCAACAGCCAGATCACCCACGCAACCAGCAAGCATTGCAAGGCCGCAACCGGCCATAGCGTCTGATTCCAATGAAAAGGAAGAATGCCCAGGCTATAGAAAAAAGAGCGCACTCCATAGTAATCTGCAAACTGATGCAGAAACACAGCCCGTGCCACAACCCTGCCATCCCCGATATAGGTCATTGAATCCGGATAGAGCAGTGGAAAGCCGTTAAATAAGGCTGGCCAGTAGAGCATGATTGCGCCCAGCAATACAGCGGCTCCACGGCCAATGGAAGACCGTGTTATCAAACGCAGTGCGAAACTTTTCGCTTCAAACCGGGAAAAATTCATCGCTGGTGGGCCTTCCCGAAATGCTTGGAGAATTTGTGTCCATCCTATCACGGCTTAACTACGACCCGAAGACTGTCGTTGGCGACTAATTGTTCAGTTTTCGGTTAGCCGACTACACGACAGCGATCACGGTCCATGGGTGGCGCCGGAGGTTTGGCGGAGGGATCTGGGTTAGTATGGTGCATGAAAAGGATAGGATCAAAACCATGTCTCGAATGTCCGGTGTTCTGGTTGCGTTAATTCTGATTTCTGCTTCATGTCCTGCCACTCTGGCAATCTCACAGTGCAGCAACCAAATCGCCCTCGTACCGCTCGTTGCTCAAAAGGGAGCCAGTCAGGCTCATGAATTCGTCCGTTTCAGGTACTCATTGTCTACTTCTACGGCGCTCCTCATAAGGTCGCATGAAGATACAGAGACTTCGATTGGACCATACGATACGGGCTTCCTGATCAAACAGGATAGGACTGTCCTGAAACGTATTTCCCTTCGAGAGTTGCCCGAAATGCCAGCTAATGAACCCGAATATGCTGATAGTTTTAGAACACTTGCCGTGACCCGCGCCTGCGGGGATGGAGGTCCGATCTTCTTTGTGACGATGCAGTATCTCGGTGACATAACTAGCCCGGCTTTACTCTTTGTGCTTGTTCCTTCAGCAAATGGATTTGAAGTCTCCACTCTCCATATGATTTCCGGCGGTGTCCTCGAAGTCTCCAGGTCCAACCCACTTCACCTCAGGACTTGGGACAACTTGCATGAAGGTAATTGCGAAGCGTGCGAAACCGCTTACCAGATTACAGAGTACGAGATTCGGAATGGCAAACCTGTCCAGACACGGCAGTATCGTACGCGGCATCTGTACACCTCCGAAAACTACATCTTCGATGGCCGACGACGCATCCGATTCATCCCGTGATGACCTTTTCGGCGTATAACAGGTAAGAAAGTACGGCGCCACAGTCCTGCCGCTTTGCAACTAAAGCGCCTACAAAGCCCGTTTTTATGTAATAACGATTCTTAGTTGTTCAGAGCGGGGCGAGTCACTTTTCAAGCCACTATCCAACCAACTTCTTGGCGTTCCGAACGGTTGGTCGGCTATCTGGAAACTGCACCACTTCTCATTGGAGCCCACGACGCCACAAAGAAAAGCATAAAGGGTTAGCCACGCGGCTACGCACAATTACCACCCCATCTGCCCCATCCGCCTCAGAATGACCGTGCTGTAGTGATTCATGCGCTCAGGCCGCCGCTTCAACGGAGCGGGCAGAATCGCCGCCAGCCGTGCCGACTGTTCCCGGCCAATATTCCGCGCAGCAGTTTTGTCATAAGTGCGACACGCCGACTCCGCGCCATAAATGCCCGGGCCCCATTCCACCACATTGAGATAAAGCTCCAGAATGCGCTGCTTGCCAAGTACGAACTCCGCCACTGGTACCAGCGTAAACTCCGCGCCTTTGCGCACGAAAGACCCACCCGTTCCGAAGAACAGGTTTTTTACCAGTTGCTGCGTAATCGTTGATGCTCCACGCGTACGCTCGTCTTCCATATCTTCCTTGGCCGCAATTTGCAGCTCCTGCCAATCGAAGCCGTGGTGCTGGTAGAAGCGCGCGTCCTCCGCGGCAACCACCGCATGTTGAAAATTAGGTGAGATTTGGCTCAGCGGAATGAATGTGTAGCGTTCTTGATAGGGCTTGTGGTGTTCCCAGGCCTGCACGCGGCGCTCAATGTGCAACGCGGTCGTCGGCGGATCGATCCAACGTGCGGCCACAAGCGTCAGCGCGGCAAGCGACCAAAGAGTCAGCACAGCGAGGCCAAGCCATTTAAGAAAGATTTTGATAAAGCTCTTCCGGCGCGGGGTATTGAGTTGTATAGATGAAGTCTTCACATTCCAGAATAATCCCTGCATGCATCCGTGCCCCATCCTTTCCGCATTTTGCGGAAAGGATGGGATAGCACCACTGCTTATTCCAACAGCAAACACCAGATCCGAAAAATCCTAGAACTTGAAGTGAGCCGCCAACTGCGCGCTGCGCGGACCTCCGCCTCCCAGGTACGGGTTGCCGCTGCCCACATCCGGCGTCGCCGTAGTTTGCAGGAACTGACCGCCGGAGCCAGCAATCAGATGATTATCTCCAACGGGTATGTGGCTGCTGACGAAAGCATCAATGCCAAATCCCGGCAATAGCGGATTGCTGAAGTTCGGGTGATTCAACACGTTGAAGAAATCGGCGCGCAGTTCCATCGTCAGTGTCTTTGTCAGGTGCGTGGTCTTGGTCAGCGAGAAATCGAAGTTGGTATACTTCGGCGAATTAAATGCGTTGCGGCCTTCGCTGCCGGGATGCCCGCCACTGAGGCAGCTCTTGTAGGTATCGCTATTCGGATCGGTGTCAATGGTTGTGCAAGGCGCAGCGAAGGCGTCCAGGTTGAGCAGGTTGATGCCGCTCGCGCCCAGGTACGGATTGCCAATAATGTCAGGCCGTCCGAACCATTCACCGCTTTGGTTTAAATCGTTTTCATAGAGATAGCTGACCGTGTATGGCTGGCCGGTGGCAAAGTTGAACATGCCGTCGAGTGCCCAGCCGTTGGTCAGTGGTTTAGCCGTTTGAAACTTCGGGAAGTTATAAGTCCAGTACCACTGCACGCGTTGCCGCACGTCA
>Ga0265336_10001220_pt1 | contig 12202 bp, 10 predicted proteins | sample 42119metaG_FD_193583 | JGI IMG/M metagenome (GOLD analysis project Ga0265336, IMG submission 193583) | Rhizosphere microbial communities from Carex aquatilis grown in University of Washington, Seatle, WA, United States - 4-21-19 metaG | ecosystem: Host-associated > Plants > Roots > Rhizosphere...
GCTCGCCTAAGGCTCCTTGGCCTGGAATTGACCCTTTGCCTAGTTTCACGTAGACTATGAAATTGCGAGGGATGCGGCTTGAGTTGCATTCTGACACCGCATCATCCCCCCTGGAACCGGGGTTCACGGTTTCGCTCCTGACACTCGGGGCACAAAGATAAAGGAAGAGCAATGGCAAACCATGTATCGTCGCTGAAGCGCGCCCGCCAGACCGTAACCCGCACCGCAGTCAACCGCGCCAACCGCAGCCGTGTGCGCACCAGTCTGCGCAATCTGCGCGAAGCCCTGACCAAGGGTGACGTCAAGGCTGCTCAGGAGCAGTATCGCGAGACCGTCTCCACCCTCGACAAGAGCGTGCAAAAGGGGATTCTCCACGACAACACCGTCTCCCGCTACAAGAGCCGCCTAAACGCAAGGCTGAAGGCTTTGGTTCTGGCCAAGGCATAGCGCGACAAGGTCATTGAAGCTGCAATAAGATTAGACAGAGAGCAGCAGCCGGGAGCGATCCCGGCTGCTGCTGTTTTTGCATGCGGGCAAAAGGCGCGCAGTTTCCCTAGAACTCCCAGCGAACGCTGAAGACCGGATAGCGGCCCATCTGGTCAACCTTGCTATAGGGTTCGCCGCTGCTGTTGCTGCAACCCCACCCCTCTTTGCAAAGCGAAAGCCAGGCCCAACCCATGAAGTTGCCGCGATTGAATACATTCTCCATGCCTGCATGCACATTGAAGACGCCTTTTTTCGCGTGGAAGTTGCGTTCCAATTCTAAGTCCAGGCGGTTGTAGAGCGGACTACGAAGAGCGTTGATGCGGGTCAGATCGTAAATGCCACGGGCCTGTGCGTTCGAGTCGACCAGATCAAACGGAGTGTACAGCCGACCGCTGGTCGCGGTTTCGCGCAGATCCATCTGCATCTTCAGTGGCAGCCGAAAGTTGCTCATCGCGTTTACCACCATCGGAGTGTCGAAGTTTCCCGACCGGCGAATGCCGTCCAGAGCGCGGTATGTCGTCTGTGACCGTGCGCCAGAGAGCAGCAATTCCATCCGGCTGCGCCAGTGAGCGCGCAGCGCTGCCTCAACGCCGCGAGACTGCGAAGTACCGGAACTGACCAGCGGAAGCCAGGTAAATCCCTGTCCCAGAGTATCCACCATGTTCGATAACATCAGCGACGGATATTCGGTAGAGACAGCTTCGCGCCGATAGTCTTTCTGGTAGCCTTGAACATCCAGAGTGCCCCAGTTAGCCTGTAGAACTCTCATACCCATCGCCACCTGCCTGACTTGAGTCGGCTTCAGAGATCGATTTCCGGGATAGCTGATGATGTTCATCATTGGGGGCAGCTGCGACGACATATTATAAGAGCCGTGAAGGTTCTGGCGGCTATTCAGGCGATATGAAATTGAGACGCGCGGGTCCAGAGTATAACTGCCGGTGATGGCAAAGCTCTCGGCGCGCAACCCAGCCAGTAACTTCCAGCGCGAGCCAAAGCCGCCCTCGGCCTGCGCAAAGACCGCCGTCTGGCCGCTGGAAAATTTACGCTGAAAGGTGACCGCGTCAGATCTCGTAATATCGGCGCTGAAAGGCGATAACTGGCCGTTGGGCTGGGCAACGGAATCGTCCGGGGTTGCCAGGGCGCCACGAGTTCCGGCTGACAGAAGCCATTTACGCACATTGGTTCGTACATCATAGTTCAATACCGACAGCGAATTCCACGAGTTTTCATAGTAAGCCGGAAGAAGTGACTGTGCTTCGCAGCCTCCATAAACGCTCCCTATCTGCTGCTGTTGGCCGATTTTCTGGCGAGTAAGTGAATAAGTCGCGGAAAGATTAGTGGTGACCTGCGGCGAATAGTTATGCCTCCAGCTGAGTGCCTCGGTTGTGCGCCAACCGGAGTACTGCGTCTGAAATATATTGGTAACTTTCCACATCGGGCACGGAGTTATATCGATGGAGTCGGAGCCGGTCAAACTGAACAGAGATACGGTATCCCGTTCGCTTGGTTTAAGCTTCAAAATTGTCAGGCCGTTGGTGTAAGTTGGAACGCCATTGATGCCAACGTCATTCGTAACAAGATTCAGAATGCTGCGATGCGCCGAAAGCATCAAACTCCCATTGTGGGCCAGTGTGCGCTGATAATGCCCGCCCAGACCTGAAATGCCCAAGGAAAGATTACCGCTCTGGCGCGCTTCGCCCAGCTCACGGGTATGAATCTCAATCAGCGAAGACAGGCGGCTGGAGTAGCCGGCATCGTAGGCGTCGGGCCTCATATCCATATCGCCGACTGCAGTTGAGTCGATCATGGATGTGAATCCACCATTCGATCCGGAGAGCGAAAAATGGTTGATGTTAGGAACTTCAACACCATCCACAACAAAGAGGTTCTCAGTAGGATGCCCACCGCGCACCAGAAGATCGTTACTCAAATCAGAGACAGGAACAACACCGGGCAAAAGTTGCAGATAGCGGACAAAATCTCCGTAGGTTCCCGCGGAAGAAAGAACTTCCTCCTGGGAAATATTCAATGCAGGTGACAGGGCACCGAGATCTGTCGAGTCGTCGGCAACCACTTTTAGTGTCGTAGATACCATCGGGATCGAAATCGCCACCGGAATAGGACTTTCGACACTGGCAATTTCCACCGCCGCTTCCTTTGCGGGGATCGTACGCGCAATTACCTGCCTGGACTGCGCAGGAATAAGTGCGGGATGCACGGCAAACAAAAACAGCAAGGGCAAGTAACCAATCCTTCGGATCATGTGATCTCCGCGCAAAAAATATGCAGAGAATTGCTTTCATCCAAAAATGAGAAATCGAATGGCTTTTGTGTCCGTCCAGTTAGCAGGATTATTTCTGTCCTTGCTAAAGCTGAAGGCTCACTTTCGCCAAGTTAGCAATCTCTAACTAAGTGTCCTTTGAATCAGGTAAATTGGAAATATCTCATCTGTGCGCGATTAAGTACTGTATGTCCAATTTTGCTACAGGAAGGAGCAGATAACTTATAGGTATTCCGTATAGCGGTAATCCTGTAAATAACTTCGAGTAACTTATTCTGAGTTACTCCAACCGCTCAAAGATAGCTGCCGCGCCCATGCCTCCTCCAATGCACATTGTCACCATGCCGTAGCGCAATCGGCGGCGTCGCATCTCGGAAAGCAGCGTTGCGGTGAGTTTAGCCCCGGTGCAACCAAGTGGATGTCCCAGCGCGACGGCTCCGCCGTTGACGTTGACGCGTTCCAGGTCAAGATTGAGCTCGCGAATCACCACCAGGGCAAGTGCGGCAAAAGCTTCATTGAGTTCGATCAGATCAATATCGTTGAGGCTGAGTCCGGCCTGGCGGAGAGCTTTGGGAATAGCTGTGATAGGGCCGATGCCCATCTCCTCAGGCAGGCAGCCGGTGACCGCGTAAGAGACCAGCCGGCCGAGTGGTTGAATGCCCAGTTCGCGTGCGCGGTCGGCGTCCATCATAATGCAGGCGGCTGCTCCATCGGATGTTTGCGATGCGTTGCCTGCGGTAATCGTACCCTGTGCGTCGAAGGCGGGTTTGAGCTTGGCGAGGGCTTCAAGCGAAGTACCGGCTCGGGGGCCTTCATCGACAGTAAAGAGAGTTCCCGGCGCAACTTCTGTTCCTCCTTTTCCCCCCGGAACGGCATTGGTGATCGTGACCGGAATCAGTTCCTCGGCAAAGCGCCCAGCGGTTTGTGCGGCATTTGCTTTTTGATGACTCGAGAGTGCGAAAGCATCCTGATCTTCGCGGGAGATTTGGTAGCGCCTGGCGACGCGCTCGGCGGTGAGGCCCATCGAGAGTTGCGAGGCAGGATAATGTTCGGCAAGCCAGGGATTGGGGCTGGGTTTGAGCCCGTCAAGGGGTAGCAGGCTCATCGATTCAACGCCACCGGTCACGATAACGCGATCATGGCCGGCGCGGATTCGCAGATCGGCCTGGACGATAGCCTCCAGGCCAGAGGCGCAGAGGCGGTTGATGGTGATGCCAGGCACCGCAACCGGCAACCCGGCGCGCAGAATAACCCAGCGGGCAATATTTCCGCCCTGTTCGTCCTCCGGCTGAGCGCAGCCAAGAATGACGTCATCAATTTCGCCTCTGTTCAGGCTGGGAATCTTTTCCAATGCTCCGCTCACCGCAACTGCGCCAAGGTCATCGGGACGGGTAGTGGAGAGAGCGCCTTTTGGTGCGCGGCCAACCGGAGTACGAACGGCGCTGACGATGACGGCTTGCGGCATGGGACTTGCTCCTTGTCAATCGTTAGATGCACCGCGCCTCTCCGAATACTCCCTTTTAATGAAGCACCGATTTGCGCAGGAGCAAAAGTCAATATCCAGCAAAGTATGAACGCACTCAGAGCAGCCGGGCAGCAGCACTCAATCCGGCATCTCCAGCACAACCCAGACGCTTTTCAAATAGAAGTGGTAGACGGTGCGGCGGTCGATGAGCGTGTCGGCCAGGGCGTCGTGATCCACCGGGGCGGGACGGTGTAACAGGCCGATTTGTGCGGTGCGAATCTGCTGGGGCGAGGCCGGGTCGATGCCCCAGTTGAAACCGAGAACGCCGCTGGGGTTGTGGGCTTGCAGGCGCTCGGTCTCTGGCGCAGCGGCCAGAGTGTGCAGCCGGGTGGGTGCGCTGGCAAAGTAGACCAGCAGCGAGACCGTTCCCTCTGCGGAGCAAAGCACCGCCCAATCCAGGGAGCCCGCGCGTTCCAGGCTGGCGTGGATGACGTTCTCAGGATGATGGGCTTCGTAGGTCTGCGGAATCAGGCAGCCGCGGCCGTTGAGCAGCGCAGCCAATTCCGGTGGAATTTCCGGAAACGAGCTGATGGGCAGATGGCGGATAAGATATGGGGTCGAGTAACCAGCCACGACAATTTGACCGCTGACATTGAGCTGGGGAAGGGAGGGGGCAGGCTGCTGGGCAGGAAGTAGCACGCAGGCGCTGAGCAGTGCCACCGGCATGTAAACTCTCGATTTCAATCCCGCGCTAACCATGGTTCCCTTAAAGGCCAAATGCCCTATTCTTCATTCGAGACTACATCCATCATCGTTCCCGCGCATAGCGATTCAGAACACCAAAGGCGGAGCGGACGCGGATCAGCGCGCGGAGTTATGCGATTCTGTTTGTTCGGGGATGATTCCCGGCTGCCAAATAAGCTGCAAGATCAGTGCGGTTGCAAACAATAGATTGACCAAGGTGGGTGGACTGCCAACCATGTGCAGCACAAATCCAAACAAAGCCACTGATTCCGCCGTTGCAAACCGAAATATGTGTCCCGAATACCATCGGCTGAAAGGAGTTGATTTCTGCGTTGATAAAGAGGTCTGTCTGGGGACGCGCAACATCAACCGCTGCACAATGAATCCCGACGCGGCAGAGGCGATTGCGCACAAAACGATGAAGTACTGAGAAGAAGTGTTCACGCTCCGGGCTGGAGCTGGAATGATGTGGCAGACATAAATGAACAAAAATATAGACACGATGAACACGACTTGCATGATACGCATCATGAAGGCAGCAGGTTTCATAGACGTTCTCCCTGTGCGGGTTGGAGATGAGTTTTTCCCGTCCTGCGGAATTCATCCGAGGATACGGAACCACACGGCACGCGGTCAAGGCGATGTATATATTATTTGTCTGAGTTGAAACGCGGCTAGGTTGCCGTTTCCAGTAGCGCGCTCAGGCCTTTGATGTCTTTGACGACGATGCGGCGTGCATCCACTTCGAGAAGCCCTTCAGCTTGCAGCCGCATCAGGTTGCGCGAGATCAGTTCGCGCACCGTTCCCAACTGATTGGCCAGTTCCTGATGCGTCGATGGCAGTTGAAACTCGATGCCGCTTGCTGTCTTCGCGCCTTCATTCTGCGCCAGTTTGAGCAGCATGGCCACCAGCCGTTGCCGAATGGTGGTGAACGATAACTCCTCGATGATACCCACCAATCGGCGAAGCCGCGCGCCGACCACAGAGAGGACTTTAAGCGCGACCTGCGGATGTTCCAGGCAATAGCTCTGGAAGTCTCTCTGCGAGATGAATGCAATCTGCGTCTCTTCAATGGCAACGGCCGAGGCGGGGTACACTCCGCCATCAAAAACCGGAAGTTCAGCAACCGACTCGCCGGGCTGATTCACCGCCAGTACCTGCTCGCGGCCATTGACGGAAGTTTTGAAGATGCGCACCTTGCCGCTGGCGATAATGTGCAATCCATGACAAGCTTCGCCTTCTGTGAAGAGCAGTTCGCCCGCCTTCAAAGGCTTGCGTACCGTGCGCGCGGCCAGTGCGCGTAGTTCTTCCGCCGAGAGGCTTGAGAACAGCGCCGTGCTCTCAAGAACAGCAACAATGTCAAAGCGGGGAGTGCTCATGGCTGGATTCTATCAGTGTGCGCATTCCACCCTCGCAGCAAAAACGCGGCGAAGGTGGAACACTCTATGAGTGATTGAAAAATCAGGCAAGCATCGCGGCCAAATCATTCTCTGCCGTCGTAATCGCCATCAGGTTGAACTTATCATTCAGCAGAGCCAAAACTCCCGGAGACAAGAACGCGGGCAGCGTGGGTCCGATGCGGATGTTGCGCACGCCCAGGTGCAGCAATGTCAGCAACACCGCGACAGCCTTCTGCTCATACCAGGAAAGCACCAGCGACAGCGGCAGATCATTGACGCCGCATTCAAATGCTTTCGCCAGGGCGAGCGCAATTTGCAACGCGGAGTAAGTATCGTTACATTGGCCAATGTCCAGCAAACGCGGCAGGCCACCGATGGTTCCGAAGTCGAGTTTGTTGAAGCGAAACTTTCCGCAGGCCAGCGTCATGATGAGGCAGTCGTCGGGAATCGCTTCGGCCAGTTCGGTGTAGTAACTGCGCCCACTGCGCGCACCGTCGCAACCGCCAATCAAGAAGAAGCGGCGAATGGCACCAGCCTTCACCGCGTCGATCACGGTGCCCGCGACACTGAGTACGGCATTGTGTCCAAAGCCGACAGTAATCTCTTCGTCGCCGCCATCTTCCGCAAATCCGGGAGCCGCAAGCGCCGCTGCAATCACCGGGCTATAGTCTTGATCTGCAATGTGCACCACTCCCGGCCATGCCACCATGCCTGCCGTGAAGATGCGCTGCTTGTAGGCCAGCTTCGGTTCCTGAATGCAATTCGAAGTCATCAGAATCGCGCCGGGAAATTCATTGAACTCTTCGGCCTGATCGGTCCACGCGCCGCCGTAGTTGCCGGCCAAATGCTCATAAGCTTTGAGCTTGGGATAGCCATGTGCAGGCAGCATTTCGCCATGCGTATAAATCTGAATGCCAAGGCCTTTAGTCTGCTCCAGCAGTGCATAAAGGTCGTGCAGATCGTGGCCGCTGACGAGAATCGCTTTGCCTTTGCGCGCGCCCAGACGAACCCTTGCTGGCTGCGGATGACCGAAGGTCTCCGTGTGCGCGTGGTCAAGAATCTCCATCACCCGATAGTTCAATTCGCCCACGGCAAGCGCCATACCCAGCAGTTCATCTGCAGTGGGAGTGGGATGCATAAGAAAGTCGAGAATCTCATGAATCTTTGCGAAGGACACGGGGTCGCCCGCGCCCAAAGCCAGCGCGTGCGCGGCATACGCGGCAACACCCTTGATGCCGTAGAGCACCAGTTCCTGCAGGTTGGCAATCTCTTTGCTCTCTGCCAAAAAGCGCACGGGCAGCAGAGCGTTTTGAGCTTGCGCAAGCAGCCCGTCGAGCGTGGCCGCTGGCTTCCAGGCAGCCGCGCCGCCGAGTTCCGCGGGAACAATACCGGCTGCGACGCTGGCGCTCTCGTAGAGATTGCGAGCCGCATCGCGCGTCTTTACGGCCTGATGAATCAAATCGACCAAACGTTCAGGATCGAAATTCACGTTGGTTAGCGTAGCGAAAATCGCCTGAATCGTGAAGGCATCAACCTCAGCGTCAGCCGCGCCCAGCAGCCGCGCCCGGTGCGCGTAAATGGAAATGCCCTTGACGGCTTGAAGCAGCAGATCCTGCAATGCCGCCGTGGTTTCGTCTTTACCGCATACGCCAAGTGTCTGGCAGCCTTCGCCCTTTGCGGTCTGCTCGCATTGATAACAAAACATGATGAACCTTCCTCTTTGGAATTTGTCTGCAAATCAAGCATAGGATTGGGGGCAAGGCAGTCACAGCGACTAAAGTCACAGATCGGAAAATGAATCAAGAAATAAGATTTATTCGCAAAAGTGACCAAAGTCGCTGTCAAAATCGGCACGCGCATTCAAGCTGCAAATGAAGGAGAAAATCATGCCGACAACCACACAGACCGTACGCGAAATCGCTTTGCAGGAACCGTCGTCAATACGCATCTTCGAGAGTTTTGGAATAGATTATTGCTGCGGAGGCCGCAAGCCTCTTGCCGAGGCATGCACAGCCAGCGGCGCTGAAGTGGCCGCGGTAATCGCCGCGCTTGAGGCTGCGGCCACCACTGCCGAGCCCGCCGCCGAAGATTGGCAAAGCAAATCCATGGAAGAGCTGGCTGCGCATATCGTCGCCTCGCACCATGCCTATGTGAAACGTGAGCTACCGCGACTGGCTACCCTTGCGCAAAAAGTCGTTAATCGTCACGGCGCAACCAAGGCAGAGTTGCCCGCAATTCAATCGGCGTTGGCAACATTGGACGAGGAGCTGACCCAGCATCTGGCCAAGGAAGAGGCCATCCTCTTTCCGCACATTGTGCAGATGGAGCGTACCCACACTGCCGGCATCGCCAAGCCTGTAGCGTGTTTCAGCACTGTCGCTAATCCCATCGCGATGATGACTCAGGAGCATGATGCGGCGGGTGTTCTGCTGGCGAAACTACGCCTTCTGAGCCATAACTTCACAACCCCCGAGGACGCCTGCCCAACGTATCACGCCTTCTATGACGGATTGAAAGAGTTTGAGCAGGATCTTCATCAGCACATTCATCTGGAAAACAACATCCTGTTTCCCCGTGCGATTGCGATGGAATCTCAAGACTAATCCAGATCAAAGCGTGCCAATGTAGCAGGCAGCATGAATCCGCGATGGCTTACCGCCATACAGATACGATTAAGCCGCCTGCTACAACCAAGGTGCCTCCCGCCAATACGCCAGGCGTAGGAATGGCACGGAAGAAAATGTAGTTAGTAATCTGAAAAACGACGAATAATGTGGCGACATACATCCCCGTTGCGGCAGCGAAGTCCACAGGCGCCAGATTGAGCGAAGTCCCGTAGAGCGTTAGCAAGGTTCCGCCGACGAGGTACAAAGCAATCCTGACCGGAAGGGAGGAGTGGTGCAATGCAACTCGCACGATGGCATCACCAAATGCCTCCAGGATTGTAGCTGTCAACACAAACAAGAATATCCTCATAGCAAATTGTCTCCGTTTCTTTATGGCTATACGAGGTAAAAACGACTGGCTACCGGGCGATCCTATTCAAGCCAACCTCAATCACCGCCCGCCAAAGTGGGGTAAGGCGTCTCCGGGGCCCCAACAGACGGGTTTTGTCTGTGGGATGGGTCGCCGGTTTGTCCGCAGGTCCTGCATGATGATTAAGAATATCAGATGATTATTTACGCAATTTGCATATATTCAAAATCTCTAAAAACCACCTAAGCGATGGAAGAATAACGCTCGTTCTCGTTAGAAAAAACGATTTCGCCGTTTTGTCTTCCTGTTCTTTAACGCAAACAAATCTCATTCACGTTCACTTCAAGCTTGCCGATATGAAGAACGATGATGTTCTTTGCCTCAACAATTCCCGGTAGGCATTCATCGCGGAAAGGAATTGATGCTGATGATTCGCAATCTTCGCATCTCCCATAAATTCGGATACGCATTCGGCGCGGTCTGCTTGCTGTGCGCTCTGCTTGGGGCGGCTTCGCTGACCGGCCTCTCCAAGGTCCGTTCGGCCATTAACGAGATTGTCTCAGACTCCATGCCTTCCATGAAGGTTCTGGGAGATATCCGGTATTCGGTGGCCACTATTCGCCGAACGGATGCGTTGCTATTGCTGTGTGACACAAGCGCCTGCACGCAGCGCCTTGCCACCAAGCGCAAGAGTTATCTTGCCTCTTACAGCAAATCGATCGAGGAGTATGCTCCAATGGTCTCCTATCAGGGGGAGCGAGAACTCTATGAGACCATCCGCCAGAACGCGGCAGCCTACATTGCGTTCAGTGAACAAAGCCGCCAGCTTGTCGATGCCGGCAAGCCCGAAGAAGCATCGAAGCTATTGCTCTATGGGGATGCGGTGAAGGTTTATAACGCTGCTGCGGACGCGGTAGAAGCCGATGTCGCACTGAACACCAAGATGGGCTCGGAAGAAGGCGCGCGTGCCGCCCGGCTGGCTCATACCCTGTTGTGGGTGATCTGTATTGTAATGGCGGTTACGGTGATGCTGTGCGCGGGTGTCGGCATGGGCCTTACTCGCCTCATCGTGCCTCCGTTGCAATCGGTCACAGCAGCGCTGGAGCAGGTTGCGGAAAAGAACCTGACTGTATCCGTCGAGGCTCAAGGCGAAGATGAAATCGGGCGGCTTTCGACGGCCTTGAACGTCACTGTATCTGCAATTCGTAATATTTTGCAGTCAGTGGCGCAGGGCGCAGAGACACTTTCAGCGGCGGCCGAGGAGCTAAGCGTACGGTCGGGGCAAACCAGCGATAACACTCGCGAACAGACCAGCAAGATCAACCAGATTGCAGCGGCCTCACAGGAGATGACGGCTACCATAAGCGAGATCAGTCACAATGCGGAGACTGCCTCCGGCGCCAGTCGCGAGTCTGCGGAAGCGGCCACGCATGGCGGTTCAGTGATGCAGGCGGCAGCCTCCACCATGGAGCAGATCGCCACGGACACGGCCTCGGTTGAAGCGAAGATGACCTCGCTGGCCAAACGATCGGAAGAAATTGGCAAGGTCGTGAGTGTGATCCAGGAGATCAGCGAACAGACCAACCTTCTGGCATTGAATGCGGCCATTGAAGCGGCTCGCGCTGGAGAACAGGGACGCGGATTTGCGGTTGTGGCCGGAGAGGTGCGTCGTCTGGCTGAACGCACCAAGGGCGCCACCGAAGAAATCGCGGGAACCATTCGAAACATCCAGGAAGAAACTCGGGAGACATTGAGCGTGATGTCGTCGAGCCGCGGCACAGTGCAAGCTGGACTAAACGAAACAGCCAACGCGCGTCACAGCTTGGACGCGATCATCGAATCTTCCAAACAAGTGGAAAGCCAGATTCACCTGATCGCCACAGCTGCTATTGAACAGACGGCCGCATCGGCTGAAATATCTGAGGGCACCAGCCAAGTTTCGAATCTCGCGGTTGAGAACTCGCAAGCCTCCGAAGATATGGCCGGGGCCTGCAAGAACCTCTCGGAGTTAGCTACAGATTTGGACGGCATCATCCGCCAGTTCCGCATTGATGACGACGGCCAGCCGGGTAGCCGGCTGAAAGGCGCGAGGGGCTTGGGCGCGCTGAAAACTGCACGCCATTACGCTTCGTAATGAGGATTCAAATCCACTCTTTGTGTCCAAAGCCAGATGACGGAAGCAAAAAAAGGAATAACAAATGACAAACGGATCATTCAGACAGTACTCCGAGTCAGCCGCAACGGGTACGCAGAGGCAGCTGAAGATTTTATTCGTGTTGGTGGGATGCCTGATACTCACCCATAGCGCGTCAACCCAGCAGTCTGCCGCGAACAGTCAATCGCTGGTCTACATGGAGTACCCACAGCCCGCAGGCAAGGTGCAGCCGCTGCAAGTGAAGAACTTTCCCAAGTGGGCAACCCTCGATATGCAGATTCGGACGCGCGAAGAAAATCAAAGCTCTGACAAATACGTCTCCGGCAACGACGCGGTATACGTCCTGACGCGCATTTGGGGCGGGTTGGAAGTCAGGCCGACCAAGACTCTAACCGGCTATCTCCAGTTTGTCGATGCCCACGCGCTGGGATTGCCGCTCTATTATGTCTCCTCCAATCAGCGGGATGTCTTCGATGACCGCCAGGCATTTCTGGAGTATCACACCAAGGTTGTGAAAATCTTTGCCGGTCGCCAGGAACTCCGCTACGGCAACGAGCGCCTGGTGGGCATCAGCAACTGGACAGACACCAGCCGTACATGGGACGGATTTGTGGGTCGCATTGGTGATAAGAACCGGCTGGACCTGTTCAGCTCGTCGGTGGTCGCCATTCATGCATCATCACTGGACAAGC
>Ga0265336_10001224_pt1 | contig 12182 bp, 8 predicted proteins | sample 42119metaG_FD_193583 | JGI IMG/M metagenome (GOLD analysis project Ga0265336, IMG submission 193583) | Rhizosphere microbial communities from Carex aquatilis grown in University of Washington, Seatle, WA, United States - 4-21-19 metaG | ecosystem: Host-associated > Plants > Roots > Rhizosphere >...
GACAACAACACACAAATACTTATCACCAACCATTGTTCCAAGATAGTATTTATAATACAAATTAGCGTCTTTATCGCTTAGTGACTGAATGACCCTCTGCGGCTCAGACAAGGTTTCTTGAATACGAGGCATCAATAATCTCATTTCAGGGTGCTCAAGAATATGTTTGCGCCGTTCCTCTGTTAAACGTATTCTTTGCCCCCGATAATCAAGATAAGTTTTCATCGTTTTAATTTTACCATGTATTCACTGTTTCGATAGTTTTTTCTGCCAGGGCTTTCCCTGCCTTTTATCATTTCAGGTAGTTGCATTTTGTAACCACCTAACTACCTTAAAAATAAAAAACCCCCAAGGCATACTTCTTGTGCACTCGGGAGTGTACATATTAGTACTACCAGAACTCTCTCAAATGTCTATCATTAAAAAGTCGCGCCTGTCACTACTTCCTATATGTTCCTTATATCTCACTTAGCTCCATCTCTTTATTGGCCCCAGAAAGTCCCAGAAAAGCAGGCAAGTCTGTCATGGGCTGAACATTGATAATTACCGGGACAAAGCCAGGAGCATTGTGAAGCAAGACAAGCAACCCGGGTTCAAGGTTAAATTTAATCTTTTCTCCCTCATTTTTAATTTCTAAAGGTGTTTGGGCGGCAGTAAAATCAATCCCCCCCGTGTTTCTTTCGGCCCCCATAGCCTCATCTTTCGAATGGAGCGCTCTTGCAAGTTCCTCTGACGTTGCAAACTTATTATCAATGAGCCAGTCACAAATATGTTTAGACAATAGTCTATAGGCCTCCTCTTCATCAATGCTTCGTCCTGGGGGATGGTTCTTGGCATAAATAGACAAATTTTCAAAGTCAGCCATTCTCGTGATCCTTCTAACGATCTTTTTTAAACCATCCCTGTTTATCTTAGTTGCCGTAACCGACATTATCTCGAAAATGGCCGCCTGAAGCAGTTCCCCATCAGAGAATTCTCTTTCTTCGCTTAACCCGAACCTTTGGAGACAAAATTCGCGTTCCAGTTCATTATTCAGACTAGCGGATCCGTCAAATCCTAAAAATTCAGCGGTGACATTTTCAGAAGGGAAGTCCCTTTTATAGGCTTCATAAAAAGGGGTATGCATAGCGCCTTTAATGACCAGGATGTTCGATCTTTTATCCTTTTCCCTGACTTCTTGAACCTTCATTTTTGTAGCCTCTTCTCTTAAGAAATATCTTTCTGCGTCAGACATGATGGCCTGCCTATACCAATACAACGATTGCTCAATATCCGCATTTACAAAACTGCCAAAAAATTCCCACCGGGCATTTTTACTCATATACGTAAGCTGACCCATTTCTTGCATATCCACCGGTTCCCCATAAATTTTCTTCCCTGATTTATAAATTATTTTTAAAAAAGCAGCCTCTCCATCTGGAAATCTCAGCCTGTGCACGCCTCTTTGCTCCATTCGTTCAAATTCTGCCATGCCATCCTGTGGCGTCAACCTCCCTGATGATACTTCATCATAAACATGATCATTGGATTCAACAGTTTCATAAATAATTATGTCCGCATCATTTACCCTCATCTTGACTTGATCAATATTCTCCGCAAACGTTTTATGGTTAGTAAAAAAGAAGTGGGTTTTCCCCGAACTCATCGCATGATCAGTTTCCATGAGGGCTTCCACCTGTCTTGGAGAGAACCTATTGTTCAAAAAGGCCACATCGGCCCATGTTTTTCGCTGTTCCATAGCATCTAATACGCTTGCCATGATCTTGCCGCTGCCCTGTGCATAAACCTTATCATCACCGTTATCGTGTAGCGCAAGGATGGTATCGGGATGTTGCGCCACATCTTCTCTTTTACCGAAAAATAGAGGAAGAATCTGGTCAGAAAACCTTTTATCCCATAAAAAACTATCCGTGATCGAATCTCCTCCGCCTACAATTATTTCATCTTTATCCGGGACCAAACGCTTGATCTGGTCAGATTTATCCACCAGAGAAATAATAATAAAATTCTTTCCCGATTTTGGAAAATATCTGCCCTCGCGATGATCAAAAGCCGCCGTTCGCTTAAAATCTTCCATGGCCTGAGAAACAGCTATATCACCGTCGATTTGAAATTTGGAATCATGGAAAACGATGTGCATTTCATGCTCAAACGGCAACATCTCAATATCCATGCCCACAGTGGCTTTCTCAAAGAGTTCCTGGACGCCGCTGCTCCCTAGGAATGCCTTTGCGTTCTTAAGTCTTTCAATGGTGCCCGAAAAATCCTTGTCCAATGTCTTGCCCAGCCCTCTAAGGGCATTACTGGCCAGGCTTCTCGAGACCTCCAATTGTTCCGGGTCACTAAACTCTCCCACTTCATTCTTTTCATAAATAAATTTCTGCTTGATTCTATCAAATTCTGCTTTTTCCCCTCCTGTTGCGGTAAACACCTGAATATCATCAGGAGTTAAAGCAGCTCCCTTTTCTTTAAACCTCTTCGTAATGGGGTTGATGATGCGCTGCTGAATTGAGCCCCTAGTCTGAAAAGCCCGAACCTCCTGGGCTGACTGCCCCCTTTCTCGAAGATAGCCTTCGATCTCTTTCTTGACATCCTCAGGATCATTGATTTTATCCCAATTTAATTCTGAAACTTTCTTAGCGAACCTGGACGGGACAAAGCGCATATAGGCGCTTCCGCTGATCAAAATAATTCTAATCTTTAAATCACTCCGTGCGTGTTTTAATTGAACAGCCCTGACGATTTGTTCTAAATTATTGCCGGAAATGTTCTCCTTTCCTGTAGGGGTCAACGTCCCATCAATATCAAAAACAAATGTCGCCTGCTTTATCTTCTTATTTAAATCCATCCAACGCGGGATCTGTATATCGACTTGGTGTTCAGTTTGTCCGTCCCTGATGGTTATGCTCCCTGGCAAAACCCCTTTTATTTTATTCCCAAGCATCGCGTAATTGACCAACCACAGGGAAATACTTTGAACCAACTGCTCTTCCGTAGGTATCGGTATCGGTTTTGTCGATTTATGTTTCTCCATCCATCCCCTCATAAAAATAACCATCCCATAAATAAACATGCTTCGGCCGGAATAAACAACCGCCCCTTTTTCTTCAGCTGCCAATAAAATCCCTGTTTTCGCTCTGCTCATCAGGTCTACAACTACCTGCCCTTCGTGAAAGCCTTCATGACTAGACAACGGGCTTACTTGAGGATGATCTTTATCAGTAGCCGAATTGATAATAAGCTTAGCATTTCGAATGGCCGCATTGATCTTATTTTGATTCTCGGGTGTATTCTCAATAAAATCCTCCGGGTCATCTTTAAAATAATCCGCTTTTAATTTTTTAAGCATCTCCTGCATCCCCGTTAACATGTCTTTGTTTTTATCTATAAAAATAACCGAATCCACTGCTTTGTTATTCAACGTTTCCGCGATCTCCCGAGCCGCTCCGCCGCTGCCGATAATAACAACTTTCTTCCCCGCGAGCTCATAGTCCTTTCCATATGTCTTTTTAAAATCATGATTCAATCCTTTCAGCCAAGCCTCCCCGTCAACGGCATAACGGGCAATCGTTTGGCTGTCATAATCTTTGACGATATAGTTTACGGCCCCGATATCATTATCGTCTGTCTCATGAAAAACCACCTTCCCCGGTTTTGTAATAACAGCGCCCGCAATGCGGAGATTTGTCCTTATCTGCTCCTTTATGAGATTTATTTTATCGCTCTCTTCCCTGGTCATGGGATTGGAAATTGTAATGGGATACGGCAGATAAACCATGTCAAACCCATATTGCCGGCGGACAATGTTTTCAAATAGATTACAATAGTAACCTTTAACGCTTGCGCCTATAAAAAGGGTTACCTTTGTATTAGACCCCAGAAAAATTCCGCTTTCTTGCGCGATCCGGTCAATTTCGTCATCAAATTCAGACGTCTTTTTATCTTTAATTTGGTCATCTTCTGCCGTGTTCATGGCCTGGTCATACGGCCTGACATCCACCGTAAACATGGCAAAATTAGATCCAACAGTGGATAGATTTGGCGCGCTATGGGTCACCGCCATGGCTGGACTGGTGGATAAATTGGTTGCCGTAAAGCCGCCGGAAAAATATTTTCTTGGTATAGATTCCTGAGTGGCAGGATCAACTTCTTCTTTTATATAGTTGTAGACGCCTTTTTTAAAAGCATGTAAATATTGCTCATAAATTTTCTGTTTTGTCTGGGGATCCTTGATGTTCATTCCCGCAATTTTATTTTTATCTTCATAAACTTGAGCTAAAACGCTGTCTTCCATCTTCTTTTTGTACCAAACAGCTAGTATCAAAGAATTATAAACTTGTCTGAGTTGAGCGAAATTCTTGCCTTCATTGACTTCTTTAACGAGTTCGGGGATAACGATCTCCCGGACAATTTGGCCGCCCAATTCATTAGTCTCTTTCGTTTGTGCCTGATCAGATTGAATCCCTTCATGCTTAGACAAAGAAAGATAATCTTGTTCCAACATTACATTAAGTTTACTTTCTACCACATACGCTGTCCCTGCCTTAACATTCTCATAAACAACCGCCTTCTGGGGCACTATCCACACTTTATTAAACGTGTTAACGGGAATATTCGTTGTCCCATACTTCTTACTTGCCTGCGCATACACACGCTTCCAGAATTTCTTTCCTATATCATCTTCAGGATAAATAAGAGATGCCGTTATCTGCTTGAGCATGTAGTCTTCAGCTAATAAATTACGCCCCATTTCTGTTACTCCAAAAGACTCGGGAACTATTCTGTCCTTTTCATATGGACTTAGGTTGACCCAAAGATCTTTCTCAGGAACAGTTAAAGACGTTAGAAAGTACTTGATAAACCTGGAAGAGTCGTCCTTTAACTGGCCACTTCCTTCATGACTGTCGCCTTTATCAAGAATAAAGTCAAACCTGAATGGATTATCTGGATGAACCTTGATGCCTTTGAGAATAGGTGGATTAAACTCAGGGCTTAAATGGACCATCGCCCCAGGAGTAGGCAAATATACTTCCTGTGCGTAGAGAGAATACGTCCCAATCTGTCCTGTGACAAAAAAACAGACCAGGATGAAAATAGATATGCCTTTCTTCATCATAAGTAAAGCATGCCCTCTGTATCTATATAATGCCAATTTTAGGCTTTGCTTAAATTTCCGCATTAATCCATAAACAATCTCGGTTGCAATCTGCGCCACAAACACTAACTGTGCTTTTGTTTTGTTATTCTGCGCTGTCATTATCCCCTCCTTGACCATCAAATATATGTAATCGATTACATTACAAGTATAACCGATAAATCTTAGGTTGTCAAGGTGATGAGGGATTGTGGCGCAAAAGTATTGTTTATTTTATCGACTGCGCTGACTGGCGCTCGACTAAGTGGGCAGGAAAATATTTCACACCAACCAGATTACTGGCATCTGTATTTCTTAAATGATCAATCATAAGTCGCACGGCGTCTTGGGCAATCTCATACACAGGGACATGGATTGTTGTTAAAGGAGGGTCGGATTTTTCAGCCAGAGTTTCATCGTCAAAACCTATTACAGAAATATCCTGCGGACAATTAATGCCCAATTCTTTAAACCGCCTGATCACGCCAAAAGCCATCTGATCGTTACATGCGAATACCGCGGTAATAGCTGGCTTATTTCTCAGCAAGCCGTCAGCAGCTGAATACGCCCTGTCTTCTAAATAATCTGCTTTCAATATATTGCGCACATCTATATTTATATTTTTCTTCCTAAAAAAAGATAAAAACCCCTCCACGCGCTGTTTATTATCAAGCGACCAGTCTGGTCCGCTCATCACCCCTATCCGTCTATGGCCAAGCTCAAATAAATAATTAGCGGCAATCTGGCCTCCTAAATAATGATCGACCCCTACGAATTGCTGCTTAATATCATCTTCAATATCATTAATAATCACACATGGCAAACCATTCTTCTTAAGAATCAAGCTGCTGGACAAATATTTAAACCAATGAACAACCAAAAGCCCGTCAATTCTTTCTCCATTCTTAAAATCATACTTGTCCCACTTTGGCTTATTGTCATCCAAAAGAAGTATTTTGAATTGATAATCTTTGTCACGTAAATAATCGGATACCCCGGCTAAAATGTGGTTGTAATAATTACTATAAAATATACCCGGAAGATAAGGAAAAACGACCCCTATGGTCCGGCTTATCTTTTGCCTTAAATCCCTAGCCGCCGCATTAGGAGTATATCCGTATTTACGGGCCAACATCTCAATCTCAATTCGCGTCTGAGGAGCGACCTTATTTTGTGTTCTAGGATTTAAGGTACGCGAAATTGTAGCAACGGATACCCCCGCTTTTCGCGCCATTTCTTTAACGTTCATTTTCATATCGAATCCAATGTGTAATGGTTTACATTTTCCATTACCTAAACTTTACCACAAAAGCCATTCTTGTCAAGCCGCTCCAAAGTCCCGCTATGCGATTAAATAACTTGCTATTCACCCAAACCTATGGCTATATCCCATTCCTATTATAAATACCCTCTTTATGGTCAAAAACAAGTGGATAATTATACCCTCCAACACTCCATACAAATTTACATAACTGCATAAACAACTGTGCATCATTCTTGCTCATCATAGCAAGAGTATCTATCGTTCGTTTAGAAAATGAATCTGGCTTATTGGCCTCACCTGCAAGTACCGTTGCCCACATTTTCTGCATATCCTCATTAGAAATGACTTTACACTTATCAAAAAAGTTAAGCAACCAGTCATTCTCTATGTTCTGGGGATTTGAATTCTCAGACAATTGCGGTATAGCCTTAGCGGTAATGCTTTCGATATTCTCTTGCTTACGTGTTTCTTCTTGAACAAGTCGCATTAATGCACGTTTTGACACTTCCTGAATCTTAATATCTCCTACAGCATGAATTGCTTTTGCATCTACTTCTGCGAGAGCACGTTGTCTAATTCGATGCGGTTCATAAATTATCCCTACAGCATCACTAATCTTCTCTATTAGTACAGTTGCCGGCTTTGATAAGTCTCCTAAATTTATTAATGAGTTGCCCACTGGCATAGTTGTCTCCTTTACTTAAATATTATTGCCTTTATACCTCATATTTAGACATTATTGTCAAAGAATATCCAATCACACTCTAAAATACATATTGGGTCGTGGTGTAGCTGGTTAACACATCCGATTGTCAGTGCCTTTATAATGCCTTTTAATGTCTTTTTTATTATAATTTCTTAACATTCTGAAGAATCAATGCGGAAAATAAAAAATCCTATCAGCGACGATAGGATGTGTGAAAGATGGCGGGGTCGACGAGATTTGAACTCGCGGTCTTCAGCGTGACAAGCTGATGTGTTAACCAGCTACACCACGACCCCGTAGGTGAAGCGATATCTTAATATCTGTTTTATTCTTTGTAAAGGAAAAAACTGGTGGGCGGTGAAGGAATTGAACCCTCGACCTTCTCTGTGTAAGAGAGATGCTCTAACCAGCTGAGCTAACCGCCCTTAAATGATCCACGATTTTTTATACAATTTACTATTAAAACGGCTGTAGGTAAAATAAATAATGAGGCCGATGACGAGCCAGATCACCAGGCGCCACCAGGTTTCCGGGTCCAAAGAGGTCATCATGGCCAGGCAAACCAGGATCCCCAAAAACGGAAAGAGCGGCGAATACGGAACTTTAAAGGGCCTATGGATCTTAGGCTGAGTATACCGCAAAACCATGACCCCGGCACAAACAATGATAAAAGCCAAAAGCGTCCCGATCGAGGTCATATGCCCTAATTTGGAGATCGGGAAAAATCCGGCAAAAAAACTTACGAAAAACATGAAAAGTATATTGGATCGCCACGGCGTGCGCCACTGGGGATGGATATCTGAAAAAAGCTTAGGCAGAAGCCCGTCCCGCGACATGGCATAAAAAATACGCGACTGGCCTAACAGCATCACCAAAATAACTGAAGTAAACCCACCGATGATCCCAAGCTTGACCAAGACATGCAACCAGGGATACGGTGTTAAATTGATCGCTGTAGCTACGGGTGCTGCGTCACCCTTCATCAACTTATAATTCAACATGCCGGTCAGTACAAAAGAAAATAAAATATAAAGGACCGTGCAAATAACCAGAGAACCGATGATGCCCCGCGGGATGTCCCGCTGAGGATGATGTGCTTCCTGGGCCGCGGTTGAGACCGTGTCAAATCCGATATAAGCAAAAAATATGATCCCTGCCGCGCGCATGATGCCGCTGATACCAAACTCACCAAAATTCCCGGTATTAGGCGGGATAAACGGTGAATAATTGCCGGGCTTAAGATAGTGAAATCCAACAGCAATAAAGGTCAACACGACCGCCAATTTAATGACCACGATCACATCATTGACAATGGCTGATTCCTTGATCCCCAGCATTAATAATATGGAAATAAGCGCAATGATCAGCATCGCCGGGATATTGACAAACCCGTGCGCCTGACTGCCATCCGGCATGGTTACAATGTCAAAAGGACACGATGCTAACCTCACAGGAATGGTGATCCCAAAATCATGCAGGAATGAACCCACATACCTTGACCAGCTCACCGCAACGACTGAAGAAGCCACGGCATATTCCAGCACCAGGTCCCAGCCGATGATCCAGGCAATGAACTCCCCCATGGTTGCATAGGCGTAGGTATAGGCACTGCCGGCGACCGGAATCATGGACGCCAATTCACTGTAACACATCCCCGCGAAAGCACACCCGACCGCGGCCACCATAAAAGAGAGCACCACCGCCGGACCGGCATTTTCCGCCGCGGCGATGCCTGTTAACGAAAACAAACCTGCCCCGATGATGGCCCCGATCCCCAAGGACACCAGATTATAAGCGCCCAGAGACCGCTTCAACTGATATTCCCCGCTATCCGCGGTCTTGATCAATTGGCTGATCGGTTTTTTGATAAACAGATTCATGCTTTTTTCATTTCTTCCAGGATCTTATGTGCTGCAGTCCGCGGCGAAGATGCTTGAATGATCGGACGACCCACCACTAAAAAATTGCTTCCCTGGGCAATAGCTGTATGCGGTGTTGCCACCCGTTTTTGATCATTCGATGACGCATCCGCAGGACGAATACCAGGGGTCACGATCAAAAATTCAGGGCCTAATTCCCGACGGATCATGGCCGCCTCTTCAACTGAAGCCACCACCCCGTCCAAGCCTGCTTCTTTGGCGAGCCTTGCACGCTCAAGGACCAATTTTTCCAGGTCAGCTTCCTTGGCCATGCTGGTCAATACAGTAACTCCCACGATCAAAGGCCTTGCAACTCCCAAGGCTTTAGCTTGGTCCACAGCCGCCTTAACAGAAGCCTCAAGCATTTCTTTGCCGCCGGCGGTATGCACGGTCAACATGTATATAGGGGCAAATTCCGGGTCTTTATTCGGGCTTACACTTAGTGATACCGCGCTCTTCACAGCTGAGGCCACGGTATTAGGAATATCATGGTATTTCAGATCCAGAAAAACTTTCTTTCCCTTTGATTGCAGATAACGGGTGATAAAAGGGCCGTAGGCCGTGAACATCTGGTTGCCGACTTTAAAGATATCGACGGAATCTTCCACATCATCAATCAATTGACGGGCGCGTTCAAAGGTTTCAATGTCCAAGGCAAGGATGAGCTGGGCTTTATTCATTTTTTTAAACTTCCGATGATCTCATGGATATCATTGATCTTATTTTCTTTCATAAAAGACTCGATCCCTTCTAAGACATCAATAGGCGCCCGCGGATTGATAAAATTAGCCGTTCCCACAGCGACCATGGTAGCACCGGCAACCAGGAATTCCAGAGCGTCCGCTGCTGTCATGATACCTCCCATACCGATCACAGGGATCTTAACCTTTGACGCCACCTTCTGTACCATGTAGACAGCAATCGGCCTAATGGCAGGACCTGATAATCCGCCGGTAAAATTTCCCAGCCGGCTTTTACGTGACTTGACATCAATGGCCATGGCGGTAAACGTATTGACCAGGCTTACCGCGTCAGCACCGCCTTCTTCTGCGGCTTGGGCTATCTCGGCGATATCCGTAACATTAGGGGACAATTTAGCAATGATGGGGAATTTTGACAAGGACTTCATTTTTTTGACCAAGCAAAGTGTTGCCGCCGGGTCTTGGGCCACCAATACTTTATGATTAAGATTAGGGCAGGATAAATTCAATTCCACGGCCGTAATGCCCTGCTGTTCATTTAATTTTTCCATGATCCCGATAAACTGCCCTTCGTCATGCCCTAATATACTGATGATCAAAGGCACGCCGATCTTCTTTAAAGCCGGTAATTTCTGGGCGATAAATACGTCGATGCCGGGATTTTCAATGCCTATGGCGTTGATCATGCCCGATGGTGTTTCAAAGATACGCACCGGAAGATTGCCCACCTGCGGATGGAAGGTCACGGTCTTGGGGACAATAGCCCCCAGCCTTTTGACTTCCTCAAGATTATAATAACGCTCCGCATGCCCGAAGGTTCCAGAAGCCACGGTCACCGGATTTTTAAAAGTTACATTAGCTATTTTGACAGATAAGTTCATATTACCATCATTGATATTCCCCTCTTTTTCATAAAGAGGGGTTAGGGGAGTTCTTTAGTAAAACTTCACCTCATCTAAATCAAAGGCCGGTCCATCATGGCAAACTGTCTTAAAACCGCTGGTGGTCTCGATCGAACAACCTAAGCATGCCCCCAAGCCGCAGGCCATAATCTCTTCACAAGCAGCCTGGCCTAAAAGGCCATGTTGTCCGGCAAATGCCTGCACGGCCTTCATCATCGGATTGGGGCCGCAGGTATAAATAAAGGTATGCTGAGGATCTTTATTGACCTTGTCAAATAAAACACTGACCCTGCCCTTGACACCGACCGAACCATCATCCGTGGCAATATGGACCTTGACCCCGTTGTCCTTGAATTCCTGCATCGGATACACATGTCCGCGGTCGCGGCCGCCGTAAAGCAAGACCAGGTCATATTTTTTATTTTTAAGTATATCCGAAAGGATCAGCATCGGCGCAATGCCGATACCACCGGCGATCAACGCCACCTGTTTTGTTGTCTCCGGAGGCATTTTAAAAGGAGTGCCTAAAGGCCCTAAAACATCCAGCATGTCCCCTTTTTTCTTTAGGGAAAGAAGCTTTGTGCCAGGGCCCACCACATCATAGAAGATCTCCACATATTTCCGGGCGCGATAGACACTAAAAGGCCGGCGGAAAAAAGGCTGTACGCCTGCCTCATCGGTGCGGATATGGACAAATTGCCCAGGTTTGACCTCAAGGGCCAGGTCAGGCGCGTCAAAAACCATGCGCCAATATTGGGGAGAAAGCTTTTCGTTGACGAGGACTTTATAATTGTTCTGTATTTTTTCCATGAATAATTTCTTAAGTATAGCATTATTTCTGGCAATGCCCACAATAAAATGAACTCCTGCCGGCCTGTATAATACGCTTTATCGGCTTCTGACAACGGGGGCAGGCCAAGCCCTGCCGGGCATAAACCGCGATCCTTTCCTTGAATCTTCCCTCTTTTCCAGAGCCGTCACGATAATTACGCATGGAAGATCCTCGATGAATGATCGCCTCATTAAGGACTTCAATGATATTCCCATGGATGGTCTTTGTTTCTTTCACACTTAACTTGCATGCTTTGCGTTTGGGACTTACACGACTGCGGAAAAGGATCTCACAGGCATAAATATTCCCGATCCCTGCCACAAAAGTATGATCCAGCAAGACATTTTTAATAGGACGGTTTGATCGTTGAAAACTCATGCGCATCAGGGCTGGAGTAAATTCTTTAGAAAAAGGCTCCGGCCCCAAGATATTAAAATGTTTGACCTCGGTTAATTTACCCACGACACGCAGTTGGCCGAAACGACGCTGGTCATTGTATAAAAGTTTTTTCCCATCGGATAAACTAAAGGTGAAACGGGTATGTTTGTTCTCTGCGCCATCAACAATGAGCTGGCCGGTCATCATCAGCTGGATGACCAAAAATTCTCCTGAAGACAAATGCACGATCACCGCCTTGCCCCGGCGGGATATTTTGTCAATGCCGCGGCCCTTTAGGCGCCGGATGAAATCTTTCTCTTTCTGACGAAGCAGAAAGGCATCATGG
>Ga0265336_10001229_pt1 | contig 12165 bp, 8 predicted proteins | sample 42119metaG_FD_193583 | JGI IMG/M metagenome (GOLD analysis project Ga0265336, IMG submission 193583) | Rhizosphere microbial communities from Carex aquatilis grown in University of Washington, Seatle, WA, United States - 4-21-19 metaG | ecosystem: Host-associated > Plants > Roots > Rhizosphere >...
TGGCCAAACTCAATGCGCTGCTGGCTGCCGCTAAAGCGGGAAATAGGGAATAGGTCAACGCGCTCAACACGCTGTTGTAAGGCGGGGGCGGCGAATACCGCGGTAACCGTGTAGATGCCAGAGAGGCGAATGACCAAATAAAGATGAAGTGGATTGAATGGCGGCATGATCGCTGTGGGTCCGCTCCATGGATAGTAGGGAGAACGAAGCTGTGGCCGCTTGCCAGCGTGCGGGCAATCCGACCCTCTTCCCAGGCGAATTGCGGGTGGGTAGGTATTCTTCCGAGCAGGGAAGAGCACGATAAACGAAGTAGACAACCGTCAGAAGGAGGACGAGCTCAACCAGCACCATCCAAACCAAGACCGGCACGATTCGTAACCGGCTGAGAATGGAGACCCCAGCTGCTTGCTCCCGTTCATTTCTCTGTCTTTTAGTCAGTCTGGATAATCCTGAGGGAGGATTATAGGCGAATAAAGAGTCGCCAATAGGCACTGCCGTTCTCATTACTTTTGCCTAATTTCTCACGAGGCGGACGAAATCTTACCCGATTTCGACGGATTATTTGCTTTTCCTTAAACCCAACCTTTTCTCATCTTTTCGGGCCCATGCGCCGATAGTTCCGAGAGAGAGTTCCTTCGCAACTCCGCAGGTTTGCGCCGCTGGGAACGCTTGGGGTGTTCTCGAAAAAGGAAGTTGCCCATGCTACTGATGTGGACTGACAATTTGAGCGTTGGCGTCAAGAATTTTGACGACGACCACAAGCGGATGATTCGCATGATCAACGAGTTGCATGGCGCGATAGAAGACGTGGATGATGCAGGAAGAATAGCCGAGGATGAGGTCGAAATTGCTCTTCACCGCCTGGAAAATTACATCCAATACCATTGCCTTGAAGAAGAGCGGCTGATGGAGCAGACCGGATACCCGGAGTTGAGAGATCACCGCAAGGAGCATCAAGGCTTTAATGCAAAGATTGCGGAGATGGCCCTGCGTTTTCGCGGAAGCCAGGATCCAAACCACGCCACGGAACTGATGCAGTTTATGTACGACTGGCTGACCGAACACATCTTCGTGACCGACAGAAAATATTCTTCGCATCTGCAATCCAAGGGATTTTCATAAAAGAATTGCCGCAACGGCAGAAATTCCTATACAATTCCTGCCTGAAAGCGCTTAGGCGAATTTATAGCGGCGCAGATTTTGCTTTCCTCGTGCGGACGAGAAACGACGAAGGAGGATAACTCATGTTACTGACGTGGACGGACGATCTGAGTGTCGGCATCAGGGATTTTGATGACGACCACAAGCGGGTGATACGGATCATCAATGAGTTGCATGACGCCGTACAGGATTCATCCGTCACAGGGAAAATTGCAGCAGCGGATATGGAGATCGCTCTCCATCGGTTAGAAAATTACCTTAAGTATCACTGCGCTCAGGAAGAATTGATGATGGAAATGACCGGCTATCCCGAACTGGAGGAGCATAAAAAGGAGCACGCCAAGCTCGCCTTATTGATTAAGGATATGCAAAACCGATTCCGCGGCAGCACGGACCCCAAAGATGCGACAGAGATCATGAAGTTTGTCTATGACTGGCTGATTGACCACATCCTGGTGACCGACAAAAGGTACGCTTCGCATCTGAGCGCCAAAGGGATTTCTTAGTAGTCCGCAGTTCGCAATGTTATTGATTGCTGATTCCAGAAATCCTATTCCCTTGCTTCGGCAATCCACGACCCGAGCGCACAGACCGCTAGAATCGCGCCCATCGCCGCCAGTGAAATCGTGATCGGCACTTCGATCCAGTGAGCGGTTAGCATCTTCAGCGCCACAAACCCCAGCAGCGCCCCCAGCCCGTAGTGCAGATAGCGAAGGCGGTCTAGCAGCGAAGCCAGAGCAAAGTAAAGCGAGCGCAGGCCGAGGATCGCAGCGATATTCGAGGTATAGACGACAAAGGGGTTGTGGCTGATGGCGAGCACGGCGGGAATTGAATCCACGGCAAAGAGCACATCGGTCATTTCGACGGCCAGAATAACAGGCAGCAAAGACCCTTTGGCGGGCTGCATATTGCGAATCCATGCGGGAATGGCGGCGTTTGCCGAGCCACCCCGCACCAGCCGCCACGCTGCGTAGAGCAGAAACAGGCCGAAGATCCAGGTGATCCAACTGAAGCGCTGAATCAGCGTAATGCCGGCGGCTATGAAGAGCGCGCGGAGCACCACCGCCCCGGCCACGCCCCACAAAAGAGCTGTGTGTTGACGGCGCGGCGAGATATGAAATCCCTGAAAAATAACCAGAAAAACAAAAAGATTATCGACGCTGAGCGAGGTTTCTATCGCGTAGCCGGCGACGAATTCGAGAGCAGGCTGATGGCCTTTGGCGATGGCGATCCAGGCGGCAAAGCCGGTTGCAACCACTGCCAGCAGCACAGTCCAAAGCCATGCGACAGTCTGAGTGCGTCGCGTCTCTGTGCGGCTGCCAGGGAGCAGCGAGTCGGCCATAAGCAGCGCCGCCACCACCAGATGAAAACTCAGCCACCAGACCCAGGAAACGCCAGCGATCATATTTGAATGGTATCGCAGGGGGCAGGGATTAACTGTACTGTTAAACGGCTGTTCCCTGATCCCATTCCCTATCTTTGCCCAATCAGCCGAATCGTTTCCATGAAGACATCGCCATCAATTGTCAGGCTGTGGGCGCTGATCTTGTCCATTGTGTCTTTGTCGGTGTGGTGGTAGCTGTTGTTGGGGCCGTAGTTCAGGTCGATGATGTCGATGGACGGGACGCCGCGCTGGACGAAGGGAATGTGGTCGTCGCTCAAACCATTCATGGGCTGCTTGAAGAAGTAGCGCTCGTAGCCGAATTTCTTGACAGCTTGGCGCACCACGTCAACGAGCCATGCGGTCGATTGGCTATCGCGCTGAATGTCGAGGTCTTTGTCGCCGATCATGTCGGCGAGGATGAATGCTTTGATCTTGCTCAGCGTTCCATCGCGCGCCCACTTGGCGGCCAGGTGGCGTGTGCCGTAGAGGGAGTCCGAGTCTGTCCAGTTGGACCCAATCGACTCTTCGCCGTCGTCAAAGAGCAGCCAGACTGAGTAGCCGTCGAGCTTTTTTCCGCCCGCGGTCTGGGCTCGCAACTGGTCGGCGATGGCAAGGAGAAGGCCAGTCGTCGAGCCGCCATCGTTGGCGCCGACAAAGTTGATATTTTTGAGCCAGTAGTTAGTCTCGTAGTGCGTGGCGAGAACGATTGCGCCATCTTTTTTGCCGGGAAAACGCACGATGAAGTTGCGCATTGCGACCGGGCCGATGGGCGTAGAAGCGGTGAAGACGTCTTCTTCGAGCTGGTCGTGCTGGAAATGGCTGCGCAGGAAGGCTTCAGCTTTCTGATGATTTTGGCTTGTGGGCCAGCGCGGACCGATGGAGACGTATTGGCGTGCGTACTCGAGTGCTTTTGCGCCGTTGAAGTGCTGCTGCGCGGGAGCGGCGAAGGGAGAGAGCAGAAGAAGCGCAAGAGCGAATCCTGTAGCACAGAGTTGTGCTATCCCAGGTCCCAAAAGCGTGACCTGGGGCACCCGCGCTCCTGCTGCATATCTATTCCATAAACTCACTTGGCGGCCTCATTGGCTTCCTTGGCCGTGCGCCGAGAGGGATGTACCCACCAGGCTACGCCAATGCCGATCAGATAGAGCACCAGCATCGGGATGGCGTAAATGCACATTGTCCACGGATCGGGGCTGGGGCAGATGACGGCCGCCACAATGAAGACCGCCAGAATCGCGTAGCGAATGTTCTTCCAGAGAAAGCGCGGGCTGACGATGCCGAAGAGGGCTAGAAAAAAGATCAGGATGGGCAGTTCAAAGCTGATGCCTAGGCCGAGAATGATCGACAGGAAGAAGCTGGAATACTCCTCGATTGTGACCATCGAGGTGAAGTTGTGGCCGAAGTCCACGATGAGGATCTTGAGCGCGCCGGGCAGCACATAGAAGTAGCCGAAGCCAGCGCCGGTCAGGAACAGTCCCACGGTGGCTAACATGAAGGGCACCACGAAGCGGCGCTCTTTCTGGTAGAGCCCGGGAGCGATAAAGAGCCAGACCTGGTAGAGGATGAAGGGCGAGGCCAGAATAGCCCCAGCAACCAGCGAAACCTGGATGTCCAGGTTCAAAGGATCCATGGGATGCGTAAAGACCAGCGACTTCCCGATGCGGTTGAGCGGGGCCTGGATAAAGCCGACAAGCTGTTTATAGAAGATTCCGGCTACGCCAAACCCCAGAACCAGATAGATAAACGAGCGGATGATGCGTTTGCGGAGCTCGTCGAGATGCTCCATCAAGCTCATGCCGGGCAACTCGGCGCGCTCTGCAACGGCGGCCCGCGCCTTGCCGATTGCCTCCGCTGGATCAATCATGGTGAACCTCAGAGGATGGTGTGGTGTCGAGAATGGTCTCGGCAACCGGAATTTCTGCCGGACCTGATCCTGGGTTTCTGTACTCGCTGAATTCTGGGCCTTCCGGCTCTGCGGTCTGGGAGAGCGATCCCTCTTCCGTTGGACTTCCAAAAGGCACAGACATACGCCCCGGCGCCTCGGCCGCTACCGGCTCGCCGGTCGAGGGCGGCTGAATGAGTGGGTAAGGCTCTGCGTGTTGAAACTCCGCAGCGGAGACTTCGGGGTAGACGCCCTCGCCAGGATACGGAGACTCGACGACGGATGCTGGTACAGCGGGAGTTGAGAAGGGCTCAACTGCTTCCGATCCTGGGAGTTGTGGCACCGTCTCTGCCGGAGCAGCCAACGCCAGAGCGGCCAACCGCTCCTCTTCTTTCTTGCGACGGTCGGCGTCTTCGGCCTTGCGCAGTTCGTCTTCCATCTGGAATTTGAAGTCGTTGGAGGCTTTGCGCACTTCGTACATCAGTTTGCCGATTTGGCGGCCGATCTCAGGCAACCGGCGCGGGCCAAAGACGACCAGCGCCAGCACCATCAGAATCAGCGAGTTCTCAAAACCCAGGCTAGCAACGGCAATTGGTGGCGTCATCATGAAGCTTCTATGATAACTGCCCACGCGCAACGCGAACAACCAGCTGCGGTGGGACCAACTGCTCGCTATTCGATCGCATGGAGTTCGAAGTCTCTCCAGTTTCGTTTCTGGAGACTATCTAATTCGGCCTGCGCTTGACGTTAACAACCCAGAGGGGAAGAATCGATAAGGCATATGGTGTTTCTCGACTGAAAGTGCAGGCTTATTCAGTTTTCGAGCCGGTAGAGATCCTAGATTTCCTTTACAGCCGTTCGTAAGAGCGGTAGACTTTTTTGATGCCAGTAAACGATTCCTCGGGACGCATTGAGGACTCACCGAAGGGGAACATCAGAGATGAACAGAAGAATGAGAGCCGGGACTTCGGGAAGACAAGTTAAAGATACTACAGGGCTTGCTCCGAGCCGCAGAGAGTTTCTTGCGGGAGTGGGAGGTACTGCCGTACTGGGCGTGCTCTCCGCGTCCAGAGCATTTGCACAGGCACCTCAAAGCGCTCTCAACATTGCTCGAGTCGCAGTTCCGACAAGCCAGATGACGATGAGCGAGAACAGAATATCTGCCTTGAACGACGGGTTTACGCCTGCGGACTCTTTTGACCGGGCGCACGCGGTCTGTTCGCTATGGGCAGAGCCGTCGACAGGTAGCCGCACAAGCTGGGTTCAGTATGAGTGGAGCGAGCCTGTAAACATCAATAAAGTCGAGATCTATTGGGCAGTCGATCGCCCACGTCCAGGAGAATTACCAGGCAGTTACGTGCATAAGATTGTGGCGGCTGAGAACTACAGAGTTCTTTATTGGAATGGAAGCGACTTTGCGCCTGTTTCTAAACCCCAGGGTCTTGGTGTCGCACTTGACACGTTTAACGTGACAACATTCGAACCTGTGAAAACAAGCAAACTGCGGCTTGAGGTGGTTCCTCCAAAATATCGGCCTGCGGGAATCCTTGAATGGCAAGTCTTCAACTATGGCCCTATTCAATCCCTCCCACCAGTAGTTGATGCAGGCGTGGACCGCTCAGTTGTGAGTGACGGTCGAACCTATTTGTCGGGTAAGGTGACCTGGCTAGAAGATTCAACCAAAAACAGAGCTCGTTGGGTAAAGACCGCAGGACCAGGCGTTGTTATTTTTGCCGACGCTGCTTCTCCGGTGACCACTGCGACTTTCTCCCAAACCGGCGATTACACGCTGGCACTCGAGGCCTCGAAAAGCAAAGGTCCAGAGCACACGATTAATGTTCATGTGGAACCGGCACCTCCTCCGGAACGTCTCAACGTGGTTTACACGCGGAAGTACTCGATTGATGGCCAACTATGGAAGGCTCGAACAAGAGCTCTGATCGTGGACTGGATCCCTCACTGCGTTGCAATGTGCGAACGCACGGATATACCTGCAATGCGTGGTGACGGCGGAATCGATAACTTCATCGAGGCGGGAAAAGCGAACCGCGGCGAACCGCACGCGGGGCACAAGGGCTATGTCTTTTCGAACGCATGGGTTCATCAGACAGTCGAGTCGATGTGTATCGCGCTCATGGTCGATCCGCAGGGCGATCAAGAAGTTATCAAGTCGCAAGAATTGATGCGTGCGACCCTCGAGCGCTGGATTCCCATCATCCTTGGAGCTCAGATGCCGGACGGCTACCTGCAAACTGCCTATACATTGGCTGACCGTAAAAATTGGCCTGAGCGCTGGTCGCCTGATCACCGCGGTAATCATGAAGGCTATACCGCGGGCTACTTCATTGAGTCAGCCATCAACCACTACACGCTCACTGATGGGAAGGACGTTCGCCTGTATAACGCGGCGAAGAAGCTGGCCGACTGCTGGGTTGCGAACATCGGACCCGGCAAGAAGGAATGGTTTGACGGGCACCAGGAGATGGAACAGGCTTTGGTGCGCTTCGGCCGCTTCGTGAACGACCAAGAGGGGAATCACCGCGGAGACCCGTATATTTCTCTCGCAAAATTCCTTCTTGATTCGCGCCGGGGAGGATCGGAGTATGACCAGAGTCACCTGCCTCCGGGCCAGCAGTATGAAGCAGTAGGCCACGCGGTGCGCGCAATGTATTTCTACTCGGGCATGTCGGATATTGCTGCAGAGACCCATGACCGCGATTACCAGAGCGCGGTTATTTCTCTCTGGGACAATATGGTCAACAAGAAATACTACCTGACCGGTGGTATCGGAAGCGGAGAAACCTCCGAGGGCTTCGGGCCGAATTATTCGCTGAGGAATGAAGCTTATTGCGAGACGTGCTCAAGCTGTGGACTTATCTTTTTTCAGTACAAGCTCAACCTCGCATACCACAATGCTAAATACGCTGACTTATACGAGCAGACAATGTACAACGCGCTGCTGGGGGGAGTTGCGCTTGACGGGCAAAGCTTCTGCTATACGAATCCGCTTGTGAATACCGAACGCGCGAAGTGGCATGTGTGCCCATGTTGCGTAGGTAACCTTGCTCGCACATTGCTCATGATTCCGACATGGACTTATGTGAAGAGCAATGAGGAACTCTACATCAACATGTTTGTCGGCAGCAGAATTCATGTGGGGCAAGTTGCGGGCACCAATGTGGAAGTAATTCAGAAGACCGAGTATCCATGGGCTGGAACTATTTCAATAACCTTGAATCCCGAGGAAGCAAAAACCTTCTCGGTCTACGTGCGAATTCCGGACCGAACCACCAGCAAGCTCTACAATGAGACGCCTGAGGTCAGGGGAGTAAAGCGATTTGCTATCAATGGAAAAGAACGGACACCGGAGATTCACAAGGGCTACGCCGTCGTCACGCGTGAATGGAGGCAAGGCGACTGCATCGAGTTGGAGTTGCCGATGGAGCCGCAGCGTGTGGTCGCGGACAACCGCATCAAGGCCGACCTTGGCCTTATTGCTCTTAAATACGGTCCGCTTATCTACAATGTCGAGATAACGGATAACGCAAATATTGACCGCAAACCAGAGAGTTCTTCCCTTCGTGCGGAATGGCGTCCTGATCTGCTCGGCGGAGTTATGGTGATCACCGGGAAATGGCAAGACGGCTCTCCGATGCTGGCAATACCAAACTTCGCGCGCATGAATCGGGTTGGACCCCCACACGCCTATCCCGAAGCTGACGAGGTGGATCGCATGCGCGGGTCTAAGCCTTCTGTCGACTCAAAAGTGTGGATATAGGGATCCCCCGGTTCTGCAAGCGGGGGATTTCTATATGCGCCCTATTTGCATGGAAGGACTAGAGGCTAACGCTACAAGATTCACGTGAGGGAGGTATCACGAGTAGAAATGCAAGCAGCTCCAAGACGCAATCCCAACAAGTCATCTTCGAGAAGACTGCGACCAGAAGAGTGATGAGTTCTACAAAGCTACTTTATCGTCGACCGGCAGCCTTCCGCGCACTTTATCAAGGCAAACTCAGCGCCTCTATGGAGACATATTTCAGCTCATATGGAATTTGGCAATGCAATATCTATGTCGGAACCTCGGTCAAAAAGCGCATCATTCTCTTAACTAATAGTTTTACCTTTGAAGTTACACCACTTTACAGGCATCTTACAAAACTTTACAGCCTCATTGACAATATGCAATCCGGCGAGGGTTCGGCTCGACATAACATCGTCCCTACATCGACCCTAATCCGGGTTCGAGAAAGTAACGGATGCGAATAAGCATCGCTGACTGTCAGTGTATTCAGAGCAACGGCAGCCAAGTAAGGAGCAGTCCTCGATGAAATATTCTTTCTTGCGTCTGTTGTTTATGGCTGTTTCGTTGTCTTCGGGGGGACGAAATCAATCTGAGTTTGACGCCAAAGGAACACTGCCCGGGGCCTCGCAAAGATTCGCGCGGAGGATTGAGTTCGTCTGTTGATCGCTGGGTATAGGAGAGAGGATGAAGATCTCGCGTTTAGCGTTGTTTGCACTTGCCTTAGGTTTTGTCGGAGTCGTGCCCATAGTGGCCGAGGTTGATCGGTCGCTCGATGGTGATAAGCAATGCACCCTCTGTCACAACGAGGCCAGCGGTCATGTGCTTTCCATCTACCAGACCAAGCACGGTGTGAAAGGCGACTCGCGCACACCGGGCTGCCAGTCCTGCCACGGCGAGAGCGCGCAACACCAAAAAATGCCAAGCAAATCTCCTGATGTAGTATTCGGAGCGAAGTCGAAGCGTCAGTCTTCCGTTGAGGCCAGAACAACGGCGTGCCTCTCCTGCCACGAGACAAGCGTTCTTCCGCGAACGTTCTGGTTGGGTAGTCAGCACGAATCGCACGGAGTTGCGTGCACCGATTGCCATGAGGTCCACAACCCTAATCAGAAAGTGCTGAACAAGCTTACCCAGCCTGAAGTGTGCTTCTCTTGCCATCAGAATGAGCGCGCCCAGTTTCATCGCTTCTCAAGGCATCCGATCCTCGAAGGAAAAGTCTCCTGCTCTGATTGCCACAACCCGCACGGGTCCACGGGACCGCGGCTGATGGTTAAGAACACGATCACCGAAACCTGCTATACCTGCCATGCCGAGAAGCGCGGTCCATTTTTGTGGGAGCACGCTCCAGTCGTCGAGGATTGCACCAACTGCCACTCACCGCACGGTTCGAATGTGTCGCCGCTGCTGAAGACGCGCGCACCCATGCTCTGCCAGACCTGTCACACGAGCGATCATGCGAAGGGTCTCGAAAGCGCTGCAAACCTGCCCAACGGAAACGTGACAACCGGCAATGGAACCATACCGGTGGGGGCTCAGAGCCCGCTTGATCAGGCCAACGGTAAAGCCTGTTTGCAATGCCATTCCCTCATCCACGGCTCAAATCATCCGGCCGGAGCCAAGTTCGAGCGCTAACAAAATGAATCGGAGAGACGCAATGATGAATAAGAGAAATACATGCGGCTTTGGCGCGGCTTCGATAAGGCTTCTCGTTGGCGCATTGATCCCGTCCGCTCTACTCATAGTGCTGTCCGCCTTCGCGGCCGCTCAGACCATCCCCCAGAACACCACCGGAAGAAATCCGGGAACACAAGTGCCTCCGGGAGCAGCCGACCCGGAGGCCACGACCGCCGCCACCCAGACTACACCGGGTAAGAGAATTCAGATGGGCGTTGGCGGCGTCAGTGCGGGCTCATTCAAGTTCGGCGAGTATAACGGGCTTCAGAACTCAGGCCCATTCGGCATCGGCAACCTCGATCTTCGCGGCGGCGCGGCTTACGACAGCACGGATACCTGGCGGTGGCGCCTGCAGGGCTCGAATCTTGGGCTCGAAAACCGGTACACGTCACTCGAGTTCGGGAAACAAGGCAAGTACCAGTTGCGGCTTGTCTATAACCAGATTCTGGCCAATACCAACGACTCGTTCCAAACTCCATACCTCGGCATAGGGACCAACAGCCTTACGTTGCCATCCAATTGGCTCGAGCCAATCGAGCCGCAAAAAAGCACCACCGCTTTGAACTTGCGTTCGCTCGATCCAGTGGTCGGAGCGGGCAGTGTCTACAGTACGGCAGGTATACTCACGCTTCCCACCGCAGCTCAGCTTGCTACGCTTGCGGCCATCCGCGCTGCCGACCTGCCCTCTTTCCGGCATGTGAATCTTTCCCTCAAGCGCACCCGGGGCGAGGCGGAGGTTCTTTACAGTCCCAGCGAAAAAATCGATATTCCCGTGAGCTACAAGTTCGAGCACAAGAACGGACTCAAGGAAGTTGGAGCGGTTACATCACAGGTCACTCAGAATTCCGCCCTCCTGCCTTACACGGTTGACTGGGATACAAATCAGGCTTCCGTTGCTTTAAACATCAAGCGCAAAAAGCTGTTTGTTTCCGCCGCTTATTACGGCTCGTTCTTTCACAACAACACCGCAACCCTCAGTTGGGCCGACCCTGCGAACGGAGCCTTTACGCCGATCCTGGCTGAGGAGCCGAGCAACCAGTTCAACCAGTTCACGCTAACGGCCAGCTACAAATTCTCGAAGGCAGCCAAGCTTGTGGCCGTCGGCTCGTTTGCCCGCGGAACCCAGAACCAGCCGTACGTCGACCCGGCACTGGTGGGAAATGGACAGCTCGCATTCGGCGTGCCGCGTCCCTCGCTCAATGGAGTTGTGTATACCGGGCTCGCCTCCGCCAAGTTCACCGCGAAGCAAAAAAAGTGGGAGTATATCGCTGATTTCCGGTTTGACGATCGCGATAATCAGAGCCCCGTCAACATCTATTATTTCCAGGATGACAGCGAGCCAAAGAGCGCTACTCCTTCGCCGTATGCGGGCCTCTACGGAAATCCAGCCGGACTGGGAAGTAATACCAACATCTACAACAACCGGGTCCTCAGCAAGGCATCCTACAAGGCCAACGCCCAGGCCGAATACTCGGTGTCGAGATCGCAACATTTCACCGCAGGATACAACTGGGAGAGAATTGACCGCCATTGCACCAATTCCTGGATCACCTGCGAAGACGCGCCTGTGGTGAACGAAAACACGGTGCGCGCGGAGTACCGCAAATCCAGAGGGGTCCTGACCTCCAGGTTGAACTACGCCTTCTCAGAACGCCGGGGAGACTATAACGAAGACGCCTTTCTCGCGGAAACGCCGATGGCAAATCAAATTCCGGCGGGTGGCGCAACAACCAGTCTTTACGGCTTTCTGCAAAAGACCGGGCTCACCGGTTTCGGACCGGTGGCAGGTCTTCCCGCCACGCCCCTTGCCGGCGACGCTGCCATCTACACGCCGAACAACAATACCGTACCGCAGGCGCTCTACGGCACCCGGAACATCCTCAACGAGATTCCCGGCTTTAGGAGATACTACGTGGCAGACCGGGACCGCAATGATGCGCGCGCCGAGTTTGATTGGAACGCGAAGGATAAGTTCTCGCTCCACGGTTCTGGCGAATTCGATGACGACAACTATCTGAATACAAAATTGGGCTTGAAGAGGCGCACCTGGTGGGCAGCAACTCTCGACGCAAGCTACACCGCGTCTGAGGATCTGGTCGCCGACGTCTTCTACACCTACGACAACCAGCGTCACTTCAGCGCGGGCGATGCGTACGGTACCAACAGCACCGCCACTTCCGTGGGGCAGGCTGCAGATACAGCTCTTGGCGGCCCCTGCTACACCACCGTCGCTGCCAGGAACGCCAGCGCCAAGATTGATCC
>Ga0265336_10001231_pt1 | contig 12156 bp, 12 predicted proteins | sample 42119metaG_FD_193583 | JGI IMG/M metagenome (GOLD analysis project Ga0265336, IMG submission 193583) | Rhizosphere microbial communities from Carex aquatilis grown in University of Washington, Seatle, WA, United States - 4-21-19 metaG | ecosystem: Host-associated > Plants > Roots > Rhizosphere...
GTCTAACGGCGGTCATTCCCCTTGCCCTGTATCAGGCTTCGGCGGTCGCGCGGGGATGGTTCTGGCTGCCCAACTCAATACTGATCAGAGCAAATTTGGTGCGAGAAATCGCTCACTCCGATAATCCAAATCGCGAATCTGCTTTTGCCGTAGCAGGCAGGGTCGCACATTTTTTCTCGAAGAGTTACGTCAACATCGGCAATGAACCGTTGCTTCTATTCTTATTGATCGGTATTGTTCTCTTGCTCTTCTTTCGATTGCGTGGCCAGCGGGTTTTTTGGCAGGAGAAACAACTGATGCTGACGATGTTCCTGGGCACGGCCGTTTTTCATTTGCTGCTCAGCGGTGTAGGACAGTTCTACCGTTATGAAGCATACCTGGTGGGTGCAGGGCTTCTCCTCATCTGTGTCAACATCGGTACGGCAATCCCGGAAACAGCCCGCAATGCAAAAGCTTTCCGAGGAGGTGCAATACTCGCACTCATCCTTCTCGCGTTCGTCGAACGAGGTCTACCATCGCTGCGACAAATACCGATAGCAACTACCAATATTTACGAACAACAGTATCAGACGGCTCGTTTTCTCAGCCGATTTTATCAAAACGCGTCAGTCGCTGCCAATGACGTGGGAGCTATCTGCTATTATGCCAATATTGATTGTTTCGATTTGATGGGACTTGCAAATCTCTATGTAGCACGCAAGAGACTGGCCGGAGAATACGATAGCCGGCAGCTGTACACGATGACACGCATGAAAGGCGTAACAATTGCGGTGGCGTATGAGAAGTGGTTTGAACGACCTGATTTCGGCGGACTTCCATCGGAGTGGAGCAAAGTCGGTGAATGGGAAATCGAGAACAATATCGTCTGCGCCGGCGAAATTGTCTCTATTTACGCCGTCGACCTCTCAGCAAGGAAAACATTGATATCATCGTTAGAACAATTCGCGGCCGATTTGCCCCCTACTGTTCGGCAGCGCATCTATTTCACAGAATAACCGAACAGATGAATTGTTCGGGGATGTAACCTGCATAGAGCTATGGCCAAAATTACTATTTATCAAAAGCCGACCTGCACCACCTGCCGGCAAGTCTATGCTGTCTTGAAGGATCACGGTGTCGATTTCGATTCCGTGAATTATTACGTCGATCCGATTCCAAAATCAAAACTGAAAGAGCTGTTATCTAAGATGGGCATGCCGGCTGCCGCATTATTGCGAACGAAGGACGCCATGTATAAGAAACTGGGCCTTTCGGAAAGACACCTGAGCGAAGGAGAGATCATCAACCTCATGCTGAAATATCCGGATCTCATTCAAAGACCTATCGTCGAGAAAGGTTCGAAAGCAATTCTTGCCAGGCCGGCAGAACGCATCAAGGAACTACTATAATGCGACTTCTTATTCTCCGTCATGCGGATGCAGAGACTGAAGGTAATAGAAATGACGCCGACAGGAAATTAACGCCGGAGGGGATTTTGCAGGCTGAATACGCTGCAAACGCCGTTCGCATCCTGAAACTGAACCTCACCGCTGTGCTCACGAGCCCGACAGCGCGAGCCAAAGCGACGGCGGAAATCGTGGTCGCGCGGCTTCCATACCTGCACGTCCAGGTTCTTGATCACCTGTTGCCTGCGGGAGAACCGAAGGATCTGTTTCGGGAGCTTCAATCGTACTCACGCGACAGCCGTGTCCTGCTCGTCACGCATAAACCGTTTGCGAGCCGCTGTCTTGCGGCGCTCGTGGGCATGAACAACGATTCCAAGATCGGCGTCCCGAAAGCATCGCTCTCGTGTGTCGAGGTGGGTTCGCCTGTGCAGCGCGGAGGAGGAGTTCTTCTTTGGATCCTTACCAATGAACAGATGCGGTTGATGAAGGAGTAGAACGAACCGGTGCAGGCGATCGCGACCTCTTCCCTAGTATCACCTTCCGATCAAATAATCCTTCCGGAATTTTCTGGATTTTCTCACTTATTTTTGATTAATTAAGAATTGCCACTCCCTGATCATTCAATAATGAATAGGCAGAAATGAGCAGCACACTTTCATCATATGTGTCATCGCCGTTGTTTGAAAAATTAAACGCATTAGCTCAAAATCTCTGGTGGTCATGGAACTTTGAAGCGCAGACAATTTTCCGCGACCTCTCTCCGCAGGTATGGGAGCGGACGCATCACAATCCCGTCGCCGTCATTGCAGAAATGTCATCGGAAGAGATCCTGGCGCGGATCGGTGACCGTGAGTTTGCCGGAAGGATAGAATCGGCTTGGGAGAACTTCGACGCTTACATGCAAAGTAAAAAAACCTGGGCGTCGTCGGAAGCGAAATCCCTCAAAGGGCCAATTGCATACTTCAGCGCCGAGTTTGGATTTCACGAAAGTCTACGGACCTACTCCGGCGGGCTCGGCATTCTCGCCGGCGACCACACGAAATCGGCAAGCGACCTGGGGTTGCCGTTCATCGGTGTTTCATTATTCTACCGGCAGGGATATTTCGAACAGCGGATCGCGGCAGACGGATGGCAGAACGAGCTGTATGTTTCCGCCGACCCGGCCAAGCTCCCGTTGAAGATCGTCAAGGATGCAAACGGCCAGCCGGTGCGATGCGAAGTGGAAATCGGTTTCAGCACGGTAAGGTTCGAGGCGTGGCAGTTGAACGTGGGACGAAGCATCGTCTATTTGCTCGACACCAATGTGAGGGAAAACGAGGAGCGATTCCGTGACCTCACGGCACACGTGTACGGCGGCGACAGCACAACCCGCATTTCACAGGAAATTATCCTCGGCGTCGGCGGAGTTCGATTGCTCCGGGCGCTGAACATCCATCCCACGACGTTTCACATGAATGAGGGGCATTCAGCATTCCTCACGCTAGAACTTCTGAGGGAAGCGATGGAAAAGAACCCGGGTGCTGATGCAGCGGCGGAGCAAGTGAAACGGCAGTGCGTTTTCACGACTCACACACCCGTGCCCGCAGGTCATGACCGGTTCTCAAAAGACCTGATGGAACACTCTTTTTCATCGATGAGCAAGGTGATGAAAATCTCCGCTGAAGAGCTGATGAAATACGGACGCATCAACCCCGCGGATTTGAATGAGACGTTCTGCATGACCGTCCTCGCACTGAAAATGTCGCGCACGGCGAACGGCGTGAGCGAGCTGCATGGACAGGTAAGCCGCGAGATGTGGAAGCCGCTGTACGGCGACGTACCCGCAGCCAAGGTACCTATCGGATCCATCACCAACGGTGTGCACATCGGCGGCTGGCTGAACGAAAAATCTGCGCGCTTCTGGACGAAACATCTCGGCAAGGATTGGCAGAGCCATTATCTTGATGCCGAGTTCTGGGAAAAAAGTGTTCGGGATTCTGTCATCTCGGACGAAGCGCTCTGGTCGCTGCGCTACGAATTGCGGCGGGACATTGTGGAATTTGCCCGGCACGCTCTCCGTGCTCAGCACTCGCGGTTCGGCAACGGCACGGCTGTCTACGAAAGAGTTTTAAATCCCGATGGCCTCACGATCGGTTTCTCCCGGCGTTTTGCGACGTACAAACGGGCACCGCTCCTCTTCACCGAGCTTGAACGTGCGATCGATCTATTCAGCGATGAAGCCCGTCCTCTCCAATTGATCTTTTCGGGGAAAGCTCATCCGCGCGACGATGAAGGGAAAAAATTCATCAAGCAGGTGATCGACCTGACGAATAATCCCCGCCTCTTCGGCAAGGTCGTGTTTCTCGAGAACTACGATATCAATGTCGCGCGGCATCTCGTGGCCGGCGCCGACGTCTGGCTGAACAACCCGCGGCGCCCGCTCGAAGCGAGCGGAACGAGCGGACAAAAAGTTGCGATCCACGGCGGTTTGAACTGCAGCATCATGGACGGATGGTGGCGCGAAGCCTGGGACGAGACGAACGGCTGGGCGATCGGAAAAGACGAAACCTCCGCGCTGGCGGGGCATCAGGACGCCATCGATGCCGAGAGCCTATTCGCGGTCATCAAGAACAAGATCGTTCCCGAGTTCTACCAGCGCGACGAAAAAAATATCCCCCGCCAATGGCTTCAGCGTGTCCGGCGGTCGATCGCGACGCTCGTGCCGCAGTACAACACTCACCGCATGGTGGCGGAGTACGTCAGAAAATACTACGTTTGAAACCGTACAGGAAAGTACGGAGAAATAAATTGATTACGGGCACAACTTTTTCTCGTTCCCTTCGTTAGTATAGGAGAAAGGAGGAAGAGAGTATGAAAACAACGTATGGGTTTGACGATCTTTCGAAGGAAGAGCTTCAGGCAATTGAAGAGCTTCTGTTAGATGAGATGGAAAGACAACAGTGGGATGCGATCACATACTCTGTCATCCTGGGCGAGGAAGTGATTCTCCCGCGGCAATAAATTATGAAGAACATGCTTAAAGTGATTACGTGGACTGCGGTCATTGCTGGGATCGTCGCGCTTCCATTTCTTCTGCGGAAGCATTACGAGCATCTGAGCTACAGGAACCAGAACGTCCGCTACGACATCGACGATTATATCTCAGAAACGAGCTTATGATCCGACGTGAACGTTCGTGCGAGCGGGAACTCCGTTGCTACGCTATTCTTTCCACCTTTACCATATTTGTCGTGCCGCGCGCCAGTAGTGGAATGCCGGCGGTCATCACGATATAATCCCCCTTTTTCACGTACCCCGATTTCAGAAGTTCCTGCTGGATCGTCGCCAGTGTCGTATCGGTGTCCGCAATATTCGGCACCAGGACCGATTTCACGCCCCACACTAAATTCAATCTTCGCCTGATGCGCTCGCGGTCCGTGACGGCAATGATCATTCCGTACGGTCTGTACTTCGCAATTGTCTTTGCAGTCTCGCCCGAGTGAGTGATCGGAACGATCGCCGCCGCGCCGATCCGCTTTGCGAGAACACAGGCAGCTCGTCCGAGAGCTTTGAAGATCTCGGCCTGCTTTTCGCCCGCTTCATCCGCGAGGTCGAGCTGGTCGCGGTACTCCTCCTCCGCACGCCGGATGATCAAGTCCATTGTCCGCACAACTTCAACGACGTATTTCCCTACCGACGTTTCGCCGCTTAACATCACTGCATCCGCGCCGTCGAGAACGCCGTTGGCGACGTCGTTCGCTTCTGCCCGCGTCGGACGGGGGTTTTCGATCATCGATTCAAGCATCTGTGTCGCGATGATCACCGGTTTACCGGCGGCGTTCGCTTTCTTGCAGATCATTTTCTGAGCGATAGGAACGTCTTCCGTCGCGCATTCGACCCCGAGGTCGCCGCGTGCCACCATGATCACATCCGCTTCGCGAATGATCTCGTCGATGTTCTGCAGGGCTTCACCCTTCTCGATCTTTGCGATGATGGGAAGCTTCTTGTGCTTGTCTATCTTGGAAATAATAAACTCTCTCAGGCGGCGGATATCGTCGCCGGTGCGGACAAACGACAGCGCGACATAATCGATGTCGTTCGCGATGCCGAACTCCAGGTCTTCCATGTCTTTCTCCGTCAACGACGGAGCGCTCACCGTCACGCCCGGAAGGTTAATTCCTTTGTGCTCTTTGAGAATTCCGCCGTGGACGACTTCCGTCATCACGTCGGTCGCCGTCGCGCCGAGTACTCTGAGCTGAAGCAAGCCGTCGTCCATCAATATCGTATCGCCGGGTTTCACGTCCTTCGGCAGATTCTGGTATGTGGTCGAGACACGCTCTGCGGTCCCTGCAATTTCATTGATCGTGATCGTGAACTTCGCGCCATCGGCGAGCCGCACTTCGGGCGTCGCGAGCTTGCCGGTTCTTATCTTCGGACCCTGCAAGTCCTGGAGGATGGTGATCGGCTCGCCTGCCCGATCCGCCGCTTCCCGGACCGCTTTCATCGCGGCCGCATGATCTTCATGTGTGCCGTGCGAAAAATTGAGCCGCACGACATCCATTCCGGCTCTGATCATTTTTTCGATGATTTCCGTCCGTGACGAGGCAGGCCCAAGAGTGCATACGATCTTTGTTTTTCCGTAGAGGCTGTGAACTTCCATTGTCCTCGTGTCCTTGTTTAGTTGGCGGGAAGAAGAGAGAGGGTGTGTTTCGCCGCATCCGTAACACGCGCACTGTCGATCGGCATCGTGTGGTATTCACCGCTCAGCCACAACGGCGTCTGGTCGGAATAATGCTCGTGCATCGGCTGCCCCGATTCGCCGGTGGGAATAATCGAGAGTGCCCCGTCGATGTCCGAGAAATCGACGATTTGCCGCATCGATGGTCCCAGCGTTTCCTGGTACGGAGCGGCCAAATAATACTCGCCGTTGTTGAGCGTCGTCCCCGATCCACCGATCGGAAACGGGCCAATATTGAAGACCGAACCGAGGGGGGGCTGTGATCCGAACGGATGCCTGAAGGTGACCGTATGGATCAATCCCCACTGCCACGTCTTCATCTCTCCGCCGAGCGACGTTTTCAACTCCCGGATCGCTTCCGACAGGCTTTTCCTGATAACATCGTCTCGCGTTTCAACCCGGGCCGTTGACGTGTCGTCGAACCACCATGAGGTGGGATTCTTCAGCAATGCCGGAACAGTCCGGTACGGAATGTTCGCGATGAAGATATATTTTTCGAACAAGGCATCTCCCATCTTTTCCTGGAAGATGTTCTTCAACAAGTGCGTAAAAAAAACGTGGAAAAGCGTGGTCGGCACGTCGTCTTTGAAGAGCTGAAAATGCCAGTTCCGAAAATAGCTGAGTGCCGTCTGTACGTCGGGATTCCCTGCCGCCGCGGAATCATACGCGTGGAGAATGTACGGCGTCATATCCTTTGCAAAACATGAGAAGTAATCTCTCTGAATCCGCTGAAAATCGTCGACCGAAAACTTTTCCTGCTTGCGCAGGAGTTCGTCGAGCCGTTGAATGCGCGACGGCGGCTCCCATAGATTGGAGATGTGAAACGGGAGGGCGTTATCGGTCATCTTATTGTTTGCCGTGGCGATATAATGCTGGGGGGGATTGTACAAGAACGGGAGCCGCTCGAATGGAACAAATCCCTTCCAATCATACTCACCTGTCCAGCCGGGCATCGGGAGTGTCGGGTTCTGTGCCGACCGCAGCGGCAATCGAACACCGGCAAGGTAACCGATATTCCCCTCTGCATCTGCGTAGACGAAATTTTGACCCGGGACGGTAAATTCCTTGACTCCGTTCCTAAAATCGTTCCAGTTCTTTGCTTTGTTGATGAGGACGAGGGAATATAATTCATCGCTGATATCCTGCCCCGTCCATCTCATCGAGACAAGAACATCTTTGGTTATTGAACCGACTTCATTTACTTCGTTAATGATCGGACCATGAATTGTGGATTTAACAGTGAGCATGACGGCCAAAGAATCTTTGACCACGATCGTATCCTGGATGACCGTCATGGGACTCCAGACATCCCGGTAAAGATATTCCCCGCTGGAGTTTGTCATCTCGAGATAGAAATCGGCGTCGTCCGCCATCACGTTCGTGAGCCCCCACGCAATATGCTGATTATGACCGATGACGACCAGCGGAGTGCCTGGAAGGGAAACACCCGCGACATCATACTCGCCTCCGCGGAGATGAACTTCAAACCATTTTGACGGGGCTGAGAAACCGAGATGCGGGTCGTTTGCGAGCATCGCTCTCCCGCTCGACGATTTTTGAGGCCCGACGGCCCATGAATTGCTTCCGATGTGAATTCCGGTTGTGCCGAAAAATGCCCTGAAATCTTGATCGACATCGATAAGTTTGAGCAAGTCATTCGGGAGGAGGTCGGCGTGAAGCTCTTTCGGCACAATGACAGGAGTGTTCTCGGGGTAGGAAGGAAAAATCTCTTTCGCCCTCTCTTCGCCGAGTGTTTTATACAGATCGCCGAGGACAAGATCGACGTACCACGAAATGTTCAGCTCCCATGCCATCAACCGGGAAATGAGAATAGAATGAATGGGTTTCCATTCTTCGGGAGTATAGTTGAGCATGTCGAACTCGACCGGATATTTGCCGCGATGCGTCGAGATGAATGCGTTCACGCCGTCGCTGTATGCCTGAAGAACGACAAGGGCTTCGGGATGAAGATTGTTTTCGATTTTCTCGGCGATCCGTTTCATGCCGACCGTCCGGAACAGCCTGTCGAACTTCAGAGTCGACGGGCCAAAGATCTCGGATAACCGTCCCTCGCCCGCCCTGCGCGAAACATCCATTTGCCAGAGCCGGTCCTGTGCATGCACATACCCCTCGGCGAAGAAAAGATCGTGTTCATTTCCTGCGGTGATGTGTGGAATTCCAAACTCGTCACGCTGAACTGTGACGGGATGCTGAAGCCCCGCAACAACGATACTGCCGTCAACGACGGGAAAAGATTTCGTCACGAGGTAACGGAGGATGAGAAGTGTCACGAGGGCGATAACGACCAACGAACCGAAAATCCCGATGACAATTTTTAACCTGGATCGCATAAATATTCTGCGGAAGAGGATTCCGGTGGCGATGATAAGAATTTCGGATTTAGATATTAGAGCTTTGCCGCTGAGATTCCGATGCCAATGACTGCGCGCTTATTAATTTTTCAAGAGGAGAGGAAGGTTCCACTCCAGCAAGTACTCCCGGAATGCGGAAGCAGGGATCTGCACGAGCAAGGGATGCATATCGGGGTCGAGCCACTGCATAAGAAACAGGAGATTGGTTTCACCCATCGCCGTACATCCCGATGTCGCGGAGCTGTCGGAGCCGACGATATGAAGAAAGATACAACTTCCTTTTCCGGGAATCGAGTGCGGATTATGTTTCACGACGATTCCGTACTTGTAGAATGCGGAGTCCATCTTCATCACTTCCGAAGATCTCCATGGGAGTTTGCCCGCAGAATCCCGCTTGACCTCGTTTTCCGAGACCAGAGAATTGTAGAATACGGATCCTGTATCGTCGATGCAGTGAAGCGTTTTGGTCGCGCGTTGATAAGGGAACCGAATACCCGCAGGCGGAACGGAGTCATACCCGAAAAAATCTCCCAGTTCAAAGATGCCCGCGGGAGAGCGGCGGTCGCCCTCCACCTTTTTACGTTCGCCGGGAGGGATCGTATGAAGCCCTATCCCCCATGCAAGTCCGGAATCTGCCAGAAATACTTTCCATGGGACATTGTATTGTATCCAGCCGTCCGGGGTTCTGTTGAACAAGTACATTAACCCGGTGGTGGAACTCCAATCTGGCGATATCACGAAGACCAATTGCCCTGCGTGTTCAATTTGTGCAGCACACGGAGAAACGATAATAAAAGCCGTCGCAAGGAAGATAATAAACAGCATTCTTGCAATTGCGCAATGCGCTGCTTGCCGATGATACTTTATTTTGACATTCGAAGACATAATTCGTACATTGGTTCGGATTTTAGAATGACAACGGAACGTAGCGCAGCCTGGCTAGCGCACTACCTTGGGGTGGTAGGGGTCGCGGGTTCGAATCCCGCCGTTCCGACAAAAACTCCCCCTCCAGTCAATCTCCTTAATAAACTTCCGCATCATCGTGGATAAGTATTACTATGTCTATCTCCTCAAGAGCAAGTCAACAGGAAAATTTTACATCGGACAAACTTCTGATGTACAGGCGCGATTAGCCAAACATAATGCCAAACGCTCTCAGTACACGTCATCGGGAATTCCTTGGACTCTCGTCTATTATGAAGTCTATCCAACGCGCAAGGACGCAATCAAAAGGGAACTTTTCTTAAAATCGCCTCGAGGATGGCACACGCTGCAACAAATCAAAAAGGAACTCGACTCGAACTATTTTCAAATACATTCAACGCCAAATCTTCCTGGTTAACGTCTGAGTTAAAACCCACGGGTCGCGGGTTCTCCCAAAGGGATCCCTTCGGGAGATTCCCGCCGTTCCGACAAAGTAAACCGCATTTTTTTCCCCCAAAGACGCCAAGACCCGAATTGACAATATCTTTGCGCCTTGGCGACTTAGCGAGAAGCAAATAGTTAGATACAAAAAAAGTCTTTGCCGCCTGGCAAAGACTTTTTTCGTAGTGCAGAAGCCAAGTCCCAGTACTACTTAACTCAATTTCACCAGCAGCTCTTCAAGGAACGATTTCATTTCAATCAGATCTTCTCGTAATCGCGGGTCCGAACCGGCTGCTGCGGCGCTTGTGTTTTCGGCGGGGGCGTGCCCGGGCTGTGCATCGGCAGGAAGCAGTTGCAGCTGCTCACCGCTTTCTACCTCCGGCGTCCAGGATTTAAGGACTTGTTTTGCACCTTCAATAGTGTACCGTTCTTCCCGTAGAAGCTGACGGATGTACAGAATGAGCTTAATGTCTTTATTCGTGTAAATTCTATTTCCGGCCCTGTTCTTTGCCGGCTTCAGCTGCTCGAATTCCGATTCCCAGTACCGCAGCACATATTGCTCAAGATCGGTGATCTTACTTACTTCGCTTATGGAATAATATAATTTTTTTATTCCAGTGGATTTCATCTCATCCTCGTGGTTTGTGGTATAGGTGGAACCCTTGCAATAGTATAAAAAAGTGTTGAGAATTGCAACTGTGTCTCTAGTCACGCGGACTTTTCAGCCAAAATTGCTACTTTTGGGGGATTGAATACTCGGTGCGTTTGGAAGAATATTAGCCAAATCGGTGTGATGACTTTGTCGATCAATGCTCCAATATTTAAATTTTACGGAAGCGTCATTTCAGCGGCACCAGCCTTGGCATTATAAACAAAAAAGTATTTGTCTTTAGAAAATTTAAACGTATATTTGTAAAGAATTTTCTGGAACCATTCATTGCCTGATGTTTCCCAAATCTCTTCCCCATTTTTTTCACTTCATACACTAACACACATCAACATTTAGGAGCTAAACAATGAAACACCTTCTACTCTTGTCGTTTTGTTGCTTGCTGATGATTTCGTCGTTTGCCTATAGTGCGTCGTTGGATTCGACATTACAGAAAATGGCGGGAAGTGCAGTTCAGGGATACGTTGGACCAGTCGTCTCAGGGTTCGGCGCCGATCTTAACGGAGGGTGGTTTCACAGAGCGCCCAAGGCGGAGATGTACGGTTTTGACCTAGAATTCGGCGTTGTCGCAATGGGAACGCTATTTTCCGACGCCAACAAGACCATTCCTACGGGCATCGAAGGAGATTTTAGGTTTGACGCAACTCAAGCCCACGCTATTGCAGAAGGAATACCAAATTACAACAGCATATTCGTGTCGAACGCTCAAAGGCAGGCTATTGATAACCAGATTGCGAACACTACTTTTCAGGTAACACTCAGCGGGCCTACGATCATAGGATCAAAAACAGATACGGTGAAAGTGAACGTCCCAAGCCAACAAATCGTTGTAAACGGTTCTCCATATACTATTCCTGCGAGCGTTATTAATACGGACGCAACCGGTTTACTCGGCAACCTTAAAACCATCCCACTTGCCGCACCACAGTTGAGTATCGGAACAATTGTCGGGACACAATTGACATTCCGTTATTTGCCGAACGTGAAACTCAATTCAGATATCGGTGAATTGAAATATTTCGGATTCGGCATTCAGCACAATCCCGGCATTTGGTTCCCAAATCCTCTTCCGCTTGATGTCTGCGCAAGCTTCTTCACCCAGACACTCGATGTTGGGACAATCTTAAAGACAAAGGCGACCGCATTTGGCATAAACGCGAGCAAGACGTTCGGCCCTGGCGCATTGAATATTACGCCGTATGCCGGTTTTATGTTGGAAAGCTCGACAATGACGTTTAATTACACCGCAAACCTTATTTTGCCACAGGGTGGAACTCAACAAGTAACGGTCAATCTCCCGCTTAAAGGCGATAACAAATCTCGTCTCACGATGGGTCTGAGCCTGAAACTGCTCTTCCTTAACATTAATGCCGATTACAACATCTCGACATTTAATTCCTTTACGGGCGGCGTAATGTTTATCATTTAATTTCAACCTCTTCCGCGGTATTACGGCCGGGCTCGACATTGTCGGGCTCGGCCTTTTCTTTTTTCATATCAACTTCCTATATTTGATGCATACTGACGTTTGTCCTTCTCGACGGTAAACAATATCTCCGTGACGATAATACGATCGCATCGTTGAAAAATAATCCGCTTCGAAAGATCGCTGCATTTGTTCTCTCTGCCGTTTGCCTGCTCCTCGGC
>Ga0265336_10001233_pt1 | contig 12140 bp, 10 predicted proteins | sample 42119metaG_FD_193583 | JGI IMG/M metagenome (GOLD analysis project Ga0265336, IMG submission 193583) | Rhizosphere microbial communities from Carex aquatilis grown in University of Washington, Seatle, WA, United States - 4-21-19 metaG | ecosystem: Host-associated > Plants > Roots > Rhizosphere...
TTGCTAGTTGTAAATAGTCCAGAGTTTTGTTTGGGTATATTTTCACAATTCGGTCTTAAGTTCAGACCGCTGGCACGGGCGATGCTTTTGGCGCTTTGCGGGCGCTGCCAGCTTTCCGGGCAAGCTCGATGCGTTGATCTGATGTCATTCCAGCCATTCGCGCCAACCCGCCCTTGCTGGCGAACTGTTGCGCGTAGGTCTTTAGTGTTTTGCGTTTGCTCATAAATCACTTAACAGATACGAGGTCTTTAATCATTGGTAAAACATGAGAACACCATACATTTTTGGGGTATTGCTTGAAAATTGAACCGCCCGTTGAAAGTGTATATTGCCACCAACCGGACCCAATTTCTTTGTAGAAGTTTTTTGCCGTCGTGAAAGTTTCGGCGCGGAAATTTGTCCCCTTGTTTTCTTTGATCGCCTTGCGAAGCGTTGCCCGCGCCGATTTGCCCATTGCAAAGGCTGATTCGGCATACATGAAGTGCATTGAATCTCCGCAAAGGGTTTTAGCACAGTCCATCCCGACCACAAATTTACCGTGAACAGATTCGACTTCGGCGCAATTGGCAATCGGCGCACCGCAATTGTGGCAGGTAACTCCGGCCTCTAATTCAGTCTGCCAACTGCCAATCAGCTTGTATTCGATGCCCAGCGGCAAATTACGTTGAACTGTCATGCGCACACTATCGTCCATAACCAGCAAGCAAGCAATGAATCAATTTGAGATTATTTCACTGTCAACGAGCAAGCTGGCATGGACTGTGCTTGGTTAGACATTCAATGTCCAAGGCTCTTGACTTGTCGCAATTTCGGCGTAATGTCCGATTGAATGACCGCAGCAACCGCGACAAAAAATCCACTCAAGCGATTCCAATACGACTCAGCCAAGGGACGTGAGGCCGGACTCAAATCCGATGCCTTGGCCAGGGCGGAAAAGGCCATTCTCGACTCGTTTTTACACTCAGGACAGGCGGGACAAGAAGGGGCAACTGTTGGCGACAAGACCAAAACAAAGCTCGGCATCCTGTTGTCTTTCATCGTCCAAAAGACTCGTAAGTTGCCTGAACCGAAGACTTTGAACGACTTTAGAACGATTGTAAGCATGGCCGAAGTCGTATTTGGATGGGGTGGCAAGAATGCGCCAAGCCTGCATCTCCACAATCACAGCACGAGCAAGCTAATCGAGGCACCACAACAGGTAGTGTCTTGTGGTGTTGAGCAGAGTAAGTCCATAGACATAACACCACAAGATTCTGTAAGTCATTGATATACAACAGTGTTCAATTAAATACAATGGACATTGTGTGTCGTTAATTAGGCAATAGATTCCTTTTCATGGCCATCCACCAGGAGCGACCCCCCACGACCCCTTTTGACCCCCGGTATATCAACTGTAGCTCACTCGAAACATTTCTGACCTGATTTGGGTTGGTTTCTGTGGAATGGTTTTGGATACAATTCACCCCAAAATAGGATATCCGGGCGGAGAGCTTCCGCAACGCGGTTCACGCCAGCCTTCGACTCACAAGCCTGATGGTTTCAGACTTCCGGGGGCGTGGGGACTTTTCTTTGTGAGTTCGCCGGTGGGGTGCTTCGACCAGTCAATCACGTTGACCGGGACTATCACACGAGCGGGCGTGTGAGCCGCGATGCCACGGGTTAGCCTGTGGAGGCTTTCCGACGATGTAAAGAAAACGCCCGCCGGTTGTTCAGGCCAGCGGGCTATGATGTCTCGTGGACGGTTCTGCCAAGTGCCTGAAAAGACACCCGGCATATTGTTGAACAGACCACGAACCATCATAGGAGACAAATAAATCAGATTTTGGAGTTTGTCAACTACGAAAACACAATAGCACTCCCCTGCGTGAGCAGGACGTTCCCGTTGGCGTCCAGCAATTGCAGGTTGTAGGTGTCGGCCACAAAGGAGAATTGAGTCCTGTTTTTGGTTACAAGGACAGTGCTTGAAACCGAGTCAACCTGGCAGGCGTATTGGGGTGGATTTCCTCCAGAAGGAGATGTTCTGACCATGTTGATTGTCTTGATATTGACGGACGCCGGGTTGAGTCCAGTCCCATTAACCTGCAATTGAACAGCGGGGTTGATCGCCGGAGCCGGTGAATTGTTCCACGTGACACCGTTGTCGGTTGACCACTTGATTGACGAAAAGGCTGGGAGAGATGAAAGAACCGGCGTGGAAATGTTTCCCTCCGCACCAGAATTGGTGGCGTTGTCAATGCTTGAGGCTGCAACCGTCGCTGCAATGGCCGATGGGAACGTGTAGGTGTAGGGAGAACCCGTGTCAGACAACGTGTGGATGGTCAAATCCTTTCCAGAATTGGCGATGGTGTCCCATGCCGTTATCGAATCGGCCTTGATTCGCTTTCCATCCGGTAATATGAATACGAGTGGTTTCATTCTTGAAATGCCCTGATTCGGTCAAGTGACAGGTCGTGTGCCGTCGTTGCATCGGACAATGCCATATCCTGCCGGTGTTTTTGCTCCCGCTGTTGCATTTTGGCCTGTTGGTTTTGAGCCTTGAGTTGAATGTCAGACTTGAGCTTGAACGCCTTCAACTGCTGGTCGTTCATCGTGGCCGACTGTTTCTGCTGCTGTTGCTGTCGCTGCTTGGATTCGTCAGCGGCCTGTTTCTTCAACTGGTCGGTCTGCCTGGCAATTTCCTGCAACTGCTGCTTGAACGCCTTGATCTGTCCCTCACGCGTCTTGTCCCCCTCCATTCGTTTGATGTGGGCCGCGATTGCGGGGCCGCAGAGTGTGAGGAAACGAAGGACTTCGTAGATGTCCCCGCCCTTCTGGATGGATTGAATGGATTGGTTTGCCGCCTGAATGAATATCGTGGCAAAAATGGACGGGTTTTGGGATGAAGTCGGCTTGGATGGAACACCCGTTTTCATCTTGGCAACCTCAGTCATGGCGTCTGATTCCTGATCGGATGCCATGTTGTCCTGCTTCTGTGGGAAATAACGCAGAACGGCGTGCTGTCCCGCCTCGGCTGCAATCTTGTCTCGAATCAGGTTGGCCCTGCCATCCTCCGGCAACGCCGAAGCAACCTGAAAGATTGAATCAATTGAAACCTTGCGTAAAAACCCGCTGCCTTGACCGGCTACACGAGTGGCTTGAACCCGTTCGATGTTGGTCAGTGCAGCGCGAGGCACTCCAAGGGCATCACATTCCTTCTGAAAATCCTTCGCCATTTCATCGGTTGACCCCGACAGGCATAGACGCCTGAAAATCTCATCGTAAAGCATGTCCAGTTGCTTGTAGTAACGGTTGATTTGAGTCTTGGACAACGCCGCCTGCTGTGTCGCCTGCATCTGCTTTTCAAACTTGGTGACTGGATTCCCCGATTTATCAGCCATTCCAACATTCGCCGTATAGCTGGAAAGAGTTTCCGAATTCACACCCTGAACCACTTGGTAGAATTCAATGGCGTCGGCCATCAATCCCTGAACCGGAACCTGAACGGATTCGGCGCCCTTTGGCAGAACCGCATAATCGCCATAACGGGCCAACTGCATCCGCTGTGTGGCTTCGGAACTGCCGGGCCTGAAAATCATCTTTGGCGAGAACGCCTTGTCCGCAAGATTGCAGATGAGACGGTTCTCATATTCCATCGGCCCATACATCTTGACACCAAGCCCGGTGACGGAATGATGATAGCCGCCGTTGCCGTGGTCGAAATACATCGGGTGAATTGCATTGGCGAACGAATCATACTTGCCGACATGGATGTAGAGATACTTGCATTCCAGACCGGAGGCTGAATCACGCTCGACAATAGCGTGTGTGATCTGACCATCGAACTCCTTCCAGAACACATGAGCGAGCCGGATGATTTTTGAATCGTCATAATAGGAGTAGGCATTGTTCTTGATTTCCGCCTGATAAAACTCCCACTCGTATTGAATGCCCGCCTCGTTTCGGATGCCAACCGCATTGGCGATAACTTTCTTGGTGAACTCCACATCCCAACCGGATTGTGCCGCTCCCTTGTCGTTCTCGATGAATTCAAAAAGTTCAGGCGGATAATACGTTGCCTGAATCATACAGGCGTCCCAGTAATGGGTGTCCGACTTTGTGAACTCCGGCGCTTTCAAATCACCGCATAAAAAGGCTTTTGGAAGGACGGAATAAGAGCCTTCAAATAGGAGCGGCCCGCAGCCGTGCAACGTCATGTTATCAATCGAAACCTGCATCTCATAATCCCAAACTTCCGAATGGCGCAATACCCGGTCGGCCTGTGCGCTGATGATGTCGCTCCATTGCTGGCGCTGTTCCGGTGTTCCCTCGGCTGTGAACACGGTGAGATAGGATGGAGCCTCGGCAAACAGATCGTAGAACGTGCCGCCGCCGGATTCCATGTAGGAACGGGCGCGGCCCCAGTTGATGTTGCATTGCGAGGCGTTCCCGGCCTCGCGGAGTTTGGAGGCTCGATACGGAGGGCGTCCATCAATCAGGCCATTTACACGGGCGCGTTTATAGGAACGCTGTGCGTCGTTGTTGATAAGCTGCCGGACGAATCCCTGTGTAGCCATCGCATCCCGCATCCGTGTTTCGGGAACTTCCAATGTTGCGGCATCGAGTGTTTCTGGCGCGGAGGTTTGGTTAGGCATAAATTAAAATTTCTTCCAACAGGACTCGACGTGATTAAACTGCTTTTTCATATCATCTGTAACCCCTTTTTCCAAATTTTCAAGAGGAATCCAGATTTGAGCGGCGTTGTAGCAATGGCAGATTGTGCAGGAATGAAGGCTTCGGTCGTATTGAGTCCCCTGATTTCCAGAAACACGCAATGCAATGGAAAGCAGTTCGCCACAAACACCCGTGCATGGGGTCGGAAAACGAACATTGAACTCGCACGCCTTGCAAATCTGCGCCCGGCGTTCAGATTCCTCCCTTGGAACTGGAATCGAGCCTGAGGCGAAAAAGGAGGCAAGAACTTTTGTGCCGTGGATTACATCGGTCAAGGTGAGTTTCAATTTACGGGGAACCGTCATGTCCACTTCCGAACAGTCTTCCGGGCTGTTCTGGCATAAAGCCTTTTCCAATTCCTCACGCAAGGACAGTCCGGCAACAGCGCCCATTGCCGACCGAACCTGACCGACACGGGCTATCAATCCGTCAAAGGTCGTGGCCGAACACTGGACTTTTGTAATAGGATCAAAATAATCGTAGTGACCACTTGCCGGGATGTCGTGCGGAAGGTTCATTGGAAAACTTCAATCTCCTCAACGGGTTCTTCCTCCTCCTGATAAAGATTTTTGTCGTGATAAACCTCGTCGGACTTTTTAATCGAGTCGTCAATCTCCTCGACTACCTTCGCCGTCTGACCGACTGCCGCAAGTTTGAATCCAAGCCGACGCGCCACTTCAAAGAGCATGACGAACGAATCGGATTTGTCCGGCGACTTTCCGGCGTGCTTGTCACGGTATTCGTGTTTGTCTTGAATCAGAGTCCGTTTTTTGCTCTTGTCGTATTCGATGGAACATAGTTCGGCGGCAGTCGCCTCGTCAATGCCCTTGACCTGACCAGACTCAGTGGCGGAACGGGCATAGAAATACATCTCGGCCCGCTTGTTCCAATAGACCTCCTTGGCGGGTCGGGGGTCTTCGATGCTGACCTGTTCATCCGATGCCGCTCCTTGGAAAACAATTCGTATGACAGCGTGCGACCAGTCCTTGTAAATCACGTCGCCCAACCCGCCTTCACCGCTGTCGTCAATTCCAATACGATTCGGAAGGCACGCCTTTTTTACTCCATCGCCACAGTCCACTTCGTCACAATGACGCATCAGACTCTTGCAAATCTGGTGAGTGACCGGATTGGAATTGTCGTTGGCGTTTATTTGAAGAAAAACTGGAGGCATGATTTGAAGCCCATAGTGTCCGCTTTCAAGTGTTCCCATCTTGGCAAATCGCAAGCAGGCCGCATCGCCTCCACCGAATGCCGGGTCAAGCGCAGCAATGAGAAAGAAGTTTCCACTCTTAAAATTATGTTTTCCACGGATGACATCATACTTGTTGAACATCGAATTGGTGAACACCGTCTCAATCAATCCTTCTGGTGGCCAGAATCCGCGCTTGTTCTGCCAGTAAAGAGGAGTGTTTCCACCATTGCTGTTCTTCTTCGCCTGTTCAACCTCCTCTTTCTTGGGAAGATGGCGGCTGACCACCTTGCCCTCGATGATGTTCGGTGATTTCTCAGCGTCGAAGGTTGTGACAAATGGTTTTTCACCGCCGCAATGTTCAAATGGCTTGGCTTCCCACTCGCCTGAATCCACGCCGACCGAATTCCATCCATTCTCTGGTTCACAAAACAATCCGAACTGGTCAAGCCTATTCCACGGGTTTCCAATGACGGCAAGGATGAATTCTTCCGGGTATGAGTAAAGGTTGGAACAGGCTTCGTAAATGGCTCCGGGGATGCTCGTCGCCTCGTCCACGATTATCATTTGACGGCGCGTGTGAGTTCCCTTGATGTTGTCCACGACTTTCTGGATTGAACCCTCCTCAACCGCCTGCGCGATGATGGCGTGCTTGTCGTCGCCCCGGTTGGCCTGCCAGAGCGTGCGCGAGTCAACCATGTTTCCGAAACGCTGCCCGTCCCGTATTGAGAAATAAATCTTTTGAACTTCCGCCCAAGCGCGGCGGCGAAGCATGTTCTTCGTGGTGGAAACCAGTGTAACCGAGGATTCTTCCGGCCACATCAACCACCATACCGCTGCGAATGAGGTCAAATTAAAAGTTTTGCAGGAATTTGAGCAGCCCGGATACGCCCTCAACACAACCAGTTTTGGAACTTCAATGTCCGGCAGCAACGGTCTGATTGCGCGTTCCGTCCAGTCATGCCACTCAAAGTGTCCGGGGACTATGAAGTCGGCTATTTTCTTGAACTGTTCCCAACGGGAAGGCAATCCTTTGGACATCGGAAATCTTGCGGCGAACGCGGCTTGGTCGTATTGAAATTGGGAATACGCCGGGTCGAACGCCATGCCGTAGGTGTTTATTGGGGTGGGAACATGTGGCGTTGGACTTGATTTCTTCATCTTGCTTTATGCGCTCAACCATGCAAGATTAGCACCATTGACCGCAATTGGCAATTCACATAAATGAACCCCAATCAAGACGAGTCCCGGTGTTACGATGGATTCTCCACGTTGGATGGAGGACTTGACTTCGGACGCGATCCCTCGATGATTGGGAACAACCAGTTTTCTTTTGGAGTAAATGTCAGCATCAGGGGCGGGAATGTTTCGACCAGAAATGGGATGAACCAGCGGATGTTGATGTTCGATTCGGAATCCACGCGAACGAATTATTTCGGCTCGTTTCAGGGTGCGATGGGATTTTCATCAAAACTTGAGGATTCAAACTCCATTCTGATTTCCATTTCAGGCAGGCTGTTCCGAATCTGGATTGACAGGCATTTTTTGGTGACGGAAATAACTCCGAAACTTTTGGTTTCAACCATTTCCGACATTGTGCTTCCGGCCCCTGGAGGTTCCATTACGGTTAATGTGAACGACACGTCTCAATTTACTGTCGGAGAAACTGTCATCATTGGCCCAAGCACTTTCACCATAACCGCAATCGGAATAGACCAGTTGACATTGACGTATGTTTCTGGATTTCAGGTCGGAAATGTTCAGGCGGCGGTTGACTCGCTAATTCCAGCACATGCCATAAATTATTCATTGTCCCTAAATTCAGTCGGGCCGCTTGTGGCAAATCAGGTCATTATTATTTCCGGGATTCATTTCGTTGCCGTCTCCGTTGGCTCCGGCGTTATCGTCATTGATTACACTCCGTCATCGAATGTCGTAATCCCCGACACCACGCCAATAAAAGACACGGGAGGAACAACCATTACGACCGTTTCGGGCGCTGTCACCTATCTGGCTGGCGCTTTATCGCTCACGTTGACCCCGGCAACCGTCGTTGGATTAAGCGTCAATCAGGTCGTCACGATGTCTGGACTTTATTATGTCATAACTCACGTTGGGGCGACCACGATAAACGTCACCTACACGTCCAATGCAAACCTGACGATTCCGGGCGGAACCGGGGTTCAGGATTCGGGTGGTTCTCAAATCACCTACACGTTGGACATACCGCCGTCCAGTCCCGTTGAGGATTCCTTGGGAAACCAGATATTTGCAATACAGACGAACAACCAGAACGCCGACTATGTGGATATGTTTCAGGGCGATGATTATTCCCTGTTTATTACCCCCGGACAAAAGACATTATTTTTTGACGGCTCAACGGTTTCCATTTCGGACATAACGGCATCACAGATTCCAAGTGGAAGCATCGGCACATTTGCATGGGGCCGAAACTGGGTTGCACAGGTTGACCGACAGACGTTCATCGCGTCCGACCTTACCGGCGATCCGTCGGGAAGCCCGGCTCTGCTTTACAAGGACGCGGTTTTGTTTGTCACCGAGAACAACATTTTGAACGGCGGTGGCGCTTTTTCAATACCGGCCCAATCAGGCAAGATAACCGCCATGACATCGCTGTCCGAACTGGACACGTCGCTTGGAATCGGCCCGGTTTTGGTGGGAACCAGCCAGAGGGTTTATTCAGTTCAAGCCCCGGTTGATCGCACGACATGGCAGAACCTTTCCTATCCGATACAGTCCGTTGCGATTGACGGCTCTGGGCCGGTCGGCCCCGACAACCACTGCAAGACGAATTCGGACTGGTGGTTTCGCTCACTGGACGGCTATCGCTCGTTCATCGCGGCCCGGCAGGATTTTGGATACACTGATGGAAAGACACCGCAATCATTTGAAGTGTCACCAATTCTGGAAAAGGATAACCAAAAATTTCTTTTCTTTGGAAGCATGATAAATTTCGGGAACCGGATTTATGGAACTGTTTCACCGTTTCTGACCAAATATGGAGTTGCCCATTCGGGATTCATATCATTGAATCTTGACCCGGTTTCAACCATGTCTCAAAAGGGAAAACCCGCATGGGAAAGTCTTAACACGGGGTTGAATGTCCTTCGCCTGGTTTCCGTCAACGATAACGGAACAATCAGAGGTTTTGCACTTGCGCTGAACGGTTCAAACGGAATTGATCTGTGGGAGTTGAGCGATTCGGATTTGGACACGGATGATGTTTTGGTTTCAGGGTCGTCATTCTCCAACATGGGTTACATCCAAATCCAGTCGGTGATTGAAACCCGGTCAATGACTTTTGGAGACGAAACAACGCAAAAGAAAGGCATCACATCAGAGCTTTACCTCGACCAGATTTCAGACCAAGTGACGGTAAAACTTTATCTGCGGCCAGACCAGTATCCCGGATGGGTTTTATGGGACACACAGACCATTTGCAGCAACAACAAGCAGTGCGTTTTCCCAACCGACTGTTCAATTTTTCAGGAGAGCAGTCAGCAGTATGCGGCGAGAATCATGTTTAAGCGACCGCCGGAGACGCCCAATCCGATAAGCGGAAAGCCGATGGACAGATTTTACAAGTTGCAATGCCGTATGGAAATAACAGGGTCATGTGAAGTGCAAATGTTCAAAGTCCACGCCAAATGGGAGAGGCAGAAGATGGAGGGTGAGGCTCCAAAGAATTCAGGTTGCACAACAGTTGCCATTTGCGAAAAGCCGTGGTATTCATATTCATCGTATGGGCCGTAACCAGAATAATTAAAAATGAACCTTCCATTGTCACCGGGAACAATTCCGGGAGGATTCTGCCCCTCAACGTGGCAGGACGTGTTGAACGCATTCGCAGCAAACATGTCGGTGGCCTTCAATGTTTCCAGCGGGGTTACGGTCGTCATCAGCTCCAGCAAGCCATCCGATACAACCGTTGTCTGGAAAAGGATTGATTCCCTTGGAAGGTATCAAGGGGATTACATTTACGGACAGGGCGCATGGTTGAGACTTCATCCAATCCAACCAAATGCAACCGTCTGGTATTTTCAGGCGTTGCCAGATTTCACAACCTACGACGGCGGGGATGGTCTTGCCTTGGGTGTTCAATCCGGCCCCATGTGGCAGCAGGCAAAGGACGTGAATGGAAATGTTATCGCCGCAAAGTTTCTCCTTGCCGCCGGAACGCTTCCAAGCGGGACAATTGTGGCCAATGGCGCAACTGGCGGTGAGGAAAAACATACGCTTTTGATTGCGGAAATGGCAAGTCACACTCACCAGATTAAGGCTGACGCCACGGACGCTCCATCAAACGGTCATGGAATTATTGCCGGAGCGAATGGACTTACCGGCCCGTTCACATACGACGACACAACCTACACATCAGACCATCTTTCGATATCCAAAGTTGGGTCGGATACACCCCACAATACGATGCCATTGTATGTAACTGGATTTTTGCTGCAACGAACAAGCCGACTTTACTATGCGGTGAATTAAATGACGCGCCTGACCCTCAATGACATTTTGACTAGCCGGATTCCACCGGCCTTGGGGCTTGCACCCACCGATGCAAAGCTGGTTCAGTGGTTGAACGAGGCTCAAGAGAGATTATTGACTAAGGGAAAGTGGTTCGGAACCTACGGCAAGTTCAGCCTTTCAGCGTATGACCGTCAAATCACACTTCCGCCGAACATCGCCACAATCGAAACGGTTGCCCTGAACCACAGTCCAACTCCTTTGCACGATTCATGGTTTGAATTTCTCCAATTCGGATTTGGAACGAGGTCGGTTACGCAGGTTGGTCAGGCTGGTGGTTCATATTTTTCCAGCGGCAGCGGCGCGGACGGAATGAAGGAGGCGAATTATCGTGGAAACTTTCCAACCTTCCGTGAACTGACCAACAATACGAACGCCAAGAAGATTGTCCTTCAATGCGACCTTGCTCCCGATGCCGGGGCAACTGTCACGGTTCAGGGATACGACGTGAACGGGAACTGGATACGAACCAATCCCGGCGGAATCTGGCAGGACGGCGAGACGATTGCCTTGGCTCAATCACCGGGAACAACTTCGGTGAACACTTTCTCGCGTATTTCATCGGTTACATTTTCGGCACAACGAAAAGGCCAGTGCTGGTTGTATGAACTGGATACCGTTACGAATGTTCGAACATTGACGGGATGGTATCAATGGTTTGAAACTTCCCCGTCCTACGGTCGTTACGTCATACCCGCCGTGTTCCAGCAATCGTCCACCTGCACGCCGCCGACCGGATGGCAGCAAACGTGGACAGACCGGGACTTGGCCAATCCATCCACCACATGCACCCCGGTTTTGGTTGAGATTGTCGGCAAGCTGGAATATCGCCCGGCTCAGATTTCGACAGACTTTCTGATCATCCAATCCATTCCGGCCTTGAAGCTGGCGATGCAGGCGATAAAGATTGAGGAGGACGCCGTGAACATCGCTGACGAACAGCAGGCCATGAAGAAGATGTCGGAGGCGATTGAAGAATTGGATTCTCAATTGGATCACTACCTTGGTAGCGGTCGAAGAATCGGATTGACCGTGGTTGGTTGTTGCGGAGACGGAATGCCGATTGAAACTTTTGAATAATTATGGGCGTATTTCAAGATACATTTGGAAGCAAACCGAAAGTTCCGGTTTGGGACAACATCACACTTGGCGGGCAACAGACAAAGGCCATAAACGACAACATAGCGTCCCTGCCATCGGCAGAGGCATTGGCCAGCGGTGTGAATGGGTTCAACCAACAGCAGTTGACCTCCATGCTCAATTCCATAATTCCGGGCTGGTCTAGCATGACAGCAACCGCCGGGAAAAACATGGCAAGCGAATTGTCCGGCCAGATTCCAACGGACGTGTTGCAGCAAATTCAATCATCCAGCGCGGCACAGTCGTTGACCGGGGGATTTGGTGGAAGTGGGATGGCGGGAAACTTGACGGCAAAGGATTTGGGACTGACATCACTAAATCTGACTCAAACTGGTCAGAGCGAACTTGAAAACTGGACTGGCATGGTTGACAAGATGTTCGCTCCCGGACAGTTCAACGTGTCCTCCATGTTCGTTGACCCGCAAACGGAGTTTCAGGACACCATGCAAAATCAGGAGATGTCTTGGGGACAGAAATGGCTTTCAAGCCAAGTCCAAGCCATGCCCGACCCCACAATGAGCGCCCTTGAGGGAATGTTTTCATCGTT
>Ga0265336_10001241_pt1 | contig 12087 bp, 6 predicted proteins | sample 42119metaG_FD_193583 | JGI IMG/M metagenome (GOLD analysis project Ga0265336, IMG submission 193583) | Rhizosphere microbial communities from Carex aquatilis grown in University of Washington, Seatle, WA, United States - 4-21-19 metaG | ecosystem: Host-associated > Plants > Roots > Rhizosphere >...
GCAATTAGAGCATTTTTGGCGCTGGTTTTACCGTTGAAATGGACAGTTTTGCTATCCCACCACCTGCGGTGGAGCCAATCGCTCGCTATTCGCTCATAAAAACAATCTTGCTTTCCATCGCCGCGCCAGAAAAAAGCGGGGGACGAGGTTCGAGGTTTCCCACCCATTCCACGATGAAGCTGTGGAATGGATGGGAAACCCAGACTGGTTTGTTAAGTATAAATTCGAGGTTTCCCGCCCTAGCCGCGCAGGAAATCCTTGGCTTTTTGCAGAAGAACGTCGCGATTGATGTCGGAAATGGTGTTGGTCAGCGGAATCCCTTTGGGACAGACTTCTACGCAGTTTTGCGCGAAACCGCACTCCTGAATGCCGCCGTCTCCGGCCAGGGCGCGGAGGCGTTCTTCGGCAAGCACTTTGCCGGTGGGGTGGTTATTGAAGAGCTTGACCTGGGCGATGGTGGCCGCGCCCACGAAGCCGGTTTCCTCGGTGAATTGCGGGCAAACCTCCATGCAGCAGGTGCAACTGATGCAGTTGGAGAGTGGGTAACTGGCCTCCTGTTGCTGTGGAAAAACGCGCGGGCCGGGGCCCAGATCGTAGGTGCCGTCGATGGGGACCCAGGCTTTGACGGCCTTGAGGTTCTCGAACAAAACCGAGCGATCAACTTGCAGGTCGCGGACCAGCGGGAATTTGCTGAGCGGCTCAACGCGGATGGGCTGGTCTAAATTGTCGACGAGGGCGGAACAGGCCATACGCGCCTTGCCGTTAATCCTCATGGCGCAAGAGCCGCAGATCTCCTCCAGGCAATTGGAATCGTAGGTAACGGGCGTGGTGGCGCGGCCATCGGCGGTCACCGGATTGGCGGCGATTTCCATCATTGCGGAGATGACATTCATGCCCGGACGCCACTCGATCTCGAAGTTCTCCCAAACCGAGGGAGCATCGGGGCTGGCCTGGCGCTTGATTTCGAAGGATACGGTCTTGTTTGCCATGGTCAGTCTCCCTTAACTGGCGGCGTCGTAACGGCGCGGGCGCGGCTGAATGAATTGCGTGTCTACATCTTCGTACTCGAAGAGGGGGCCAGAATCTGTAAAGCTGGCCTTGGTGGTCTTGAGGAAGCGCTCGTCGTTGCGGCCGGGGAAGTCGGGCTTGTAGTGTGCGCCGCGCGACTCATCGCGCAAACGCGCTCCCTGCGCCACAACGCGAGCGAGTTCAAGCATATTCTTCAATTGGCGGGCAAAGGCAAAGCTGGTGTTGGCCCACTGGCTTTTGTCGCTGAGGTTCACGTTTTTGTAGCGATCGAGCAGCTGGAGAATCTTGTCGTCGGCTTGTTGAAGGCCATTGTTATAGCGAATCACGGTGGCGTGCTTGGTCATGTTTTCGCCCAGCTCGCGCCATAACTTGAAGGGGTTTTCCGTGCCTTTGTTCTTGAGCAGCTTGCCGTTAATTTCCGCCTGTCGCTTGACTTCAGCGGCTTGGCCGCCATCGCCTTCCACTGCGGGCAGGCTCTTGGCATAATTCAGAGCGTTTGGTCCGCCGATAAATCCGGCATAGATGCAACTGAGCAGCGAGTTAGCACCCAGGCGATTTGCGCCGTGATACTGGTAGTCGCACTCGCCGATGGCGAAGATGCCGGGAACGTTGGTCATCTGATTGAAGTCTACCCACAGGCCGCCCATGGTGTAGTGAACGCCGGGGAAGATTTTCATGGGCACATCGTGTGGATCGTCGCCGACAAATTTCTCATAGATGTCGAGAATGCCTCCGAGCTTGCGGTCGAGCGTGGCGCGGTCAATGTGCGACAGATCGAGATAGACCATCGGCTGTCCGTCGATGCCCAGGTTGTGTTCGTAAACCACTTTGTGAATGGCGCGGGTGGCGATGTCGCGGGGAACGAGGTTGCCGTACTTGGGATACCACTCCTCAAGAAAATAAAAGCGCTCGGCTTGAGGGATGGATTTGACGGGGCGCTGATCGCCCGCCGTGCGCGGGACCCATACGCGGCCACCTTCGCCGCGCGCCGACTCTGACATGAGCCGCAGCTTGTCTTCGCCGGGGATGCAGGTGGGATGGACCTGAATGAATTCGCCGTTGGCATAACTGACGCCCTGCTGATAAACGGCCGATTGCGCCGAGCCGGTGCAGACCACGGAGTTGGTGCTTTTGCCGAAGATTGCGCCGATGCCGCCGGTGGCGAGAATCACCGCGTCGGCAGCGAATGAGCGGAGTTCCATGGTGCGCAGGTCGAGCGCGGTGATGCCGCGAGCCACGCCTTTGGAATCGATGACAGCGGAAAGAAATTCCCAACCTTCGTACTTTTTGACTTTGCCTTCGGACTCGTGACGGCGCACCTGCTCGTCGAGCGCATAGAGCAACTGCTGGCCGGTGGTGGCTCCGGCGAATGCCGTGCGGTTGTAGAGCGTGCCGCCAAAGCGGCGGAAGTCGAGCAAGCCTTCTGGCGTGCGGTTGAAGGGCACGCCCATGCGATCTAAAAGATCAATAATCGCGGGCGCGGCCTCGCACATGGCTTTGACCGGCGTCTGATTGGCCAGAAAGTCGCCGCCATAGATGGAGTCGTCAAAGTGCTTCCAGGTGGTGTCGCCCTCACCCTTCAGATTTTTGGCCGCGTTGATGCCGCCCTGCGCGCAGACCGAGTGCGAACGCTTGACCGGGACGATGGAGAAGAGGTCCACATTGCCGCCAGCCTCGGCAATTTTGATGACCGCCGAAAGTCCAGCGAGGCCGCCGCCAATGACGATGATTCTGGGTGATGCCATGGTCTATCGAATCCTTTCTTTTGTGCATTCCCAGGTCTCAAAATCGAGACCTGGGCCACCCATCTAAAAGCTTGCTGCGTGGGGAAACGCGGGGCCGACAAACGCCCAAATGCTCATCAGTCCCATGGTAGCGAGGCCCAAACCCAAAGCGACACAGACATAACCGAAGCGCTTGCGGGCGACCGTGCCGGAGGTGATGCCCCACTTGGCGGCGAAGAGCCATACGCCATATGCGAAGTGCCAGCAGATGGCGATCATCGCGACGATATAGACGGCCAGCATCCAGGGATTGGCCAGCTCCTGTTGCACTTTGGCGAAGGCCGCCATGGGATGCTCGGGCAGCATGACGCCTGTGAAGCGCTGACGAATTACATGCTGCAAAATGTATGCGAAGGCGATGAGGCCGGTGTAGCGCTGGGCTGTGTAGAGCCAGTTGCCTGCCCACGGATAGTAGACGATATTCGACTTGCCGCGCAGCCAAATCCAGATGCCGTAGCAGGCGTGATAGAGGATGGGCAGAAAGATGAAAACCCACTCCAGCACGCGGACCATCGGCAGGCTGTTGAGGAAGCGGACCTGTTCGCCGTAAGCTGCGGGGCCTTTGAGCGCCTCGAAGTTTGAGAGCAGGTGCTCCAGCAAGAATGCGCCCAGAGGGATAATGCCCAGGAGCGAATGGAGCTTGTGCCAGAGAAAGGACGAACCCTGGCCGGCACGCAAGGGTTTGACGCCAGAACGAACAACGGGAGTTTGAGCAGTAGCCATAACGGTTTCAGCTCCTAAATCTTTTGATGCTCGTGTTGGGGAAGACGACGCTTTCGGTTAGGGGGCTGGAAAGCATGGCCTGAATTTGATTCATTATTGGTGTCGGGCGTCACATTCGTCAAGGCGGTTCACTATCTGTATCATGCATTTGATGGCAATGACGCCAAAGTTCTGGAGATGGATCACACCGTTTGCGGGTGTCGGCCTGTTTGTTCCGTCTGTAATTACCGTCGGATGGTTAATTTTCCACCCGAATTTTGGTGATTGGTTAACTCTCTGGCCTAGTTCAGTCATGTTTATGGCCTTGGATAAAGCCCCAACATCGACCGTCGTCTTCATTTACGCCATCGCGTTCGTCGAAAATGTTTTTCTTTACGCTGCGATTGGCGTGGTTACATGGCCGTTTGCGTATCTTGTATTGCGCCTCTACAGTTCTTATCGAAGTATTTCTAAATCAGATTAAGACATTTTCGGTGCTGGTTTTTACCGTTGAAATGGACTGTTGTGCTATCCCACCCATTTCGCAAAGTGCGCGAAATGGATGGGGCACCCAGAATCTTTGTTAACACTCAGTTTGAAAATGCTCTAGGATTCACGCGCCAAGCAAGGGCAGCAGTGCGGCGATAGCTCTTCCGCGATGGCTGAGGGTGTGTTTGGTTTCTAGATCGATTTCGGCCATGGTTTTGTCGAGCGCGGGCAGATAGAAGAGGGGATCGTAGCCGAAGCCGCCGGTGCCGCGGGGCGCGTCCAGAATCTGTCCTTCGACGGTGCCCTCGGCGGTGTGCAGCACCACGCCGTCGCGCGCGGCAACCAGGACGCAGCGGTAGCGGGCGGTGCGCTGCTCCATGTGGACCCAGACCAATCGTTTGAGCAGCAGCAGATTATTCCAGACATCGGTGTTGTCGTTGGCGTCAGGCGAATCCACGATGCCGGCGTCGGCGGCAAAGCGGGCCGAACGCACGCCGGGAGCGCCTTTCAGCGCGTCCACCTCTAGGCCGGAGTCGTCGGCAACCACCACTTCGCCAGGAGCAAAGCGGGAGTAGTAGACGGCTTTGATCGTTGCGTTCTCGGCAAAGGTGAGGCCGTTTTCTTCAGGCGCGGGAATGGTGGCGAGGATGGGCAGAGGCTCGATAATGAGGTCGTGAGCTTCAGCGGCTGTGCGGAAGTCTCGCAGCTTGCCTTGGCTGGTGGTGGCGGCATAAAGGCGAAGGGCCATGGAATGAGTGTAATCGGAGGAGGCAAGATCCGGGCAATGATTGCGAATTTCTTTGGTGCGGGGGCGGGAACTTTACCGGAATTTCGATTACGTACCTGCCGACGGCCGCCGCCGGAATAGATAATGAAAGGCATGAACGGACTTGGTTTGCGCGGCACGGTTTTGGGATTGATGTTGGCTGCGGCGATGGCTGCGGCTGAGAGCGCTCCGACGGCCTGGGTTGGGCCGCAGCAGTTGCGCGTGGACGATTTGAAGACGCCGCTGGGCATCGACGACGCTGCGCCCCGCTTCTCGTGGCAGTTGCAGGATCCTGCGCAGGGCGCAAAGCAGACGGCGTACCAAGTCCAGGTTGCCTTGCGGGCGGAGTTGCTGGATGCGGGCACGGCGGATGTGTGGGAGAGCGGGCGCGTGGAGTCGGGGCAGTCGTTGAATGTGCGTTACGCCGGACCGGCTCTACTGCCCAGCACGCGCTACTACTGGCGCGTGAAGCTGTGGGATGCGGCGGGCAAGCCGTATGCGGCGAGCGTGATCAGTTGGTGGGAGACGGGCCTGCTGAAGCAGGAAAACTGGCGCGGCCAGTGGATTGGTTACGAGACGCCGGAAGAAGATGCGGTGCGGCATGCGGAGGCGGTGTGGATTACCAGCCCCGACGCGAGAGCGCTGACGACCGGTAAAGCTACCGAACAGCGTATTGCCTTTCGGCAAAGCATCACGCTGCCTAATCCTGTGCGCAGCGCAGCTCTCTTTGCCACGGGGCGAGATACGGTGTCGGCCTGGGTGAACGGTGAACAGGTGCTCACGGCGAATGCATTCCCGGCATGGAAGCAGATGCCGTGGAAGAAGTTTGTGCGCGCGGAAGTGACCGGCAAGCTGAGCGCCGGAGTGAATACGATTGCCGTCGAGACGGTGCACTACATTGCCAATCCCAACGGAATGACTACGGCGGATGCGCCGCCGATGATTGCTACTTTGGTGGTGGAATATGCCGATGGAAGTATGGCGTCCTTTGCGAGCGGAGCGGATTGGAAGACGGAAGTTCATCCTGCCGCGGGCTGGCAGCAGAAGAGCTTTGACGACGCGGGTTGGAAGAGTGCGGTGGAATGGACGCCGCGCGAACGCCCGATGAGCCAGCACTCCGGCCATCCCTGGATTCCTGACTCGGTGAAAATCATGCGCCGCGGATTTGAAGCGACGAAGCCGGTAAAGTCGGCGCGAGTCTACGCAACAGCGCTAGGCGCGTACGAAATCTATCTCGACGGCAAACGCGTTGGAGACGACGTGCTCGCACCGGGCTGGACGGACTATCGCGAGCATGTGAAGTATCAGACTTATGATGTAACCTCTCTGCTTGCGAATGGCAAGAATGCGATTGTCGCGCTGCTGGCTCCGGGATGGTATGAGACGCCGCTCGAGTGGTTTCAGCAGCCTAACAATTATGGTGACACGCCGCCTGCGCTGAAAGCGCAACTGCGCATCGAATATGTTGATGGAAGCGTGGAATGGGTGGCGACGGACACAAACTGGGGGGCGAGCACAACGAGTATTCAGCATTCGGAGTTATATGACGGCGAGAGTCAGAATCTGCGGTCAATTTGGCTGGACGATGAGCCTTTACTCAAGTTCGAACACTTGAAGAGCGTGATTGCCATTGAGCCCAAAGCTATAAATATCGAGGCGCAGGAGTATCAGCCGATTCGCTCGGAGCAGACGCTGACGGCAAAGTCCGTGACGGAACCGAAGCCGGGAGTCTATGTCTACGACTTTGGCCAGAATTTTTCTGGCGTGGAGCGGCTGCGGGTTTCTGCGGCGGCGGGAGCGAAAATTCAGGTGCGATTTGCGGAGATTGTCAATGACGACGGAAGCATTTACACCGATAATCTGCGCACCGCCAAGGCCACGGACCAGTTTATTTTGAGTGGCAATGGAATTGAAGAATTGACGCCGCACTTTACGTTTCATGGCTTTCGCTACATGGAAATTACAGGGCTGCCAGCCGCGCTGCCGCTTGAGGCGGTAACGGCGCTCGTCCTTCACACGGATGCGCCGATCACGGCAAAGCTCACAACGGGCAGCGCGATGATCAACCAATTGTGGAAGAACATTCTCTGGGGTCAGCGCTCGAATTTTGTCGGCATTCCCACCGATTGCCCGCAGCGCGATGAGCGGCTGGGCTGGATGGGCGACGCGGAGGTCTTTTGGCGCGCCGCTGCTTACAACATGGACCTGGCGGCTTTCTCACGCAAGTTTGCCGGAGATATGCGCGGAACGCAGACAGGCACGCCGTACTACGGCATCTACTCGCCCGGAACCGTGGCGTCGAATGCGGGTTTTGCCGCTGGCTGGAGCGACGCGGGCGTGATTATTCCGTGGACCTCGTGGCAGCAATCGGGTGACACCAGCATCATCGACGAGAACTGGACGGCGATGGAAAAGTATCTCGACGCGATTGCGGCCACGAATCCGGAAGGCCTGTGGAAGCATGATTCCGGGATTCCATTTGCCGATTGGCTTTCGCCGGAGGGGCGCACGGATTACGTGCTGGTTGCGACTGCGTATTGGGCCTACGATGTGACGCTGATGCGGCAGATGGCGCAGGCCACGGGCCGGACCGCAGATGAAGAAAAGTATGCGCGGCTCTTTGAGAAGATTCGCGCCGCATTTCAGAAGCAGTTTGTGCACGACGATGGTTTTGTGGCCGGAGCGGACAACAGTCCTTCACCCTTTGGACAGATTGACAACCCTAACGCCGTGAGTCATGGCGGCGATACACAGGCCGGATACGTGCTGGCACTGCACATGAATCTTGTGGCGGACGAAATGCGCAAAGCCGTGGCGCAAAAGCTTGTGGACAAGATTGAAGCCAATCACGGACTGCTGGGCACGGGCTTTCTGGGCACGCCTTATCTGTTGGAAGAACTCACGCGGACGGGCCACGCCGACCTGGCATACAAGCTACTGCTGAATACCGAGTATCCTTCATGGGGCTACCTGGTGGAGCACGGCGCAACGACAATGTGGGAGCGCTGGAACGGCGATCAAATGAAGAGCGATCCCAGCATGAATTCGTATAACCACTATGCGTATGGCGCGGTGGCCGACTGGCTCTATCGCTACGCCGCCGGAGTGGATGCGTCGCCGCTCGATGCGGGCTTTCATATCGTGGCGCTGCATCCGGTTTTTGATGCGCGGCTGGGCAGCGTGAGCTTCGACTATGACTCGTCGTATGGAACGATTCACAGCGACTGGAAGGTTACGGGAAGCACCGCCGTCTGGCATCTGACTTTGCCGGCCAATACCTCGGGAAGGCTGGCTTTGACGGCGGCGGAAGCCGCGCGCTACAAGCTGGATGGCCAGCCGTTGAAAGGCGATGAACAGGGTGTTCAACTGGAAGCCGGAAGTTACACTTTCGCGGTTGATCTTTGATAGAGTGTGCCGCGAACAAGGATGCGGAATGGTGCAGTTTCCGGTTAGCCGGTCATTCGCTCGGAACCCCGAGATAGCGGGAAACAACCGAGAACGCGGCTTTTGAGGGCCGATTCCCTGTCAACGTGGGATTCGGCGATTTGGAGCCAAACGAGAGGGTGGATGGTACATATAGTTACGATGGAAGGAGCTTGGACAATCCATCACTCTATGGGACCCATCTTCTTCGTTGTCGGGCCGTTTCGACGATGTCGTCGTACGTTATTATCGTTGCCTCGGTGCCACTCAGCGCTCTCGCCCAAACCTCCTCATTAGCGATCGGGGACCGCCTCCCAATAACAAGGGTTAAGCGTGGTTCATATCCATCAAGACCGTAACGTTTGCGGAATTCTCGACGGTTTTCAGCCGATCGAAACCACTCCCGGTAGTGTTTCAATTGCGCGATCGCATCCAGTGCATCGTTTGAAAGACGAGGACGATCACTTGTGCCGGTTATCACCTTGCAAGTCGGTCTTTTGAGCTCAACAAGGTCAATGAATGTTGACCGATGCCGTCGGATTGCAAAATCCGGTCGCAACGTGGGCCCCTGTTCTTGAAAAAGCATGACCTGGGGACGAATATCGGAATGCAACTCATCAAGGATGAAATCCGGATAAGCTTCGAACAAGAATTGAAAAGCTTGTTCGTCGGCATTTGTTGATAGCAGATGCTCGAGTCGCTCCAGCACTGAGTCGGTCCAGACCGGACTCGGCGTCCAAATCCCAACGTCCGCAAGAATGCGTTTGAGGTCCCGATTCTCCGAATGACATTGACCCTCTAGTCCCATCGGAGCGAGCATGTCGAACGCGCCAACTTCCAAGGAATTCTCACCGACACTTAGGAGGACCTTTTTTGAAAGTGGCCACAGCGATTCAGCTTCGTCAGGACGCCACGTTGCTAGTCGCTCAACAAGTAGACTTACTGGGAGTTCCGCAGCCCACAGTAGCGCTGCCGCGTAGTATTGGTTTGCTCTGAGTTCTTCTGGCGCGTTCTTTTGAATCTCTTCAACCGATAGACTTATGGAGTCACAGACACTTCGGAAATTCTCAATAGAAAATGCTCGCGAAACGTTGATTAAATCAGAGTCGGTGAGGACCTCTACCGGCACATTAGCGGCATCCCGAAGTTGGAAATAGAATTTCCGCCTCCTTCGTGAGAACTCGTTTCCCCTGTATCTGAGGGCTATTTGCAGTTTGCTCGCCGTCTCACCCGGGCGAGCCACAACGCTATGTGACAACGAGTCAAATGGATGAGTATTCGTCAGTAGGGAGAGTACAACAATATCTTCGAGGAGATGTGCCATCCGATTTAGATGACAGTCTTCGAGGTCCACTTCTCTGATGCAATCGGAAACACTTAACGAGAACTCAGCTAGGTCCCGGTGCCTATCGCGGTAATCTTCAACTGCTGTCCGAAGCTCGATTTCCAGCACACGCTCAACCGTGGTCTGCTCGGGTGAAGAGTACGCCTCTGCCAAAAGTTGCTCGCTCAAGGTGGATTGAAATGCGGGGGTCACTATCAGATGTTGTGTAGCTAAGGTTTCTCGGAAGTTCACACGGCTTAATGTTGAGGTTCGGTATCCCGGAAAACGCTCGAACAAAGAGCGCAGCCTTCCATCAGGCATCGTGATTGAATCGACCAATAGGGAGTCCGTCCAAAGAGCTCCATCCCCGGATTCAATGCTTCTCATAAGTGTTCGGGAGCATTCTTCAATAAGGCTCGGGGCGAAACGCAACCTCCTGGCGTAATCCAGGAGATCGTGAGCTGCGCGTGGTTCGGCTGAATAGAGAACTCGTAGGTGCGGTCCAGCTTCTCTCGAGAGAATCATTTTGTGGTGCCTTGCGGAAATAATAGCGCAACTAGGCGGCTTGTTGGGTCCGCAGGTTCCTTTATCGTCGGATATCCAGGTGAGAGGTTGGCAAATGACAGGCAATGGGTAATCCGAATGGCATTTCTCGGATGACGCGAACAGTTCCCAACGCACTAATTTAAAGGGGCTTACGCGACTGCAATAGAATAGATCACGGCAAACGTCTTTGGGTCCAAGATCGCGGTCGTGCCCGGATTGTCGGCAATTCGGAAACTGCGCCACTACTAAAAATGCCGGAGCGATGCTCCGGCATTTTTGGTAGTGTTTGAAACGCTCAGTCGATGGTCTGCTCGACGCGCAGATCGCGGCTTGATGCGCCGACGCTCAGCGTGCGCTTGCCGGTCGCGGTGATCCACTTGCCATCTTTGGTGGACCAGTATTGCAACTGGCGCGGGGCTACATGGAAGGTTGCGGTTTTGCTTTCGCCCGCGGCCAGATGAATGCGGTCAAAAGCAGCCAGCGAGCGAACAGGGAACTGAACTCCGTCAGGAATCTGACTGGGCGCGCCGAGATAGACTTGCGGCACTTCGTCGGAGTCCGCGCTGCCGGTGTTCTTGATTGCAACGCTGACATCGAGTCCGCCGTCTGCGGCCTTTTCGATCTTCAGGCCGGAGTATGCGAATGTGGTGTAGCTGAGGCCGTGGCCGAACGGGAAGAGCGGTGCGATATTTTCCTTATCGAACCAGCGGTAGCCGACGTTGACGCCTTCGCTGTAAGTGGTCTTGCCGTCCACTCCCTTCTTGGAGCGCTCCGGGTGCTTGGGGTCGGTGGCGGCATAATCTTCAAGCCGCTTGCCCCAGGTAACGGGCAGGCGTCCGGCGGGGCTGGTTTTGCCAGCGAGCAGATTGGCTGTCGCCCAGCCGCCTTCGTCTCCCGACCACCACATTTCCAGCACGGCTTTCACTTTGCCGATCCAGGGCAGGGCGACGGGCTGGCTGGTGTTGAGCACGACGATGGTGTTGGGGTTGACGGCGGCGATTTCTTCAACGAGCTTGTTCTGGTCGCCGGGCAGGCCGAAGACCGGCGCGAGGCGGGTCCAGAGAAAGACCACAGCTACCTTGGAGTTCTTGGCGGCGGCAATGGCGGCTTCGTGGTCGGCTATGCGCTGCTCGGGGGTGTACCAGTTGAGGCGCACCTGGACGGGCGAATTGGATGAGTCGGGGCTGGTTTCGATCTTGATTTCGTGTGCTCCAGCGGTCAACTCAACCGAGCGGCGAACATTGTCGAGACCATCGGTGGTGGGAATGGCGTTGTCCTGGTTGGCTTGCAGAATGTCGCCATGCACGCCGCCTTGTTGGACGCCGGTCCGGGCCAGCCCCTTGCCGTCGATGGAGATTTGCGCATTGGTTCCCAGCGCCTGAAGAAAGATTCCGTAGGCTCCGGCATGAGGCACGGTGAGCGAGCCTTTCCAGGTGAGCTTCGAGTTAGGCGGCAGGGCGCTGTCGGCGGTGAAGTTCAACTGTGCGTCAATTTGCTCTGCGTCCGAAGCTGTGCGGGCCAATCCAGGCTTGCCGTCGTGGCTCAATGCGCTGGCAGGAACCAGCGTGCCTTGCATGTCATTTTCAACGGCAAGCTTGATGTTGGCATTGCCGGTGATTTTTTTCAGAGCGTCAAAGGGGCCGACCTGGCGTTGCGGCAATCCGACGGAACGCTCGCCGTTGATGCCAATCGAATCGACCTGACGGGCAGTGGGTCCGATGAGAACTACGGAGTCGAGATCGGCAGCCTTGAGGGGCAGTGCGCCGCCTTCGTTCTTCAAGAGGACCGCGGCTTCTTCGCCGGTTTTTTCAATGATCTTGGCGTTGGCCTCGATGAATTGCTCGGTGATTTCGTGCTTGGAGAGGCCGTCCATGTAACCGAACTGGACAATCTCATAGAGCACGCGACCGGCTGCGCGAGTGATGGCGGACTCGTTGACAGTGCCGTTCTTCAGCGCTTCAGACATTTTCTGCGGATCGAGTTTGAGGCCGAAGTCGCTCATGTTGAAGGGGTCCCCAGCTGGC
>Ga0265336_10001244_pt1 | contig 12061 bp, 16 predicted proteins | sample 42119metaG_FD_193583 | JGI IMG/M metagenome (GOLD analysis project Ga0265336, IMG submission 193583) | Rhizosphere microbial communities from Carex aquatilis grown in University of Washington, Seatle, WA, United States - 4-21-19 metaG | ecosystem: Host-associated > Plants > Roots > Rhizosphere...
AGCATCCCGAAGACGATGATGTCCCTCCACTGCCCGCCGGCATAGCCGCCGGCGAAGTTCTCGACCAGGCCGACAAGGACGCCTCCGAGCATGGCGCCCTCGATACTGCCGATGCCGCCGACGACGGCCGCGGTGAAGGCCTTGAGGCCAAAGGCGAAACCGACCAAGTAGTAGGTGTCGCTGAATTGGAGCCCGTACATCACTCCGGCGGCTCCAGCGAGCGCGGATCCGATGAAGAACGTCGCGGCGATGACGCGGTCGGTGTCGATGCCCATCATCGACGCCGCCTCGCGGTCATACGCCGTGGCGCGCATCGCCTTGCCGAGCCGGGTCCGGTTGACGAGGAACACGAGAGCCAGCATCAGAGCGATCGCAGTCCCAACGATGACGATGGCGATGATGCTGATCGGCTCCACGATGCCGGAGATCGTGATGGTGAACGCCGGGTGTACGAGAGACTGGAAGACCGGGTAGAAGAGGTACTCGGAGTGGCTCGAGTTCGTGATCAACTGGACGCTGCTCTCGAGGAAGAACACGATGCCGAGCGCGCTGATCAGCGGAGCGATCCGCGGCGCGGTGCGGAGCGGCCGGTAGGCGAAGCGCTCGATCACGACGCCGAGCGTGCCCGAGCCGAGCATCGCGACGGCGAACATCAAGATGACGAGCGGGACGGTGGGGAGAATCGCGTTCAGCGGACCGCCCAGCACGGAGAGAACGCCGAACCCCATGAACGCGCCGACCATGAAGATGTCGCCGTGCGCGAAGTTGAGGAGTTTCAGGATCCCGTAGACCAGCGTGTACCCGAGCGCAACGAGTGAATAGAGGGAGCCGAGCACGATGCCGTCGCGCAGCAGTTCGAACGCCCCGTGCCAGCCGAGCGCCCGAATCGAGTCGTAGATGTTGAACAGCAGCAGATGCACGGTCGCCTAGCTTCTCAGAAAGACGAGCGGCCCGCCAAATGACGGGCCGCTCGTGTGTTAACTCAGACGCTTCGGTTACCCGACGCGCTTGTACTTCCCGTTGCTCTGGATCTTGTAGATGCCGAAGCCGGCCTTACCGCCCATGTCGCCGGGGCCCTGGAACTTGCCCTGGTTGCCGGCGAGGAACGCGACCGAGAAGCCGAGCAGACCCTGCGAGGCGCTCAGCGTCACCTTCGGGATCGCGGCACGAACCTCGGCCCGGGTGATCTTGGGACCGCTCGCCGCGCACACCTTCTTGACCGCCGTCATGTTGACCAGCGTCGCGGTGTAGCTCGGAATGCCGAACGTCTCAGCGTCGCCGCCGTGGTGGCTCGCGAACGAGGTCACGGTCGAGTTGGCCGGGTCGTACGGGAAGCCGGACACGTAGCTACCCGTGCCCTTGAACGTGGACGGGTCGTCCGTACCGTCCGAACCGAACATCGGAATGGTCTTACCAGCGAGATGCAGCTGGGTGTAGAAGTTCTCCGCCTGCGAGGAGAGCTGCCACGGGATGAAGATCACGTCCGTGTTGGCCGGGATCGCGGAGATGACCGACGAGAAGCTCGTGTCGGACTGGCTGATGTGGTCCAGGGTGACGTGCACGCCGAACCCGTTCAGATCAGCCTTCACCTGGTCCCTGAGGCCCGTGCTGTACGCCTCTTCGTCGTCGATGATCCGGACATGCGTTGCGTGCAGAACGTTGTGCATGTAGGCCGCGTCGTTCGCGCCCTGCTGCCCGTCGTTCGGAACCGTCCGGAAGAAGTAGCCCGGGGTGGTCTGACGGGGGCTGGCACCCTGCGCACGGGTGAGCTGGACACGCGTCTCCGAACCCGAGACGGGCGCGAGGCCCGCGCTCTTCCAGATGGTCGCCGTGTCCTGCATCTCCTGGCTACCGGCCGGACCGGTGACCGCCACGATCGCACTGTTGTTCTTGAACGCCGTAGCGACGGAGATCGCATGCGACGTGCCGTTCCCGAGCTGCGTGTCGCCCTGGACCAGCTTGAACTTGATCGCGTTGCTCGCGTTCCACTTGGTCACCGCCTGCTTGGCCCAGTTGTACTGAAGCGTGCCGATCGAGGCGGCCGGGCCGGTCTCGGGATAGGCGACGCCAAGTGTGATCGGGCTAGTGCAGGAAATGCTCGCGGCAGCCGCGACCTTGGCGGAAGCGGTGCTGCTGAGCGTCGTGGCGACGGCAACCGCGATTACGGCTCCCATCGCTCCGAAAGCTCCAACTTTCTTAAACATGCAGTGCCCTCCTTATAGGGGACGTACTTAGGGCTTAGACGCAGCGACGGCCCCGGTGTTGGTGAAGTACGCGACTTTACTCCTCCCGCGCGCGCTGTGGAAGGGTAGTTTTGTTGTCACGATGCAGTACGCGATGCAAGCGCCCGACGAGGGCGCGGCCCTAACGCCACTCATGCGGTGCCCCGAGTTCGAGCAGCGCGTGCTGCGACCGGACTCGCCCGACGCCACTGCGCGGTGCGACGACGATCGCGACGAGGTGCTCTACGTGCTCGACGGCACCGGGCGCGTGACTGTCGGCGGCGAGGCGCACGATCTCGCGTCCGGCAACGCCGTCTTCGTCGCCCGCGGCACAGCCTGGAGCGTCGACGAGACCGACGGCCTCCGCGTCCTCTCGGTGCTCGTCGAGGATCCGCTTCCCTCCGACACGACGCACGCCGTGATCGGCACGGGCGAACACGGCATCGCAACGGCCGGCCGCGCCTTCGAGCTCTTCGCGCATCCGGGCAGCGGGTGCGCCTCGGTGACGCAGTTCGTCGGTCACATCCCGCCCGGTCGCGCGCCGAACCACTTCCACCTGTACGACGAGGTCGGCTACATCCTCACCGGAGAAGGCGCCTTCCATGTCGGAGACGAGAGCGCACCGCTCGAGCCCGGGTCGTGCTTCCACCTCCCGGCGCGGCTCGTCCATGCGCTCGAGAACTTCGGCCCGGGCGAGATGCTCGTGCTCGGCGTCTTCCGGCCGGCCGGCTCCCCGGCCGAGGCGTACTACCCCGACGGCACCGCCGCGGCCGTCCCGGTGGAGGCGTAATGCCGCACATCGAGCGCACCGCGACAGTCCGCTGGGACGGGAACGTCGCCCGCGGCGCCGGATCGCTCGACGCGACGAGCAGCGGCGCGTTCGCCCAGCTGCCGTTCTCGCTGCCGTCGCGGATCGGCGATCCCGGCGGGAAGACGAGCCCCGAGGAGCTGCTCGCCGCGGCGCACGGCGGCTGCATCACGATGTCGCTCGCAGGCGAGCTGACGAAGGCCGGCACGCCGCCCGGTCATCTCCAGGCGACCGTGACGATCCACATGGACGAGGTCGAGGGCCAGGGGCACCAGATCGTCGGCTCCGTCGTCGAGTTCATCGTCCAGGCCGACGGCGTCGACGACGCCGCGCTGCAGGCGGCGGTGAGCGAGGCGGACGAGGGGTGTCCGTTCTCCGCGCTCCTCAAGCGCGCCGGCGCGACGGTCGACGTCTCCGCCCGCTTGGCGTGAGCCTGGTTGAGCTCGCAGCGCGGCGGCGGACGCACAAGGCGTTCGCGCCGGAGCCGGTGCCGCGTGACACGCTTCTCGAGATCCTCTCCGCCGCACGGTTCGCGCCGACGCATCGCATGACCGAGCCGTGGCGCTTCCGCGTGGTCGGCCCGGAGGCGCTGGCCGCGCTGAAGGAGGTTGCCGGAGAGAAGGAGGCCGCGAAGCTCGACCGCGCGCCGACGCTCGTCGTCGCAACCGCCGCGCTCACCGGCGACCTCGTCTCCGACGAGGAGGACGTTTGCGCCGTCGCAGCCGCGATCGAGCTCGTGCTCTTGGCCGCGACCGAGCGCGACATCGCGACGTACTGGCGCACGCCACAGGTTCTCCGCACGCCGCCCGGCCGGAGCGCCGTCGGGATCCCCGACGGAGAGCGCTTCCTCGGGCTCCTCCACTTCGGCACGGCCGAGCGGGAACCGGCGGCACGCGAACGCAGGCCCGTGGAGGCCTACGTCGCGTTTCTCGACTAGCGGTAGTTAGGAGACGGCTGCGTCGCCGGGCCGCGGCTCGTCGACACCGGACTCGGGCGTGCCGACGACCGCCGGCTTCGCGGGGCTGAGGTAGAGGAACTCGTAGAGCAAGGAGGCGAGGAGCGCGCCGGCGATCGGCCCGATCCAGTAGACCCACCAGCCCGTGAACGTGTGCGCGGCGAGCTCGGGCCCGAACGCACGCGCCGGGTTCATCGCAGCGCCCGTCACCGGCCCGCCCACCAGCACGTCGATGGTGATCGTGAGTCCGATCGCGAGGCCGGCGATCGCCTTGAAGGCACCTCGCGGGTCGACCGCGGTCGCCCAAACGGCGAAGACGAGGAAGAAGGTCATGATCGCCTCGAGGACGAACGCCTTGCCGTCGTGAATGTGCGGGACAGGCACCGCGTTGGTTACCCCTCCCTGCTTGGCGAAGATGTACCGAAGGATCAACGCGGCAAAGGTCGCGCCCAAGAGTTGGGATCCCCAGTAGACGACGGCAAGCACTCCACTGATGCGGCGCGTGACGACGAAACCGAGCGTGATCGCGGGATTGAAGTGGCCACCTGAGATGTGGCCGAGGTTCGTGACCATGATCCCGATCGCGAGACCGTTCGCGAGCGCGACGCCCACAAGGCCTCCGCCTGCCACGTCGTAGTGCACGGCCGCGATCCCGGCGCCGCCGCCGATGAAGATCAACGTGAACGTGCCGATGAACTCGGCGACTCCCCTGCGAAGCATGTCCTCATTCATGGGACGGGACGCTACGGAGCGGTTCGGACGGTGCCGCGGCGGGTAGAAGCACCGCATGCCCGGGGTCTCAAACGACGCGCTCTCGATCGAGTGCCCGCACTGCCACAAGACATTCGAAGCCGAGCCGATCGACGGCGGGGACGCCGCGCGCTACCACGGCTACAAGTGCCCGCACTGCAAGTTGTTCGTGCCCCTCGAGCGCGCTACGTCCTCGAGCTGACGCGCCACCTCGCCATCGAAACGAGCATCCAGGCGACTGCGACTGCCGCCATCCCGGCGTGCGTCCAGTTCAGCCACGGATCGACGGCGAACGCCCCGGTCGCCCTCGTGTCGAGCGGATGGATGGCGAGTTCCTCGACCAGGACCGCGACCGGCACGGCGAGTCGAGCCGCGAGCCCGAGAAGGTCGCCGCGGCGTGCACAGAAGCCCACGAATCCGAGCACGGGCCCGCCGACGACCGCCAAGCCCAGCCACTCGACCGAGCGCGAAGACGAGAACGCGAGCCCGACCGACGTACCGAACCGGAGAGCGCCGACGACGTAGTAGGAGACGACCGTCGCGAGTAGCGACGCAGCGCCCATGAGCGAAGCCGCGACCGCACGCGACTGCACCCTGCCCGCGAGGACGCCCACACCGGCCCAAACGCAGCCCGCGTTCAGCACCCAGTCGAGCGCGCGCCACTTGTCGAGCCCGGCCGACAGCGAGTCCACCACGGCCGCCGACGAGCCGACCGCGATCCCCGCCAGCACGACGCCGGCGGCAGCCCCGTTCGCGGTGAGCCGTCTCAGCTGACGGCGTCGCGCAGCGCCTGCGCCTCGGGCAGGTGCTCCAGCTTCTTCAGCGTGTTGTTCTCGATCTGCCGGATGCGCTCGCGCGTCACGCCGAAGGCGCGTCCGACCTCCTCGAGCGTCCGCGGCTCGCCGCCGAGCAGCCCGTAGCGGAGCTCGATCACCTCGCGCTCGCGCCGCGGGAGCGCGTTGAGCGCGTTCTCGACGTCCTCGCGGCGGAGCATGAGCTGCGCCGTGTCGAACGGAGACTCGGCGGAGTCGTCCTGGACGAAGTCGCCGAGCGACGAGTCCTCCTCCTCGCCGATCGGCTTCTCGAGCGAGACCGGCAGCTGCGACATGCGGAGGATCTCGCGCACCTCGTCGGTCGTCATCTCGAGCTCCTCGGCGATCTCCTCGGGGTTCGGCTCGCGGCCGAGCCGCTGCACGAGCTGGCGCTCGATGTGCACGACCTTGTTGAGCTTCTCGACCATGTGAACGGGGATCCGGATCGTGCGCGCCTTGTCGGCAATCGCGCGTGTCACGGCCTGGCGGATCCACCATGTCGCGTACGTCGAGAACTTGTAGCCCTTGCGGTAGTCGAACTTCTCCACCGCGCGGATGAGACCGAGCGAGCCTTCCTGGATGAGGTCGAGGAAAGAGAGGCCGCGGCCGAGGTAGCCCTTCGCGATCGAGACGACGAGGCGGAGGTTCGCCTCGGTCATCGCCGTCTTCGCCGACATGTCGCCGCGCTCGATCCGCTTCGCGAGGGTCACTTCCTGGTCGGCCGTGAGGAGCGGCACCTTGCCGATCGCGCGGAGATAGAGGCGGAGCGAGTCGAGCGACGGCTCGACGGAGAGGTCGAGCTTCGGGATCGCCGGGATCTTCTCCTCTTCGACCTGCGCCTCCTGATGGGGCGCGGTCTTGTGCTGCTCGCCCTCGACGAGGTCGATGTTCTGCTCGGTGAGGACGGTGTAGAAGTCCTCGACCTGCTCCTTCGTGAGCTCGACGTCCTCGAGTCCGGTCGCGATCTCGTCGTAGCTGAGAAAGCCCTTTTCCTTCCCCTCGGCGACGAGCTTCTGCAGCTCCTCGACCTCGGGCAGCGAGACCTCGACGGTAAGCACCCTCAGAACCTCCCCAACCTCGTCGTTACGACCGCCCCCGGTTGCCTCGGTCATCCCTCGAACAGGTTGCGGATGTTAGTTACACGACACCGATTCGTAAAGAAGCTATGAAGGAGAAATGACGATCGCGCCGACGCGTTCGTCGCGGCTGTTCAGGAGCGGCACGTCGGCGAGGCTCTCGACCGGGACGCCGAGCCGGCCGAGGAACTCCGCGAGCGCGGGTGCGTGGGGGCGCGAGGCGCCGTCCTCGGCCTTGATCGCGACGCCGAGACCGTCGGGGCCGGCCGCGCAGAGCAGGCCCTCGGCGCCGCCCTTAGCAAGCCACCCGGGCGCGGCGCGCATGAGGAGGAAGTCGACTCCGTCGGGGCCGCCGACGAGGTCAGGCCGCGCGCGCATCGCCGCCACTATCCGGTCGCCGCCGGGCAGCGACTCGAGCCGCGCGTACGCATGCGCCATCCGCCAGAGAGGCAGCGCGAAGGTGACGACGCCGCACCCGTCGCTCGCGGCGTCCTCGGGTTCGGCCTCGGCGGCTTCCGCGTGCGCTGCGTGGCACCCGCGCTGCACCGGATGGTCCGGTAGGTGGTAGCCGCCCTTCTCCCACCCCTGGATGTCACAGAGCGCGAGCATCCCGGCGTGCTTGCCCGAGCAGTTGTGGTGGATCTTCTGCGGCGGCCGGCCCTCCTGGAGCCCTAGCTCGAGATCGTCCTCCGTCGCGCCCGCGTGGGTGAGCAGCTTGCGCGCCGCCTCGACCTGATCGGCCGTGTCGTGGTGCGACGCACATGCGATCGCGATCTCGTCCTCCGCGAGGTCATCCCGGGCGCGAACGAGCGGCAGTGCCTGGAACGGCTTCGAGGACGAGCGCATGAAACAGACGAGCTGCGGGTCCCCGGCGCTCGCGACGATCTCGCCTCCACGCACGGCGACCGCGTGAACGTGGTGCCGCGCCTCGACGACTCCGTTCCGGTGCACCTCGACGACGATCGGCTCGGCCACGGCGAAAAACTACGTGCCGCCACCAAAGGCCGGTGGCAGCCACCGTGACGAAACCGTCGCGAACCTTCCACGAACACGGCGCCAATCAGACGGCAGAGTCCATGCGATGGCACACCAACTGCGCGACACGCGCGCCGGCATGTTCCACATCTGGACACACTGCGTCTGGGCGGCGCCGGCGCTCTACCGCGACGAGGTCGACCAGATGTCGTTCCTCCGTCGGCTCGCCCACGTCACCGCTGCGCACGGCTGGCGCTGCATGGGCTACTGCCTGATGCGCACCCACTACCACCTCATCGTCGAGGTCGCGGACGGGCGCCTTCCCGTTGCGATGCAGGCGCTCAATCACAGCTACGCATTGCACTTCAACCGGCGTCACGGCATGCGCGGCCACGTGCAGTCGCGGCGGTACGGCTCCCGCAGGCTCGACGACCGAGGAGCCTTGCTCGTGGGGTACGCGTACTCGATGAACAATCCGGTCGAGGCGGGAGCCTGCGAGAAGGCAAGTGCCTGGCCGTTGAGCAGCTTTCGCGGGACGCTCGGCCTGACCGAGCCGTCGTCATTCGTCGACGACGGTCCCATCCTCGCGTGCTTCGGTCGGGAAATCGACCCGCGAGCCGCGCTGCGGCGACGCGTGGAGAACTTTTGACGGAGCCGTAAGTGGCTGCCACCGGCCTGGGTACCGTTCGGCGCATGCCCGAGCTGCCGGAGATGGAGGCGTGGCGCCGCCAGCTCGACGCGCCCGTGTCCGCCTCCGCCGTCGCGAAGGCGGGGCCTGCGCACATCGCGACGCTGAAGACGTTCGACCCGCCGCCGGCCGCGCTCGAGGGGCGGCGCTTCCGTGGCGTCGAGCGGCGCGGCAAGCGGCTCCTCTTTCCCACCGACGACGGCGAGCTCGTCCTTCTCGTCCACCTCATGACGGCGGGCCGGCTCAAGCACATCCCCGCCGGAGGAAAAGGCCCGGCCAGGCCGGCGTTCGCGCTCGAGTTCGCGGACGGCGCGAAGCTCGTCCTCACCGAGAACGCGAAGAAGAAACGTGCCGGCGTCTGGCTCCTCACCCCCGAGGGCGCGGAGGCGGAGCTCGGGCACCTCGGCCCCGAGGCCGACGCGCTCGACGCCGCACTGCTCGCCGAGATCCTGCGCTCGGACTCGCGCCGCCTGCACGCCCTCCTCCGCGACCAACGTCTCATCGCCGGAATCGGCCGCGCGTGGGCGAACGAGATCCTCCACACGGCAAAGCTCTCGCCGTACGCGCTGTCCGGCGACCTCGAGCCGGAGGCGGTCGAGCGCCTCGCGGCCGCGATCCACGACGAGCTCGAGCGCGGCCTCGCGCTTCGGGAGGCGGGCGCGTCGGACGAGAAGACATACCGCGTCCACCGTCGCCTCGGCGAACCGTGCCACGTCTGCGGCACGCCGCTCGCGCAGGTCGACTTCGAGGAGCACACGATCTTCTACTGCCCCACCTGCCAGACCGGCGGCCGCGTCCTCAAGGACCGGAGGATGTCGCGGCTTCTCCGTTGATCGCGACCGACGGCGTCGTCACGCTCAAAGCACCCGGCGCCGCCGACGCCGCGCGGATCGTCGCGGAGCGAGACGACGAGGCATCCAGGTGGTTGGGCCCGGGTAGCGGCGACCCGGCCCCCGTCGCGTGCATCTGGGTGGAGTCAGAGCTCGTCGGCTGGGTCGACTACGACCGCGACGACGACCACGACTGGCTGCGCCCGGGAGAGGTCAACGTCGGCTACTGCCTTTTCCCCGCCGCCCGCGGGAAGGGCTACGCCTCTCGCGCCGTCGAGCTGCTCCTCGCGCATCTCGCCCACGACACCGATCACGCCGTCGCCACGCTCCTCATCCATCCCGAGAACACACGCTCGCTCGCACTCGCCGCCCGGCTCGGCTTCGTCCAGCGCGGCGAGGTTCACGGGGAGCCGTTCTTCCGGCGCTCCCTCCGTTAGGCTCCTGGCATGGCAACGGTGGCAGAGGTCATGAACAAGAGCGTCGTCACGGTCGACCCGACGTCCTCCATCGGCGAGGCGGCGGAGAAGATGATCGAGGCCGGCGTCGGCGCGGTCGTCGTCATGGAGGACATGGCCCGCATCGTCGGGATCGTCACCGAGCGCGACCTCATGCGCGCCGTCTCCCAGCGCGCGCGCGCGGCCGAGGCGAAGGTGCGCCAGTGGATGACGGAAAGCGTCGTCACGATCGAGCCGGACACGGAGATCAAGGACGCCGCGAAGATGATGTTCCAGAGGAACTTCCGCCACCTTCCCGTCGTGAACAAGGACGGCCGGCTCCTGGGGATCGCGAGCCTCCGCCGCCTCTCGCAGTACGAGTTCGAGCACGGGAAGTAGGTAGCTCCGTCAGGTCCCCTTCGTAGGGTGACCGCTGTGATCAGGCTCTTCCCCAACGCCGGCGGCTGGCTCGAGGTCGTGTGCGGCCCGATGTTCAGCGGCAAGAGCGAGGAGCTCATCCGCCGCCTCCGCCGCGCCGAGATCGCCGGGCAGCGGGTGCTGATCGTCAAGCCGAAGATCGACAGCCGCTACGACATCGGCCACGTCGTCTCGCACGCCGGCGCGAAGATGCGCGCGGTCGCGGTCGAGTCGCCGGCCGACATCCCCGGTCTCGTGGAGGGTTACGACGTGATCGGTGTCGATGAGGTGCAGTTCTTCGCGCCGGAGATCGTGCTCATTCTCGACGGCTTGGTCGAGAAGGGGCTGCGCGTGCTCGTCTCCGGCCTCGACCAGGACTTCCGCGGTTTCCCGTTCGGCCCGATGCCGGAGTTGTTGTGCCGCGCCGAGCTCGTCGACAAGCTGCAGGCGGTCTGCCACCGCTGCGGCGGCCCGGCGACGATGACGCAGCGACTCGTCGACGGCTTTCCGGCTCCCGCAGACGGCGCGACGATCGTCGTCGGTGCGCTCGAGCAGTACGAGGCGCGCTGCCGCAGCTGCCACGAGCTCGCAGCGCCGGCGTTCGCTACGGGCTAGGCGACGGGCGGCTCAGTGCGAGTTCGTGTAGACGAGCAGCACGAGGAGTCCCACCGCGAGCGTGACGAGCACGAACCAGCTGGCCGCCCGCGTCACCCAGGCCGCCCATGAGTAGGGCGTGTGCCGGCCGAGGACGACCATCACGAAGAAGCTCCCGGCGAGGAACACCCAACCATGCGGCGTGAGGATCATGAGCGGCCAGGCGATCGCGCCGAGCACTTTTTGCCACGTCGGGATGTTCGGCCGCTCCTTCCAGACCACGGTCGCGACCGGGGCCGCTGCGGTGGCGATCACCGAGCGCGCTCCGAAGCCGACGGCATTCCCAACACTCGCGGCAGCGGTCTCGACGCGCGACTCCGGCTGTGACCATCGCGCTTCCCGCGTAACAGGGGCTCCACAGGAGGTGCAGAAGGCGCCTTCGGAAAGCACTGCCCCACAGCTGGCGCACGTCGCCCCGCCGTGCCTCGCCTGCTCGTGCCCGCAGGACGCGCAGTAGCGAGCCTTCGGCCCACCCGCGAAGGCTGGGCACGAGCAGACGGAGCAGGCTTGGTCGGTCACGAGGACGATCCTCGCGCCTACCCCCTGACAACGCAACTCGCTGCTGTCAGGCGAGGCGAACGATGAGCGACTCGCCGTCGAGGGCGAGAGAGCCGCCGAGGTGGGAGACCAGCCGGGCCGCGACGGCGGCGCCGAGGTCGCGGAGGTCTTCTCCGAGCACGACGGGAGCCGAGGCCGGCGTGACCGGCGAGATGCGGAGCTCCGTTCCGGCCACGGCGATCGCGACCTCGTCGAAGCCTCCGTGGCGCAGCGCGGATTGCGCGAGTGCCGCGATGCCGCGTTCGAGCGAGCCAGGATCCGTCTCGATCGCCGCGCCTTCGCCGGAGACGGCGACGCGCTCCTCACCGAGCCGCGCCGCGGCGGCCCGCGCGAGCTCGAGCGTGTCGGCTCCGCGGAGATTCGGTTCGTAGCGTCCGTCCGCGATCCGCGCCGCGAGCGAGAGCTCGTCGAGCAGCTCGGCGAGCTGCGCCGACGCTGCCTCGATCATTTCGACGTAGCGATCGTTCGGCGGCTCGAGCCCCGCACTGTTCGCAAGTGTCCGCGCGAAGCCGTGCACCGTCGCGAGCGGCGTCCGCAGGTCGTGACACGCGAGGGAGACGAGCCGCGCGAAGTCCGGGTCGTCGCTCATGCCGGCTTCGCGCCGACCCAGCGGCGCCAGAGCGTCGAGCGGTTCTCCTCGCCGCGCCATAGCCGGACGAGGTTCGCCTTGTGGAGGATGAGGACGCCGAGCCCGGCCGCGCCGCCGAACGCGATGACCGGCCACGGGTAGCCGTAGAACCAGGCCCAGAATGCGAGCGAGCCCGCCGCGACGATCGAAGCGACGGACGGGTAGCGCAACACGCCGAAGACGACGAGCCAAACGCCGGCCGCGGAGAACCCGACGAGCGGCGCGACGCCGAGAAACGCGCCGCCGGCGGTCGC
>Ga0265336_10001246_pt1 | contig 12055 bp, 8 predicted proteins | sample 42119metaG_FD_193583 | JGI IMG/M metagenome (GOLD analysis project Ga0265336, IMG submission 193583) | Rhizosphere microbial communities from Carex aquatilis grown in University of Washington, Seatle, WA, United States - 4-21-19 metaG | ecosystem: Host-associated > Plants > Roots > Rhizosphere >...
CGCCGCCAGATCATCAACGGTGGCAACCCGAGCCCGGTCGCGACGCCCGTCTTCGACGGCGCATCGCCGGCCAACGTCGACGAGGGGCTGATCGAGTGGACGAAGCAGAACCCCGACTCGCCGATCCAGTTCGACGTCGACCCGAAGGCGCCGGTCGGCCGGCAGTGCTCGGGCAAGGTGCAGCTCTACAACGGCCGCAGCGGCGAGCCGTTCGAGCAGACCGTCACCGTCGGCTACATGTACATCCTCAAGCTCCTCCACCTCGTGGACGACAAGATCCACGCGCGGAGCACCGGCCCGTACAGCCTTGTCACCCAGCAGCCGCTCGGTGGTAAGGCGCAGTTCGGCGGCCAGCGCTTCGGCGAGATGGAGGTGTGGGCGCTCGAGGCGTACGGCGCGGCGTACACGCTGCAGGAGATGCTCACGATCAAGTCCGACGACACCGTCGGGCGCGTGAAGGCGTACGAGGCGATCGTCAAGGGCGAGAACATCGCCGAACCGTCGATCCCCGAGTCGTTCAAGGTTCTCCTGAAGGAGATGCAGTCGCTCGCTCTCGACGTCCACGTCCTCTCGGACGAGGGCCGCGAGGTCGAGGTGCGCGAGGAAGAGGACGAGCTGCTCCGCGCCGCGGAGGAGCTCGGCATCGACCTCTCGCCCGGCTCGCTCCGGGCCGTCGGCCGCGAGCCGACCGCCGAGGAGGCCGAGGAAGGACAGGAGCGGGTCGACGTCGACGGTGAGCTGACGCTGCCGGCCGACGAGTCGCTCGGTGACCTGGACGACATCGTGGTCGCCGACGACGACGAGGAGGACGGACCGCCTCTTGGCGAGCCCGTCGTGGATCTGGAACTCGAGGACTAGAGGAGAAACATGATCGATATCAATGATTTCGACGCGATTCGGATCGGTCTCGCGTCCTCGAAGCAGATCCGCGACTGGTCATCCGGCGAGGTCACGAAGCCGGAGACGATCAACTACCGCACGCTCAAGCCCGAGCGTGACGGCCTCTTCTGCGAGCGCATCTTCGGACCGACGCGCGACTGGGAGTGCTACTGCGGGAAGTACAAGCGCGTCCGCTACAAGGGCATCATCTGCGAGCGCTGCGGCGTCGAAGTGACGCGGCAGAAGGTGCGGCGCGAGCGGATGGGGCACATCGACCTCGCCGCCCCCGTCTCGCACATCTGGTTCTTCAAGGGCGTTCCGAGCCGCATCGGGTACCTCCTCGACATCGCCCCGCGCGAGCTCGAGAAGGTTCTCTACTTCGCGGCGTCGATCGTGACAGCGGTCGACACCGAGAAGCGCGCCGCCGATCTCAACGGCCTCGAGGACCAGGTCAAGGCCGAGGCGGAGCGGGTCGAGGTCGACCGCGAAGAGGCGCTCGCCGCGCTCGAGGATCGTCTCTCTCGCCGGCGCGAGTTCTTCGCGAAGGGCAAGGAGCGCAACTTCGACGAGGACGACGACTTCTGGACGCGTGGTCTCTCCACGTGGGCCGAGGAGCAGGCGCTGCCGACGCTCGAGGACGCCCGCACGCTCGCCGGTGGGATGTTCGTCGATCTCGTCCCGAAGATCACGACCGAAGATGCGAAGAAGATCCGCGAGCTCGTCCGCAACTCCGCGATCCGCGACGACCGTCGGCTGACGCCGCGCGAGATCGAACAGGTCGCCGTCGCGGCCGAGCAGGTCAAGGCCGCGATTGCACCGCTCGAGAAGGACGCCGACAAGGCCACCGGCGCGCAGAAGGGCGCGGTCACGAGGCACATCCGTCGCATCGTCGACGGTCTGCTCTCCGGCGCCGAGCTGAGCGACGACGACCAGGCGGCCGTCTCGGGCGTCGACCTCAAGAACCTCGAGAAGGCGCGGGAGCTCGGTAACGGGCTGCTCAAGGACACGATCGATGCTCTCGAGGACGGCGTGGACGTCCGCGAGCTCGCGAACGACCTCTGCCTCCGCACCGACGGGAAGATCACGAAGGAGGATCTCGACGGGGTCGTGCAGTGGGCGCTCAAGGTGCGCGAGATGTACCTCGACATCGAGTCGCGGCGCGAGGACGCGCGGGAGGCTGCGGTCGACTCGGTCAACCGGCTCGAGGAGACGTGGCGTCTCTTCCGCGAGCTCGAGCCGAAGCTCATCGTCAACGACGAGCAGATCTTCCGTGAGCTGAAGGACCGCTTCGGCTCGCCGTACGGGTTCGGCGTCTACTTCAACGGTGGCATGGGAGCGGAAGCGATCCGCGACCTGCTCAAGGAGCTCGACCTCGCCAACGAGGCCGCAACGCTCCGCGAGACGATCCGTACCTCGAAGGGCCAGAAGCAGCAGCGCGCGATCAAGCGGCTCAAGGTCGTCACCGCGTTCATCACGAGCGAGAACAAGCCCGAGTGGATGATCCTCGAGGCGATCCCGGTCATTCCGCCGGAGCTTCGCCCGATGGTCCAGCTCGACGGCGGCCGTTTCGCGACGTCGGACCTCAACGACCTCTACCGCCGCGTCATCAACAGGAACAACCGCCTCAAGCGGCTCCTCGACCTCGGCGCGCCGGAGATCATCGTCAACAACGAGAAGCGGATGCTGCAGGAGGCCGTCGACGCGCTCTTCGACAACGGCCGCCGCGGCCGCGCCGTCACCGGCCCGGGCAACCGGCCGCTGAAGTCGCTCTCCGACATGCTCAAGGGCAAGCAGGGCCGCTTCCGGCAGAACCTGCTCGGCAAGCGCGTCGACTACTCCGGACGCTCGGTCATCGTCTCCGGCCCGCACCTCAAGCTGTACCAGTGCGGCCTGCCGAAGCTCATGGCGCTCGAGCTCTTCAAGCCGTTCATCATGAGCCGGCTCGTCGAGCGGAAGATCGTCCAGAACATCAAGGCGGCCAAGCGGCACGTCGACCAGATGCACGCCGAGGTCTGGGACATCCTCGAAGAGGTCATCCAGGAGCATCCGGTGCTACTCAACCGCGCCCCGACGCTCCACCGCCTCGGCATCCAGGCGTTCGAGCCGACGCTCGTCGAGGGCAAGGCGATCCAGGTCCATCCGCTCGTCTGTCACGCGTTCAACGCGGACTTCGACGGCGACCAGATGGCCGTCCACGTGCCGCTGTCGGCGGAGGCGCAGGCCGAGGCGCGGATCCTCATGCTCTCGGCGAACAACATCCTCTCGCCGGCGCACGGCGACACGCTCGCCCTGCCGACGCAGGACATGGTGCTCGGTGTCTACATCCTCACCTTGTCGGACCAGGATCTGAACGCGCTCACGGTCGACACGATCGACCCGCGACCGCCGCGGTTCCGCACGGAGGAGGAAGTGGAGTTCGCCGTCGAGGCGAAGCAGCTCCATCTCCAGCAGCCGATCGAGTACCTCTGGAACGGCGAGCTCGTCCTCACGACGCCGGGCCGCGTGATCTTCAACACGGAGATCCAGCGCGCGCTCCAGGAGACGGCAAGCAAGGGCAAGGTCGTCGGGTCGCACGAGTACGTCAACCGGGCGCTCTCGAAGAAGGAGGTCGGCAACTTCATCGCCGCCCTCGTCGCTTCGCACGGCGCGGCGGCGGTCGCCCACGTGCTCGACACGATCAAGACGCTCGGCTTCCGCTACGGCACCCGGGCCGGCGTGACGATCTCGAAGAACGACATCGTCATCCCGCCGAACAAGGAGCAGATCCTTGCCGGGTACGAGGAGCGGGTGAAGCGCGTCGAGGACGCGTACGACCAGGGCCTCATCACCGAGTCGGAGCGCCACGAGCAGATCACGTCGATCTGGACGGAGGCAACCGACGAGGTGGCGAACGCGATGGTCGACAACCTCGACCGCAGCAATCCGATCGCGATGATGGCCGACTCCGGCGCCCGCGGATCGTTCGCGCAGCTCCGCCAGCTGGCCGGCATGCGCGGTCTCATGGCGAATCCGAAGGGTGAGATCATCGAGCGGCCGATCAAGGCGAACTTCATGGAAGGCCTGTCGGTGCTCGAGTACTTCATCTCGACCCACGGCGCCCGCAAGGGTCTCGCCGACACCGCGCTCCGCACCGCCGACTCGGGGTACCTCACGCGGCGTCTCGTCGACGTCTCGCAGGACGTGATCATTCGCGAGGAGGACTGCAAGACGAAGGACCACGTCGAGCTGCCGCTCTTCCTGCCGGAGGGCCTCAACAAGTCGGTCGCCGGCCGGATCCTCGCCGAGGACGTCTACAAGCCCCTCAAGGACGGCAAGCCGGGCAAGACGCTCGTCGCCTCCAAGGGCGAGGAAATCAAGATGGCGCGGCTCCGCGAGATCGTGGCCGAGCTCGGCGACGAGATCGCCGAGGGGTTCTCGATGCCCGTCCGCTCGGTGCTCAAGTGCAAGGCCGAGACGGGCGTGTGCCGCAAGTGCTACGGCACGTTCCTCGCGACCGGCGAGCTCTCGGAGATCGGCGACGCGGTCGGCATCATCGCCGCGCAGTCGATCGGCGAGCCGGGCACGCAGCTCACGATGCGGACGTTCCACACCGGCGGTATCGCCGGCGCGGACATCACGCACGGCCTCCCGCGCGTCGTCGAGATCTTCGAGGCGCGGAACCCGAAGGGCGCCGCGACACTCGCCGAGATCGCCGGCACCGTCGCGATCGAGGAGACCGAGCGCCAGCTCCGCATCGCCGTCGTCGCCGACAGCGGCAACGAGGAGGACGACTTCTCGATCCTCGTCCCGCGCCGCACGCGCCTCACGGTCGTCCACGGCCAGCGGGTCGAGGCGGGCGACGCGCTCCACGAGGGCTCGATCGCTCCGGCCGATCTCCTGCGCCTCAAGGGCTACACCGCGATCGAGCTCTATCTCGTCGGCGAGGTGCAGAAGGTCTACAAGTCGCAGGGCGTCGACATCCACGACAAGCACATCGAGCTCATCGTCCGGCAGATGCTGAAGAAGGTCCGCGTCGAGAACAACGGCGACACCGACCTCCTGCCCGGCCAGCTCGTCGACAAGCTCGTCCTCGATCGCGAGAACGCCCGCGTGAAGAAGGAGAAGAAGGAGCAGGCGACCGAAGAGCCGCTCATCCTCGGCATCACGAAGGCGTCGCTGGCGACGGAGTCGTTCCTCTCCGCCGCCTCCTTCCAGGAGACGACGAAGGTGCTGACCGACGCGGCGATCGAGGGCAAGGTCGACCGGCTGCTCGGGCTGAAGGAGAACGTCATCATCGGGAAGCTCATCCCGGCCGCGACCGGGCTGAAGCGCTACCGGACGATCGAGATCGGCCCGTCCTCGAAGGTTCCGGCGAGCGCTCTCGTCCGGCCCCAGACCGAGGAGCAGCTGCTCGCGGCGCTCGAGGAGATCGGCTCCGACGGCTCCGACGCTCTCGGAGATCTGAAATTCGGCTTCGGCAGCGAAGTGCTGGAGGAGCCGAAGTCCGATCTAGAGGCGGAAGAAGTCCCGGACGTCGACACGCCGCTCGACAACTAGACCCGTGTGTTAGGTGCCTGCCACCGCGTAGCGGTGGCAGGCACCTGCCTTCCTACTTGTACGCCGCGCTCCACGAGACGTGGCCCGGGTCGTAGCCGCCGTTGGCGGTACAGGTCGCCGCGCACCGCACGAGGGTGTCGATCAGTCCATTGTCGCGACGATCATCGTGGTGGTTTGCGGCGGAGAGACCAGACGCGTGAACACGCCCGCTGCGGCGGTGGCAGCCAAACCTCCGAGTGCCACAGCGATTGCCAGCGTGATCGCAACCTTGCGATTCACTCGCATTCCTGCCCTTTCCTCGTGGTGCATGACGATGTCCGCTCGCGTTCCGGGGAGGAGCGAAACACAGTTCTTGATGCCGTGCAAATGCGCGGCATCGACTTGAGGGAGCTGGCGCTGCCGAACGACTGGCGCCCGTTATTCGGCGGCGGCCGCGAGCCCGCCGCCGCTCTGGCGCATCTGCTTCGCGGCGTAGAGCGACTGGTCGGCGCGCTCGAAGAGGCTCGTCGAGTCGTCGTTCGGCTGGAGCTCGGCGAAACCGGCCGACACGCGCATGTGCCCCGCGCGCGCGACCGGCCGGGCGATGACGGCCTGCTCGATGCGGGTCGCGAGCCGTTCTGCGTCGGCGAGCCGCGACTCCGGCAGGATCAGCGCGAGCTCGTCTCCGCCGATGCGGCACGGAATGTCCGACTCGCGGACCGCCTCGCGCACGCGTTCGGCGGTCTCGCTGAGCGCGGCGTCGCCGGCGAGATGGCCGATCCGGTCGTTGATCTCCTTGAAGTGGTCGATGTCGATGATCACGAGCGCCAGCCCACGCGCATAACGGTGCGCGCGTGCGACCTCGCGCGCGAGCGTCTCGTGGAAATAGCGGCGGTTGTGGAGACCCGTCAGCGCGTCGAGGTCGGCGAGCTGGCGCGCCTCCTGGAAGCGCCGCGCGTTCTCGAGCGCGGGCGCGACGCGCTCCGCGAGCTCCTCGACTCGGCGGAGATCGTCGTCGCCGAACCGCGCGTGCGGATCGCGGGAGAAGATGCCGAGCCAACCGACACCGCCCGAGCGGTCGGCGAGCGGGACGCCGAGCGCGGCCCGGATCGCTCCCTCAACCGGCCCATCAAGCGGATCGGCATAGCGGTAGGAGAGCTCGACCGCCCGCGCTCCCCAGCCCTGCGGCTGCCCGAAGAATGACGTGGCATCCGGCTGCTCGCTGCCGAAGCCGCGGGATCCGACCACCGGCTTCTCCGCGGCGCCCCCTTCGCCCGCGCCGTCGAGCCGGACGAGGGCGGCGTCGACCCGCGGCAGCGCCAGGGCGGCATCGAGCGTCGCCTCGAGGACGTGTTCGAGGTCGACGGTCGTCCCGATCTGATTGAGGAAACGGCTGCGCTGTGTCTCTTCCTCGGCGCGGCGCACGCTCTCCTGCAGCTCACGCGCGAGCTCCTCCATCCGCGCCTCGAGATTCCCGACCGCACCCGCGGCGATGACCGGCGGCTGGGGGCGGCGCCTTGCGCGGCTCAGGGCCACGAGGGCGATGAGGGCGAGCGTAAGGGCTGCAGCGAGTACGGCGACTACAAAGACCATTGCAGCCGGACTGTAATTCGGAATTCCCGTTCTGGCGACGTTTGCGTCGGTTCGCTACCATGCCGCGGGCCGGTTGGCAGGGGCTTTAGCGCCGCCGACCGTTCTTTTGCGACTGATCGTCATTTTTGAAGGGGAGTAGACGAACTAACCATGCCGACTGTCAATCAACTCGTGCGCAAGGGCCGCAAGGCCCCCCAGGCGAAGACGAAGACGCCTGCGCTTGCCGGTGCCCCGCAGAAGCGTGGCGTCTGCACGCGCGTCATGACGCAGACACCGAAGAAGCCGAACTCGGCACTTCGGAAGGTCGCGCGCGTCCGCCTGACGAACGGCGCCGAGGTCGGTGCCTACATCCCGGGCGAGGGCCACAACCTGCAGGAGCACTCCGTCGTGCTCGTGCGTGGCGGCCGCGTCAAGGACCTGCCGGGCTATCGCTACAAGGTGATCCGCGCCGCGCTCGACACAGGCGGCGTCGCCGATCGCAAGCAGGCTCGCTCGAAGTACGGCGCGAAGAGGGGCTCGTAATGCCTCGCCGTGGCGAAGTCCAGGCCCGCGAGGCCGCTGCCGATTCCGTTCACGGGTCCGTCCTCGTGACGCAGGTGATCCACAAGATCATGCTCGACGGCAAGAAGTCGATCGCCGAGAAGATCGTCTACACCGCGCTCGACACCGTCGGAGCGAAGACCGGTCGGCCGCCCGTCGAGGTTCTCGAGCAGGCCGTGAAGACGGTCACGCCGGTCCTCGAGGTGAAGAGCCGCCGCGTCGGTGGCGCGAACTACCAGGTGCCCATCGAGGTGCCGCAGCGGCGCGCCCGCACGCTCGCCGTCCGCTGGCTCGTGACGTACGCGCGCGACCGGCGCGAGAAGGACATGTCCGACAAGCTCGCCAACGAGATTCTCGACGCGCTCAACCAGCAGGGCGGCGCGTACAAGCGAAAGGACGACGTCTACCGGATGGCGCAGGCCAACAAGGCCTTTGCGCACTACCGCTGGTAGGCGAGGGGAAGAACACTTTGAGCACCAAGATGACAGAACAATCAGTCGCGCTCGACCACGTCCGCAACATCGGGATCATGGCCCACATCGACGCGGGCAAGACGACGACGACCGAGCGGATCCTCTACTACACCGGCCGCACCCACAAGATGGGCGAGGTGCACGAGGGCGCCGCGACGATGGACTGGATGGCCCAGGAACAGGAGCGCGGCATCACGATCACGTCGGCCGCGACGACGGCGTTCTGGCGTGACCATCGCATCAACATCATCGATACGCCCGGGCACGTGGACTTCACCGTCGAGGTCGAGCGCAGCCTCCGCGTCCTTGACGGCGCGATCGCCGTGTTCGACGCGGTCGCCGGCGTGCAGCCGCAGTCCGAGACGGTCTGGCGGCAGGCGGACAAGTACAAGGTGCCGCGCATCGCGTTCATCAACAAGATGGACCGCACTGGCGCGAACTTCTTCGCCTCCGTGCAGTCGATGGTCGACCGCCTCGGCGCCAATCCCGTGCCCGTTCAGCTCCCGATCGGCGCGGAGGAGAACTTCGCCGGCGTCATCGATCTCGTCGAGATGCAGGCGATCGTCTATAAGGACGACCTCGGCCAGGAGTTCGAGACGACCGACATTCCCGCCGAGCTCGCCGAGCAGGCGCACGAGTACCACCACCGGCTCGTCGACGCGATCTCGCACTTCGACGACGAGGTGCTCGGGGCGTACCTCGAGGACGAGTCCTCGGTCACGGCGGACATGATCCGGCGCGCCGTTCGCGCCGCCACCATCGCCGACGAGATCACGCCGGTGCTGCTCGGCTCCGCCTTCAAGAACAAGGGCGTGCAGCCGCTGCTCGACGCCGTCATCGACTACCTGCCGAACCCGCTCGACGTGCCGCCGATGATCGGCACCGATCCGAAGACCGGAGCCGAGATCGAGCGCCTGCCCTCGCCCGCGCAGCCGTTCTCGGCCCTCGCTTTCAAGGTGATGTCGGATCCGTTCGTCGGCAAGCTGACGTACTTCCGCGTCTACTCCGGCACGCTCAAGGCCGGCGACCGCGTCCTCAACACGATCACGGGTAAGACCGAGCGGATCAGCCGCATCCTCCAGATGCACGCGAACCACCGCGAGGAGCGCGACTCGATCATGGCGGGCGAGATCGCCGCCGGGGTAGGCCTCAAGGACACGACGACCGGCGACACGCTCTCGGCCGAGAACGCGCCGATCGTGCTCGAGTCGATGACGTTCCCCGATCCGGTCATCTCCGTGGCGGTGGAGCCGAAGTCGAAGGCCGACCAGGACAAGCTCGGCACCGGTCTGCAGCGTCTCGCAGAGGAAGATCCGACCTTCCGCGTCTCGAACGACGAGGAGACGGGGCAGACGCTCATCTCCGGGATGGGCGAGCTGCACCTCGAGATCATCGTCGACCGCCTCAAGCGTGAGTTCAACGTCGAGGCCAACGTCGGCCGCCCGCAGGTCGCCTACCGCGAGACGGCGGGCAAGGACGTGGAGAAGATCCGCGAGAAATTCGTCCGCCAGACGGGCGGCTCGGGCCAGTACGCCGACGTCGTCATCAACCTTCGCGCGCAGGAGCCCGGCGCGGGGTACGAGTTCAGCGACAAGATCACCGGCGGCAAGATCCCGAAGGAGTACATCCCCGCGGTCGACGCCGGCATCAAGGAAGCGATGGACGCGGGCGTGCTCGCGGGCTATCCCGTCGTCGACGTCGCGATCGAGCTCGTCGACGGCTCATACCACGAGGTCGACTCGAGCGAGCGGTCGTTCAAGATCGCCGGCTCGATTGCGTTCAAGGAGGCCCTCAGGCGCTCGAAGCCCAAACTACTCGAGCCGATGATGGCCGTCGAGGTGACGACACCCGAGGACTACCTGGGCGACGTGATGGGTAACCTCAACAGCCGCCGCGGCCGGATCGAGTCCATGACGCCCCTTGGCAACGCCCAGGTCGTCAAGGCGCTCGTGCCCCTGTCGCAGATGTTTGGATACTCGACCGAGCTCCGTTCGATGTCGCAGGGTCGGGCCGAATTCCACATGGACTTTGACCGGTACGAAGAAGTTCCGCAGTCAATCGCCACCGAGATCATCGACTCGGGCACAAGCAAGTAAGAGACCGAAGGAGATTAGGAGCCACCCATGGCCAAGCAGAAGTTCGAACGCACAAAGCCGCACGTCAACGTCGGCACCATCGGTCACATCGACCACGGCAAGACCACGCTCACCGCGGCGATCACGAAGGTGCTCGCGGAGAAGGGCGGCGGCACGGCCGTGGCTTTCGATCAGATCGACAAGGCGCCGGAAGAGCGTCAGCGCGGCATCACGATCAACACCGCGCACGTCGAGTACGAGACGGAGAACCGTCACTACGCGCACGTCGACTGCCCGGGTCACGCCGACTACATCAAGAACATGATCACGGGAGCCGCCCAGATGGACGGTGCGATCCTCGTGGTCTCGGCCGCCGACGGCCCGATGCCGCAGACGCGCGAGCACATCCTGCTCGCCCGCCAGGTCGAGGTGCCGGCGATCGTCGTCGCCCTCAACAAGGCCGACATGGTCGACGACCCCGAGCTGCTCGAGCTCGTCGAGATGGAGGTGCGCGAGCTCCTCTCCAAGTACGAGTTCCCGGGCGACGACATCCCGATCGTCCAGGTCTCGGCGCTCAAGGCGCTCGAGGGCGATGCGGAGTGGAGCGAGAAGATCGTCGAGCTCATGGACGCCGTCGACTCCTACATCCCGGAGCCGGTGCGCGACCTCGACAAGCCGTTCCTCATGCCGATCGAGGACGTGTTCACGATCACCGGCCGCGGCACCGTCGTGACCGGCCGCGTCGAGCAGGGCCAGATCAAGATCGGCGACGAGATCGAGATCGTCGGCATCCACGAGAAGGTGGAGAAGACGGTCGTCACGGGCGTCGAGATGTTCAACAAGACGCTCGACCAGGCACAGGCCGGCGACAACGCGGGCGCACTCCTGCGCGGCACGAAGCGCGAGGAGGTCGAGCGTGGCCAGGTCCTCGCGAAGCCGGGCTCGATCAACCCGCACACGCACTTCAAGGCCGAGGTCTACGTCCTCGGGAAGGACGAAGGTGGCCGCCACACGCCGTTCTTCAACGGCTACCGGCCGCAGTTCTACTTCCGAACGACCGACGTCACCGGCTCGATCAAGCTGCCGGACGGCCAGGAGATGGTCATGCCGGGCGACAACACGAACATGGAGATCGAGATGATCCAGCCGATCGCCATGGATCAGGGCCTCCGGTTCGCCATCCGCGAGGGTGGGCGCACCGTGGGCGCAGGCGTCGTAACCGAGATCATCAAGTAGGAATGGAGTAGGGGCACCGTGGCGCAACAGAAGATCCGCATCAGGCTCAAGGGTTACGACCACCAGCAGGTGGACAAGTCCGCGCGCGACATCGTGGACACAGCCCAGCGCACCGGTGCGACCATCACCGGCCCGGTGCCCCTGCCCACCGAGAAGAACGTGTACTGCGTGATCCGGTCACCGTTCAAGGACAAGGACTCGCGGGAGCACTTCGAGGTGCGCACGCACAAGCGGCTGATCGACATCCACTCGCCGACCCCGAAGACGGTCGACTCGCTCATGCGGCTCGACCTCCCGGCCGGCGTCGACATCGAGATCAAGCTCTAGCGAGATGAAGGGCATCGTCGGAAAGAAGCTGGGCATGACTCAGCTGTTCGATCCCGAGAGCGGCTCGGTGACCCCGGTCACCGTGATCGAGGCCGGCCCGTGCCCGGTCGTCGCCGTCCGCACGCCGGACGCCGACGGCTACGAGGCCGTCCAGCTCGCGTGGGAGCCGGTCGCCGACCGCAAGATCTCAAAGCCCGAGCGCGGTCATCTCGCGAAGAACGGCGTCGACGGCGCGTACCGGCATCTCGTCGAGTTCCGTGGGCACTTCGCCGAGGCCGTCCAGGGCGAGAACGTCACTGTCGAGCTCTTCCAGCCCGGCGACAAGGTGAAGGTCAGCGGGATCGGGATCGGCAAGGGCTTCCAGGGCACGATCAAACGCCACAACTTCTCGCGCGGCCCGGTCACGCACGGCTCGCA
>Ga0265336_10001253_pt1 | contig 12021 bp, 11 predicted proteins | sample 42119metaG_FD_193583 | JGI IMG/M metagenome (GOLD analysis project Ga0265336, IMG submission 193583) | Rhizosphere microbial communities from Carex aquatilis grown in University of Washington, Seatle, WA, United States - 4-21-19 metaG | ecosystem: Host-associated > Plants > Roots > Rhizosphere...
CGTCCAAGGAACCGCACGCAGCGCGGCACCCCGGTGCGACAGCCCGACTCAGCTCAGATCAGGCCAGATCAAACTCGCCGCCCCGCACCCCGGCGGTGAACACCTGGCACTCGGCGCGGGTGCGATCGGCGGTGTGCTGGGCTTCCTGCTGCTGCCATCTCCGCTGCCCGGATTCCGCCTGTCGGCCGCTGCCGAACCTGGCACCGAAGAAAAAGGCGGCTAGCCACAAACCGGCCGCGAGTGGGGCACACTTGCTGTCAGGCGACCCATGGGGGGGCACGCCGGCAGAGAAGTGATCTCAGGGGACGGCCGGTGAAGAACTGGACGCGGCGGCTGACGTTAGGCACCCGGCAGCAGGCAGCGCGGCAGCAGGCAGTACTGCTCGCGCAGTCACGTCTGCACGACGGCATGGGCCGCCTGCCGGCGGTGGGTGACTGCATCGACCCAGGTGCGCTGGGCGTGCACCCAGCAGCCTTACCCGCTGGTCACTCCGCTGGTCACTCCGCTGGTCAGTGGGCAGCGCCAGGCCCGGTCCCGCCCTACGTGCCGCGCGACGCCGACGAGAATGCCTTACTGGCCGAAGGGTTCGCCAGCGGCGGGCTGGTGATCATCGAGGGGGCGTCCGCCGCAGGCAAGACACGCCTGGCCTACCAGGCCATGCACCGCAGCGCCCCGGCCCGGCAGCTGGTCGTTCCCGACGGCCCGGCCGCCTTGCGCGAGCTGGCCGCCGCCGGGGTCCAGCTCGCGGACAGCATTGTGTGGCTGGATAACATCAACGACTATCTCGCGGCCGGCGGCCTGGATGCCGGCGTCCTCGACGCGTTGTGCCCGGACGGATGCCGCGACGTGCTGTTGCTGGCCACCATGCGCTCCGAGGCCCGCCGCCTGCTGGCGGACGCCGCGCTGGACGGCACCGTCAGGCGCGCGGCGCAGGAAATCATCGCCCGCGCCCGGGTCATCCCGCTCAGCCGCGCCTTCAGCGACGCCGAACGCCAGCGCGCGCTGCAGCGCAGCGCCGCGGACCCACGCCTCGCCGACGCGCTCGACCAGCCGACCGGAGCTGGGTTCGCCGAATATCTCGCCGCGGCCCCGGCCATCCTGCGCCGCTGGCAGTCGGCCCCCGATTCCACCAGCCGGGCGATCATCACCGCCGCGGTGGATGCCCGCCGGGCTGGCATCCTCACCCCGCTGCCCCGTGAACTCCTGCACGACCTGCGCGCCTGCTACGTTGACCCGGGCCTGGCCCAGGTGTCCGGCGACCGGAGCTTCGATGACGCCCTGACCTGGGCCAGCGAGCCCGTACACGGGGCCAGCGGCTGCCTCGGCACCCTTGGCGCCGGGACCTATCAGCCGTTCGACTACCTCCTCGATCACGCCCAGGCCGCGGGGAGCAGCGTCCCCGCCGCCGCGTGGCCCGTCCTGCTGACCTACGCCCGCCCGGTCGATCTGTGCTCCCTCGCCATGGCTGCCTATGCCGCCGGGCAGCCGGACATCAGCGAGACAGCATTCCGGCGCGCCGCCGACGCCGGCCACGCCAGCGCCCTGTGTGACCTCGGCGTCCTGCTCGAGCAGGCGGGCCGCCGACAGGACGCCGAACGCTGGTTCCAGCGGGCCGCCGACGCCGGGAACGCCAGTGCCATGGGCCACCTCGGCGTCCTGGCCGAGCAGGCGGGCGGCCGGCCGGACGCCGAGAGCTGGTACCGGATGGCCGGCCGGGCCGGTGATACCGGCAGCATGTACCACCTCGGCATGCTGCTCGAACAGGAGGGCCGCCGGGAAGAGGCCGAGCAGTGGTACCGGCGCGCCGCCGACGCCAAGCACGGCCGGGCCATGACCAACCTGGGTGCCCTGCTGCAGGAGGGGGGCCGGGCGGCGGAAGCGGAGCAGTGGTACCGGCAGGCCGCCGCCGCCGGCGACGCCCGGTCCGTGAACAACCTGGGCGCCCTGCTGCACGAGGCAGGCCGGACGGCCTAGGCGGAGCGGTGCTACCGGCAGTCCGCGGCGACCGGGCACGCCGGCGCCATCAACAACCTCGCCATCGTGCTGCACGAGGCAGGCCGGGCGGCCGAGGCCGAGCCGTGGTACCGGCAAGCGGCGGCCACCGGTGACAGCGGCGCCATGTACAACCTTGGCGTCCTGGCCGAGCAGGCCGGGCCGGGGGAGGAGGCCGAGCGCTGGTACCGGCAGTCCGCGGGGGCCGGCCACATCCGGGCCATGAACAACCTGGGCGCCCTGCTCGACCAGGCAGGCCACCAGGAGGAGGCCGAACGGTGGTACCGGCAGGCCGCCGACGCCGGGCATCCCGGGGCCAGGTACAACCTCGGCGTGCTGCTTGACGAGAGAGGCGGCCGGGACGAAGCCGAGCGGTACTACCGGCAGGCCGCTGACGCCGGGCACACCGGGGCCATGGCCAGGCTCGGCGCGCTGCTCCAGGAGCGCGGCGAGCACGAGGAGGCCGCGCGGTGGTACCGGCAGGCTGACACCGAAACACCACGCCAAGTGACCGCGAAAGCTGCGCGACGCCCCGCTGGCGGGTAGCGTCGCAGCGCGATGGGATTTCGCCGTAGCCGGTCCGCCGGGGTCGCTGCCCTGGTGGCGGCCCTGGTCATGGCCCTGGCCAGTTGCGGCCACCCGCAGCTCGGCCCGGGCCCTGGGCACGGCGCTGCGCCGCCGAGAGTGCTGACCGCCGCCGCGCGCGCCGCCGCGGCCAAGCGCGCCGCGGACGCCCGGGTCGCGGCCGTGGTGGACGCGATGAGCCTGCCGGAGAAGGTCGGCCAGCTCCTGGTGTCGATGGTGCCGGGCACCGCCGCGGCCGACGGCGGCGCGGCGCTGGTGCGCCATTACCACGTCGGCGGCGTCATCTACTTCGCCAACAACATCCAGACCGCCAGCCAGGTGGCCAGGCTGTCCCGGCAACTCCAGCAGGCCGCCACCGGCCAGCGGGCCGGTGTCCCGTTGCTGATCGGCACCGACCAGGAGGGCGGCATCGTCTCCCGGCTGGGCGGCGTCGGCACCCTTTTCCCGGGCGAGATGGCCAGCGGGGCGACCCGGGATCCGGCCGAGATCTTCGCCCAGGAACGGGTCGCCGGCACCGAGTTGCGGGCGCTCGGCATCAACCTCGACTACGCGCCGGTCGCCGACGTCAACGTGGACCCGGCCAACCCGGTGATCGGCATCCGCTCGTTCGGGTCCGACCCTGGTCTCGTCTCGGCCATGACCAAGGCCGCGGTGGCCGGTTTCCACGCGGCCGGTGAGGCCGCCACCGCCAAGCATTTCCCCGGCCACGGTGACACCGACGTGGACAGCCACACCGGGCTGCCGATCATTCACCACACCCTGGCGCAATGGTGGCGGATCGACGCGCCGCCGTTCGAGGCCGCGATCGGGGCCGGCGTGGACGAGATCATGATCGCGCACATCGTGGTCCCGGCCCTGGACCGATCCCGGGTCCCCGCGTCGCTGTCGCGCACGATCGTCACCGGCATCCTGCGGGACAAGCTCGGCTACCACGGCGTGGTCACCAGCGACTCCCTGCAGATGGCGGCGGTGCTGGATGGGCGCAGCGGCGCGCAGGCCGCCGTCGAGGCCATCGAGGCCGGGTGTGACCAGGTGCTGATGCCGGATAACCTGCCGGCCGCTTACCACGCTCTGCTGACCGCCGTCCGCACCGGGCGGATCGCCGCCGCGCAGCTGGACGCCTCGCTGACCCGGATCATCAGCCTCAAATTCGCCCGCGGACTGCTCCCGCATCTGGCCGCTGGCCGGGCCGATCCGCAGGTGCACACGGCGCAGCAGGGTGCGGTGGCGCAGCAGCTGGCCGATCGTGCGGTAACTATGGTCAGAAACCGGGGCGCGGCATCCGGGACCGCGCGGGTGCTGCCGATCCGGCCGGGCCAGTCGGTCTACCTGGCGGGACCCGCCGCGCCGGGCCTGGCCGCGCCGCTCCAGGCGGAACTCGGCGCCCGCGGCGGGCGCCTGGTCGCAGCGCCGGGGCGGGCCGACGTGATCGTGGTGGCGACCCTGGACGCGATCGGCGACCCCGCGCAGCAAAGGCTTGTCGCGGGCCTGGTGGCGACTGGGAAGCCGGTCGTCGTGGTGGCCATGGGCGAGCCCTATGACCTGGGCCTGTTCCCGGGATCGGCGGCGGCGATCGCCACCTACTCCGACAGCGGCGTCTCGATCATCGCCACCGCGGCCGTGCTGGCCGGGCGGCTCAGCCCGTCAGGCCGCCTGCCCGTGTCCATTCCGGCGGCCTCCGGCGGGATCGCCTACCCTTACGGAACCGGCTTTGAATACTGAACGATTCGCCAGGGCAGGTGCCACCTGCGCGGCCCAGGGAGCGAGCACGTCATCCAGCGTGTCCAGTTGTGATTCCAGGATAGCCAGCCCCGGCGTGGGCACCGTGGCGCCCAATTCGACCAGCAGCGGCCGCAGGTGGACCTCGACCGCGAGTGCGTGCTGCGGCGCGCCCATGACCAGCAGCGGCAGCGCGATCGTGCCGGCCAGCGCGCGGTGCGGCAGCCGGTCAGCGAAGACCTTGAGCAGCCCGGTGTAGCTGCCCTTGTAGGTGGGGCTGGCCACCACGATAAGGTCCGCCTCGCTGACCCGCTCGATGGCTTCCTCGATCGCGGGTGATGGCTCGGGCAGCAGCAGCCGCCGGGCCAGCCCGGACAGGTCGATGAGCTGATAGCTGCTGGTCAGCCCGGCGGCGCCGATTACCGCCTGGGCGGCCGCCGCGGCTACCGCGAGGGTCCGGGACTCGGGCTTGGGATTACCGACCAGAACGAGACAGCTCACGGCTACTCCTGGGGTCTTGTGCGGAGGCCCAGGCGCCGCGCCTGCGCAGTTCGGGGAGCACGCCCTCACCGAACCAGTACGCCTCCTCCAGGTGCGGGTACCCGGACAGGATGAACTCGGTGATGCCGAGCGAAGCGTATTCCTCGATGAGATCCGCCACCCGTTCGTGGCTGCCGACCAGAGCCGTGCCGGCGCCGCCACGGACCAGGCCGACCCCGGCCCACAGGTTCGGGTAGATCTCCAGATCCTGGGCGGAGCCGCCGGAACGGTAGGAGGCATGCAGGGAGCGCATCCGGTCCTGGCCCACCGACTCGCTGGCCCCGAGGACCTGCTGGGCCTTCTCGATCTCGCCCGGGTCGAGGTGGTCGAGCAGCCGGCTGGCCTCGATCCACGCGTCCGCCTCCGTGTCGCGGGTGATCACATGCAGCCGGATGCCGAACCGCAGCGTCCGCCCCTGCGCCTCGGCGAGGCCGCGGATCCAGGCGAGTTTGCCGGCCACCTGCCCGGGGGGCTCACCCCAGGTCAGGTAGGTGTCCGCGTACCGGGCCGCGACCGGGCCGGCGGCCGGCGATGAGCCGCCGAAGTAGACGCCGGGCACCGGGTCCGGCGGGCGCATCACCGTCGCGCCGGTGACCTGGTAGTGCTCACCGGCGAAGTCGAACGGCTGGCCCCGCCACGCGCCGCGCACGATGGCGAGGAACTCGCCGGTCCGTGCGTACCGCTCGTCGTGTGACAGGTGATCGCCGAACCGGCGCTGCTCGTCCGCCTGCCCCCCGGTCACCACGTTGAGCAGCAGGCGGCCCCTGGACAGCCGCTGGTAGGTGGCGGCCATCTGGGCGGCCAGCGTGGGGGAGAGCAGCCCGGGCCGGAACGCGACCAGGAACTTCAGCCGTTGGGTGTCCCTGGTCAGGGCCGCGGTGGTCAGCCACGCGTCCTCGCACCAGGTGCCGGTCGGCGTGAGCACCCCCTCGAACCCGAGTTGCTCCGCGGAGCGGGCGACCTGGGCCAGGTACTCGATGTCCGGTGGCCGCGCCTGTGCGGCGGCGCCGCTGATGTGCGGCAGCGCCCCGTTTCCTGAGCCGGTCAGCGGCCCGACCAGGGGCAGGCTGTGCCCGCGGCCCATGATCGCGCGGCCGTCACCTGAGGTGGGCAGGAACCAGTGGAATTTCAGGCTCATGACGAACTCCCGACCGTGTCGTTGAACCGGGTGTCGACGAAGTTGGCGAAGTCCACGTGACCGGGGATCAGCCCGGCCGCCGTGAACGCGTTGGAGACCTGCTGCTCGGAACTGATCACGGCCGGCGTGATCGGGACGGCCTTGGTGGCGTCGTCCTTCGCGGCGCTGCGCATGACGCTGGCCGGCAGCCCGGTCGCCTTGGCCCAGACGCTGGCCCAGGCGGACAGGTGGGCGTCCACCCAGGCGTGCGCCTGGTTGAGCAGTTTCAGGTAGTCGCGGATCGCCGCGGCCCGGCCGGGATCCGCGAGGGCGGCGCGGGACGCGACCGCGAACGAGTACGGGCTGCCGTACCCGATGCCGTTGACCAGGATCCGGGCGTGGTCCTGGGCCAGTGCCTGCTCGATGAACGGTGACCAGATGTCCCACGCGTCCACGTGCGCCGAGGAGAGGGCGGCGAGGCCGTCCGCGGGCTGCAGGTAGTCCAGCGTCACGTCATGCACGGTCAGCCCGGCCTTCTTGAGCACAGTGAGCAGGTGGTAGTCGGCCGAGCTGCCCTGGGCCACCGCGATCTTCTTGCCCTTGAGCTGGGCGACCGAGTGGATCGGGGAGTTCTTCGGCACCAGCAGGGCGCTGCCCAGCGGGTTGGCCTGCAGAGCGCCGACGATGGCGATCTTGTCGCCGCCCGCGGCCGCGAACACGGGCGGTGCGTTACCCACGCTGCCGATGTCGACCGCCCCGGCCCCCATGGCCTGCAGCATGGGCGGCCCGGAGGTGAAGTCGGACCATTCCACCTTGAACGGCAGCTTGCTGATCAGGCCGGCCGCGGTGAGCAGCGCCTGCGCGCCGGACCCGGCCTGGTCCCCGACATGCAGGGTCACCCCGGACAGGTTGACAGCAGCATTCGACGCGCTAGCGGTGGACGAATTGGCGTTGCCTGCGCCGGATGAGGATGAGCAGGCCGCGGCGGTGAGGGCCGCGATCGCGAGGACCGCGCCCAGCGGCAGCACACGGCGGCGGAGGTTCCGGGTGGTCATGTCTGTCCTTCCGTGGCTACGCCAAGTTCAGTCAGCAGGTGGGTGCGCAGGGTTACCAGGTCGGGATGCTCCCGGTCGCGGGGGCGGGGCACGGTGACCCGCCGGCTGCCGGTGATCTGGCCGCCGGCCAGGACGATGACCCGGTCGGCGAGGGCGAGCGCCTCGTCCACGTCGTGGGTGACCAGGAGCACCGCGGGCTGGTGGTGCGCCCAGAGCCGGACGACCAGCCGGTGCATGGTGATCCTGGTCAGCGCGTCCAGGGCGCTGAACGGCTCATCGAGCAGCAGCAGGCTCGGCTCGCGCACCAGCGCCCGGGCCAGCGAGGCCCGCTGCGCCTCCCCGCCGGACAGGGTCAGCGGCCACGCGTCGGCCCGCTCAGTGAGCTCGACCTCGTCGAGCGCCGCGCGGGCCACCGCCCGGGGGCCGCTGACCCGCAGTCCCAGCGCCACATTGGCCCACACCCGGCGCCACGGCACCAGCCGCGGTTCCTGGAAGGCGACCGCGACCGGGCCGGGCACGGTGAGCTCGCCGGTCACCGCGCGGTCGAGCCCGGCCAGCGCGCGCAGCAGGGTGGACTTCCCCGAACCGCTCCGGCCGATCAGCGCGATGAACTCGCCGGGAGCGATGTCCAGGTCGAGGCGGTCAAGCACTGGGCGGTCACCGAATGCCCGGGACAGGCCGCGGACCTGAGCGGCCGGATCCGGCGGGCCTGGCTGGCCCGGCGGGCTGGTTACGCTTCCACGAAGCTGCGGCGCCATGTCAGTGCCTTTCTCTCCAGCAGCCGGACCAGGGCATCGGTGAGCAGGCCGAGCGCGCAGTACACGAGCAAGGCCACGAAGATCACGTCGTTGCGCAGGAACTGGGTGGCCTGGCTGATCATGAAGCCGAGGCCTGCGTTGGCGTTGACCTGCTCGGCGACCACCAGGGCGAGCCACGCGACGCCGAGGCTTTGCCGGAGGCCGACCAGGATCTGGGGCAGTGCGCCGGGCAGCACGATGTGCCGGATTACTTCGCCGCGCCGCAATTGCAGCGACTGGCCGAGTTCGGCGAGTTTCCCGTCCACACCGCGAATTCCGGCGAATGTGTTGAGGTAGAGCGGAATGGCGGCGCCGAGCGCGATCAGCAGCACCTTGGGCAATTGGCCGATGCCGAACCAGACGATGAACACCGGGATCAGCCCGAACAGCGGCAGCGTCCGCACCATCTGCATCAGCGGGTCAACCGAGTTCTCGCCGAGGCGGCTGAGCCCGGCGATGACAGCGAGCACCAGCCCGGCCGCCGCGCCGAGCGCGAAGCCCATCGCCACCCGCTCCAGCGAGACGATCATCGCGCCCTGCAGCGTCCCGTACGCCGGCGAGGACGTTGTGATCAGCATGATCGTGGTGTGCCAGAGTTCGGTCGGCGGCGGCAGTTTCTGCGCGGAGATCAGGCCGGTAGTGCTGACCACCTGCCAGATCACCAGGATGGCGACCGGGCTGATCAGCCGGTACCCGCCCGGCAGGCGCCTGCGCCGGACCGGCCCGGCCTGGGCCAGGGCGGCCGGCCCGGGCGCGGCGCGGGCGTCGGCCGCTGTCGGGCCGCCGGTGCGGGCAGTGGCGGGAGAAGCTGAGACCAGGTCCTGCGGAAGCAGGGCGGTGGGCGTGGATCGAGACACGGCTGACCTCACGGCGGCAGGTCGGGCCGCTCACCGTTGTGCGCGGCCGGAGCGGTCAGGGCAGGGGTGAGCTGCTGCTCAGCGCTGAGCGAAGCGTGGGCTCCGGCACATCGCGCTGGCCTGCCGCCGGAGGTCCACGTACCGGCACCAAGCCAGAAGTTCGCTGCGAGCCATGGCACCATGCTTAATCAAGTTCCCTATAAAGTCAATTGGAAATATATAGAACTACGGCCTCAGAAGTTTCCCGGTAGCAACGTGCTGTCCGAAGCGCGTTGGCCTGCGTCGCTTAGCATCAAAGACGTGCCAGAGCTGCGCGGGGTGATCACCGACTGGGGTGGCGTGCTGACCAGCCCTATCCCAGAGGCGATGCGGAGCTGGCTGGATGCGGACGGCATCGACCATGACAGCTACACCGCGGTGATCCGGCCCTGGCTGCGCGGTGCCTACACACCTGACGGCGAGGGCAACCCGGTGCACGCCCTGGAGCGCGGCGAGTGCACACCGGAGGAATTCGAGCGGTCGCTCGCGGCCAGGATCGTCCGGCTGGACGGCGGCCAGGTGCCCGCCGAAGGGCTGCTGGCCCGGATGTTCGCGGCGGCGCTGCCGTCGGCGGCCATGCATGACCTGCTCCGGCAGTTGCGCCGGGCAGGCGTGCGCACCTGCCTGCTGTCCAATTCCTGGGGGGCCGTCGATTACCCCCGCGAGGAGTTCCCGGTGCTGTTCGACGCGGTGGTCATCTCGGCCGAGGTCGGCATGCGCAAGCCCGAGGAGACGATCTTCCGGCACGCCGCGGGCCTGATCGGCCTGCCGCCGGAGGAGTGCGTGTTCATCGACGACATCCAGGCCAACGTGTCCGCGGCCGAGGCGGTCGGGATGACCGGCGTGCTGCACACCGAACCGGGTGCGACCGCCGCGCACCTCGCCGCCCTGCTCGGCATTCCGCTCGGCTGATGGCCCGGAATCGCGCTAGCGTTGGCCCCCGTGGTCGATCATCCGAGGGCGGCCTACCCGAGCCCTTCGAGCCCGGGGCGCTCGGCGAACATGCGGGCCAACCGGCGCACCGACACCAAACCCGAACTTGCCCTGCGCAGCGCGCTGCACCGCCGGGGATACCGGTTCCGCAAGGATCACCGGCTTGACCTCGACGGCGGCGCGCGGGTGCGTCCCGACATCGCGTTCACCGCCCGCCGGGTCGCCGTCTTCGTGGACGGCTGCTTCTGGCATGTCTGCCCCCAGCACGGCCGTGACCCGGCGGTCAACGAGTGGTACTGGGCGCCCAAGCTGCGCCGCAACATCGAGCGTGACCGGGCCGCCGACGCGGCCCTGGCCGCCGCGGGCTGGCAGGTGGTCCGGGTCTGGGAGCACGAGCCGCTGGAAGCGGCGATCAGCGCGGTGATCGCCGCGCTGGGCGGGGCCAAGTCCCTGATTCCTGGTCCTACCGGCGCGCCGGGTGGCACACTTTGATCATCAGGGGGCACCGCAGTTCAGTGCGCCCGCGGCGCTTCGTGCCCAGCCTGGGGAATCCATGCGTGTCTACCTGCCCGCGACGCTGCCGGCGCTCGCCGACCTGCTGCTCACCGGGGAGATCGGTCCAGCCCCGCTGACCGGGTTCGCGGTCACCCCAGCGCTGCGCGAGTGGTACGCCAGCGGGGACCTCGAAGAACTGGAATACGTGGCGATGACGCACGCGGCCCGGGCGTCGCTCCGGCTGCTGCTCGCTGACCCGGACGCGCCGCGCAGGCGCGTGGTGCTCGCCGCCGACGTGCCGGACGAGCAGGTCGGGCACAACGGGGGGTTCGACGAGCCGACCGTGGTGGTGATTTCCGTTCCGGTCCCGCTGCGCCTGGTGGTCTCCGGGCACATGGACGATCTGCTCGCCGTCAGCGACATCAGCGATGCGGTCGGCGCGCTGCCCCTCGCGGACAAGGGCGATGATGACGCCCGCTTCGCCGTCGACGGCGCCGAGGGTCACGACCTGCTCTGGTACGCCAGCCAGGAACTGCCGCACGTCATCGGCTGAGCCCCGCAGCGCGCAGGCCAGCACCCGGTCGCACAGCACCCGGCGTACGATCCTGTCTCGACGAGTTAGCCTAACCTAGGTTACGCTAACCCCGTGTACTTCGACATACTGATGCTGCGGGTGCTCGCGGACGGGCCACGGCACGGCTATGAGATCAAGAAGAGCGTCGAGCGCATCCTGGGCGGGCGGTCGATCAACAACAACGTGCTCTACCCGGCGCTGCGCCGCTTCGAGGAACAGGGCGCGATCCAGCCCGTGGCCGCCGAGGCGGATCCGGGACGCCCGCCGCGCAACGTGTACCGGCTCACCGACACCGGCCACGACCTGCTGCAGGCGATGATCCGCGACGGCGACCCCGCCCTGCTGGCCGACGACAACGAGTTCCAGACCCGGGTCGCGTTCTTCGCCGATCTCGACGCCGAGGAGCGACTGCACATCATCCGGGCCCGCCGGGAGATAGTGGCGGCGTCCATCACCCACCTCACGACGCTGCGGCCGGAGGCCGCCGCGGCGCCCTGGGGTCTCCGGGTGATGGACTTCAACCTGGACCGCCACCGCCAGGAACTCGCCTGGCTGGATGATCTCGCCCGGGCGGCGGCCGCCCCGGGCCGATGACGTCGGCCGGTCAGCGGCAGTCCGGCCCGCGGGACGGCCGATGACGGCGGCGAGCCAGGAGCGAGGCGGCAGCGGGCCCGGGTCTCCGGGCGGCGCCATGTTCATGCGGCTCACGCTCATGGCTGGCCCGGTGCTGTCCATGGTCGACTCCTCCGTGGTCAACGTGGCGGTGCCGGTCATCGTCCGGGACCTGCACACCTCCCTCGGGGTCGCCGCGTGGGCGGTGAGCGGTTACCTGCTCGGGTTGGCCGGCGGCCTGGCCGTCACCCCGTGGCTGGCCCGCCGGTTCGGCACGATGCCGGCCTACACCGCTGTGCTGCTCGGCTTCACGCTGGCCTCCGCCGCCTGCGCGCTGGCCCCCGACGCAGGCGTGCTGATCGCGACCCGGGTGGTGCAGGGACTGGCCGGCGCGCCCATGGTCCCGCTCGCTCTCGGCCTGCTGCTCGGCGATCGCGGCGAGGCGCAGCACATGCCGGTCAGCGCCGGCATCATGTTCTTCGCCGGGCCGGCCCTCGGCCCGACCGTCGGCGGCCTGCTGATCAGCAGCTTTGGCTGGCGAGCCATCTTTCTCATCAATGTGCCCATCGGCCTGGCCGCACGGGCCAGCGCGGCGATCGCACGACGGCCGGGTCCGGCGGGCGCAGGAGGGTCAGCCAGCACAGGAGACCCGGCGGCGCGCCCGGATATCGTCGGCCTGGCCCTGCTGGGGGCCGGATTGGGGTTG
>Ga0265336_10001254_pt1 | contig 12020 bp, 15 predicted proteins | sample 42119metaG_FD_193583 | JGI IMG/M metagenome (GOLD analysis project Ga0265336, IMG submission 193583) | Rhizosphere microbial communities from Carex aquatilis grown in University of Washington, Seatle, WA, United States - 4-21-19 metaG | ecosystem: Host-associated > Plants > Roots > Rhizosphere...
GGAGATTCGCCCCATCGAGATACGCCCCGCCGAGATTCGCCCCGCCGAGATCCGCCCCGCGGAGATACGCCCCGCCGAGATACGCCCCGCCGAGATTCGCCCCGCCGAGATTCGCCCCGCGGAGATTCGCCCCGCGGAGATACGCCCCGCGGAGATACGCCCCGCCGAGATTCGCCCCGCCGAGATCCGCCCCGCGGAGATTCGCCCCGCGGAGATCCGCCCCGCCGAGATTCGCCCCATCGAGATTCGCCCCATCGAGATCCGCCCCGCCGAGATTCGCCCCGCCGAGATCCGCCCCGCCGAGATTCGCCCCATCGAGATTCGCCCCGCCGAGATTCGCCCCATCGAGATTCGCTTTGGCCTTCACCGCCGCTCGCAATGCCTCCAAGAGCAAATCTACCTCAGCTTCATACAAAACCCGGTCATCGAATCGTGACTTGATTTGGTGGTTCATATTTAATCTCCTTCGAAATTTGAAAAATGAAATTGAAAACTGAAACGACTACTTTGTGAAGTTTGGATTTCGCGTGCATACCAACCGCATCTTGGCAGCCGCACGCGGCTTCCAGTGCCTCTCGTCCATAGCGTCCACCAACTCAGCCTGACGACGGGCCGACATCCCCGGCCGCGACCACAAGGCCTGGCGGCCGGCCGGCTGAGTCGGATCAAAGACAAGTTCCACAATCGAAGACTCCAGCCAGGCGAGCACGGCGGCCAAAGCGGGATCGGTAGGTTCGGCCACGGTGGGTTGGGCGCTGGTGGCACCCCCGGCCGTCCGCAGGACATTCAGATCGCGATCGAGTTCCACAGCCTGGCCATCCACAACAGCGAGGAGGAGAGCCCGGGCAAGACCCGGCTGGCAGTCCGGACATGAAAGCTCGCCGGAGTGGAGCACGGCCAGGACGGGACTCCCACACCTGAGGCATGGTGCCATCGGCCGGCCAATGTGCGAACGAATCTCCGACGAGGTGGCGTAGGTGCCTGCCTTGTTTATCTGGTTTACCCGATTTGATATTCTGCCCATGATTTGCCCGATGGATTAAGTACAATTCATTGCAACTTGCCAAAAACAATCCCGGTAACTAATTGATACATAACGACTTAATGTCGGTGGCTTAATGTACTCATCGTTTCAAGGTTCGAAAGACACAGGAAGCGGTGAAATCCAATGATGTTTAAGATAGAAAATTTGGGATAGATAGAAATAATAAGAATAATGGGATAAATGCTGGCGGAAGAATGAAATATGAATACTCTCTCTCTCTCTCTCTCTCTCTCTCTCTAAGTAGAATAAGACAAATAACATAACATATTACTATATATAGACTTAGGAGGATTTTAATTGTACTCATGATTGTACTCATTCTTTCTTGGGTGCTACCTGAGCGGCGAATCAGAAGAGGTGGTTGATTCGTCGTCGTCCTCATCTTGGAAAAACTTCTCAGACAAAAACGACCAAGGTATATCAATGCCCCAAGGTCGATGCCCTCCAATCCTGCGTTGTACTTTTTTGGCCCCTGGGATTCGTCGTAAAAGCTGATCAACGCTCTGATCGACCCATCGGGTACCGCGGAGCAAATAACGCATCACGGAGCGATATGCAATGAACACGGCCTTGCGATGTTCTGGGTTGGACTCCGGACGTGAACCAGCATTAGTTCCTACCAGGACCACCCCAGCCCGTTCCATGGCATCCCACCCGCCTGGGTAGCCAGCCGGCTTGTTGATGATTTGGGAAACGCTGGCTTTCTCGCCGCGGCCTAGCGACACCTCGCTATCGAAGATATCCCCCAGAAGTTCGGTTTCGTCTTTCGTGGCCTGGGCGGGATCCTGATCCAACTTCTCAAAGGTGTTTTTGAGTAGACCGGTTGCTCCGGCCAAGTCTTGTCCGCAAGCTACCGCAATGATGGACATAGGGACCGCGAAGGACTCGACCACACGGCCATGGATGCCTTCAAATTGGACGTTCTTTAATTGCATGGCCATGGCGTCGGCTTCGGCCACATACCGCACAGCCACGGCAAGCAGTCGCTGGCCAAGGTCTACAAGGGCCGGTTCGGATGGAAGGGTGATTTTGCCGCGGGCACCTCGGGGAGGCGGGTCTAGTTCAAGCATGATGAACCGGTTGCGATCAGGGGCACGCTCTAGCCCGATTTCAATTGCCGCGGCCCACGGAATGTGACGCAAGCCATACTCTTGGGATTGTTGAGCTGAGGTCCCCCGAAGCGTCTTGCTGCCACGTGAAGAGGTTCGGAAGAATTCCAGGATCTTTTTTCGGTGACTGTCAGATTCGAATTCGTCGCAAAGGATGACTTTCGAGTGCATCCCCACTGCTTGGCGTATGCCGGCCTCGGTGCTTTTGGCGTTCAGGAGGGAAAGACCGCCGAAGATGGTTTGTAGGGTTTCCAGCAGCATGGTCTTGCCGCTGTCGCTGCTGGCCGTAATTGCAACCAGCGGCCTCCAAGTCCAGCATGACTGGACGAACGTTGCCAAGATCAGGCCGGCCACAAGTTCTGCTGCGACGTCGATGGTTTGCCGCCAGTACCACTTTTCAAGAATCTCGGAAATCTCAGTGATAGCTGCTTCGCACCAAGTATGATCGGAAGCCATGACGAGATACTTGGCGAGCTTCTCGTGTTCGAACCATTTCCACTCCTCTGGAAAGTCCATGTCGATCTTCAGCCCGGCCACCCGCGGCCGACGAACCATTTCAAGAGTCTTGCCGTCCCACACGGAGGCGGCCTTGGGATTCACGAGCACGATCTTTTCAGTACCACGCCAAACGCCTTGGCCAAGTTCCACGCCCTGACCGGCTCGCTCTAGGCCGCCAAGCAGGGCGATTGCATCCCGGACAGTCTTTAGTTGAAACATGCCCGGGATCGGTTCTTTGCCTTCGTGGATCCTCTCGCGGACGACTGGTCCGAATCGCTGAAGCAAATCGGTTGGAGTCTGGAAGACCACCCGTTCCAGGATGACTGTCTTGCCGTAGTGCTCCGAAAAGACTTTCACGCCGCCGCCCGGAAGCTCGCCAAGTACATCGATTCGCAGTTCCTGGCATAGCTTGCGATCTTCTGACAACGGGTCGGGTGCGGCAACATGGCCGTTTGTTTCCGCAATTGGAACATTTCCGTTAACTGAAGATTCAGATATAACACGGGCCGCCGCTTTATTTCGCTTGGCGATTGTCGTATCGTAGGTTTTTTCTCGGGTGTGTTCCTCTGCGGCATTCCATGTTCTATCGAAATACTCTTCGCCACGTTCAGCAAACTTGCCGACGTTCTGAATCTTTCCCCATGATTCCGATCGGCTGATGCCTTGCTCTACGCAGAAACAAAGCAGATGAAAGTCCGGTTCGGATCGCTGGCCAGTTTCGGCAACCGCCGACATAGCAATGTATTCATTAAGCTTGTCCCATAATTTGCTGCCTGGCTTATGTACCTTAATGACCGGCAACGGTATCTGGGTCATTCTTTCGCGTTTCTTTCGGTCGGGACTTCCGGACAGAAAACGCTCAAATCCCTTAACTCCGTATTTTTCTTCTCGCAACTCCGTCAACTCACAAGGTTTTGGTTCCTTGCCGTTGCGTGCGTTCTTCTGATTCATGCTCCCTGGGATGCGAAGGATACGCGATACGTCTTTGGTGTGGTCACCACCAATCAGCACAGCCATCCCATTGATGATGTCCTGGATGTACTGTCCTTTATTGGATAACTTCGGTTTATTGGAAGCAACATCCAAATGTAACTTCTCGCCTTGTTCATCCAAGATGTAGGAGCGATATCGCTTCTTTCCATCCTTCTCTACGAATTCGCCGTGAGTTGGAATCGGACTCTTGCAATCGTCAATCGCGAATGGTTCATCAAGAACCCAATAAAGATGCGTTCCATTTCCGCTGTTGATTGTGATTGAGGGCCGCGGGATTTTGTTTTGCTCACAACGAAGTAACGCTTCATTTGGTGGGCAATCATCGATGTCCATCCATAGGCAGCGAATGATGCGAATCTGCCAAGCGTTTTCGTACTGGCCATCCCCGCCAAACCTCGGGCAAACGCCAAAGAAAAAGTTTGTCTTCTTCTCTAGATGGCGAGCCAGTCCCTGTTCGATTCGTACTCGCATGATTTGTGGAGCGGGCTTCCATATTCCGGAATTATCGCGGGTTCCGTTTATGTACCATTTCATTCCTTTGCGATCGACTTTGCTTTTCCTTTTTCCATCTTCTTTGTCGTCCCATGTTTCGATCGGTCGGATGGAAATGATATCTCCAGGTACGAATAGGGTATTTATGAATTGCAATGCTTGGTCGATTTTGGTTGGCATTCCATTGCCTGCCTTCTAATCTTGTCGTTCGAGAAAATTCTGGAATTCTTCGTGCATCGATTCGTCGTAGTAATCTCCATAATCGTCGCCGTATTTTTTGCTTGCCCAACCATGGAATCGAGCGTGATACAATCTTGCAGATTGTCTACGACGCGTTTCTTGTTCGCGTTTTTTATCTGCATTCTCATGACATGCTTCACATAGAAGAACTACATCCGATTCGAGTTCCTTGCCCAATCGTTCGTAGGTCAAATGGTGTAGTGAAAGATGAATGGGAATCATGCTGTCAAACGGAGATCGCCGACAATGTTCGCACGAAGCATTACTACGATGTAAAGCAATTTGGATTAGGTTTTTCCAATGAGGAGAAGCTATCGCCGCTACATATTCAGGGGAGTGCTTTCCCTTTGAATCAGAAGAAAAATCAAATTCAAAAATCATTACGCGAACCTCCCTGGGTTAGCGAGATCAAGTGCAGAGAATTCCCCGGTTGGAGAATTACTTGACTTTTGCTCAGCAACGTGCCGACAATGAAAGAAGCCATGTTTCGCGCTTACCCCGCGTTCTTGGTCAGAACGGACCAACGGGGCACCACCCCCGAGGTCCGTTCGTTTCAATATATTCTGCATTCTCTTCATTGTCAACACGCTTTCCATGCGTATTTCGCCGCCACGGGGTAAGCGTGGCGACAGGCCGGAGCCTGGTGTCTCGGGGTTTGGGGCGGAGCCCCAAGCGGAGCCCCAACTAATCGAACTCCTCGTCGTAGTTGAAGCTTTCTGGGTATGGCTCGCGGGGGTAGCCATCGTCGTATGGTTCGTCTGAAAATTGTCCCTCTGGTATCGTTAGGTCGTTGCACACCGGGCACCTGCCGTCGGGCGTCTCGATTCCACAGTTATGGCAGCGGTAGTGGTTCATGGCTTCGCCTCTTCGTAAGAAATCGCCAGCGGCCGAGATTCTCCAATTGCGTCGTAGCTTTGGGCAAGGATCGGCAGCATCACTTCGCCGACAGTCCTGTTTGTGGCTGGATCAACAATGTGGGCGAGAAACTCTGATTCAAACGAGGAAATTCCGGCACGAACTGTTTCCAGCTTGGCCTTCACTGCCAAACACAATGCACGCCATCGCTGCCGGCAGGCTTGCTCCCAAGCTCGGTAGGCATCGTCGGAGCTTCTGGTCTTTAGTGTTCCGCTTCGCCCATCGACTTTGTGAGTGAACTTCTTATCCGTCGGGTCTGGCAGTGGAAGCACGAAACGCACCCGTCTGTCACTTGCCAGAAACTCGATGACGCTTTTCCCGGGGCCGTTCATGTAGGCGAAGTGCGTGGCCCCATAGCGTCCGATGAGATATTCAATCTCTGCCCGAGACTTCTCGACTGAGACTGTTGTATGTTCTGCGTAGGTCATGCTATAGACTCCCTCACGATTTCATCGGGAACATCAAACAAGCCTTGCTGGCCGCGATAAGGAATGGCCCGAGTAAACGGAGCGATGTTTTGTAAAATAAGACAACATGGACCTTCAGCGTGTGCATGATCGGCTATCCACGGAAAACGTCTTAGTATGTCAGATGGAAATCGAAAGACCGGAAGACCATGCAGTGGCACGTTTCGAACGACTTCCACAAGATCCACGATTCCCACGATCGCACCGAAGGCCATTTCGGAAAGCGGGATGTTGTACGATTCATCGAACATCTCGGTTTCGTCCAACTCCAGCCATTCGCGTGATTTTCCGGCATGAATCATGAGTGGGCCGCGGTAGCTTGTTGACCAATTGCGGTTTTCTACACGCTTCTCGCCACGCATAATCAACGCCGCATACGGCTGACAGATTGTAAGGCACTTCATTTGATCTTCCTCACACTCCAGCGGCTCGTAACCACTTTGTGTCCATTCTGGAACTCGACTAAGCACGTATTCAATCTGCCTCTCGCCAGAATCCGGCATGGCTGCTTGTAGCGATCAGGCAGTGTTGCGTGGACTCGCCAATAACGATCGAACGGTTGTTCGGTCATCTTATTCGTCCTCCTCAATTTCAATCGCGCCAGGATCAGGCAGTCCCGCGAGAATTGCAGTGAAACGAGCCTGAAACAAATCTTGGTCGCTGCCTGTCATCGGTCCCCAGTCCAGGTAGTCACGAATCGCGACCATCATGGCACAAGCCTGTACTGCGTGTTCTGGATGATTGAATGCGGCAAGATACTCGCCTTCATCCCCAATCCAATGTGTCGGGATGCCGGAATCGTCCCCATCCACCACTTCTACACGTCGCCATAGATTGCTCACGTTTTAATCCTTCTTTACTCTCGAACCATTCCGGCATACTCTTCTGGTCTTCTCGGCCCGGCAGTGGGTTGGCGTTGCACCATTCATAGTCCGACAAACAACCGCGGATGAAGTCGGGGTCATTTGGCGGCGTGAAGATATCCCACGAGGAACCGCACCTGGCACACTGTGCATCGTAATTTCTGCCATCACGCGGCGGATGTTTCTGAATATACGTCGCTTGGTTCATTTCCCCGCCTCTCCTTCCTCGTCTCTCAATTTCTGACTTAGCAAGGCCGCGTGATACCAATCGAACTCAGTCAAGTCCGGGTTGCTGGCGAACCGCCCAATCGATTGCCGTACCGCCTCGCGGTTCTCTGCTGTGTAGAGCCAGATGAAGTGTTGCTGGCCGCGGACTAGAGCCAAGACGTGGATATCATCGTCACCGTCTCCACAATCTTGCATGTCCGACAGCCGCCGCAGGCTATTCGATTTGTCTTTTCTCTTTTTCTTGCTCACGGGCCGATTCCTTTCGCTTGTTGAGTTCAACCCAGTATCGATTGAGCATCATGAACGTCCACTCTTCCGCCCGCCGCCGGCTCCCCGCTGCCCACCACATAACCCGGGGATATCGGATCAACCATTGATAAATTGTTCCCATGATCGAGTTGGGGTGCGTCTTGTTTTCCCAGTTCGGATCTTGCAGGAATGGATTCTGAACCTCTCCCCAGAACGCTTCAATCACAACCGCGGCGAACTTGTAGGGCGACTCGTTCAGTGCCTCCATCTCGCGTTCAAATCGTGCTCGGCCGTGCGTTAGCGTCTTGTAGAGGTCATCTAGGCTTTTTCGTTCAATCACAGCCTCGGTGTGGAGGCCATCGATTCCGTAATCGCCCCAAACAATGTTCTCTCGCTTGGTGGGTACGACGATCGCCTTACCGTCCTCCTCCATGCCGTCGAATGTGTACGGGAGTTGCTCGGCCGTGTCGATTCTCAATGTCCAGGGAAGAATCTTCATCTTCTTAAAAGCCCCTGCGGCAGTAGAAGCAGCGGCGGCATGGTTGCCGCGGGACTTGGCGGGAGGAGGTGCGACTCCTTTTCCCATGCCGCCGCCAGGCTCGGAGAAGTCGAATTCGAAAACACCGCTGCCGCGAGCTTGAGCCATGGTGACTTCCTTGCCGAGAGATTCCGTTATGCCTATGCCTATGCTTCATCCGCCTGGAACTCGGGCTTGGCCGCCCGCAGGGCAACCATCGCCGTGGTGAGTGCGTCGTAGCCGCTCTCGCCGAAATTCCGGATGGACTTCCACCAAAAATCTTCACCGCCTTCCTTCCGCATGGCGGTGACGAGTTTGCCCATCGTGGTCAGGCCGGCTTCCTGGAGCAGCTTGACCTTGCCGTCGGGGAGGCCCTGGTTGCCAAGCTCAAATCGGCTGAGGCAATCCACCTTCCACCGCTTCCACGCTCCTGCCGGAGGCTGAGATTCGCCGTTAGTGGATTCCGTCGATTCCGTTGCCGATGCTGCCGCAGGCTTCTCTGCCGCTTCCTCTTCTGCCTTCTCGGCCTCCTTCAACAACGGCCGCTTGGCGTCGTTGATAGCCGCCCTGGCAATGTCCTCCAAGTCCTGGGTGTAGAGCCCATGTCGTTCGACGATACACTTGAACTCGTCAATGTCGTGCTTTTTTACGCGGCAGCACAGCCGATCCCGATCGTTGAATTTCGGGTTGCCGTCGGCGTCCATCGTGATCGCGGCGTGGCAAAGCTCGTGGTCGATCAGGGCCCGCTTCTGCTTTTCGTTCAAGCGGGGCCATGCTTCCTCGTTCAGGAGGATCACGAAGTCGAATCCCTTGTACATTTCGCGGTCCAGGTCGCTCGACTTCCGACATTGGCCCATCGTCATGTGCCCATCGGTGTCCGACTTCCAGCCCATCCGCCAAGCCAGTCCGATCTTGGCGGCTTCCAAGTGAGCATGAAAGTTTTTGCGAGTCTCAGCAAGCAGCCGGTGTGGTTCGGTAACCTCGCCATTGTGCTTCTCGCTGATGATTCGCACGGTTACTTTCTTCCGCTTCTTTACTTTCGGTCCTGCCGATCTACGTCCCATTCGTTGGGTTCCTTCCTAAAAGAGAAAACAATCAAATCAAATCAATCGCCAAACCAGCGTTGAACGCCGGCTAACATATTGTCCAGGGCCTCGAATTGCGACTCCGTGCAACGGTTGTGCGTCCGGATGTTTGCTGCAATTTCGCTCGCCTTCTCGCTCACTGATTCACCGAACTCGCTGCCAGCCTCGGGTAGTTCGCCGGCCAACTCTTCAATCTCCGCCGCCATGTCGAGGGCTTCCTTCACGTCCGCTGCCGCGGGCTCTTGTGTTCGTGGGTCTGCTGCCGCAAGCTTGTCCGCCGCACACTTCGGACAGGGCGGTGTGGGCGAGAGTGCTCCAGACCACGTGTAGCGGTGACTGCAAGTCTTACAGGTGATTGCCCAGCGGTTCTCAGGCATGATTATTCCTCTTGTGGCACGAGTTCGCATTCAAACACTTCCACAAAATCGCTTTCAGGATCTGCGGGTCTGCGACTCCCATGCTTCTCTTCAACCTTGGCTCGCACGAATCCCCAGCAAATCTCGTTTACGTTATCTTCCCAACCGCTATCGCACGCGACTTCGCGGGCTGCATCAAGTGCTTTTTCCGCCGCTAGTTGTGCCGCAGAATCGGTTTCAAAGAATTCAATTCCATTTTCTGGATCGTAGCAAAACCACATAATTCAAACCTCCAAGAGTTCTTTGTCCCAGGCGTTCGACAGTGGGGCCTGCTGAAGTTCCTTGATCTGCTCGACAAGCATGGTTTTACGATTCCAGATATGACTCTTTCGGCACATGCCTTCAATCGTCTCTCGCTGGCCGAGAGTCATGCTCAAGATCCTGGCTCGTGACAGAGCCGTGTAGATCCAGCTTCTATCACAAAGCATCCGGGCCCCAGGGAAATCGTCGGCAATCGTAATCACAACCGGGAACTCAGCACCTTGAGCCTTGTGGCACGACAAAGCGTAAGCCAACTCGAAATTACAACTGCCGCTTTCCTCTTCGCCTTCCTCGTTTTCAAAACTCTGGCCGAGAGGAATGCGGATCATTCGGTTTGGGAACCACAACCTTGCGATCAGGTAGCGAGGGAAGATGGCCATGATTCGAGCCAAGTCTCCGTTGCAAGTGAAGATTTTGCCTTCCTTGTTTCGGCCTTCATTCCATGGGCCTTCAGGTTGCAAGTCGCGTGGAATATCATCCTCGACTGGCATCCATCCGTTTTTTCCATTCACAACTTTATCACCGATGCGAAATTTCTTCCCCTTGAATTGTTCCCCCATCGGGTTAAGGAAAGCCTGAAGTATGGTGTTGAGCTTGCGGCGTGCCAGCGGGCTCTTGTCGTTCACTGGTACGATTATCTGGGTTTGCCATGTTGGGCAGATTGTTTCGCCCGCTAGCTTCGCTCCCTGCCGGAACTTCTCCAGCATGCCCTTCAGTGTTTCAATTTGCTGCTCGGGGTCTTTCCTCTCCACATGGATGAGATTCTCGGGTGACTCGGCCTCCAAGTCCAGCTTGGCTGACGGCTCGAATGTCTTCTTATCGATGATGGCATGGCATGCCTTGACGATTCTCCCGGAATTCCTTTGTATATCGATCATCTCACCGTAAGGTAAGCCGGCCGCAATCAGGTCGCGGAGCGGGGCACCGTGGCCGACTGGAGCGAGTTGGTTCACGTCGCCGATTGCCAACACTCTACATCCCGGAGCCCTTGCAGCCAGCAAGCATCCAGTCAGATATGTATCGCACATGCTGAACTCATCTAAGAAGATGAAGTCCAGCGGCAACGGGTTGTCTTCGCCGTACTCGAATTGCCAACCGTCATCCGATGACGTGACTTTCAGCAACGAGTGAATTGTGGTAGCCCGCACGCCATGCACGCCGGCACGATTGAGAGATTCAGTAATCCGCACGGCAGCTTTCCCTGTGGGAGCCGCAACCGCACAGCGGGCCTTGGGGACCATGCCAAGGATGCGAGCGAGAGAAAAAGTTTTGCCAGTTCCCGGTCTGCCTCCTAGCAGCCCCAACGAACCGACGGCCGCCTTGGCATACTGCTCTCGCTGGTGGTCGGAGATGTCGGGAATCGAGGCGGGGGAGGGCCAACTTCCTCCGCTCTTGGCCGCGGGGGCCCTAGAATCAACAGGCAGAGGCGACGGCGTGTCTTGTATCTCTTGCGACTCAGCAGGAGGATTCGAGCAACTGTCATCCTGCATCGCCGCCGCCTTTCGTCTATTCAATTCGGCCTCAATGTTTTCAGCCGTAACCTTCGGGTGCGTGACACGATACCCCGAAGCGTAGCGGCTGCGGCGATAGTGCGACGAGGATGAGGAGCGAAAGTAGGTCACCAAAGCAACTCCGCTATCTCGGCGTCTTCTTCTTGAAATACCGCTTTGGTTTGCTGCTCTTTTGGAAGCAATGCCATTGCGACATTCCGCTTTGCTTGCCTGAAGTAACTCGGCTTCAACTCGACTCCAATTCCTCGCCGACCATTGGCAACGGCACCATATACCTCGCTGCCAACGCCCATGAATGGCGTCAACACGTTCTCGCCGAGGTTGGACCACATTTCCACGCAACGCTCGATAACATCCAGTTGAAGCGGATGGACGTGCCGCTCGTCTTCCTTGTCGCGAGCCTCAATGTACGGAAGCACGCGATTCATGCGGATGTCATCCCAAAAACAACTTGCGTACTGCCGCCAGATCCAATGGGAATACCGATTTTCGATTTGCTTTCCCTTGAATCCTCTTAGTGGTCGAAGTTCCGCCGGCATCTCTCGCGAGCCGATGTAGTCCACGAATCCATGCTTATGCACAACCGGGATAGAATTGGTTCCTTTCTTCCGGAACTGCAACAGATAGTCACCGGCGGCCACGTTGACAAGCGTACAATCTTCGACGATTTGTTTGTGTGTCAAGCAACGCATCATGGTTCGGTTGCGAACCTCTAGCGGTTCTTTCCAGATGCAAATACGTGGCTTGTACTCGAATCCCATTCGCTCGTGTAAACGAATAATATCTCCGGGAAAGTCGATGTAACTGGCGATGTTTGCTCCCTTACTGGGAACATCCATGCAATGCACACAACTCAGCCGACCTGGCATAGTCACACGAGCGATTTCCGAAACGATGAATTCGTAATGCTCAAAGAACTCACCATACGACCGGCAGTTGCTCAAGTCCCGTTCGCTCGACGTGTAGCGATAAAGACAGCCGCCGCCATCAGTCGCAAATGGTGGGGAATACACCGACAGATGAATCGATTCGTTCGGCAGCATCGGCAATACTTCGCACGAATCGCCATTGTAGATCGCGTACCGATCGGTGATTTCCTCTTCGATCACATGCCTAGCGGGATCCATGATG
>Ga0265336_10001257_pt1 | contig 12007 bp, 11 predicted proteins | sample 42119metaG_FD_193583 | JGI IMG/M metagenome (GOLD analysis project Ga0265336, IMG submission 193583) | Rhizosphere microbial communities from Carex aquatilis grown in University of Washington, Seatle, WA, United States - 4-21-19 metaG | ecosystem: Host-associated > Plants > Roots > Rhizosphere...
AAGGTCTTAGTGCTGGTCTCGAGCGGCCACGGCTTGCCATTGAAAGATGGCAAGGTTTATACCGGCGCCGGTTACTATCTCAACGAACTGACGGTTCCGACTCGCGCCCTGATGAAGGAAGGCTACGAAATCACTTTCGCCAACCCCAAAGGCAACACGCCGCAACTGGATGTCAATTCCGCCGTCTCCGATTTCTTCGGCGGAGACGAGGCTAGGCTCCAGGACTATTTAAAATTCCGCGACAGCCTGATTGGGCTCAAGAATCCAACTCGCATCTCGGATGTCATCGCATCGGGTTTGGGTCAATATGACGCTGTTTTCGTCCCCGGCGGCCATGGCCCGATGATCGATCTTCTCGACGATCCCGATGTCGGCACCGTGATGAGACACTTTCATCAAACATCCAAGCCCACGGCGGTGCTTTGCCATGGCCCGATTTCACTTCTCTCGGCTCTCCCGAATTCGACGGAGGTGGTGGCAGCACTGGCGGCGGGCGATGTTGCTGGAGCGCATGCAAAGGCTCAAGGCTGGATTTATGCCGGATATAAGATGACGATCTTTTCAACGGCGGAAGAGCAGCAGCGGGAGCCGCTTGAGATTGGTGGCAAGGTTCTCTTCTACCCCGACTTCGCCTTGCGTACTGCGGGCGGTGACGTAAGTGTGCTCGCGCCATGGAAGAGCTACGTTCTTCAAGATCGCGAGTTGATCTCAGGTCAGAACCCGTTCTCGGACGAAGCGCTTCTGAAACTTCTTGTACCGGCACTCGACGCGAAGAAGAAGACGGTTTCAATGGCATAAGAATCGGGAACGCCCATCGTTTAAACGATCGTGTTGCCATTCTAGGCGCCAATCGAAATGCAAGGAAAGGAATTGCCGATGAATCGCGTGGCATTTCGCACCATTCAGATCGATGGCCTATCAATTTTTTACCGAGAAGCTGGTGCGAAGAATTCGCAAACATTGCTGCTGCTGCACGGACTTCCTTCGTCTTCGCGTATGTTCGAACCGCTTTTCGCGCGGCTATCGGGCCGCTACCATCTGATCGCGCCGGATTATCCCGGCTTCGGACACAGTGACTGGCCGGACCCGAAGAAGTTCGCATATACGTTCGATCACTTTGCCCAGATCATGGATCATTTTACCGAGGCGCTGAAAATCTCCCGTTACACACTCTATATGCAGGACTACGGGGGGCCCGTAGGCTTTCGCATGACTCTTGCGCATCCGGAGCGGGTCGAGGCTCTGATCGCGCAGGACGCAGTCGCCCACGACAAAGGCCTCGGAGCAAACTGGAAAACGCGCCGGGCATTCTGGGCTGATCGCGCCGCCAATGAGAGTGCATTACGCACCAATCTCTTATCGTTCGAGACCACGCGCGCGCGACATGTCGGAAACGATCCCGACGTGGAGCGCCACAATCCCGACCTCTGGACCGACGAGTTTTATTTTCTGAATCGGCCCGGCCAAGAGGAGATCCAAAGCGATCTTTTCTACGACTACCGAACCAATGTGGAGTCCTATTCGAAGTGGCAGGCCTGGATGCGCGAAAAGCAGCCGCGACTGCTCGTGATCTGGGGCAAGTACGAATCATCGTTTGACCCGAGCGAGCCAGAGAGCTACCGCAAGGATGTACCGAACGCCGAAGTCCACATTGTCGACGGCGGCCACTTCGCATTGGACACGGCTGCCGATGAGATTGCTGATTTTGTGAAAGGCTTTATGACGCCTTCCCACAGGTGAAGCTTGATGAGCCGAGTTCACCACGGAACCGATGGAAAAGTACTGCGGGATTCGCAGCTACATCCGCGATCCTGACGGCAACATTATCGAGGTCGGCCAAGCTACATAATTGGCTATCGATTGGTTCAACAACCACATCTAATTTGGCTAGCGTTCGAACTGCAAGTTGATCGGGTTTAGAAAACTCTTTTTGTGAAGGAGAACTCGTCATGTCTGAATTTCAAAAGAAACCTGGGGTGCAAGATCAACAAGAACAGAAGCTAGAAAAGCGCACCGCCGCGGAACGTATCGTTGGCTTTACCGTCGTTGCGACCGCCATGGCGGCGCTCGCCGTCCTCGGTGCCGTGGCCCTTTACGCGCAGGACAAGTATTCGCTTAAATCGCCGAGCGGAATCGCGTTCTCCGACTTCAGGGGATACGAGAACTGGTCTGTCGTCTCTTCCGCCCGGCAAGACGAAATCCTCAAAGTGATCGTCGCCAATCCGAAGATGATCAATGCGTTCAAGGCCGGCGTTCCCGGCAACGGGCGGCCTTTCCCGGAGGGCTCCATGATCGTTAAGCTCCAGTGGAAGCAGAAGAAGAGCACGGAGGCCCAATTCGCCGTGGACGTTCCAGATATCTTTAAGCAGGCTTTCGTCATGGAAAAAGACAGCAAGAGATTTCCGAAAACCGGCGGATGGGGATATGCGGTGTTCAACTACGATGCCGCATTGGACAAGTTCACGCCCGATCCTAAAAGCCTCTCCGACTGCGGAAACTCCTGCCATACGGCCGTGAAGGCGAAGGACTACATCTTTCACCCGTACCAGAAGCGTTGAACTGCGACGGACCCGATACTGAGTACCGGTCGCGGCGCCAATCAATTAAGAACTGCACACACTAAGGAAACTTTGTCGCAGCGGAAGAGGCAATAATGTGCGGGACAATTCAGAAATGTGATGCTTCCGATGGATGAAAATCTTTGTGGATAGAGATTGACGTAATGGACGCACCCAAGGAGCTAAACGAGACCGTTCATCCACAGAATGTGGTCGCCCCACTCACACGCGCGGCGATCTTTCTGGTTGTCTGCATTCGCCAGGACCCAGACAGCTATGCGGTACTGCGGTCGTTCTGCGTAGGCCTTTCCAGCCTCATCCGCACTGTTGAGTCTCGGGACATTGAGGCGGGTCTTACCTGCGTCGTTGGATTTGGGGCCGATGCCTGGGACAAGCTTTTTGGATCGCCACGGCCCGCGGATCTTCACTCGTTTCGAGAGACTCGGTCAGGCAGTCGCCACACCGTCTCCACACCCGGCGACGTCCTGTTCCATATTCGAGCTAAACGTATGGACCTTTGTTTTGAGTTGGCGACCCAGATCATGGACAGCATCGGGGATGCAGTTTCGATTGCCGACGAGGTTCACGGCTTCCGGTATTTCGATGATCGCAGTATCATCGGTTTCGTCGATGGCACGGAAAATCCGCGGGGAGAGGCAGCTCGTAAGGCTGCGATTATTGGCAAAGAAGACCAGGCCTTTGCGGGGGGCAGCTATGTCATCGTGCAAAAGTACCTTCACGACATGAAGGCATGGAACGGCCTTTCAATTGAGACACAGGAGCGCATCATTGGCCGCAAGAAACTCTCAGACATCGAGCTGAACGATGCCGAGAAACCGACGTCGGCGCATAACGCGCTGACCGTCATCGAGGAAGATGGAAAAGAACTCAAGATTCTCCGGGACAACATGCCTTTCGGAAGGCCAGGCCACGGCGAGTTCGGGACATACTTCATCGGGTACAGCCGCACTCCGCGCATCACATAGACGATGCTTGAGAATATGTTCGTCGGCCGTCCGCCCGGGAACTATGACCGGCTGCTCGATTTTAGCCGCGCCGTAACCGGCAGCTTATTCTTCGTGCCATCTGCAACATTTCTGGATAACATCAGCGGGGATGGGCCGGACTCAACCGATAGGGCCGCACCGCAGGCATTTGACCCGCCATCGGCCTCGTCCGCGAACGATGCATCACTCAAGATCGGATCACTAAAAGGAGAGAAGGATGAATAACCTCCATCGGGAATTGGCGCCAGTCTCTGACGCTGCGTGGTCGCAGATTGAGGAAGAGACTACAAGGACGCTGAAGCGCTTTCTAGCCGGACGACGCGTTGTTGACGTTCCCTCGCCGGGAGGAGTTGCCCTGCCCGGAGTGGCAACCGGCCACCTGCGTTCGATTGCGCCTCCCGCTGACGACATCATCGCAGGTCAGCGCGAGGTCAAGCCGCTCGTCGAACTGCGAGTGCCTTTTGAGTTATCCCGTCAGGCAGTCGATGACGTGGAGCGCGGGTCGGATGACTCCGACTGGCAGACCGCGAAAGACGCAGCCAAGAAACTTGCTTTTGCCGAAGACCGGGCCATCTTCAACGGGTACACCGAAGCGGATATTCAGGGCATTAGGGAAGGCACCAGCAACCCTATCGTTCCACTTCCTTCGGACGTGCGGGATTATCCCGATGCGGTGGCACATGCATTGAGCCAATTACGCCTTGTCGGTGTAAACGGGCCCTACTCGGTTTTGCTCGGAGCCGATGAGTATACGGCACTCGCCGAGACCCGCGATCACGGTTATCCCGTCCTCGAGCACATCAAGCGCATCGTAGACGGCAAGCTTGTCTGGGCGCCAGCGATCGAAGGTGCGTTCGTTCTAACCACGCGAGGTGGCGACTTCGAACTCAACATCGGGCAAGATGTTTCGATCGGCTACCTCAGTCATACAGATTCTCATGAGCGACTGTATCTTCAGGAGACATTCGCTTTCCGTGTCCTCACCAGTGAAGCCGCCGTTGCGTTGTCCCCGTCGCAGAGGTCTTCGTAACGAGTACTCGTGGCTGGTCAAAACCCACCAACAGTGCCGAAGAACGTGATCCTGGGGAATGCAAGGAGAACTATTTTAACGGCCAATCCGGGTGAGGTCTCTCGATTCGGCTTTGCGCTTTACACTGAAGAAGAGAGCGTAAAAGAGACATGGGCGCAGCCATCGAATTCCGCGACCTCTGCTTTGCCACTCCGCAAGGCCGGCTGTTGCTCGACTCGATCTCGCTCACGGTTGAAGAAGGAACCACAGCCGCCATTCTTGGTCGGAGTGGCTCGGGAAAAACCACTCTGCTCCGGACGGTCAACCGTATGGTTCTGACGACGAGCGGCGAAATTCTGCTTCACGGCAAGAGCGTTAACGCCTTTGACCTTATCAAGCTGCGCCGTAACATGGGTTACGTGATTCAGGAGACAGGCCTCTTCCCGCACTTCAATGTCGAACGTAATGTTGGACTCGTGTTAGAAGCGGAGGGCCGTTCGCGACGGGATTGCGTGCGCCGCAGTCATGAACTGCTTGAAGCCGTCGGGTTAGATCCAGCTAGCTTTGCAAAGCGCTTTCCGCACCAGCTTTCAGGAGGCCAGCGCCAGCGTGTCGGCCTGGCCCGTGCTTTGGCCGCCGAGCCAGAATTCCTCCTCATGGACGAGCCGCTCGGGGCGCTTGACCCGCTGACTCGTGCAGAGATGCAGGATATGCTGCGGGACCTTCTGAGCGGTCTGAAGAAGACCGTTCTACTAGTGACGCATGATCTGGATGAAGCACTTTATCTTGCACAGCGCATCATACTCTTGAGCGAAGGCAAGCTAATTGCCTGTCTCGAACCGAAAGAATTCATCGCATCCCGCGAGCCGGTAATTGAAGCTTATGCGCATGCCTTTTATCGCGGCTGGCGAAATGCGGCGCCGGAGAGAAGCGTATGAGCGGTGGCTTTCTCGCGCAACACGGTAGCGAAATTGCAACACTAACCATCGAACACCTCTGGCTCGCCGGAGCGGCCATGTTGTTTGCCACCGCAATCGCCGTACCCACAGGCGTCTGGCTAGCTCACTGGCCAAAATGGGCCAAGCCGGTGATCGGGCTGGCCAATATTCTGCAGACCATTCCCTCGCTTGCGATGTTCGGCTTCCTATTGCCTTTGCCCTGGCTGGGAGAACGCGCCGCACGCATTGCAATTGTTGCACTTTCCGCCTATGCGCTACTGCCAATCCTACGCAATACCTACGAGGGAATCCGAGGTATCGACCGCTCCATCATTGAGGTTGCGTGTGCCATGGGACTCACCGACGCACAGCGCCTTTTCAAGGTTGAACTGCCTCTCTCTGCACCCTTCATTCTTGCAGGCCTCAGAACCGCGACCGTTACCTCCATCGGGATAGCGACGATTGCGGCGGCAGTGGGTGCGGGCGGGCTTGGCGAGCTCATCTTCCGTGGCGTTGCATCGGTTGATAACCGCCTCGTTCTTGCCGGAGCAATCCCCGCAGCCCTGTTGGCGCTAGCGGCTGACGGTGCGCTCGGCTTACTCGAACGCTGGTTTAAGGTACCTGCCTCATGATGCGCACCACCAAGTTTATCGTTGCGCTCACGGTGTGCGCACTGCTCACATCGTGCTCTCCTCCGCGCTCCGACCATCCCGTCATTGGCGCGAAGAATTTTACCGAGCAAGTGATCCTTGGCGAACTTCTGGCGCAGGAGATTGAAGCCAAAGCCGGTCTCAAAGTCGAACGACGTTTCTATCTGGCAGGCAGCTACATTTGCCAGCAGGCGTTGGTTGCGGGACGCATCGACGCGTATGTTGAATACACTGGCACGGCGCTCACCGCTATCCTCAAGCAGCCTCTCGACCGCGATCCCGACTCCGTTCTACGTACAGTCCGCCGACTCTATGCTTCGCGATACGGCATCACTGTTGCCGAGCCGCTCGGTTTCGAAAACACCTTCGCCATGGTGATTCGCGGCGATGATGCGCGGCTATGGAATCTCACGATGCTGAGCCAAGCCGCGAAGTACACGCCCAAATGGCGTCTTGGCGTTGGTTATGAATTTGAACAACGCCCTGATGGCCTGCCTGGGCTGAGCAAAGCTTACGGACTCGGTTTCGCAAGTGCGCCGCGCACGATGGAATTAGGGTTGCTCTATCGTGCGCTCATCAATCGCCAGGTCGACATAATCGCTGCGAACTCGACGGACGGGCAAATCCAGGCGTTGGGTCTTGCGATGCTGCAAGACGACAAGCACTATTTTCCGCCCTACCAGGCCGTTCCGCTGGTGCGAACCGATGCACTGAAGCGCTGGCCCCAGATTCAAAGCGCGCTTACCGTCCTTGCCGGGAAAGTCACGGCACAAGACATGCGCATCATGAACCAGGCCATTGACGGCCACCATCGCGATCCAGCCGAAGTGGTTCGCGAGTTCCGAATCCAGAAAGAGCTCTGAAAAGTTCAATGCGTGTTGCGTATTACGTCTCGGCGGACGGTATACGTGAGAATGGCAGCCCGCAATTTCCGTGTCCCACTCTTTCAGGATGGAAGCTGGTACATCAGGATTTCGCCGCGCTCACGAAAACACACCACAAACCGAATTTAATGGATTTATCTTGCGTCAAGACAGCCACTTAGCTCTGCCTACGCGAGAGTGCCGATCTGATCTGGGCGTGACGGTTCCTCCTTCTTTAGCCACGACTTTAGGTTAAAAGCGTAGATGCAAATGCAAAACAAGTTCGCCGGGATGAAGCCGTACTGGGAGGTATGAACCCCGATCACGCAAAAGATCAAACTGTTTACCCCTGAGACAACCAGGCCGGTCCACTTTTTTCGGCCGATAAGAATCGTCGCTACAACAGTGAGAAGACAAGAAATATAATCCAACCGGAACATCCCCACAGCGTGCCTCCATTTCAAATGGCTAACGCAGTGAAGAAATTTCTATATCTCTTGTGTCCTGCCGCCGCACTCTGTTAAGCAGATGGTGTGCCAATTTACGCTGGTCCGATGCGAAAAATTTTCAATAATTTGAATCAATCAATTAGCGCCTACAAGCCTGATTTGCGGGAATTAATGAATCCGAAGTGAGGACATTCTGATTACGATATCACATTGTTCCAGCGCATCCGAGTCAAGCGATGCTATTCGCAGGCGGTCGGATGACAGCTACAGCCCGCAACGACACTGGTGCTCGTCAGGAAGCCCGTCCGAAAAGCGTGGGTCTGGAGTTGCGTGCAGACATGAGATGACGTAAGCCGGTTTCCGGCGACGATCTCGATTGGGAGTTTGCTCTGTGTCCGCGCCCCGGGCATTCGACCGGCAGATCGGAGGAGCGAATGGCCATGAAGAGCAAACGAAGATGCGACACACTTCCGGTCCTGCATCCGGATGCTGTCGGCATGCGATCCCGATTGTGCTTCTTAGCTGGCTGCTCTTGCGGCGAGGATTTGCAGTGAATCCTGTGGCCGCCGTAGCCGGTACGCTGGCAGGTCTCGCCAGTATAACAATGTTAGAGCTTCATTGCCCCAACTTCCAGGTGCTGCATGTGTTGATCTGGCATACCGCTGTAATTCGAATTAGCGCGGCAGTCGGAGCAATAATAGCGTGGGCGCTCCAATTGAAAACGGGGTTTCGAGTACGCTAACCAGGCTGTCCTCAATGAGTAGAAGGCTCTGGGTGTTATTTCTTACATAAGCCGTTCGATCTAATCGATCACGTGGTTGAAGGCGATGAACGACACAGTCACAATCCTGTGACTACATAAGACGCCGAGTATATATGCGCGCTACCCAGTTACCGCAGCAGAGGCACTGCAACCTGGATAATTGCCAGCGATAGCAGGCATTATCGTAGCTAATCTCTCATCTAGTGCTACCCTTCCCTTCCCGACTCACCAAACGAACTCCTTGCCCAGCGCCTTCTACCGCGCAAGCCATCGTGCGCTTCCGCACCAACAACCTGTCGAAAGGAACCACCACGCTCCAGGTCTTTACCCTGTTCGTCATCAACCCTGACGCCGAGGACACCTTCGCCTACTCGCTCCGCATAAGTGACGACTGGCACGCGCTAGACCGCCGCATCTAGACCGACCTGCTCCGTCATCAGTTTTTGCCGTTGTTTGTCTGCATTGATTACTGGGCCACGCCCTCCGCGTGTCACCGAGATCGGAACTGAAATCAAAATCTTCCCAGAGTAACACTCAATTCCAGCCTCAAACACAAAAAGAAGGAAACTTGCACTCATGCCTATGAGGGGAAAACCTGGGCACAGTTTTGGGCATAAAGAACTTCGATATTTTATAAAGGCATAAATATACTTGACACACCATTCCTATTAGTGCATCATAGAGTTGCTATGAAAAACTACTTTCCAAAAAGCCTCTTGCAAGCTACTCGATACTTCGCCGATCCAGATGTGTGCGTGGACTTTCTTGCATCAATGCGCTGGCCTAATGGTGCGATTTGCGTCCATTGCGGCGGGACCAAAGTATCCTACCTCAGCACTCGGCGCATCTGGAAGTGCATGAACCGCGATTGCCATAAGCAGTTCTCTGTCAAGACCGGCAGCGTATTTGAGGATTCTCCGATTCCCCTCGACAAGTGGCTTACTGCCGTTTGGCTCGTGGTCAACTGCAAGAACGGAATCAGCAGCTACGAGATCATGCGCCACTTGAAGGTGACTCAGAAGTCAGCCTGGTTCATGCTTCACCGCATCCGCCTGGCGCTCCGCGAGGGCCACTGGGACAAGCTAGGAGGCAGCGATGGTGGTCCTGTTGAAGTCGATGAAACCTTTGTCGGGCCTGATCCGCGCAAGATGCACAGCGCGCGCCGGCTGCGTTCTATTGAACTGAATGGAAAACAGGGCAAGGCAATTGTGATGGGGATGTTGGATCGAGACAGCCGCAAGGTGCGCGCCCAAGTGATTCCCAACGTGAAGCGGGAAACTCTTCAAGATGCAATTTTGAATGGAATCGAGAAAGGTTCCACCGTATACACCGATGGTTGGGTGGGATATGAGAAGCTGGACGCCCAAGAATACGTTCACGAAGTCGTGAACCATATCGACGAGTACGTCCGTGGTCAAGTCCACACCCAAGGCATAGAGAACTTCTGGAGTCTGCTCAAGCGCGGCCTGAAAGGCACCTACGTCGCCGTCGAACCCTTCCATCTTCACCGCTATGCAGACGAACAGGCATTTCGCTACAATAACCGCGCAACCAAAGACAATCCGCTTAATGACGCGGACCGCTTCGTGCTGGCAGTATCGCAGATTTCAGGAAAGAGACTGACCTATGCAGAACTGACCGGCAAGATGGGAGAAACGAAACCCGAAGCGTTCTAAGAAGAAAGCGAAGTGGATGCGGCGGCAAGGACGCGGGAAGCGGCGAAAGATATGAGGCAAGGACTATTTGCGATTCAACAATGTTTCGAGAAGTTTATCGGCGGCTTCGGTCGGCGTGAATTTCTCCTGGGCGAAAATCAATGATGTGTGATCTACATCCAAGGCAAAGCTCATCTTCTTTTTCCATTCAGTATGAGGGGGATTTCCCGCAACAGGCGTCGTGCTCCATTGTTCAATCTGGCAGTCTATGGCGAATTTTCCCTGGGTGACCATTTCGGCTTGGATTCTGATAACGAGGGCACTAAATGGATATTTCGGTAAGTTACCAGAAGGGCAGACGATGACTAGGCTCATCTCGTTTGGTTCTTCGATTGTTGCTCCGTAACGCTGACCGGCTGGCGAATTTATCGATTGAAACACTACCGTCTTGAACGATCCCCAAGCCGACAATATCCCGCGAAATTTAAGCGATTCGTCGCGCTCCATAGTCTCGCGCTCAAAGATATTCATGCCCACCCCCGCAATAGAGTAGCATGGCAGCAGACAGAGGCTACTTGGAAGGCTGCTTTTTCTCCCGCTGGAGTGCCGTCTTTGGAACCTTCATTATCGTCTGCATGGCAGCCGTGAACTTAGCGAATTCTGGATTGTCGGGCGGTTTCTTCATGGCTTCAGTGTACCTCATTCTTCTTTCCGAGCGGTCCTTCTGTCGCCAGTAAGAACATGAATCCATGGGCGGCGGTGATAATCTTGTTTGCTACCTCTGGCTTAAAGTCCGAAGTCAGCAACTTCATATTGTTTGCCGCGTGGCTGACTTTATTCCGCCAAGCGATCTTCATGCTCTGCATATCCTTGTTGATCTGTTCGAGAAAAGCAAAATGCGCGAGGATGTGAGGGGCTGCGACTGTCCTTCCCTCCTTCAAAATCTTCTCGACGGCGTTGCAGGTCGCATCCCATCCTGGCTTTAGGTCGTTCACCCCGACGAACCTTCCCAAGCCGACCAAGCCGAATTCCACCACTAACAAGACATGAAAAACGGATGCCGAATCGCATCCAAAGGCCCGACATCTACTCATCTGCTCAACGTCGTCTTGCGCTTCAGGGAACACCTCTAAAATAGGCTCCCAGCCTTTCAAGGGTTCGGTATACCAGTCTTGCGAAGAAGGGGGAAGGATAAAGCACACTTTGCCTTTCAGCTCTTCTTCGAGAGCCAATGGCACATACCCGCACAACTGAGAAAATGCTGTGAAGTCGGCTCCGCTTGGTGCCCTAGACAAAGCCAGCTTGATCGCATCTCGGGTGGCAGTGAGGCCCAGTCGCTCACTTTCTTCTTTCATCTCATATAAACGCTTGAGGAACGGCCCTATCATCTCCTGCACCAAAGCCTCGTTTGGAAAGCCATTGTCGAAGAGATCGAGATTTGAGCACAGGAGCACTGCGTTCCCCGACAAGCGACAGTATCGCTCCGCATAGAGCCGCAAGATTTCCATAAGGCTCACAAACTTCCATTCCGCCTGAAACCACTGGCAGGAATCCAAGGTTACCGCATCGAGAACGCTGTTGTTCATCATAGCGGGAATAGTATCGCATGGGTTTTGAAAAATGAGCGTTTTTGAGGCTTAAAACGATCTTTTTGGATGTGTAGAGAAAACGCCTGATATTTGTCATCCATATTTCACAGTATGCAGTTTTATGGTGTGTCAAGTATATTTATGCCTTTATAAAGTGTTGATTTTATAATATCTTAAGTGTGGTTCCGGGAGGGGGGCGAACCTTACCCGGGTATTAAAACTACGTAAGTTACTGATTCGAGAATCGGCAAAATCGCTCAAATCGCCAGAAGCGACATCCTTAAGCACAAACTGGGCACAAAGACTTGGGGTGAACCCCTCGGGCGCGGCGGAGGCGAGCAAGCCGCCACACATTTCAGAAGACTGGCCGACTTGAACGGGAGGGATATTGAGGCACTCTTCTATACCAATCAGGCCGCGAGCGCTTTTACGCCGCGCAGGTCGATTTTGCCTGTCGGCGGATTCAACAACGAAGCGCAACGGATTGGTTAGAATGTAACTGTTTCGAGAAAACCTAATGGGGGGT
>Ga0265336_10001258_pt1 | contig 12000 bp, 11 predicted proteins | sample 42119metaG_FD_193583 | JGI IMG/M metagenome (GOLD analysis project Ga0265336, IMG submission 193583) | Rhizosphere microbial communities from Carex aquatilis grown in University of Washington, Seatle, WA, United States - 4-21-19 metaG | ecosystem: Host-associated > Plants > Roots > Rhizosphere...
CCCCTGGCCGGCCTCGAGGAAGAGGCGCTTCTCCTCGAGGCCGGCCAGGGGCGAAGCGCGGAGGAACGAGCTGGCCGCCGCGCGGCCGAGCCCGCTCTCCCACGCGGCGAGCGCCGCGAGCACCGCCGCGTCGTCGCCGGCCGCGTACTCCCGCACCTCGACGCCGGCGCGCCCTGCGATGTTCAGGCACCAGCGCAGGTGCTTGCCCGAGTCGCCGCGCGGCGGCCGCCACGTTGCGAAGTCGAAGTACGGCTGCTCGCCGATCTTGAGGACGACGTAGCCGAGCGCCCGCGCTGCGCGCGCGACCTCCTCGCCGATCAGGAGGAGGCAGATCCGCCGACGCCGCGCGCGCAACTCCCGCGTGAAGTCGGCGAGGAAGGCCTCGGGCTCGCGGGCGAGCGGATCGGCCCAGACGAGCGCAACGCGACCGTGCTCGAGATACGGCGCGGCGGCGCCGTCCGTCTCGAACCACTGCCACGGCGCGTCGTAACGGACGAAGCCCGAGAACGGATTGCGCCCGTGCTCCTCGAGGAGTTTCGCAGCGTCGGCATCCACGGCGCGAGCCTACGCCGCTGGCTAGTGTCCGCCCATGAGCCTCACTCTTCGCCCGCTCACAAACGAGGAGTTCGCGGCGTGGTTCCCCGCGATGCGCGACGGCTACGCCGAGGACATGGCGCAGGACGCCGGGGTCCCGCCGGAGAAGGCCGCGTCCATGGCGGCAACACAGATGGACGAGCTCTTCCCTGGACAGGCGCCGTCGCCGCAACAGCTCGTGTACGTCCTCGAGGCCGACGGCGAGCGGGTCGGCGAGCTCTGGGTTTGCGACCGCGAGACCCCCTTTCAGCATGCGCTCTTCATCTACTTCATCGGGATCGACGAGGAGCACCGCGGCAAGGGGTACGGCAAGGCCGCGATGGAGCTCGCGGAGTCGGAGGCGCGGCGGCTCGGAGTCGACCGCATCGCGCTCAACGTCTTCGGCAGGAACGAGGTCGCGCGGAACCTCTACCGCTCGGTCGGGTACGAGGAGAACGCCGTCTCGATGAGCAAGAAGCTCTAGTTCTCGCCCGTTCGAGGAGCCTACGTCGCGATCAGCCGCCGGCGAGCTGCGAGAAGTTGACCGCGCCGGAGGGAGCCGTGAGCGTGACCGTTGCACCCCAGTCGCTGAAGTCGATCTCGCCGGCTCCGCCGCCGGTCTTGACGAGCGCGACCGGATACGGCGTACCGGAGTTCGCCACGTAGAGCGTCCCGTTCGAGGGGCCGCCGTTGATCGAAACGACGCTCTGGCCCTTGAACGTCGTCGCGCCGTTGCTCGTAACCTTCCCGCCGGCCTTCCTCAGCTTCGCGAAGAGCCCTTGCGTGTTCGTGAACGCCGTGAACCCGGCGAACTGAGGGGTTGTCGTGGGGAACGCGATCCACTTGCCCGCGAGCAGTGAGACGAGAGCGCTCGAGCTCTGGCCGACGTACCTGGTCCAGAAGTCCGCGCCGCCCTTCATGTAGCCCTTGCTCCCGATGACGACGATGTCGACCTTCGCTCCCTTGAGCGTGATCGAGCCGGTGGCGCCCTTGCCGCTCGCGATCGAAAGATCGAGGCCGATCTTCTGAGCACCCGCGTTCACCTGGCCGGACAGGCGGAGGGAAGTCGCCGCGCTCGCGGCCTTCGCTGCGTCTGCGAGTACCTGTGCCGCCGGCTTCGACGCCTCGCCGTTCCCGTTGCCGCCGCCGTTCGTCGTGGTGGTATTCGGCGAAGAGCCGCCACCGCCGCAACCGGCTGCGACAAGAGCGAGGACAAGAACGATCCCGGCGAGGGAGGTGCGCATCTCCGTGATCATCTCACACCGCGGCCGGAATAGGAAAGTGGGCGAATGACCCCGCCTACACTCCCGCTCGTGGACGACCGGACTCCGAGCTGGGGAATCAGCCCAGTCCCCGAGCGGCTCCAGGTCCTCGGCGCGCTCGATTCGCTGCTGCTCTGGGGGAACCTCTCCGTCTCGCTGCTCGTGATCGTGATCGGCGCGCTGCTCGTGCCCGCGCTGTCGTTGCCGACGGCTCTCCTTGCGATCCTCGTCGGCGCCGTTGCGGGGAACGTCCTCCTCGGAGTCGCCGCGGCGATCGGCGCCGACGCGCGCGTGCCGGGGATGGTCGTGCTGCGAGCGCCGCTCGGGCAGCGCGGCTCGTGGCTGCCGACCGCGTTCAACGTCGCGCAGAACGTCGGCTGGTCGACGTTCGAACTCATCATCATCGCGACCGCGGCAGCTGCGGCATCCGAGCGGATCTTCGGCTGGCAGGGAAAGTGGCTCTGGACGCTCGTCTTCGGCGCGCTCAGCTGGGCGCTCGGGATGCTCGGGCCGATCGGCTTCGTCCGCCGCTATCTCCGCAAGGTCGCGTCGTGGGCGCTCCTCTTCTCGATGGGCTATCTCACGTACTGGGCGATCTCGAAGTCGCACCTGCACGCGTTCTGGAACAGGCCGGGCACGGGCGGATTCCCGAGCTTCGGCCAGGCGGTCGACATCGTGATCGGCAGCGTCGTCTCGTGGACGCCGCTCGCCGCCGACTACACGCGCTTCGCCCGCACTCGCCGCAGCGCGGGATTCGGCGCGGGCGTCGGCTATTTCGTCCCGACGCTCTGGTGCGTCGGGCTCGGCTGCCTCATCGCTCTCTCGCGCGGGGTCGCCGACCCGAGCCGGCTGCCCGGCGCCGTCGCGGCCGCGGGCGGGATCGCCTTCCTCGCGCTCATCGCCATCACGATCGACGAGAGCGAGAAGGCATTCGCGGACATCTACTCCACCGCGGTCTCGCTCCAGAATCTCTTCCCGCGGGTCTCCCAGCGGCTGCTGATCACACTCGTGTCGCTGCTCGCAACAGGGCTCGCGCTTGTTCTGAGCTTCGGAGGGGCGTTCGAGAACTTCCTCCTCCTGCTTGGCTCCTTCTTCGTACCGCTTCTCGGAGTCCTCGTGGCCGACTGGCTCCTCGCCGACTGCCGGTACACACAGGAGCGGATGTTCGACGGTCCGAGTTGGCGCCCCGCGGGGCTTGTCGCGTGGGCGGTCGGCTTCTGTCTCTACCAGTGGCTCTCGCCGACACCGCTCGGGTTCTGGATGAGGCTCGTCGCGCACACGCATCCCGGCAACGTCACGTTCGGCGCGTCGCTGCCGAGCTTCGCGGCCGCCTTCCTGTTGATGCTTGCGCTTACGCTTGCGAGCCGTGCCGTCGCTCGCCGTGATCGGGCATCTCTCGCGTGACGTCGTCGCGGGCGGTGCGCCGCGCATCGGCGGCGGGCCGTGGCACGCGGCGCGCGCACTGGCCGCGTTCGGCACGGACGCCGTAGTCATCGCGGCGTGCGGAGCGGCCGACGAGAGCGCGTTCCGGGCGGAACTCGAGACGCTCGCTCTTCCGTTCCGGCTTCATGTGGGGGAAACGACGACGGCGCTCTCGTTTTCCTATGACGCGAGCGGGACGCGGACGATGATGGTCGACGCGACCGGCGAGCGGTTCGAGCCGGACGTCGACGCCGACTGGGTGCACGTCGCGCCGCTCCTGCGCGGCGACGTGGTGATCCCGCGCGCGGCGCACGTCCTCCTCGACGGCCAGGGTCTCGTCCGCCGGCCGGCGCTCGGCCCGCTCCAGCTCGACGCGGACTTCGACGCGGACATCCTGCGCGGCGTCTCGATCCTCAAGCTCTCGGAGGAGGAGGCTGCCGTCGTGGGCGTGGTCGACGTGCCGGAGCTCGTCGTGACCGACGGCGTGCGCGGGGCGACGGTCAACGGCACGCACATCCCGGCGGATCCGGTGGACGCCGACCCGACCGGCGCAGGCGACATGTTCGCGGCGGGCTACCTCGCTGCTCGCGCCGCCGGCGCCGAGCCGGTCGAAGCCGGCCGCAGCGCGAGCGGGTTCGTCTCAGAGCTACTTAGTAACAGTCTGTTACTAGGAGAGAATCGGCCGTGATTGCCGCGGTTGGAACGGTGGCGGGCGTGTTCCTCGTCGACGTCGAGGACGAGTCTCTGCTCGGCGACGGTACCGAGGTCCCCGCCACAGAGCGTCCCGACGTCAGCCTGCCGCGCGTCGTCGCCGCGGCGCGGGCCGGCGCAACGGTGGTTGCGATCGTCGAGCGACGCCCGCCGCTCATGCTCTCGAACGACAGCGGCGCGACGTGGCGCGAAGTGGGCGGCGGCCTACCGCCGGGGTTCGCGGTCGCGATCGCAGACGACGATCCCGACCGGATGCTCTACGCGGCGCGCAACCGGCTCTACGTCTCGACGAACGGCGGAGTCTTCTGGCGCTCGCTCCCGTTCGAGCTGCCGGACATCGACTCGGTCGCCTGGATCGACTGACGCAGAGCCGCCTCGGTGTGCGACGCAAAGCCGACGACCGGTACCTGGTACCACGTCACAATTTCGTGATCCATGACGCCCGTCGGTTTGGCTTAGAACCGGCGATCGCCGGCCGGACTGTGACGCCTCCGTAACGAGGTACCTGGTACCGGTCTGTCCTACGTCTCGACGAACGGCGGCGTCTTCTGGCGCTCGCTCCCGTTCGAGCTGCCGGACATCGCGGTCGCCTGGATCGACTGAAGCCACGCGGCGGCGTCAGTCACGCGGACGACGTTCCGGCCTTCGAGCCGCGGGCTCCACTTCGCCGCGAAGCCTCGATGCGTCCGCAGCACCCAGAGGACAATCGAGTCGCGGGAGAAGGCGAGACGGAACGACTCGCGGTTTCCGTTCCACAACTCCACGCGGCTGAGCGCGCGACGGAACGTTCGCCACAGGACACGGCGGATCGCCGTCCGGTACGGGATGTCGAGCCAGACGATCGTGTCCGCCGCGTCGAGGACGAGGGTGCCGAGCTTGCCGAAGTAGTTCCCGTCGACGACCCAGCCGTCAGGCGCTGCGTCGAGCGCGGCGCGGACGCGCTCCTGCAGCACCTCCTCCGGAGCCTCCGTCCAGCCTGCGTCGTGATGGAGGGCGTCGAGCTCGATGTAGGGGACGCCGAGAATCTCTGCGAGCCGGCGAGCGGTCGTGGATTTGCCCGAGCACGACGGCCCGATGACCTCGACTCGCCTCAAAGGCGGAACTCGCCGCGCGCGACGACGACCGCCGAGCCACCAACCTGGATCTCGGTCTCCGAGCGCGCAACGGCGTAGAGCGTCGACGGGCGGCCGATCTCCGCACCCTGACGGATCTCGATCTCCTGGCCGAACTCCGTCCGCCCGTGCCGCGCGAGATGGAGCGCGATCGGCCCTGCGGCCGAGCCGGTGGCGGGATCCTCGGGAACGCCGTGCGCCGGGACGAAGACGCGCGCCTTCCACACATCGCCGTCGCGCGCGATGCACGCGGTGCCGTACGGCGACAGCGCCTCAAGCGCGCCGAAGTCGGGACGGAGAACCGCCACCGCTTCAGGCGAGGCGAGCTCGACGACGACGTGTTGCGGCCCCTGGCGGTACAGCTCGACCGGCGACTGCGCCGCCTCACATCCGAGGAGCGCGAGCAGCGCGTCGGCGTCCGCGTACGGCTCGTGGGAGAACGGCGGTTGCGTCATCCAGCCGAACACGATCCGAGAGCCGTCGCGCTCGATCCGCACCGGCACGATTCCGGCGCCGCACTCGAGCCGGATCTCCTCGAGCTGCAGCGGCCCGGCGAGAACGAACGCCGTCCCGAGGATCGGATGCCCTGCGAACGGCAGCTCGAGTGTCGGCGTGAAGATCCGCACGCGGACGTTCCCCTCGGCCGACGGCGGATAGACGAACACCGTCTCGCTGAGCTTCATCTCGCGCGCGAGCGGCTGGAGCATCTCCTCCGGGAGCTCGCGCGCGTCGGTGAAGACAGCGACCTGGTTCCCGGCGAGCGGCACGTCGGTGAAGACGTCGGCAACGACGTAGCGAAAGGTTGGCATGCTGCCAGTGAACCACAGGAGAATGTCGCGAAGCCACACCACCCAAGGAGGGTCATGCACAAGCGTCGCTTCACACCGAGTCCGGCGATGGTCGTGTCGTTGATCGCGTTGTTCGTCGCGCTCGGCGGGACGAGCTACGCCGCGATCACGGCACTGCCCACGAACAGCGTCGGTACGCCCCAGTTGAAGAACAACGCCGTCACAGGACCGAAGATCAAGAACGGTGCGATCACGGCCGCAAAGATCAGTCATTCCGCTCTCGCTGCGGCGAAGGTCGTCGGCACAGCAGGAGCGCCCGCGTACGCGGGAACATGGGAACCTGCGCAGTCCGCCGCCGACGAGGGTGTCTCGTTCTACAAGGATCCGTGGGGAATCGTCCACCTCCAAGGCAACGCCGCCAACAGCAACGGGGCGCATGAGGGCACGATCTTCACGCTCCCGGCCGGCTATCGGCCGGCCAAGATCATCTACTTCTCCGTCTACGGCAGCGGCGGCAGCGCCGCGTACGTCCAGGTCGCGAGCGACGGCACGGTGAGCGAGTACTCCCCAGCCCAGGGCTACGTCGGCCTGAGCGGCGTCACGTTCCGCCCAGGGCTCTAACTCGAACGCGGGGCGGCGGCACCCGCCGCCCCCAACCACTCGCCCGTCTACGCTTGCGCGCGGATGCCTGCGATCGAGGTCAGCGGCCTGCGGAAGGCATACGGGAACCTCGAGGCGGTGCGCGGGGTCGACTTCACCATCGAGACGGGCGAGGTCTTCGGCCTCCTCGGCCCGAACGGCGCCGGCAAGACGACGACGGTCGAGATCCTCGAGGGCTACCGCAAGCGCGACGCCGGCGAGGTGCGGGTGCTCGGGCACGACCCGGAGCGCGCCGGCTCCGACTTCCGGGAGCGGATCGGCGTCGTCCTCCAGTCGTCCGAGCTCTGGCCGAACCTCACCGTCCGCGAGACGCACGCCGTGTTCGCGGGCTACTACGCGCACCCGCGCTCGGTCGACGAGGTCATCGCGCTCGTCGGGCTCGAGGAGAAGGCGAAAGCGCGCGTCAAGACACTCTCCGGCGGCCAGAAGCGGCGCCTCGACCTCGGCATCGCGCTCGTTGGCGACCCGGAGCTCGTCTTCCTCGACGAACCGACGACGGGCTTCGACCCGGCGGCCCGGCGCGCGGCGTGGGAGATGATCCGCTCGCTCCGCGAGCTCGGGAAGACCGTCCTCCTCACGACGCACTACCTCGACGAGGCCGAGCAGCTCGCCGACCGCGTCGCCGTCCTGCGCGACGGCGTCATCGTCCGGATCGGGACGCCGCGCGAACTCACGACGGCGAACCTGCAGGTCGAGATCCGCTATCGCCGCGAAGGCGAGGACGTCGTCGTCCGGACGGCCGAGCCGACCCGCGTGCTCAACGAGCTGACGGGCGAAGCGCTCTCCCGCGGACAGGAGCTCGACTCGCTCGAGGTACGCCGCCCGACGCTCGAGGAGGTCTACCTCGACCTCGTCGACGAGGAGCCGGCGCCGTGAAAATGTTCCTCCATCAGCTGCGCACGGAACAGCTCGTCTTCTGGCGCAGCCGGGAAGCGGCGTTCTTCATCTTCCTCTTCCCGCTGCTTCTCTTCGTGCTCGTCGGCTCGCTCTACGGGGGGCGAATTCACGGCCAGCCGGTGAGGTGGTACGTCCTCGCGGGGATGGTCGGCTACGGCTGTGCGAACACGACGTTCGGCGGCCTCGGGATCCAGCTCGTGCTCCGGCGCGAGAGCGGAGTTCTCAAGCGGCTGCGCGCGACACCGCTCCGCGCGCAGACGTACGTGTTCGCCCTGCTCGTCTCCACGCTGATCGTGTTCGCGCTGCAGGCCGTAGCGCTCTTCGGCCTCGGGCGCGCGTTCTTCGGGACTCCGTTTCCTCCCGACGTGGGCTCGCTCGTCGTCACGCTTCTGATCGGCGCGGCGGTGTTCGCCGCGCTCGGCACAGCGATCGCGTCCGTCATCCATTCCGCCGAGGGGTCGTCTGCCGTCGTCAACTTCGTCCTGCTCCCGATGGCGTTTCTCAGCGGGGGATTCGGGCCGACGAAGAGCTACCCGTCCGTGCTGCGCGCGATCGGCGACGTGCTGCCGCTCAAGTACCTCGTCAAGCTCGTCTACGCCGTCTATCTCCACGGCCAGGGGTTCTGGACACAACCGGGCGCGATCGCCGTCCTCGCAGGCTGGGGCGTGGCCGGGGCGGTCATCACGGCGTGGAAGTTCCAGTGGGAGCCGCGCGGGAGATAGAAGGCGAGAACGCCGGCCCTCGGGCCGGCGTTCTCGCGGAACTGATCGTGCTGGCTGACGGCTAGCTCGCCGAGTACGTCACCGTCACACTCGCCTGAATCTGCTGGCTTCCGGCCTCGATCGGAGTCCCGGCGGCCTTGGCGGCGTCCATCGCGCCGTAGAAGATCGGGCTGGGCGTGTTGCTCACGTTCGTGATGTGGAGGATCCCGCCGAGGTTCAGCCCGGAAGCGTCGGCGATTGCCTGAGCCTGGGTCTGCGCATCCTTGACGGCGAGCTTCAGCGCCTGCGCGTAGTACGAGCTCTGGTCGCCGACGGAGAGGTTCGGCCCGTTGACGTTGTTCGCGCCCGCGCCGGTGGCCGCGTCGACAAGAGCCCCGGCCTGGTTGACCGAGCTCGTCACAGTGACGTCGTTCGACGCCTGGTAGCCGGTGATGGTCTGGCCGTCACTCGAGGTCTGCGGCCAGAGCGAGACGGAGGAGGTCTGGATGTCGGAGTCGGCGACGCCGGCGTTCTTGAGGGCGTCGATGATCGCCTGCGCCTGCTGCTTGTCTTTGTTGAGCGCTTCTGACGCCGTCGCCGCATTCACCTGGACGCCGAAGTCGAAGGAGGCCTTGTCGGGAGTTGCATTCACCGAGCCGTTGCCGGTCACGGTGATCGTCGTGGAGGACATGTTGGCCGCGCCAACCTTCGACGGTTGCGCGACCCCGGCGATCGCTGCTGCGACAAGCAGCACGCCGGAGATGAGTAGGACGTACCGGAGTCTGTTCATACGGTGAGTACGACACCGACGCGCCACGCGTCACACGCCGCGGTTCAGCGCGGCGCGAGCCTGTGGAGCCGCCGGCGCGCGAGTTGTTCGAGCCGGGGAAGCGGCTCGCACACCTGGCAGTTGTAGACGCGCGCGGTGCCGTCCTTGCTCCCGGTCAGGATCCGGTCGCCCGTTGGGCTGAACGTCGCGCCCGTGAGCGGGGCGGTGTGCCCGCCGATGTAGAACAGGAGCTGGCCGGTGCTCGCGTTCCAGAGGCCGGCGGTGTACTGGCTCGCCGTCACGATCCAGTAGCCGTTCGCGTTGTAGCTGCCGGAGTTGACCGGGAAGAAGTGCCCGATCAGGCGGTGGAGGAGACGGCCGTTGGCGGCGGACCACACGAGGCCGGTGTGGTCGTTACTGACCGTGAGCACGGCGCGGCCATCCGGGGCGTACTCGATGTCGGTAATCCGCTTCTTGTGGCCGCGGAGCGTGTGGACGCGCCCGCCCGTCGATGCGTCCCAGAGCTGCGCGACGTCCCCCTTTGTCGTCGCGACTTCGAAACCCTGGGGGGAGAGAGTCGCGTGGTCGGTCGCGCCGTGAATCGTGCTGACGAGCGTCCCGTCGTCGGCGTAGACACGCACCTCCTTCGGCGTGCGGACGAGGAAACGGTCGCCGCCGGCCGACAGGCCGAGCACCGGAGCGCCGGCGTCGGCGAGGTTCTTCGGTCCTTGCAGCATCACCCTGTGGCCCTCCCCGGCCAACAGCGTTCCGTTGGGCTCGAAGGCGATTGCGCTGACCTCGAAGTCTGGATCGAACGCGAGGCCACCGTTCCAGTCGTTTCCGACCGAGCCGGCTGCGTCGAGGAATGCGAAGCGGTTGCCCTCGTGCGCCGCCGCGACGATCGGCGCAGGCATGGTCAACGTGTGGAGCACGCGCCCGGTCGTGGTGAGCAGCCGCGCCTGGTTCCCCGCGATGGTGACGGCGTCGCCGCCGAGCCAGAACGACTGGACCGGGCTTTGACGCTTGTCGATCGTCCTCAGCGTCCCTGCCGGCTGCGCGTCCCACAGGCGCACGGTTCCGTCGCTCGAACCCGTTGCGACGAACCGGCCGGTCGGGTCGAAGCTGACGCTCGTGACCGCGTTCGCGGCGCCCGCGAGCGGGGCGAGAAGGCGGCCGTTGTTTGCGTAGTAGAGCCGCGCGATGCGGTCGGCGGACGCGGTCGCGATCTCGCTGCCGTCGGGGCTGAACGCCGCCGCGTTGATCCCGCCCGTTGCGTCGACGAGGAACAGCTCGCGCGCGCCCGAGGCGACGTCCCATTCGTAGGCGGCGCCGTCGGCGCTCGACGTGACGAGCGAGCGCCCATCCGCCGAGAAGCGCTCCTGGAGGACGTAGCCGTGGTGCGGGAGGACGTGGAGTAGCCCGCCTGTGCGCGCGCTCCAGATGCGCGCCGTGAGGTCGTAGCTACCGGTCGCGAGGAGCTTGCCGTTCGGGCTGAAGGCGAACGAGCGGATCCCCTTCTCGGGGAGCCGCCTGATGATGCGGCCGGTGAGCGCGTTCACGAGCTCGGCGCTCGTCGTCTTGCCGTGCTGGAGCGCGACGGCGAAGGTCTGGCGGTTCGGGTCGAGCGCCGCCGCCTCGACCGTCCCGTTGAACGCGATCGTCTTCACGCCGCCGTGGACGAGATCGGCGAGCCGCACGTCGGCGCCGCTCGCGATGAGGAGCGTGTCCTGCGCGAAGGAGAGAGCGGTGATCGGAGACGGCGTGCGAATCGTGGCTCCGGCGGGGTTGTCCTGATCGAAGACTCTCACCGTGCCGTTCCCGGCGCCCGCGGCAAAGCGCCGACCGTCCGAGCTCCACACGGCGATCGTCCATGCCGGCCCGCGCCGCACGAACGGGCGGAGACGACCGCCGTAGTACATCTCGAGGCTTCCGTTGCTACTCGCGAGGAGGAGTGCACCGCCGCGCGGCGCGAACGCGGCGGCGACGATGTTCCCGCCGAGCCGGAAGATCCGCTTCTCGCGCATCGCGAGGAAGCTCGAACGGAGGACCGTCGCCGTCTCACGGCCGGGCGCCAGCTCGGCGCCGCGGAGGGCGAGCCGGAGACTCGTCTGCGAGTCGGTCGCGAGGTCGGCAAGCGCGCGGCCGGCAAGCACACGGCCGTACGCGCTCCTCGCCTGGGTGCGCGCGTCGCTGCGCTGGATGAGCGCGTATGCGGCGATCGCCCCGACGACGAGAAGCGCGACGGTCGTCGCTCCGATTACCACCCGCAGGCGGCGCCGCTGTTTTCGGGCCGTCTCCCGCTCGCTCCGTAGCTGGTGCTCGTGGAGCCAGGCAAGGATCGGCGGGCCGAGGACGTCGTGGAAGATCTCGTAGCGCGTCGGTGCTCCGGGCGTTCCGGTGACGCCCCGGACGATTCGTTTACGGCCGAGTTCCTCGAGGAGCACCTGCAGCCGCCCCGGCTCGACGTCGGCGTAGTCGGCGAGGTCGCGCGCCTCGTGCGAGACCTTGCGGCCCGACGGGGTCACGAGTTGCCGCGCGACCCGCGCCGACTCCTCCTGCTCCGCCGCCGGAAGACCGCCGAGCGCGCGGTGGACGTGCTCGCGCACGACCGCGGTCGCGCCGCCGACTTCGCCGAGCGTCGCCTGGCGCAATTCGTGCGAGCCGGTCTCTCGCTCTCGTTCCCACAAGCGCTCGAGGACGAGCTGGAGGTACGGAGCCTCGACTCCCGCATCGGTGGCCGCCTCGGCGAGAAGCGCGTCGACGAGCGCGTCCTCGGCCGTGTACCGCTCGCCGCTCAGCTCGCTGTAGCGCTCGAGCGGTCCGAGAATCGCGGCGCGCCCTGCGTCGCGGTCGAGACGGTCGAGACGGAGGAGGTTCGAGAACAGCTCGGGGATGCGGCCGCTGAACTCGTCGAGCTCCGCGAGCGCGTCGTCGCGGATCGCGACGAGGACGTTGACGCGCAGGCCCGGCCGGCGCAACAGCTCGGGAAGCGCGGCGCTCAGCGGCCCATCGGCTCCGTGGTAGAGGACGTACTCCTCGAACTGGTCGAGCAGGAGGTACAGCTCGCCGCTCTGCTGGGCCGCCGCGGCGATCGTGTCGACGAGG
>Ga0265336_10001260_pt1 | contig 11992 bp, 12 predicted proteins | sample 42119metaG_FD_193583 | JGI IMG/M metagenome (GOLD analysis project Ga0265336, IMG submission 193583) | Rhizosphere microbial communities from Carex aquatilis grown in University of Washington, Seatle, WA, United States - 4-21-19 metaG | ecosystem: Host-associated > Plants > Roots > Rhizosphere...
GGCGCTCGCGGAGTTGTACGACCGCTTCGGCCGAACGGCGTACGGCCTGGCGCTGCGGGTCGTGCGTGACCCGGCGCTCGCGGAGGACGCGGTGCAGGATGCCTTCCTCGCGCTCTGGCGGACAGCATCCCGGTTCGTGCCGGAGCACGGGCGGGCGAGCACGTGGATTCTCACCCTCGTGCACCGCCGCGCGGTGGACACCGTCCGCCGCGAGCAGCGCCGGCGCACGGATTCGCTCGAGCGTGCACCCGAGCCGTCGGTCGGCGGCGTGGACGAGGATGCGTGGTTGCGGCTCCAGCGCGAGCGCGTGCAGACGGCGTTGCGCGCGCTGCCGGACGCACAGCGCGAGGCGCTCGAGCTCGCCTACTACGGCGGCTTCAGCCAGTCCGAGCTCGCCGAAAGGCTCGGCCAGCCGCTCGGTACGATCAAGAGCAGGATGTTCTCCGGGCTCTCGCGCCTGCGAGAGCTGCTCGGAGAGCCCATGACGGAGGATTCATGGAGCCCCACGACCTGACCGCCGCCTACGCGCTCGGCGCGCTCGGGGAGGAAGAGGCCGCAGCGTACGAGCGGCACCTCGGTCAGTGCGAGGAGTGCCGCACGCAGCTGGCCGAGCTCAACGAGGCGTCCGCAGCGCTCGCCTACGGGGCCGTCGCCCCGCTGCCGCCTCCGGGCCTGCGCGGCGCGATCCTCGACGCCGCGAGAGCCGAGCGCGTGAACGTCGTCCCGCTCGTGCGGCGGTCATGGCGCGCACGCGGGCTCGCCGTCGCTGCGGCGGCCGCCGCCTGTGCCGCGGTCGGCTTTGGTGTCGCCGCGACACAGTCGAGCAACCAGCAGGTCGTCAGCGCGGTCGTCGTCCTCGGAGCCGACCGGCACGCGTCGCTCCAGGTGACCGGTCTCGCGGCGCCGCCGCGGGGAAAGGCCTACGAGGCGTGGATCATTCCGGCCGGCCGTAGTCCCCAGCCGGCGGGCCTCTTCGCCGGCGGTCGACCGAGCGTCCTCCAGCTCCGCGGCTCGCTCCCGGCGCGGGCCGTCGTTGCCGTCACCCTCGAGCGCGCCGGCGGAGTCAAGGCGCCGACGACGCAGCCGATTCTCACCGCGCAGACGTAGCTAGAGGCTTGATGTGAAATCGAGCCCGCTCGGGGCCGTTCCAGGCCAAGCGAGGGTGGCTCGGCGGCCGCAGGTCAGGCCGGTGGCCTGGGCGAGGTCGACGAGACGGCCTCGCGCCGCGCCTGGGGCGGCATCCGGGCGCCGCTCCTATTTCACGTCAAGCCTTTAGTACGCGAGCGCCTGCTCGAGGTCGGCCCAGAGGACGTCCGGATCCTCGATCCCGACGCTGAGGCGGAGCAGACCGGGCGGGACGCGGTCGCCCTCCCAGCGGTGACGGCTCTCGATGAGGCTCGTGACGCCGCCGAGCGACGTCGCATTGACGATGACGCGCGTCGATGTCTCCACCTGCCGTGCGGCGGCGCCGTCGGCGACGTCGAACGAGAGGAGGCCGCCGAAGCCCGGGTAGCGCACGGTCTCGACCCGCCAGTGGTCGTCGAGCCGCTTGGCCAACACCGTCGCGCTCTCGGTCTGCCTCCGCACGCGCAGCTCGAGCGTCTTCAACCCACGGAGCAGAAGCCACGCCGGGTCGGGCGCGGCGACGATCCCCGTCCGCGTGCGGAACGCGTTCAGCTCTTCCGCGGCGGCAGGGTCACGGCAGACGACGACGCCGAGGAGTGCGTCACTGTGGCCGGCGAGGTACTTCGTCGCGCTGTGGACGACGAAGTCGGCGCCGTGCTCGAGCGGCCGAAGGTGGATCGGGGTCGCGGCCGTCGCATCGACGACGACCGTCGCCGCGTGTGCGGCTGCGGCGGCGAGGTCGGGCATCGTGAGGAACGGATTCGACGGCGCCTCGAGCCAGATCAGGTCGGCGTTCTCGGGCGGCGGTCCGGTCTGGTCGAACTCGACGACGCGCAGCCCCCAGCGTCCAAGCGCCTCGAACGTCTTGCCCGTCCCGAAGTAGGCGCCTTCCGCGAGCGCGATCGTGTCGCCCGGCTGGAGGAGCGAGAGGACGAGCGCGGTCGTCGCGCCCGCGCCCGACGGGAAGAGCAGCGCGGTGCCGCCGTCGAGCGCGCCGAGCTCCGCCTCCGCCGCCGCGACGGTCGGGCTGCCGTACCGCTGGTAGAAGAACGCGCCGACCTCGCCGCGCTCATACGGCCACTGCGTCGACCGGTCAAGCGGCTCCGCCATAGCCTCGACCCTACACCGATGCGGGTTTGAGATCCTCGAGCTTCCCGACCCGCGAGAGCTCCGGGAAGAGTTTCCGCCAGGAGCCGGCGATCCCGATCATGAGTGCTCCGCCGAGCACGACGGCACGCGCGGTTCCCATCAGCGCCGCAACGCTGCCCGCCTCGAAGGCGCCGAGCTCGTTCGACGCGCTGATGAAGACGAACTCGACCGCGTTCACCCGTCCCTGCAGCCTCATCGGCGTGATCACCGCGAGCATCGTCGCGCGGATGTTGACGCTCACCATGTCGACGAAGCCGCTGACGAAGAGCGCGGCAAGGGAGAGCGGCAACCACCTTGAGATCCCGAACACGATCGTCGAGGCGCCGAAGCTCGCGACGACCACGAGCATCGTCGGGCCGGCGGGCCACTGCAACGGCTTCCGCGAGATGAGATACGCGGCGAGCAACGCGCCGACGGACATCGAGGCCCGCAGAGCCCCGAGCACGATCGAACCGCCGTGCAGGATCGTCGTCGCGAACACCGGCGCGAGCGCGATGGGGTCACCGAGCAGGACACCGAAGAGGTCGAGGAGGACGACGCCGAGGATCGTCCTCGTCCGGACGATGAAGTTCACCCCGGCGACGAGGTTCTCCCAGTTCACGGGCTCCTCGTTGCGCGTGATCGTCGGCGGCAACGCGACGAACGCAAGGAAGGCGACGGTCAGCAGTACGGCCGCGACCGCGTATACCGCTGCCGGCGCTGCGTAGTAGATGACCCCGCCGATCGCGGGGCCGACGACGACGCCGATCTGGCCGGCGACGTTGCGCAGCGCGATCGCTCCCTGCAGCAGCTCGCCGGGGACGAGCTCCGGCGTCAGAGCTCGCGACGCGGGCGATCCGATCGCCGTCATCGTCCCCGCCAACACGCCCACTCCGAGATATGGCCAGATCGAGCCGGTCCCGATGACGGTGATCGCGAGCAGGACGACAGCGATGCAGACATTGAGCGCACCGGCGACGGCTGCGATCACACGCCGCGACGCGCGATCGGCGAGCGCGCCGGCCGGCAGGGCGAGAATCGGGAGCGGCACAAACTCCGCGAGTCCGACGAGCCCGAGATCGAACACGTTGTGGTGCAGGTAATAGACCTGCACCCCGATCGCGACCACGATCATCTGAGACGCGAGGCCGGTCGTGAGCGACGCCGTCCAGAGCAGCGCAAATGACCGCAACCGCAGCGCGGGAGGTAACCGATGCCTCACGATCCGCGAACGTTAGGCTCCAGAGCGGTGAATGACACGCACGACACGACGGCGGGGAAGCTCGAGTGGCTCGAGGAGCTGCGCGGGGAGGCGCTCCACGCGGGCAGCGAGAAGGCCGTCGCGAAGCGTCGCGACGAGGGTCGCCTCCTCGCTCGCGAGCGCGCGGAGAAGCTCTGCGACCCGGGCTCGTTCGTCGAGCTCGACCGCTACGTCCGCCACCGCGAGGTCGAGTTCGGGATGCGCGAGAAGCGTCCGTACGGCGACGCGGTCGTCACCGGGTACGGCACGGTCTTCGGGCGGAAGGTGTTCCTATTCTCCCAGGACTTCACCGTTTTCGGCGGTTCGCTGAGCGAGGTGTTCGCGGAGAAGATCTGCAAGGTCATGGACATGGCCCTGAAGTACGGCTGTCCCGTCATCGGGATCAACGACTCCGGCGGCGCGCGCATCCAGGAAGGCGTCGTGTCGCTCGCGGGCTATGCGGAGATCTTCTGGCGGAACGTCCAGGCCTCGGGCGTCGTGCCGCAGCTCTCGCTCGTCATGGGGCCGTGCGCCGGCGGCGCCGTCTACTCGCCCGCGATGACCGACTTCATCTTCATGGTCGAGGGCTCGTCGTACATGTTCATCACCGGCCCCGACGTCGTGAAGACGGTGACGGGGGAGGAGGTCACGTTCGAGGAGCTCGGCGGCGCGACGACGCACGCGGTGAAGTCCGGCGTCGCGCAGTTCACCGCGCCCGACGAGGAGGCGTGCCTCGAAGACGCGCGCTACCTCCTGAGCTTCCTGCCGCAGAACAACGCCGAGCAGCCGATGTGGAGGGCGCCGACGGATCCGGTCGACCGGATGGACGCCGAGCTCGACACGCTCATCCCCGACCTCCCGACGCACCCGTACGACATGAAGGAGATCATCCGCCACGTCGTCGACGACGGCGAGTTCCTCGAGATGAGTGACCGCTGGGCGGAGAACATCGTCTGCGGGTTCGCGCGTCTCGGCGGCTATCCCATCGGCGTCGTCGGTAACCAGCCGCGGTCGCTCGCGGGCGTTCTCGACATCGACTCGTCGAACAAGGCTGCGCGCTTCGTGCGCACCTGCGATGCGTTCAACATCCCGCTCGTGACGTTCGTCGACGTGCCGGGGTTCCTGCCCGGAACGGCGCAGGAGTGGGGCGGGATCATCCGTCACGGCGCGAAGCTCCTGTACGCGTACTGCGAGGCGACCGTGCCGAAGCTGACGGTGATCACGCGCAAGGCGTACGGCGGCGCGTACGACGTCATGAGCTCGAAGCACGTTCGCGCCGATTTCAACTTCGCGTGGCCGACCGCGGAGGTCGCCGTGATGGGGCCGGACGGTGCGGTGAACATCATCTACCGCGACCGCCCTCCGGAGGAGCGCCCGGAGCTGATCGCCGAGTACAAGGAGCGCTTCGCGAACCCGTACAGCGCCGCGGAACGCGGCTACGTCGACGACGTGATCGAGCCGCGGCGCACCCGTCCGGTGCTCATCGACGCGCTCAAAACGACGCTCGGCAAGGCCGAGCCGCGTCCCCGCCGCAAGCACGGCAACATCCCGCTTTAGCCGGCGCGCGCGACACACGCGTGACACTTGCGTCACGCAAACGTTCGGTGGCTGCCACCGGCCTCCCTGCAAATGCCGGGTATCTGCGCTCTTGTCACGCGCCTGTGACGCGTTAGGTGCGTTTAGGCGACGGCGGCGTCGGAGCGGTGGCCGGAGCGCAGCTCCTTCGCGAAGGCCTCGACAACGCGCGGGTCGAACTGGGTCCCGGCGCAGCGCTCGAGCTCCGCGAGCGCCTCCTCCTCCGTCCGCGCAGGGCCGAGACCGCGTGTCGGCCCGCGCGCCGCCGTCATCGCGTCGTACGCGTCGGCGACGAACACGATCCGCGCCGCGAGCGGGATCTGCTCGCCGGAGAGCTTGTTCGGATAGCCCGTCCCGTCCCACCGTTCGTGGTGATGGAGGACGCACTCCGCCACTGCATCGACGCCGAGGCTCTCGAGCATCCGGTAGCCGATCTGCGGATGGCGCTCGAGCACGAGCCGCTCCGCGTCGCTCAGCGCCGTCGGCTTGCGCAGCAGCTCCTCGGGGATCGCGAGCTTGCCGAGGTCGTGGAGGTTCCCGCCGAGCCGGATGAGCTCGATCGTCGGCTCGTCGGCGCCGAGCTGCCGGGCGATGCGGGCCGCGTACTCGCCAACGCGCTGCGAGTGCCGTCCGTTGTAGGCGTCGCGCGCATCGACCGTCTGCGCGAGGCTCTCCGCCGCGCGATAGCGGGCCGCGCGGTCGGGGCTGTCGGCGAACTGCTCGAGGTTCGCGCGGAGGAAGGACTCGGCCGCGTACGCGCGCACGCGGTTCTTGCCGTCCTCCTTCGCCCAGTACAGCGCGCTGTCCGCGAGCCGGATCAGCTCGTCCCGCCCGGCTCCGTGCGTCGGGAACGTTGCGACGCCGCCGCTGACCGTCACCTCGTCGATCCCCTCGATGCGCAGCGCCGCGATGCGCTCGACGATCGACCGCGCCACCGCGCTCGCCTCCCGCTCCCCGTGCCCGGGCAGGAGGACGGCGAACTCGTCGCCGCCGAGACGGAACGCCTCGCCGCCCTGCCGCAGCCGCGACGCAACCTGGCTGAGCACCGCGTCGCCGATCGGATGCCCGTGCTGGTCGTTGATCCTCTTGAGGTCGTCGAGGTCGAACAGGCACAGCGCGACCGAGGTGCCCGCGTGCTCCGCCGAGACGAGCTCTCGCTGCAGCCGCTCATGGAAGCTTCGGTGATTGCCGAGGCCCGTGAGCGGATCGGTGAGCGCGAGGCGCATCGCCTGTATCGCCTGGAACGTCGACCGCTGGTAGAGCCCGATCGCGAGGAGCGGCCCTGCGAGGGTCAGGGAGAGGAGCGGCGTCCGCTGCCAGAGGATGCAGAGGATGAGCGCGGCGGAGGTCATGAGCGCGAACGGCGGGGTCGTCTGGACGAGGTTGTCCTTTGCGACGTCGAGGTACGACTTGCCCGAGGACGCAGCGAGGACCGCGCTGATGAGCGCGAGGTTGACGACCCAGTAATAGACGAGCGCCGCGCCGACCACGCGCACGACGACGAGCCCGGCCGAGCTTCCGTGGATGTGGTCGATGATCACGCCGGCGGCGAGCGCCGAGAGCGCGAACATCGAGCCGTTGTAGGCGACACGCACGGGCGGCCGCTTGCCGATCAGATGCGTGATCGTCGGCCCGACGGAGACGGCGAGCACCGCGGCCGGCCAGCCGAGCAGGACGATCGAGGCGACGGAAAAGACGAAGCCGACCGTGACGCCTCCGGCTCCCATCCCCTCGACCGGAACGGGGAAGCGCTCGGCGAGAGCGATCGCCGTGAGCAGCGCGACGAGCTCTAGGACGCTACGGGACGTGTGCGCGTGGCCGGCGTAGCGATACGCGGCCAGGCCAATCGCGAAGACCCCCGCCGCCAGGACGGGGGTCACCACGATGAGAACTTTGGGAGGAAGCTCAGTCCCTATCTTCAACCTGAGCTCCCTTTCGGCACGGAGCCGACCTTCATGACCGGCATCACCCTCCCCTCAGAGGTCGTGCTGGCCGCTAGTGAAGCGGCAGTTTGATCCAGCCGTAGTTCCCGAGGACTGCCGCGACGGCCGCAGCAGCGACCACAGCGAGAGCCACGAGACGGGACTTGAACTCCAGCATTTCTTTCCTCCAGGGGATTGGTTCGAGGACGCCAGGTAGGAACTGATTGTGTGGTGACTCGGGAGAGTGAGGAATCACCCGAAGGGGGTAACTCGCGGCCGTTCCCCCTTGTGGGGAACGCGTGTCAGTGCTCGAGCCCGGCTTCGCGGAGCGGCCTGCGGCCCCACGCGAACTCGGTGCGGTACCAGCCGGTGAGCTGTGCGAGGGCGACGCCCTCGTCGGACGAGTGGATGAACCAGCCGTTGCCGACGTAGATCCCGGTGTGGATGATCTCGGAGCCCGAAGAGTGCGATCCGTGGGCGCCGAAGAAGATGACGTCGGCGGGCTGGAGCTTCGCGAACGAGATCCGCTTCGAGCGTGGCACCTCGACGCTCATCGTGTACGTCGTCCGCCCCTCGATGACCGAGGCGAGGTTGCCTTCGTTCGGGTAGGTCTGCAGCTTGTACACGCGCCAGACGAAGCCGGAGCAGTCGTAGCCGCCGCGCGCCTGGATGCCGAACGGCGCCTCCGTCCCGTCGCTCGTTCCTCCCCAGACGTACGGCATCCCGATCTTCGAGACTGCGACGTCGAGGATCTGCTGCTGCCACGGCGTGAGCGTCGGAAGCGAGAACGTTGCCGCGAATTGCTTGAGCTCGCCGATCTGCCAGCTGTCGGCGAGGGGGCCGTAGCCGAGGATCTGCGCCGCCGAGTAGGCGGCTTCGGCGCGGGTCGCCGTGTCCTGCGGCCGCAGCTCGAGGAAGTCCTCGGACGCGGGGTGGTTGATCCGGAGGTCGAGGAGCCGGGCAACGACCTCAGCGCCGAAGCGCCTCGGCACCTTGAGCCCCGCGGCGATCGCGGCCTTCGTGAACTGCCGCGCCTGGGGGAGAAGACCGAGCGAGATGACAAGCTTGCGGTCGAGGCTGGCCATCGTCGCGCTCCTGGAGCCGTTCGGAGTCGTCGTAGTCGTCGTGTCGGTGGTCGTCGTGTCCGTTGTCGTCGTCGTGCCGGTCGTGCCCCCGTCCGCCGGGACGGACAGCCGCGCATATGCGGGCGCCGGCGAGAGTTGCTGCTCGAGGCCGGTGGCGAGGTCGGAAAGGGTCTGGACGGTCAGCGCCGCGTTCGGCTGGAACGTCCTGACGCTGCTCGCGCCCATGAGCCCGTGCGCGACGACGGTCTTGATCTCGTGCTTCGCCCAGTCGGGCGGCTTCGACGCGGAGCCCGCGGTCGAGCCGATCGCGGCGGCCGCGAGGAAGGCTGCGACGACCACGGCCGCAGCGAGCGTGGCGAGCTTCTTCCGCACACGGTTCTCATCGTCTCCTCGCGGCCGGGGCATTAGCCTCCATCGCAGTGAATCTCGATATCACCCCCGAACCGGACGACGCCGAGCGCGCCGCGATCGCGGCGGCTCTCGAGGCGGAGGAGAAGGAGAAGGAGCAGGCCGGCGCGTCTCGCTGGGCCAAAGGCGTCGTGCCCGTGCACGACGGGCACGACGAGCCGCACCCGTAAGCCGCGCCCGTATCCGGGCCTTCTCGCACTCCGTTCCTAGGACATGTGGGAGGAGTGCATCCGCTGCCGCGAAGCGCCGGCTGTCGACGAGCAGGGCTATTGCGGTCACTGCCACTGGGCCGTGCGCGCCGAGGTCGAGGAGGGGCTGTACGCGCTCCGCGAGTACCTCCGCGCCTGGGCGCGCTTCGACGAGTGGTGCGACTCGCACGGCGCAAAAGCCGCTTGAGCTTGTAACAGACTGTTACTTGCCAGGAACGGCACGACCGCTGAACAGCGCGGGCGCGCTGCGCGCGTAGTCGAGCCCCGACACCCACGTGAGGATGAGGGCGACGAGGAGCGTCCACCACGCGACGCGGTTGCTCCACGCGCCGGCAGCGGCGAAGCCGCCCAGTGCGGCCGCGAGCCCCTGCGCCCACGTCTTGAGCTTCCCGAGGTCGCGCGCGGCGAGCACGACTCCGCGTTCGATCGCCGCTTGACGGAGCCCGGTGATGAGCACCTCGCGCACGACGATCAGCGCCACCATCCAGGCCGGAACGACTCCGAGTCCGACGAGCATCACGAGGGTGCCGAGCACGAGCACCTTGTCGGCTATCGGGTCGAGGAGAGAGCCGAGCGGAGACGTCCGTCCGTGCCGCCGCGCGAGCCTCCCGTCGAACCAGTCTGTTGCCATGGCCACGCAGAAGACCGCGGCAGCCCAGTACGCGTGGCCGTGAAAGTGCCATGCGAAAAGCACCACGACGAGCGGTACGGAAGCGGCACGTGCAGCTGTCAGTTGATCCGCGGACGTCATCGTCAACGCAGGAGGATACGGTGCGCTCATGTTCGACAAGGTTCTCGTCGCCAACCGGGGTGAAATAGCGATCCGGGTCTTCCGCACGTTGCGGGAGATGGGGATCGGCGCGGTCGCTGTCTATTCGGAGGGAGACCGCGGTGCGCTCCATGTCGCGTACGCCGACGAATCGTTCCTTCTCGGGCCGACGCCGGCCGCCGAGAGCTACCTCCACGTCGAGCGGATCCTCGACGCGGCCGCGCGCGCGGGCGTGCAGGCGATCCATCCCGGCTACGGCTTCCTCGCCGAGAACGCCGGCTTTGCGCAGGCGGTCGAGGACGCGGGCTTCGTCTGGATCGGGCCGCCGCCGGCTGCGATCGAGCTGATGGGGAACAAGACCGCGGCGCGCACGGCGATGAAGAACGCCAGCGTCCCGATCATCCCCGGCACGACCGATCCGGTCGGCTCGGTCGAGGAGCTGCTCACGCTCGGCGAGGAGATCGGCTACCCGCTCCTCATCAAGGCGGCGGCGGGCGGCGGCGGCAAGGGCATGGAGGAGGTGCACTCGCCCGAGCAGGCCGAGAAGGCGTTCGAGACGGCGCAGCGCCAGGGTCAGTCGTATTTCGCGAACCCCGACGTCTACGTCGAGAAGCTCATCGTCGACCCGCGGCACGTCGAGGTGCAGGTGCTCGCCGACGGGCACGGCAACGTCATCCATCTCGGCGAGCGCGATTGCACGATGCAGCGCCGCCACCAGAAGCTCGTGGAGGAGACGCCGTCGCCGGCTGTCGACGACGAGCTGCGCGCGCGGATCGGCTCGATCGGCGTCGAGGCGGCGCGCGCGTGCGGGTACCGCTCGGCCGGGACGATCGAGGGTCTCCTCACGCGCGACGGCGACTACTTCTTCATGGAGATGAACACGCGCATCCAGGTCGAGCACACGGTGACGGAGATGGTCACGGGGCTCGATCTCGTGCGCGAGCAGCTCCGCGTCGCGCTCGGCGAGCCGCTTTCGGTGACGCAAGAGGAGGTCGAGCTGCGGGGCCACGCGATCGAGTGTCGAATCAACGCCGAGGACGCGAGCAAGGGCTTCCTCCCGGCGCCGGCGCCGGTGACTGGCTACCGCGAGCCGTCGGGGCCTGGCGTCCGCGTCGACTCCGGCGTCGCGGCGGGGTACGAGGTCTCGGCGTCGTACGACCCGATGATCGCGAAGCTCATCGTCCACGGCGTCGACCGTGAGCACGCGCGCCGGCGGATGATCCGCGCGCTCGACGAGTTCTGGATCGAGGGCCCGCAGACGCTGATCGGATTCCACAAGGCGTTGCTCTCCCATCCGTGCTTCATCGCCGGGACGACGTGCCTCGGGATCGTCGAGTCGGAGGAACTCGCGGCGCAGTCGACGGAGTTCAACGGCGGCGCCGCCATCGCCATCCCAAGTGACAGTCTGTTACTAAGTTCGACGGGGCCGGCGCGGACGGTGGAGCGCGTGCGGACGGTCGAGGTCGACGGGCGGCGGTTCGAGGTGCGCCTGTCGGAGCCGGAGCCCGAGTGGCGTGCGCTGGCGGAGCGGCGTCGCGAGCGCGTTCATGCCTCCGGCGCGGGCGGCGCAGGACAGGACGCGGTCGTCTCCCCGATGCAGGGCACGGTGCTCGCGGTCAGCGTGACCGACGGCGAAGAGGTCGAGCCGGGGGAAGTGATCTGCATCGTCGAGGCGATGAAGATGGAGAACGAGGTGCACGCGCATCGCGCGGGGCTCGTCTCCGGCCTCTCCGTCGAGCCGGGCCAGGCGGTTACGACCGGCCAGATCATCTGCGTGATCGGCGCCGACGGCGACGGCGAATAGATCCGTTCCGCGATCTCCTGCGTAGTACCTCGTAACTAGGCAATCCCGAAGGAGGCGAGCGCGATGCTCGAAATTCCGAACAGGGGCCTGGTCGTGGGGGCGGTACTACTGATCAGCGTTCTGGTCGCCGGTTGCGGCGGCTCTGGCTCGAGTTCCACGCCGCCGACGACCACGGCGAAGACGAAGACTCCGGTCGACGCGTCGACGCGCTTCAGCGCCTCGAGCGTCTCCGGAGTGGGCAAGGTGCTCGTCGACGGGAAGGGCCGGACGGTCTACATCCTCACGAGCTCCGCCAAGAAGAACGTCCCGTGCTCCGACGCAAGCGGTTGCACAGCGGTCTGGCCTGACCTGCCGCTTCCGAGTGGGAAGTCGGCTGCCACAGCGGGGCAGGGGATCGACGCGTCGCTCCTCAGCACGATGAAGCTGGGTGACGGGGAGACGTATCCCGTCGACAACGGCTACCTGCTGTACGAGTACACGGGCGACACGGGCCCCGGCCAGGCGAACGGCGAGGGGATCAAGAGCTTCGGCGGGACGTGGTACGCACTCAGCCCCTCAGGCGCTCCTGTGAAGACGTCGGGCTCGGGCGGGGGCGGGGGCTACAGCTACTAGATCGCGCGCTGGTACGCGCGGAAGCACCACGTCGCGAAGAGCGAGGTCACGGCCATGGCCGCGAGGAGGAAGAGGAGGTACTCGCCCGTCGTGCCCCAGGCGCCGCCAACCTGCA
>Ga0265336_10001262_pt1 | contig 11965 bp, 14 predicted proteins | sample 42119metaG_FD_193583 | JGI IMG/M metagenome (GOLD analysis project Ga0265336, IMG submission 193583) | Rhizosphere microbial communities from Carex aquatilis grown in University of Washington, Seatle, WA, United States - 4-21-19 metaG | ecosystem: Host-associated > Plants > Roots > Rhizosphere...
TGGCTCCAATAACTCTGGTCCGGCGAAGTGAATTCCTGCTTGTGGTAGTTTTCGAGTTTGCCTGCGGAAAGGGCTTTTGAGATTTTGAGCATGTTCAATCTCCTAATGAGAATCCGCTCTGGATTGCCTCGGCGCTTTCGTCGATGGACTCAGGCTCAGCCTGCTTCTTCGCCAGCGTCTTCGGATCGAAGCCGAGTTCATCGTCGTCGAGCGGACGCGGCACAAAAGATGGTTGCGTTGCCGGGATGTCGTGATACGCGAATGAGAAGCAGGCGACGTAATTGCCGAGCTTCAGGAATGCGTGCCGGTCGGGCAAGCCGGAGATTTCCGAGTCCATCACCAGTGGTTCGACCTGGCGCTCAAGTGTGAAGTTCTTCCCTGTGCGGCTGCCGTCGAAATGGGTCTGCCGCATCCGCTCAATCTCTACTTTGCCGATGGCGCTCGATACCCACTCGGCGGCCTTTGGCTCGGTAGTTTTCAAAAAGATTTTCGTTGCCGGCTGCGAGAGCATGACCTCGGCCATATGGCCGTAGATGTACTCAAGCTGTGCCTTTCCTTGAAAGCCCAGCACAATCGGATTCTTCGATTTGCGATTCTCAGTGATGGCCGTGTGGAGCTGCGGCAGACGTTGCAGACTGGCCAACTCGTCCAGCACAAACCAGACCGGGTGCTGGCCTTCCTTCGGTTCATTGAGTAGACGCAAAACCAGCAGATCAATCCACAGGCTGTGCAGCGGGCGCAATGCCTCGCGCTCGCTGGGTTTCGAGGTAAGAAAGATCCAGCCCTTCCGGTTCTCAGACCAATCGGTGGCGCTCCAGTGGTTCCGTGTTTTGTCTTTGCGCGGCAGCATTCGCAGACTGTCCGCGATCAGTCCGAGCGAGGCCAGGACGCCATTGCGCTGCTGCTGCGCGCCCTTGGCGATCATGGTTGCCATCTCGGTATTTTGCACGCGGCGGTCGATCTCATCTGGGTTGGCCATCCACTCAACAAGCTCTTCGGGAGATGGGCCGAAGGTCAGCAAGTGAGCGAATATTTTCTGCGGCGTCTCGGTAAAGAACTCGCCTTTTTTGTCCGTGGTCGGTTGATAGAGCGAGGCTGCAATCGCCTTTGCTTCGGCGCGGCGGCGCAACTCCTCGGACGGCCCCCAGTAGGGGCATCGAGCATCAAGAGGATTGAGAATGATGTCGCCGTTTTTGCTGTCATAGAACCGCTGCACGAACTCGCAGGCTGGATCGTAGACGATAGCCGAATGACCCCGCTCTTTGATCTGCAAGAGAAGCTGCATGATGAGCCGGGTTTTGCCCGCGCCTGTATCGCCCATCAATTCGATATGCTGCCCTTCGGCAAGCCGGGGAATGCGCATGAGCTTCTTCGATTCGATGGTTCTGAAGCCAACTCCATCGCCCTTCACTGCGCGATTGAACCCTGTTGGCGTTACTCGCACCGGGCCTTTGAGCAGGCGTCCATACTTCATCTCTCGGAATCGATCAACGTCTTTGCGTGCGGCAAACGGGAGCACGCTCAAAAGCACAACAAGCCCGGCGATAAGTGGCCAGCGGAGGACTCCGGCTACGCTGTGCCCACCATAGACGAACTGCTGAAGGTAAGCATGAAGCGGGACATTCCGATAGACAGTTTTTGGACCGCGATAGAGGTAAACCATACCGGCGGCGCGGGCGCTCGTGGTCAATTGAAGCGGCAGGGGCCGTGCGAATTCTATCGTGGTCACGCCCGGTTCGACATCAGCGGAGGTAGCAGGATGCGCATGAAGATGGGCATCCGAAGCGTCGAGAAGCTGGTATTGACCGGTGGGTTTCAATCCAGTTAGTGCGCCCGACTGAATGTACGGCCAGAGGTCGTAGCGTTCGAGCGGCGACATGAACACACCTATGTAGATGCGCAAAAATACAGCGGTCAGAATCAGCACGAGCGTGATGGCCGCATAGCTATAGATGGGAGCCTGCGGCGGCGTAACAATTGTTTCCTTGCGTCCCCAATGCGTGGTATTCATAGCTGTTCCGTGCTCCTTTCCGTATAGCTGGCGAGAGTGTCTTCCGCCGCCTTGCGCTTGTTTACCTTCACGTAGCGAAGCATCTCCTTGAACTGCTCCGTAGTCATCTTGTCGCCACGCAGAAGCGGTTCAAGTGTGTTGATGAGCAGAAGCCGGAGTGCCGCAATTTCTCCCATAATGGCCAGGGACTGCAATCGACGGCTGCCTTCTGCAAGTTCTCCCTGCACCAGATCGCGCAACCACTCACCAACTGCTTTTCCTTCGGAGTCTGCGGCGGCATCCACGGCAGCAGCTTCAGTAGCGGTGAGCTTGGTGTTGAGTGAATGGTTACGGCACTCGCGGCCTTTCACCGCGCCTTTGCGGCGCTTCATTTCGGTGTCCAGTATTGGCATACGCAATGCGCTCCTTTCGTTGTAATCGCATGGAGCTTATAGGTTCCCGCGATTTCATAACCTGTTCCGTTTCTGCCGGAACCAATTAGCTCCCGCAGGAAGCTAAACAGTTCCCTATGAGGGATGGAGTATCGAAAATTCTTCCGGCGCGCAGCGCCGCAGTGGTCCGGGCAGGAAAGCGAAGGCAATTCACGCCTTTGCTCCCACAGCTACTGGTGCTTTCGATGCAGGCTTTGAAGGCGCTTCAGCGGCTTCGGAAGCAGGCGCGCGACGGATGCGCAGAGTCGGCGTAATCCGCTGCGCTTCAGGAGTGCGAAGGAATTCCTGAAAGTCGCGGTCTTTCGAGAAGACATAGGCGAGTGCCTGCTCGACAACATCGTCGGCGGAAGCGTGGATGAATGCGGCATACTGATCGACCTGCAATGCGGTTGTATCAGTGAGTCGAATGGATGCGCTGATGTGACGGGTTTGTGTGACTTCAAGCAGTGGCATATCGGTCTCCTTCGGGCTGTGGAATCAGGCCGTCTTTCGACGGGCAATCATGCGTTGTGCTGTGGCCGCAATCTCCCGCGCACGAGCGGAACAATGTGCGACGGGAATCTCGAAGCGGCGGCGGACTTCAAGCATGGTGATGATGTCTTCGATGGGAATGCCTTGGCCCAACCAAAGGCGGGCCGAGGAGACATCGACAGTGCGTTGGGCGTAGTAGAGCGGATCGGATTTATCGGAGCGACGCGAAGCGAGTTCCTGCGTCAGCTTCGTAGCGTCCATATCGTGTGCAAGCCGCGCGCAAACCCATGCCCAGTCCTCTTCGGAATGGGAGTGCATACCAACGGGCTTCTTCCGTGTGTTTCCGCAGAGCGGGCGCACGGAAGAGACCTCGATATTCTTAAGCCGGAAATCGGCTGGACCGTAGATCGCATCGGCTGGGTATTCGACCGCGACAGGATGCGCGGGAGAATACTTGCGGTTCAAGAAACCGGGGACGCGCAGCACCCGGTTCCGGTCGGTGCAAGCGGGATCGCCACCATAGGCTTGGGCGATCAACTTGAGCGTCTGTTCCTGACGCTCGAAGTCGAATCCGGCAACCCGCCAGAGCGCCTGGTATTTGCCGGGCGAAGTCGAAATGATCGCGGTCGGCGTGGGAACCAGATCGGACGCCCGCAGCGCAGCGAGCCTGGCGTCGCCGTCTTCATCAATATCTATATAGATGTGGCGGACGGATGCGATGCACTCCTTGGTCCGCTTTCGGCTGCCGGGGCGCAACGGATTGGCCGAGACATAAACGTTCGCGCCGTTGTCGTTCTCGTAGCCGAGCCATACCAGATAGCGCGGCGAGAGAAGCTGCTCAAGCGTAATGATCCGCTGCTGTGGTCGGGTTGTATTGTCCCGGCGTAACAGGAGTGCAACAGTTTCGCAGGGAGCGAAGGAACGGGTGAGGAAGTTGGCGGCAATTCGGTTCATAAGGTGACCTCTCAAGAACGCGATTCCACGGGCATTTCCAGTAGGAAAGCCCGGACGATGCCGGGCTTTCACCGTGAAGGGGAGCGGCCTACTCGGCCGCTTCGTCGAAAGGCAACTCCTCGTTGGCTTCCTGTTCTTCCGCAGCGGCCTTTTCCGCGCGGTCGAGCTTGAGGATGGAGTTGACGCGAATCTAGTCGGTGCGGACCGGTTTCTTTGCCTTCTTGGGCGTGTACTCGGAGTGGCGAATCTCGCCCTCGATCTGGATGTGCGCGCCCTTCTTGAGCGTGGCCGCGAACTCGCCAAGTTTGCCGAAGACGATAGAGCGATGCCACTCGGTATGCGAGATGTATTCGCCGGACTCTTTGTCCTTGTAAGAGGTCTTGGTTGCGAGCGAGAGGGTGGTGAACTTCTGGTTGTTCTTGCCGGTGCGGACTTCAGCGTCGCCGCCGAGGAAGCCGATGAGGATAGCCTTGTTCTGATACATGATCGTGTCTCCGTTTTTGAATTCCCGATCTGCTCGGGTCACACCTTGCGAAGCTGTGCGAGTGGGCGCGACTCCCAAGGCCGAAGCTCTGCATTTACGGAGGGTCCATCGCAGATGGAAACCGTAACCCGTAGGGATGCGCAGCAGAAGCAGAAGAGCGAGCCTGCCGCAGGGCGTCGCAAAGGCCCCGAAGCAGTGACCGAGCTAGTGAGGAATGGAACTGGGAGACACCCTTCAAGAACAACGCTGCTCCCGCTTCCTGGCGATGCCATTCCCCGGCAAACCAGATCAACCTTCTCGCCGTCAGACCTCGGGACAAAGAGCCGCATCTCGCACCGGGTATCGCACGTCTGCCATTCGGCGTGGTCACGCTCAAGAGCGCACAACAAGGGCGTAATTCCGTTTGCTTCACTGTGCCCAAGAAGGCTTTGCATTGCCGCTCCTCCGATTCGCATTCCATCCTGCAATCCGCGCTGCAATCTACGCCGCCACTGTGGAGGAAGCCCGGTAGATTTCCTCCGTCACGAAGCACTGGTCCGTGTGGCTGTATCCACTCACGGTGATCAGCTCGCGCACCCGGCGTCGGCCCGTGGAATCGCGTTCGCAGTAGAGAACAAAATCCACTGCTTTTCCGGTCTGTGACCGGATGAATTGCTGGTCGAGATTGGTTCGGGCGCTGAGAGCCATATCCGCCAGCCTGTCAAGCGCATCAAGAGCGGAGTCTGCGTGCAATGTTGAAAGCGTTCCGCCGTGGCCGGTGTTCATCGCCTGCAAGAGGTCGTAGCCGCACTCGTCGCGGATTTCGCCCATGATGATGCGGTCGGGACGGTGCCGCAAAGCAGCAGCTACAAGCTGACTTGGAGTGACGGCAACTTGACCGGGAATTGCCGCGACCGCCTCCCAGCGAACGGCATTGGGATGGGCAACCTTCAATTCGGCGGGCTGCTCGATCACAATCAACCGCTCTTGCATGGGAACGTGGTCGAGCAGAGCTTTCATCAGAGTTGTTTTCCCCGAGCCAGTTCCACCGGCGATAATGCCGTTCTTCCGTGCTCCAATCAGGCGCACAACCGTATCCCGAACGTTGTCGGGAAGACTGCCCGATGCGACGAGTTCATCCGAAGTAAACCAGCGGTTGAATTTGCGCACGGTAAAGGTCGGACCATTGATCGAAGAAGGCGAGCCGACAACGGCCACGCGCGAGCCATCCGGCAAGCGCGTATTGAGAATCGGATTCTGCGTCGTCAGATCCTGCCCGAGGATACGCGCGACGCGTTCAATGGCAGCCTGCAAGCGTTCGTTCGTGAACGGCTGCGTGAGCTTGATTTGCTCGACGACGCCATTGCGGTCTGCAAAGACTCCGCTCCTCCCATTGATCATCAGATCGGAGATCGACGGATCGAGCAGAAGCTCGCGCAACTCTTCGGGAAAGAACGGCAGAATCAGATCAAAGCTCATCGCGTAGCTCCTGCAACTGCGTGTGGACTGTGCACATCGACAGAGACACGGTTTTCGTGGAACTCGGTGATGGTCAATCCGAGCGGATTGATGAACTCGTATTGCGGATAGACGCGGGCCTGATCGCTGACCTGCTTCGGATTCAAGTAGTAGGTGATACTGAGCAGCCAATGCTCCGTGCGCGGCTCGTGCGAATTCTCTGCTGAGTAGAAGCGGTCAACAGCCATCAGTGCCGTTCCACGGGCAATGCGTGCGCCCTGGAGCATTTCCTCAGACATCGTTGTAATCGTCACGTTCTGGACCTGTACATCGCTTGCTTCGATCTGCCCTGCCGTGACCTGAGAGACGAGGTGGTTGGCGTTGTCTTCAGTCATCAGGCGCGATGCTAAGGCCTGCGAAAGAAAGTAGTAGTTGAGCGGATATTTCTTCGCGATCACGTCGCGATTGACCGTGTAGCGATAGTTTGCCCAGTCGGTCAGATAGGTGCGGACTTCGCCTTCACGGGGCGAGTAGTTGAGGTCGCTGTATTGAATGGCCTGGGCGCGGCCCATCTCATCGATGCGAATATAGCGATTCGCAATCGGGCGGCGCGCCAGCATCAGGTTCATACCGAGCGAAGCGAGCAGCATGACCGTGCCACAGGCGAGGATGAGCCGATAGGCTTTCCGTTCGGAGTAGTGCGACGCATAGACTTCGTTGCCGATGTGGTCAACGAGCAGCGATTCGGCAGGCGTGAGAGGTGCTTCAGAAGTAGTCAAGCGTTGCGGCATGGGAGGCACTTATCCTTTCTTCAAGCGTGAGAAACAGGCCCACGGTGTAGATCAGGACCACGATGAATAGGCCGATCAAGAGCACTGCGAGCACGTACCGGAAAGGTTTTGAAAGCCTGAGCCGGCGGAAGAGCAGGAAGCTGAAGAGAAAGGTCCACATGGCGTGCTCCTCAACCGGCCATCATGGCAATGGAAGCAACCGCGCCGCCAACCTTGGAAACGCTGTCGGCCATTCCCGCCGTGCCGCCAAAGATCGCCTGCGTCATGCTCGGAATAAAGAGCATGTTGATGATGAAGGCGATGAAGACCATCGTGCAGGGAATGAGATTGGCCAACCACATCTCCATCGAATAGGTTCCGTTGAAGGTTTGCTGAATAAAGGTATTCAGAAAACCGGACCACACGAAGATGAAGGCGGCGGCCACGGCACGGATCATCGCGAAGCTCAGGAGTACATCGACGAAGTGGAAGAACTTCCCTCGGAATGTCCTGGTCATCAGCAGCGGAATGAAGACCGGACCGAAGAGTGCCGTGACGCCGTAGAGGATGAACGATGAGCAGTTGATCAGGAAGAGAATCGCCGAGGCCAAACCCATGAGCGCCTGGACATAGAAGTAGCAGAGAATCTGCACCGGAGCGGTCAACGATGGCATAGCGGTGTTGTCGCCTGCTGTCTTCAGAAGCTGAAGCAAAGTGTCGAGCGAACTCTGGTCGAAAGCGGCAACCATCGCCTGGGCGATATAGCTGAAGAAGTGATTCAGCCCGAAGCTCGCGCCGGGCAGCGGATTGACCCAGTAATTGATAAGCAGGCAGCAGATGACGAGCCGCATCAGAAAGTGTGTCAGATCGCCCGCGCGAACCGGATGCGCATGAAAGCGCCATACCGTCATCCCGGAGGTGTTCCAATTGATAACCATGTTGATCAGCGAGAAGAGGGCGATGCAACTCAACTCGGTCAATCCAAGCTGCGTCAGTACGCCACCGTTTTGCGTGGTGAGATTCGTCAGATTGTTGGTGAACTGGTAGAGCCAGTCCACGCCGGAACTCGTGCCCGGTAATGCCTGGGCCAACAGCGTCGGTGAAATCATAGTCGTCACCTCGTAGTGGAATGTGCGGCGCTGTCAGAATGACCAGCGCCGCGTGGGTAGCACTTACGGAAGGTAGGTCTTCCAGGTATTGCTTTCGCTGGCAGCACTGACATTGTTCGTTGAGTGTTGCTGCTGCACGAAGGCTGCGGTATTGATGTCTTCGACGGCGGCATTGCGCCGTTCCATGTTGGCGACGGTCATCTGCCCGGCAAGGCAGGATTGAAGCGTTCCCTGCGATTGCATCTCGCTGAGCTTTTGCGCCTCAGCCGCGTTCAAAAGATTGAGTTGTTGGACCTCGCTGTTCGTGCCGCTCGAAATGTCGAACTGATTCGAAAGAAGCGAGGAATTGGCCGTTGAGTTTTCGGTCCTGCTGGTCCGGTACTGGCCCACTGCGGTTAGGCAGTCGGGCGAGATGGAATCCGACGTTTCGATCATGGCAAGCTGCGAGATGCGCGCGCTGCCCAGAGACTGTCCCGCGAGGTAGCTGCTCGTGCCGCTATTCATCGAGACTGTGGCCGTCTTCCACGCCGTGGCCGAAGTGGAAGGGGCGTTCGAGTTGAGCGCAATCTTGATGCCTGCCGTTTCACCAAACATGTTGGCGACGTTTGCGTTTTCGAGCTTGTGCAGCGTCGTTTGCCACTGTTGCTTGAGCGAGAAATGTGTGATGTTGTTTTTGACCATGTTGTACTGCATCTGGAGTGTGGTCAGTTGTTGAATCAAGCTGGCGTAGCTGGTCGGGTCGAAGACGATGTCGCCGATCCCGAAGAGCGCAAAGCTGGGTGTTGCGGTCAACAGAACAGCGGCGATGATTACGAGCCACTTGCGCTGCTTCTTGAGTTGAATTGCCATACTACCTCCTTGTTGTTGGTTGAATTGGCTGCCGCGCAGCGTCATAGCCCTTCGTCGAGAAGCTCGCGGGCAATCCGAGGAATGACGACGATCCATTCCTCACCCGCCTCCTCAATGGCTTCGGCCAGGGTGCAGCCAAACTCTTCAAGCCAGTCGGCACGATTGAGCACAAGCGCAACTGCCACCTTGTCGCTCAAGTTGAACGCTGCCCACGCATCATGACCGCGATGCATGGCGCGGCGCGAAACCTCAATCAAATGCCGCGATCGTTTGCTCTGCTCCATCATGGCCAGTCTCCGGCGCTACAGTGTTGGGTCCATGCGATGTTCCGCATAGGACGGAATCAGAATGTCGCGCCCCACGTAGACACGGGCGCGCGAGCCTTCCTTGAGGGTGATGACCGGCAGGCGATTGAGGAAGTGATTCAATATCTGCTCGCCTTCGCTGGCCATCTGCTCCGAGATGCCGTTGCGAATCTCGGTGGAGGGATTGAGCACGCTACCGTTGTTGCCGATCTGCGCAAGGCCGCCGATAACACCGATGGCGGCGGCAGCGGCGAAAGCCTGGAAGTATCCGTGATCGACTTTGGTGGCGAGTCCGGTCGTGCCCAGCGGGTCAAGCCCGATGTATTTGTCAAAGTCGAGTGAGAAACCATCTGGGCAGACGGCCCGATGGAAGGTGACGAACATCTTGCGTTGCTGGGCGCTGCCCACGCTTTGTACTGTGCCGATCAGGCGCGTGCCTTGCGGCATGAGCAGTTGTTGATGGTCGTGGGAGTAGTAATCGGTGGTCAGCATGACCAGAATTGGCCCGTTGAGTCCACCGTCGATGTGGTTGGTGACAACGCCTTCGAGAACCGTACCCTCGAAGATTCGATAGAGCCGGCCTTGATACTGGTCGAATGGATACGGCCCCATCGGATCGGCTTTGGTGTTTGCAGTCGGTGGTTGCTCCGATGCTACCGTCGCACTCGAAGTTTTCTGCGACGGCGCGCCATTCACGATCACGGCCTCTTCCGATTTCGCGGAAGATGGCGCTTCCGAGCGTTCCGCAAGCACGGTGGCCAACGGAGCATTCGGCGATGGGCCGGTTGTAGTTTCTCCTGAGTGCGCAAAGTCAATCGCCATCGTGTCACTGTTGATGGCGTCCTGCTTCTGCTTTTCCCGCGCCAATGCGCGCTGCTTGGCTTCGGCTTGCGCCTCGGAGACATTCGAGGTGTGCTGCGGTGCATTGGAGCTACCGCCGTAGATCGCGTCGCGCTGCGCCTTTGTCATCGGCGCGGCATTCGTTGATTCGGGACCTGGAGTGCCATAGGCGTTCTGGAATTGTTGCATCGCCGCCAACAACTCTTGGCGACGCTGTTTTTCTTCGGCGTCATGCTGCGCCTGCAACTGCTGCTGTGTCTCGAAGCTCGATACTTGCTGCGCACTGGGCGAGGCCGGACGCATCGGCAGCGCGCTTGTTGGTGCCGTCCTCTTGTTGCCGCGCAGAAGGCTGGTTACGTTGGCGATGCCGAGTATGGCGAGAATCGCTACCAGAGCGATGACCACTGGCATACTCCTCTTGAGCGGCGGCTTGGCATCCGGCTGCTCTGGAATGGTTGCGGGAGTGTTTGGTGTTTGTTCGGTCATGGCTATTTCGCACCTCCCGGCCGATGGAATTCAACCTTCTGTTTGCCGATGGCCAGATACCCGTGCTCCAACTGCTTCGGCACGGTGAATAGTCCACCGTTGAAATCGAAGTTGATGAGCGATCCTTTGCCGTCCTTCAGTTCGTAGAGTGCGGGCGTCTCCTGGAACTGGCCGCGCAGGTAGGTGAACTTGTCGTCGCGCCAGATTTGCTGGAGTCCAAGCTCTTTTCCCTTGCGCTCGTCCCACACGAAGTCGAAGTGCAACGAGCCGGGGTATTCGCTGCGGTACTGCTCAGCTTTCGTCGCCTCGGCTTTGAGTTCTGCTTCCTGAGCGGCCTTCGCGGCAACAGCTTCCTGTTTCGCTTTGTCCAGTTCGGCAACCGGAACAAACACCGGAAGCTGGGCCAGCCGGCTCTTGGCTGCCTGATCGCCGGGCGCGATAAAGACTTTGGAGTCAAAGTGGGGATCGGGATCATCGGAGACCTCGCGCAGTGCAAGGGTGTATTCGTTGCCGTGGTCGGACACGATATGAATGTCCGTGGCTGCGTTCGCCGTTTTGGGCTTCACGCTGATAAAGCGCGAAGCCACATGGCCGCCGTCGAAGATCCAGTTCACCGTGTCGCCGGCGAAGACGTTGGCGACTTTCTCCTCGTTGGGCAGAACGATGAGCGTCGATTGCAGAAGGCCTGCGCGAATCTGCGGCGGCGTATCGGCTTCCGACACCGTGACCGTGCGCGGCGCACTCGGTTGCAGAGGATGCGTTTCGGTTGAAGCATGAAGTTGGCTCGCGGCCAGCATCATGCAAACGGAAAAAGAGACAAAAATGTTGGGGCGCATATTCTCAAGTCCTTTCTGCGGTGTGGTGTTAGGGTTATTCGGACTCGCCTTGAGCGAATCGAGTGATGCCCTCCGTGAGTCCGTACTTGGCGATAAGCCTGGTCCGGCGTACACGGTCTTTCGGCTTGGTCGAAAAGACTGCGTAGCTGCGATTGTCGAGATTGAGTTTGACGACCTTGGTCAATCCATCGCGGCGCATGTAAAGACCTTCTCGGTCCTGCAAGCTCTCGAAGAGTGCAAGCTTCTGCTCGTTCATCTTGAAGAGTTCCGCGTATCGCTTTCGGTTGAAAGTTGCGTCCTTCAGAAACAGAAAAGAAGTGCAGGAATTCACGATGCTGTCGGCATTCGCACCGAGGTCTTCTGCCGACTGGCCAATCATGGTGACGCCGCCCAGGTTCTTGCGCACAGTCTTGATCGAAGCGAGCGCGCCTTCGAGCAACTGCCGGTTCTTCATCGAAGAGAAAATCTCTTCGATGAGGATGTGCTTGGGAACACCAAGGTTGGCAGGGTTATAGAGCACGTCGTTGATGCGGCGCAGCAGCCACACCATCAATGGCTCGATCAAATCGACGTACTGCTCGTTGTTCACGCCCTGGAAGTCGAAACATTGCAGGCGCGAAAGCGAGAGGCTGTCTTCGACGTTGTCGAAGATGGCGGCATAGACGCCTTTACCAACCCACTTTGAGAGATACCGGTCTAGCTTCTTCGGCAGGAAGAGATTCGAGAGTCGGCGGTTTTCCGCGTCCAGCAGATACATATCCCGCACTGCCTTGTGGATCACGTCATCGTCTTCCGGCTCCAGTTCCGCGCCGCCGTTGGTCAGGAGGAGTTTCACGAACGAATACAGGAATGTGATGTTGCTTTCGGTCGGCTCCAGTCGAAAGGGATTGACCCGTGGCCCGTCTTTGCCGATGCGGTCTACGCGCCCGCCGTACAATTCGACGACACTCTCGTAGCTGCCGCCGATGTCGAAGATGTAGGT
>Ga0265336_10001263_pt1 | contig 11964 bp, 7 predicted proteins | sample 42119metaG_FD_193583 | JGI IMG/M metagenome (GOLD analysis project Ga0265336, IMG submission 193583) | Rhizosphere microbial communities from Carex aquatilis grown in University of Washington, Seatle, WA, United States - 4-21-19 metaG | ecosystem: Host-associated > Plants > Roots > Rhizosphere >...
GACAGCGGAAGCGGGAAGACGTCGGCTATGCGCCAGATTCTCCGCCAGGTAGCTGAGCGGCACGAGACTGCGATCGTTTACGATCCTGCCCTTGAGTTCACACCGGAGTTCTATTCGCCCGAACGTGGCGACCTGATTCTCAATCCGCTTGATTGCCGTTGCCCCTACTGGGACATCGCGGACGAGTCAATTTCTGATGACGGGAATACTGCGATGGCGGCGGCGCTGTTCCCTGATAAGGATCACGAGAACGAGTATTTTACGGACGCTCCGCGGCGGGTATTTTCGTTTCTGATGCGCCGCCATCCAAGCCCCCAGCAACTTGTGGAGTGGATGAGCAATTTCGAAGAAATCGACAAAATGGTGAGAGGGACCCCCTATGCCGCATTTGTGGATTCTGGTGCGCCAGCGCAACGAGGCGGAGTTCTTTCTAGCTTCAACATGATTGCTGAGAGCTTCGAGCTGCTGCCGGCAAAGGAAGAGAGCCGGGCAATATTCTCGTCAGGGATCTGGAATGTCGAAAGGCGGCAATGGATCTTCCTCACATCGAGGCCAGCATCCCGCCAAAAGGTCTTGCCGCTCCATAGCGCCTGGCTCGATATGTTGATCCTTCGCACAATGGAGCCGTCCCTCCATCGCATGAAGCCAGTCTGGTTCGTTCTGGACGAACTCGCCAGTCTCAACAAACTGCCCCAACTTCATACGGCAGTTACAGAGGCCCGCAAATCAGGGAACCCGGTCGTATTAGGCTTCCAAGGCCGCAGTCAGCTTGAGAAACGCTACGGAAGAGACGCGGAGGCCATGTTGTCCCAACCCGCAACGAAAATTTTCTTGAAGACCACGGAGCCGCACGCGGCGAAATGGGTTTCAGATGCTATCGGCGAGATTGAGGTTGAGCGTCTCAAAGAGTCGCGAAAGGCCAGTCTGCTCCCAGGCAACAAGCAGTACACGATGGAGATCGCGACGAAGCCTCTAGTCATGGCTTCTGAGATCGCAGGGCTGGAACCGCTTCATGGCTACATCAAACAAGAGAACCGGGTTGCATCCGTTCGATTTCCATATGTTGCCGCAATCGAACGGAATCCGGCGTTCCTGGAACGGACACCACCATCTCCCGCGCGCACCGGAAATGTGAAGTCATCAACACCCCTACCAATCGCAGAACCAGTCGTTCCGATGGAGCCTCCCAAGAAGCCTTTGAGAAAGCAAGGCATGTTCCCCGGAGTCTCGCAGCCCACAGTCGTGAATGCAGAGCCGACCGTCTGGGATGAATCGCAGTGGATTGATTCCTGATCGTTGATTTCGCCAAGGGCAGTAGCGAGATGCTGCCTCGCGCAACTTGGAGTTGAAAGCGCATGTTGACCATCTCAAAAGCATTGTCTGCTGGACAAGCGCAAACCTACCACTCTCGTGAATTCGCGTCCGAGGAACAGAACTACTGGAGCCGTGACCAACGAGCGCACAGCGAGTGGCAGGGCACCCTTGCGGAGGAATGGAACCTCATCGGGCCTGTCCGTGCGGACCACTTTGCGCGTCTGAGTGAAGGCCAGCATCCAGAGAGCGGTGAGCAGCTTGTTAAGCATCAGCCCGCTAGGACCTACGAGAATGAGTACGGCAAGCAAATTACCAGCGCGGAACATCGCGCCGGGTGGGACGCGACCTTTTCGGCGCCGAAGTCTGTGTCACTCACCGCTCTCGCGGGTGGAGATGAGCGTGTGCGCGATGCTCACCGCGAAAGTGTACGCGTGGCCTTGGGTGAGTTGCAGCGTTACACACAAGCCCGCATTGGAAACGTCAATGCGCCCGAGACGACAAGCAAGTTTATTGCGGCGACGTTCGAACACGACACGGCTCGCCCCGTCGATGGATACGCGGCGCCGCAATTGCACACTCATGCTGTTATCTTCAATGTCACCGAACGCGACAACGGCCAGACGCGCGCGCTCCAAGAGCGCAGCTTATTCCAGTCCCAGCACTACGTGACAAGCGTGTATCGGTCCGAGCTTGCCGTACGGCTTCAAGGATTGGGATACGAGATCCAAACCGGCAAGCACGGACAGCCGGAGATCAATGGTTATACCCAAGAGTATCTTGACGCATCAAGCCTTCGCCGAGAGCAAATCAAAGAACATTTGCGGGAGATCGGGAGAGACGGTGCTGGTGCAGCCCAGGTCGCAGCGCATCGAACGCGGGACAACAAGGAATTGCACTCGCCTCAAGAGGTATTGCAACGCCATCGAGAACTGGCTGCACAATTTGGTCACCAGGCCGACCGCGTGGTGGCACAAGCAAGAGAGCATAGTCTCCATCGTGCCGAAAGCCCAGAGAAGGCGATGCAGCAGGCGGTAACGTATGCGCGAAATCACACCTTTGAGCGTTCCGCGGTTCAAGACGAGCGAAGCATCCTTCAGTCTGTGTTGGATCGAGGCATGGGGAACTTAAGCTACGGTCAGGCGCGCGAAGAGTTTGAGCGGCGCGTCGCAAATGGAGAATTCCGGAAGCTTGAAGATGGTGCAGGGCGGGCAGCCCCACAATATACGACCGCTGAGATGGTTCGTCTCGAAAAAGAAATCATTAGCCGAATGCAAGAGGGCAATATGCGTGGACCGCACGACCCAATGTTGGTCTCACAGGAACTACGCATCAGTATTGATGACCGTCATCCGGACTTGAATGTTTCGCAGCGCCAAGCGGTAGATGAGGTGTTTCAATGTCGCGAAAAAATCATTGGGATCGATGGAGTCGCTGGAGCCGGGAAAACGACGGCGCTGGCAGTCGTCCGTGAAGGTGCCGAAGCGGAGGGCTACAAAGTAGAAGGGTTCGCGCCCACATCGCGTGCTGCGCAAAAACTCGCCGAGGCTGGAATCGAGACATCGACGTTGCAGCGACACCTTGCGCGCGGGGAACAGCCTGACACCGGCGAGCGGAGGCTTTACGTGCTTGACGAATCTTCATTAGCCTCAACCCGCCAGATGCACGAGTTCCTTGTCCGGTTACTTCCGAATGACCGGGTGCTATTAGTCGGCGACACACGCCAGCATGAGGCGGTCGAGGCAGGCCGCCCGTTCGCGCAACTCCAGGAAGCCGGTATGAAGACGGCGAAGCTCGATGAAATAGTGCGGCAGCGAGATCCGGAGTTGAAGCGAGCTGTAGAGGAGTTGGCGCGCGGAGATGTTGGAACGGCATTGTCGAGCCTTGACCGCCAGGGGCGAGTTCATGAGATAACCGGACGCGGGGAGCGCATTGCTGCCATCGCACAGGAGTACGCTCGCTCACCTGAAAGCACATTGGTCGTCTCGCCCGACAACCGGTCTCGCACTGAAATCAATCAACGAATTCATGGGGAGTTGCAGTCTCGCGGGGTGGTGAGGCCTGAGGAGCATACCTTGAACACGCTTGTGCAACGTCAGGAGATGACTGGCGCGGACCGGACATGGGCCCCGCAATATCAAGTGAATGACATACTGCGATACTCGCGTGGCTCTCAAGAAACGGGTATCGAGAAAGGTGAGTACACTCGCGTATCGAGCATCGACTCAAAAAACAACTTGCTGACCGTGATACGCGTGGATGGAACTGAGCAAACGTATGACCCGCGCCGGCAGATGGGAGTGTCGGTCTATCGAGAGCAGGAGCGTGCGTTCTCCGTTGGCGACCGCATCCAGTTCACTGCGCCGAACCAGGAGTTGAAGGTTGCAAATCGAGAGCTTGGCAGCATCGAAGGCATCTCACCGGATGGAGCCATGACTCTCAAGTTGGACAATGGGCGCGAAATGAGTTTCGACCCGCAGCGTCATCCGCATTTCGACCACGGTTACGCTGTCACCAGCTACTCGAGCCAGGGCCAAACCGCCGACCGCGTTCTCATCCACGTTGACACGGAACTAGCCGCAAAGGATCTACTCAACAACCGCATGGCATATGTTTCAGTTTCACGCGGCCAATGGGATGCGCAGATATTTACGAATGATCGCGACACACTGAAGGAAGCGCTCAGTCGAGACATCTCCCACGAAAGTGCGCATAAAGCGGAGAGAAGCGTTTCTCCCATGCAAGAGGATATTGCGCAGTCGCCGCAATCTGCGCACACCCAAGGAATGGAAGTAGGCCTAGGCGTCTAGGCCCGTTTCATTTGACAACAGTTTTGACTGCAGGATAGTGCGCGAACATGCGCAGGCAGATCGCCGAACACCTGGCGATTCTCAAGGGACAAATCCTTGCTCCTTCTCATCCTGTATGGCCAAGGCCAGTTTCACGCTTTTCAGGACAAATCCCTCAATTGGTCGATAAACTATTGATCTCAAGCTGATTGAGCTGCTAAGTGGCCTGTTCTATCGCGGTGTCTTCAAAATCTCATTGACCTTAGGTCATCATCGACAGCCGCTCGGCTCGCAGAGAAAGAAAAAAACATGTGCGCACCAGAATTCGATGCCGAGAAACTGAGACCCGCGGAGTTCATCACCAAACCGGATCCCCGAAATACCCTGATCGTGAGAATCGACACAGTCGCGGGTACGTCGCGTCCACTGACGGCGGCCGATCTCCACGAAATGGTTTCATGCCTCTCCCTAAACGCGACAGTACCGGAAAAGGTCGCACAGCACTTCGAGACGGTCAAAAACGTCTTCCTCTACTCGTGGTTCATCTACCGTTTTCAACCTGTTGCGGAGCTTCAGAGTCTCGCGTGCCTCGAATTTGCCCTGCGCGAGCGATTCGCGAATGAAATAATTACGGGCACAATCGACAAGAGAAACGCGATGCTGCGGGGGCTGTTAACCTTCGCAGTAAGAAATGGGGCAATAAAGAGCGAAGGGTTTTCACGTTGGTCCGAAGCGAGTGATCCCGAAGGCAAATTTGCTGAATCCTTAGCAACAACTCTTCCAGAAATCCGAAACAATTGGGCACACGGAAGTGATGAACTCCTGCCGTCGGCACAAACAATAATCGCGCTTGTCGCCGAAATAATTAACCAGCTCTTTCCCCCGCCGTCACTTACACAATGATCTGGTGGAGTGGGTGGCTTGAATCTCCACCACAGCCGCAGAGCGCGAGATTCCAGTCGCCCTGCCGACTCGCAAGAGGTGAACGCGGGCTATCAGGTGTTCCCGCCCGTTACTTTCTGCGAATCTCTCTGCTCAAATTACTTTTCTATATATCTCTTTACCAGAGAGACAAGAAAAGCTCCTGCGGTTAAGACACCCAAGAGGCCTTCGATCGCGGCGAATGCACGTGTTCCTCCAATCGGGACAAGATCACCGTACCCGACCGTCGAAAAAGTGATGCACGAGAAATAGAGGGCCTCCAGGAAGCCAAGTCCCCATCGAACATCACTGTGGATGACATAGTTATGGCTCCCTGATAGGTATCCGGAACTGCTCACAAACCCAAACCAACGTGTGGTGAAAACGCAAGCAAACAACAACAAGATGACAACAGCGTATCCAGCGAAGAGCCACGGCCTTTCAAACCCTGCGGTTAGGCGGACAAAAATCTTAGAGAAGCTGTTCTGTGAAAGCAGGGCTGCACGGTATCGGAGCGCAGAAAGGCTTCGCTGATCTCCGTTAATGAGGGTCCTCTCTCGAAGGAATGCGAGGGTTTCATAAACCGACTCGGAATGGATATTGTCACCGGGAGGGAAATCCAACAAGACCGAAGCTCGTGCGACCCAATCTATCTCTTCGCCCTCCTGCGGTTTTGTCTGCGGAGGTCGGAAAGACTCAGAAATGTCGACTTGTCCATGATAGAAGTTGCTTCTCGCTACGTTGAATCCCTCCAGGCGCAGATACCGAACACGATTCGAGTACATATCAAGAGAATCGCACTGCGCATTTGAGAGATACAGTTTGTAAAGACTCGAAGCGTTCACATCGACGTTTCGGAATTTAAATACTTCGATCGCCATCACAGTGCAGTTCGCCTTCCAACAAGACACGTCCAAGGGAGTCGCGTCGTTGCCGTGGATGTGAAGACTTCCCAACACAAGACAGTTGTCCAGAACAATTTTTTGTGTCGCATCGTGGCCGCCTAAAATGAGATCCCCAAGAAAAACACAGTTTGTAAAAACAACTTCTCGGGAATCAAGTATCGCCAGTTCGGCAATGTCAAAGATATGGTTCTCGTACTCTATAGAATTACCGAAAACTCGGTTTTCATCATCAACGCCAAGGCCTTTGGCTGTCATTACTGGGTAGCCCGTCTTTCGCTGAAAGAAGGCGCTCAACCGCCCGGCCTCAGCCGCTTCAACGAACTGGTCCTTATCCTTCAAGGAGACGAGCTTACACAGGTAAGTCATAAACACAAATGTGGCCCAGCGAAACGCGGCATTCGAGCGCGTTCCCTGGTCGCAGACTGGCCTTTCCTTGAGGTTACTCCCTCGCAACCTATTTGTTTATCTGAGCATACACCCCGAATAGGGCTTATGAATTACATCCTAGGTCCTTTGAACGCCCTTTGCGGCTGGATCGTTACCCGGAGGCCCGGGGCGCGTTCAGCGGCTCGGCAAGTGATGCGGGTATAGCCCGAGCCGAGGGCACGCAATTTGCGCGCTATTCCACTTGCTTTCTCGTTGCAATCTTAGGGTCAGATCTTCCATCAAGGACCAACCCATCAAGGACCTGGGGTGCGACCACAAATTTAGGCGCCATTTCCGCCATCATGTGTCGCAGTTCGTCAAGGTCGGTTTGCCCGAAGGGCATCACGTCGGCTTCGAAGGGAGCCGTCCGGCCGACAAGACATGCTTCCCAGCAGAGCGGAAAGTACACCTCCGTGGCTGGCTCTCTCAACACCTCATCTGTCATCGGTCCATGAAAGCCGGGACGGTCTATCTTTACGAACAACGGGCTCTCAGAAGTGATTACCGGGTTACGAGGATCGAAAGTGGTTTTGATCTGCCAGTGAAAATCCTCCATCCAGGGAGACCCCTTTCGGAATTCCTCCCGCATCTTGGTCAGTGTATGATCGTGAACTTCATCCTCGGTAAGCGGGTGGCTATTGTCATAGACGATCTTTCGGCCGCCTTCGTCCACCGACACAACTCGGCCGAGAAAGGAATCGGCGACCGCTCGGCCCTGCTCCTCGAAGAAAAGCGGGGAACGAACTCTAATCATCTCCATGTAGGACAGAAGAAAGGGTAGCTCATGTCGCCAGTTGCTGAAATTGATTTCCCGCATCCGGTTCCGAACTGCCGGAAAGCCATCCTCCATGCTTTTGAACGTTACATCAGCGTGCTCGGCATCGATCGCGTCATTCGAGAAGTCATACATCCCGACGACGTGGCAAATCTGCTTGGTGGATTTCCGCTCCCATAGGTTTCGCGGCTTATTAAGGCACCAGAGCGGCCGGTCGTTTGCAGAGCGCGCCGGATCGATAAAACCCTTAAGGTATCCCTGCGGAACGTAGTGGTCCTTTCGATTGCGCGGAGGCTGGGGCATCCATTCATTCTAAGCCGCTCCAGTTGATCGTTATCAGATCGTCCGTCGAGCGAACCTACCGAGCTTAAGCGCAATACGCAAGATTACTCCCCGAAAACGTCCGTTGGGCAGGTTGTCGCTTTCGGACTGTCGGAGTCCTAATTCAAGGCGCTGGCCAACTTCGCGGGATCTACCCAGATCGGTAGCAGCCGCCGGATATTTCGCCTTCGATCACAGACCTAGAGTACCGGTGGAACTACACTCTAAACGGAAGATTGCGATTGCCTGTCCACTATGTGCCAGCTCTCATGAAGCCTACGGATGGAACCGACGAGAGACAGATCCTCACTAGTACAATTGCGTTTGCTGAACGTTGGCATTGTGGGAGATCATTGTGTGCAATAGAATCCAGCCAAAATGATCCACCCTAAGCAGTCGGGTGTATCTTAGACCGGCTGGAGGAAACCTATATGAAAATGGACCGCAAATTTATAGCGAAACGTCTCGTTGGGATGCGCATAATCGTTCTGATCTGCTATTTGTTTCTGGCCAAAAAGTGTGCTGGTGAGGAGTCCGGTACCGAGGCACTAACAACTGCGACATCTCCCGCCCTATTTCTCTATATTGGTCAGGCGCTGAAATTCGGAAGCGCTTTGACGGTTTTCGTTGGAATCATGAGAGCGATTACTGAGTGGACTGCCTCCGGGCGAAAGAACAGGAGAATCGAACGGGCGGCGCGCCTAGCAACTTTCGCGAATTCACTAGCCGACAGGGAGACGTCAAACCAGGGCGGTCAAGAAATCTCAGAGGCGCGTGAACGCGCTGAAAGAGAATTCCTTGAAGCATCTGCCCGGTGCTACCCAAAGACCGCTTTTCCATCGAAAACTAGACGGCTGTTCTTAATGTATCTTCCGCACCGACTTCTAGCTTACGTCCCACACTTTTTCTTCTTCTCACTCTGCGCACTTGCTTGTTTTGCAGTGTATGGAGAATACACTCGAACCCTAGAAGATTCTGTAGGTGTGGTTTCTATACTCGTTTTCTTGGAAATTGTCGGATCGATTTGCTTTATGCAGCGATGGGCCGCTCTCGAGTGGAGGAAATGTAACGGATTGGTCTCACCGCCGAAACATTTGGGATTCGGAATTATCTGGTACCCGGCTAATTCGTTTCTTGGACTCGTTGCAAATTCCATGGTCATCATTGGGCTGACCGGCCTTCTTCTCGGCCCTTTTCTCCCTGGTTTGGCGAATTACCAATCGTACACGGATGATCTACGCGTTTGGCAGCGCATTTTAATCACTCTCGGACGAGGCTTTTTGCTCCCAGTTGCGTACTTCTGGTCCCGCTCCGAGTCCATGCACTTCTCGGGAGAGATTAAGTCATTGTCGCCGAGCGACATTGTCCATTATGCCCGCGATTTCAGATTGTCAGAGCGGATGGTCGGAATCGTGATATTTTTCCTTCTTACCATTTGGTGTCTGGTCCTCTTCTTCGATGTCTTCTTTGTTTCACGAATTGCAACGTTCCCGGACGGAGACGTAGGAACACTCGGATTCGGATTGGGATATACATTGGCAGCGATATTCCTTGTCTTCAACGGCATCATACCGTGGATTGCCGTCTACCGTGGATTGTCGGAACTACTTGACCATGGGCGCTTAACGCCTCTAGGAGTTCAATGTGACAGAGACACAGACACAGACTCAAAGTGAAGAACTGCGAAGCATGAAGAAGCAGATTAAGATCCTGACAATTGTCCTGTTCGGACTCAGTGTCTTGATTTTCACGTCAATCATAAGAGAGTTTAGCGGGAGATCCGGCTCTGAACCTGGTTGGCCTGACGTGAGCGCAGGTGTGCTTCAAGCAAAGCGAATTGTGCTGATGACGAATGATGGGAAACCGGCAGGAATGTTGAGTACAGTGGACGGCTCATCCGGTCTGGCTCTTCTCGATTCAAAAGGTGAGATTCGAGTCTTCCTCAGTACAAAAGGCAATAAAGGGCTGATCAGCTTAAGCGGAGAGGGCCAGGAACAGTCTACCTACCTCACGAATGGCGCGCTCAACATCGGGGATGGCAAAGCAGGCGGTATTTCAGTCGAAGGTCCACCGAGTGGTCTACCCTTGATCAGAGTGTTTGACAATTCGGGCTACTCCGCACAGATCGGTCGCTCTAGCTTCCTTACCCCTGGAGACGGCACAGTAAGTACTACCTCGGCAGCCTCCTTGATGGGAAGCAGCAAGGAGAAAGCTTTGACTTGGTCGCTGTTGAGCCAGCCCGCCTTCACTTCCGCATCGACACCCCCACAAAGTAATTCTTCAAAGGGCGTTTCTTCCCAAACCCAAGGAGGTGCACGATGAAACGACTGAATACGTTTTGAAAGCGATTCCTTTATGAGTGTTATGATCGCCTAATCGTTCGTTGCGCTGCGAAGTGGGCATCGCCCCAACCTCAGAATTCCAAGTGGTTGATCGCCTTTGCATGGTGGTTCCTGGAGAATTGACAACGCATCACGCGCTTCCCAAATGGCGCATTCAATGATGCACCCAAAATGTCGATGAAACTCCGCAGATTCGTACTCTGATACGCTCCAGGCGTCTCGTCGAACCTCAGCCCGGCGGTGGCACGAGATCCCGGTAGCTATGGCGGCTTATTGGTACCGATGAGAACCGGGGATTGCGAAGGAGATTGAGCGCTTTCGGTCTCTGATTCGGAATGAACCAGCGCTGGATCGCTTCCTCACTTCGTGGTTTTAATTTTTCTTGCCGACCCGGGCAATGCAGACGCTGGGTCGGATCGGCACCGAAGGCCCTCCTTAGCCACTCTGCCCAACCTTGAAGAATTGGTACACAGTCTTACGAAGGCTTTCGTCGCAGACGTTGTTCGAATCCATACAAGAGATGATGAAATCCACCTGCTTTGCCGAGCGGTGTGGCAGCTCGTCCGTTGCCTTGAGTTGCTGAGAAGTGAGGTGTTTCGCTAAATGCTGATAGGGATCGATTTCCGCATTCATCCAAGTTCTGATGAGAAATTCGTAGCTCAGTCTTCCATGGTGGCATTTCATGGTCTGGCGGCAGGCGCGGTAGTCGCGCACAACAATCGGCAAGTGCGCCTCCACTTCCGGGAGCAACCAGCCATAAAAGACTTCCACCTTTTGAGAATAGCCCGATAACAGTTCCGTGATGTCGATTTTGGATCCGAGTGGACTGAGATATTCCCGGGCAGCTTGGCTCAATTCACTTTCGGCAAGAAGTTCCTCACGATCCATTACGAAGTGCAGGGTTGGCGACCCGCCGCTATAGACCTTTTGCCAGTTGGCCTCGGAGTGCACACGATGCAAGACCGAATTGCGAAGGTCCATGACCAATATATGTTCCTTTGGGCTGAACACCTCGTGCTTCTTCGATTCAAATTGATCGGCCGAAACCAGATCTTTGATCCGGCGGCTGTAGTCAACCAGTGTTTTAGCGGCCCCGAGCAACGCAAAAAGCTCTTTGTTCACAAGAGTCGAGACATCATGTTCGAGCATTTCGCGAGCAAGCTGGGTGTCGGGAGTGCCCAATTCAGGGAAGGAAGAGATGGCACGACTCAGATCAACCAGAGCTCGCCGAAACAGCTTCAACATCGTCTCGACTGACTCGATTTTTCGATTAGAGGAATAGCCGGGATGCTGACGCAACGCGTTTTCAGCGTCGCCAGGTCCCAATGCGCAGAGCGCCTCTCGCACCTCTTGCGTCGTGGGTACCACTTGCAACGATTCGGATACGCGCAGGCATTCACGATGCCTCCGCTCCGCATCGTACTTGAGAAACTGCTGGAAAAGCTTATGTGCCTCAGGCGATGTCCACCCCATTTGTCGATCATAGTCGCGAGAAGCGTGCCGGCGCTCTTCCGCGGTTCCTACAGGATTCGCTCGGGACCCGTATAGACATTCTTGCGTCTGAACTATCCAATCGGAGCGCGCATGGTGGCCTTCGCTCTCCAGTAGGCGCCACAAAGAAGCGGACAGGTCGGCTTATCATCAACTTCGATCCAAGCGACAGCCAGACACTTTCCGCTGTCGAAGGTGAGGGTTGGCTCCGGACGGATTTCACGGATCAACGCCTTTCCTTGATGAAGACCGCAAAGCTGAACCGTTGGCGCAACTGTGAGGAGAGCGTTGAGATGGAGGAAGAGAACGCCGAGGAATTGGTTCACGGCTTGAATGTCGGCGTCCATACGAGCAAACAAGTCGTCGATAATGAAAGCTCGTTCGCCTGTACCCAGTCCTATGTGCATATAGAACACTCTTCCGGTTTTTTGATCTTGATGTACAGAACCGATGTCCGAGTGTGTGAGTTCATCCCGCAATATTCTCAGCTGTTCATACCAACTTGCTTCTTTGATCGCGGCAAGTAAGCTGTCTGGAAGCAGGCCATCGAACTTCCCGGCATGCGCGCGCGCGAACGCCTTTCGCGTAGAGTCTGGCATTCCTCGAACTGGGAAACGTGCGCTCAGGACCTTTCTGGCGCAATCGACAGACGAATAGAGCTCGGTAAAGACATTCTCGACAAC
>Ga0265336_10001269_pt1 | contig 11915 bp, 6 predicted proteins | sample 42119metaG_FD_193583 | JGI IMG/M metagenome (GOLD analysis project Ga0265336, IMG submission 193583) | Rhizosphere microbial communities from Carex aquatilis grown in University of Washington, Seatle, WA, United States - 4-21-19 metaG | ecosystem: Host-associated > Plants > Roots > Rhizosphere >...
GCTCCGGCCCGTTCTTGACCGCGATGATCCGGTCCGCACTCTCGGTGTCCGTGAGCAGCCACGTCCCGAACCGCCGCGTGTCGCGATAGGCGACGCGCCCGCCGCCCTCGAGCTCGAGCACGGCCCGCTCGTGCGTCGCCGGCTCGTACCGGAACCCGCCGGTCATGCGCAGATGCACGAGAAGTGAGTTCCCGCTTGCGAGACGAACGACGATGTATTTCCCGCGTCGCTCGACCGAGTCGACGCGATCGCCCGCGAGCACGGCGGCAACGGCCTCCGGATCCTCCGGGCGCGTCAGGCGCGTGTCGTCGATTCGAGCGGAGAGGATCTTCCGTCCCGCAATCGCCTCGGCGAGTCTCCCCCGCTCGGTCTCGACCTCCGGCAGCTCCGGCACGACTACGGAGTGACGATCGGTTGCCCGGGGATCCCGCGCGACGGCGCCTTGCCGCCGAGCCACGCATTCACCGTCGCCCCCACGTCGGCGAACTCTCCGTCATGAACCCGCCCGGCGGCGTTCCGGCCCTCGACGTACGCGAGCAGGAGGCCGTACTCGCGCGAGTGGTCGGTCGACGGCGTCGTCGGGTCGCAGCCGTGATCCGACGTGACGATCAGGAGGTCGCCCGGCCGCAGCGCGTCGAGGATGTCCGGCAGGCGGTAGTCGAAATCCTGCAGGCACCGGTGGAAGTTGACCGGGTCGTTGCGGTGCCCCCAGAGCATGTCGGTCTCGACGAGGTTCGTGAAGACGAACCCGTCGTCGATCTCGCGCAGCAGCCGCTCGGTGGTCTGAATCCCTTCGATGTTCGACTTCGTCGGATGCGACTCGTCGATGTCCTGCCCCGCGAAGATGTCGCCGATCTTCCCGACGCCGTAGACCTTGTGGCCCGCGCCGCGGACGAGGGAGAGGTAGTTCGGGCGGCGCGGCTCGAGCGAGAAATCGTGGCGGTTCGGTGTTCTCACGTAGCTCCCCGGCTCGCCCGTGAACGGCCGCGCGATGACACGGCCGACCGCGTGCTTGCCGGTCAAGATCTCCCGCGCTGCACGGCACCCCTCGTAGAGCTCTTCGAGCGGGATCGTCTCCTCGTGTGCCGCGATCTGGAAGACGGAGTCCGCGGAGGTGTAGACGATCCACTTGCCGGTGCGTTGGTGCTCCTCGCCGAGCTCCTGGATGATCTCCGTCCCGGAAGCGGGCTTGTTGCCGATCACGCCGCGGGCGGTCGCGTGCATGAACGGATCGATCACGTCGTGCGGGAAGCCGTGCGGGTACGTGGGGAACGCCTGCGCCGTGACGATGCCCATGTGCTCCCAGTGGCCGGTCGTCGTGTCCTTCCCCTTCGAGCGTTCGAGGAGCCGTCCGGCGACGGCGGGCGCGCCCGGCTGTGGCCGGCAGCCCTCGAGCTCCGCGACGTTGCCGAGGCCGAGCGCCTCCATGCTCGGAAGGTCGAGGCCGCCGACCGCGCGCGCGACGTTGCCGAGCGTGTCGGATCCCTCGTCGCCGTACTCGGCGGCGTCCGGCAACTCGCCGGCGCCGACGGCGTCCAGCACGATTACGCAGGCTCTGGGCACAGGGCTATTCTAGGTAGGCCGTGTCGAACGCCTTCGGATTGATCCTCTTCGCCGTCTACTGCCTCGCAGTCGTCGGCGCCGCCGCCGGGATCACTTGGCTCGTCGTGCGGCTCACGCCGAAGAAGAACTAGCGCTACACCCGCGCGAGCGGGAGGACGTCTTCGAGGCGCGTGTACTCGAAGCCGTGAGCGTCGGCGACCGCTTCGTAGGTGACCTTCCCCTCGAGGACGTTGACCCCGCGGGCCAGCGCCGCGTCGCGCGCGACGGCGTCCGCCAGCCCGTGCTCCGCGATCGCCTCGACGTACGGCAGCGTGACGTTCGTCAAGGCCTTCGTCGAGGTGACAGGAACGCCGCCGGGCATGTTCGCGACGCAGTAGTGGATGATCCCGTCGACCTCGTACACGGGGTCGGAATGAGTCGTCGGGTGCGCGGTTTCGATGCAACCGCCCTGGTCGATCGCGACGTCGACGATCACCGCACCGGGCTGCATGTGCGACAGCATCTCGCGGCTGATGAGCTTCGGCGCTCGCGCACCGGGGATGAGAACCGCGCCGATCACGGCGTCGGCGGTCGCGATCCGCTCCTCCACCTCGAGGCTCGACGACATGAGCAGTCCGACCCGGCCGGCGAAGATCTCGTCGAGGTGGCGCATGCGGTCGATCGACCGTTCGAGGATCGTGACCTGCGCCCCGAGCCCGAGCGCGATGATCGCGGCGTTGTAGCCGACGATCCCGCCGCCGAGAACGACGACGCGCCCCGGCTGCACGCCGGGAGTGCCCGCGAGGAGAACGCCGCGCCCGCCGAGCGGCTTCTCGAGGAAGTGCGCCGCGGCCTGGGGAGCGAGCCGCCCGGCGATCTCGCTCATCGGAGCCAGGAGTGGAAGGCGGCGGTCCTCGGTCTCGACGGTCTCGTACGCAACCGCTGCGATGCCGCTGTCCATCAGCGCACGCGTCAGCGGCTCGTCCGCCGCGATGTGGAGATACGTGAACAGAACGAGCCCTTCGCGGAGGCGGGCGTACTCCGGTTCGATTGGCTCCTTGACCTTGAGGAGGAGCTCGGACTCGGCCCAGACCGACTCGACAGAGTGGATCTTCGCGCCGGCGCGCTCGTAGTCGGCGTCCGAGAACGCGCTCCCGTCGCCGGCCGTCGTCTCGACGAGCACGTCGTGGCCGCGCTGGACGAGCTCACGCGCTCCCGCCGGGGTGAGCGCGATGCGGTACTCGTCGGTCTTGATCTCTTTGGCTACGCCGATCCGCAAGGCGGGAAGACACTATCTCGCGCGCGGAGCGTGTCGCGCAGCCAACAATTTCCTGAGTTCTTCGACGGCGCGGGCACAGGCCCGTACGTAGGGCGAGGGTCTCCTAAACGAGGGCGAAGGTCGCAGTGAGCGACCGGGCTTGGTTCATGGTGACGGTACAGCTGCCCGTGCCGGTGCAGGCTCCCGTCCAGCGGCTGAAGCGGAAACCTGTCGCGGGGGTTGCGGTGAGGGTGACCTTGGTGCCGTAGTTGAAGCTGTGCGAGCACGTGCTGCCGCAGGAGATCCCGGCGGAGTTGGAGGCGACCCTTCCCAAGTCGTTCACGGACCGGCTCACGGCGAGGGTCTCGTGAACGAGGGTGAAGGTCGCAGTGAGCGACCGGGTCTGGTTCATGGTGACGGTGCAGGTGCCGGTGCCGGTGCAGGCTCCCGTCCAACCGCCGAAGCGGGAGCCGGTCGCCGGGGTCGCGGCGAGGGTGACCTTCGTGCCGTAGTTGAAGCCGTGCGAGCACGTGCTGCCACACGAGATTCCAGCCGGGTTGGAGGCGACGCGGCCCGACCCGATACCGGTCCGACTCGCGTTGAGCGACTCGGGGATCAGGGTGAAGGTCGCGGCGAGCGACCGGGTTTGATTCATGGTCACGGTGCAGGTGTCGGTGCCGGTGCAGGCTCCGGTCCAGCCGCTGAAGCGGGAGCCGGTCGTCGGGGTTGCGGTGAGGGTGACCGTCGAGCCGTAGGTGAAGCTCCTCGAGCAGGTGTTGCGGCACGAGATTCCAGCGGGGCTGGAGGTCGCGCTGCCCGAGCCGTTGCCGGACTGTCCCACGGTGAGGGTCGCGCGAACGAGGGTGAAGCTCGCCGTGACCGACTGCGTTTGGTCCATGGTCACGGTGCAGGTGCCGGTGCCCGCGCATGCGCCAGACCAGCCGAGGAAGCTCGAATCGGCCTGTGGGGTGGGGATCAGCATCACCGAAGCGCCAGCGGGAAAGCCGTGCCAGCAGATTGAGCCGCAATCGATCCCGCTCGGTTCGCCGGTGATCGTTCCAGAGCCGTTTCCGGCGGAGGCGACGGTGAGCGTCTGGTCGCCGCTCGCCTTGTCGGCTTCACTCGTCGTGAACTCGTAGCCGATTCGGTCATGGGGATAGGCGCCAAAAGCGATGCCGGTGGGCGACATTGGCGCGTCGATGAAACTTCCGTCCTCCGGTGTCGCAAGCGTCAACCAGCCGCATGGTTGCCCTTGTCCGAGGAGGTCGGAGTCAAGGCCGTCGCTGGCGAAGGCCTCCAGCGCCTGCGGTTGCCCGGAAACCCAGCCGCCGGCTGGGCGGTCGTAGATGTAGATCACGCCCTGGGCGGCGTTGAACCCGACGGTGTCGAAGGCACCGCAGATGATTCGGGCGCCGTCCTGAGCAATCGTGGGGCACTCGAGCGGCCCGCCGGCGGGGTCCGGGCTCGGGCCGGGACGTGACAGCGGCGTGCTCATGTGCCAGCCTGCTGGATCGCGTTCGAAGACCCAGGTGGCGTCACCGGAGGCGGCCCAGCTGCCGATTGCGGCGGTGTCACCGTCCTCGGAAAGGGCCGTCTCGACGCCGAATCGGTCACCCTCGATAGGGGTCGGGGCGTGGATCGTCTGCGCAAGGGTCCACTGACTGCCGGCACGGCTGTACGCGTAGACGATGCCGGCCGCGGTGCCTCCGGCATCGTCGCAGTCGGGACTTCCGACAAGCATCGTGGCGCCGTCGCCGGAGAGGCTCAGGAGGCGCGGCCCGATTGTGTGTGCGCAGTCCGGGTTCGGCGAGGGAAGCGTTACCTGCTGCTCCAAGCTCCAAGTACCCAGCGCATGGACATAGACATCTGCGCGTAGGACGACGCTTCCGGAGGCATCTACTCCGGCCGTCAGCATTGCCACGCGGTTCGCAGCGTCGGAAATGGCTCCGCCGATCCCGAAGTAGCCGCAGCCATCCCAGGTCAGGGAGCCTCGCGCGCTCACTCCCGGCGGGTAGAGAACGGCATCCAGGGCCCAGCCGTTGCTGCCGCGGCGGTAGACGTAGGCGGCGCAGCGATAGCGTCCTCCGGACGTGCCGGGGTCCCAGACTCGCGCCATGTCCGGGGCGACGAGCAGCGTCGTTCCGTCGGCGGAGAGTTGCGTGACCGTGCCGAAGTCGGAGCAGTTCGCCCACCTGGCGACGGGATCGCCGTCGTAGCCGGGCACGCTTGGCGCCGTTACATCGCCGTCAGCGACCCAGCCCGCGCTTGTTCGGTGCTCGAGGAAAACGCCACCCGTATCGGCCGAGTCGTACGAACAAACGCCGGACGGAGGGTTGAAGATCGTCTTCGCGCGTTCGCTCCCATCGGCGGAGACGGCGACGTTGTAGAAGGTGCGCTCGACCGCGGACCCTGGTAGGAAGGGGTCACGTCCGGCCGGCGCGAGGAGCGGATCCTGCTGCCAGCCCGGAGGGCTACCCGATGCGTCGAAGGTGGCGGTTACGTCTCCGATCCCGGTCGCGTCTACGGTGCACGTGCCGGAGCCGCTGCACGCGCCGCTCCAGCCGGTGAATGTCGACCCCGAGCCGGGCGCCGCCGAGAGCGTCACCGTTGTCCCGACTGGAACGGACGCAACACAGGCGGCACCGCAATCGATCGCGGCCGGGTTAGAACGCACCGAGCCTGCGCCGGTCCCATGCAGCCTTACGCAGACGATCCCCTGGCCGGAAAGCGTGGGATCTGTCGCCGCCGCGACGTTGAGCTGTCCGCAATCTGCCACTTTCCCGGTGAGGCTTGCCAACGGGCTCGCGGTTGTCAGCAGCCGCATCCGTACCTGCTGCATCGTCCAGTCGGAGTGCTCGGCCCAGAGCAGGGCGGCCGCCCCTGTGACCTCGGGGGCTGCCATCGACGTCCCGCTCAGCGCTCCGTAGCCACTCGGATTGCTCAGAGGCCCACTCGTGAGCATCGTGCTGAGGATGTCCTGGCCCGGCGCCGCGGTTTGGACGCTCGTGAACCCGTAGTCGGAGAAAGACGCGAGCCCGTGAGATGACGTCGTCGCTGCGACGGAGATGATGTTGTCGAGCGGGTAGCCGGCCGGGTAGAACGGCATGCGATCGTTGTCGGAGTTCTCGTTCCCCGCCGCCGCGACGTAGAGGAGCCCCGCCCGACCCGCAGCGGCGATCGCGTCCTCTTCAGGTTGGTAGCCGCCGTAGTTGCCACCGAAGCTCGCGTTCGCGATCTTTGCGCCGTGATCGACCGCGTACTGGAGCGCCGAGACCTCTTCGTCGAGGGAACAGGATCCTCCCGCGTCACAGATCTTGAGGGGCATGATGCTGACGTGCCAGTTGATTCCGGCGACGCCGACACCGTTGCCACCGACCGCGCCGATGATCCCGGCAACGTGCGTGCCATGGCCCAGGTCGTCTGACGGATCGCTTGTGTTGTTGACGAAGTTCCAGCCCGGAACGAGGTTTGCCGCGAGGTCGGGATGGCTGAGATCAGCGCCCGAGTCGAGCACGGCGACTGTGACGTTGGCGCTCCCGGTCGTCCGGTCCCACGCTGCCGGAGCCCCGATCGCCTGAAGTGCCCACTGGCTCGAGTACAACGGGTCGCTCGGTATCGCTGCTTCCCTGACGACAATATCCGGGACCGCGTACTCCACACCCGGATCGCGGGAGAGCGCGGCGACCGCGCTGGCCACTGACTGGCCTGGTGGAAGGCGGAGCAGTTCGAGTCGCGGCACCAGGTGGTATGCGGTAGTGCCGGTCGTCTGTACGTCGGCGCGATCCGCGATCCGCGTCGCCGTCTCCGTCCCAGCGCGAAAGCGAACCAGCAGGCGATGCGGCACGACGCTCGTTCCAGGCGGAGTCCTCATCACTCCGTCGGGCGAAATGACCAACCCCCCGCGAGACGGACCAGCAGCAGACACGACCTGCAACCCCGATAGGCGCGCCTGCGTTTGCTGCCGAGCCGGCGCTGGGACTGGCGACGCCGCCGCCGCTGCGGGCCCGAGGATGGCGAGGAAGGATCCACTCGTGAGCGCGAGGGCAAGGAGCCGGGGGTTCCCGCTCGAACGACGTGCGCTCGTGTCCATCCTCTATCGGTCGGCCGCACAGCGGGCCGCAAAGATGAGGGAACGGGCCGCGGGGTTAGGGGGATCCCCTGACCGGCTACGTCGATCGCGGCGCTGGCGGACTGGGCCAGTGCTGCTTCTACGTCAATAAGGGCTGCTAGGGCGGGGTTATCGGTGCAGGGCGGCCGATGTGGAAGCCTTGAGCGAAGTCGACCTCGTACTCGCGTAGGAGTTGGAGCGTTTCGGCGTCCTCGACGCCCTCGGCGACGGTGAGCTGCTTGAAGCCCTTGGCCAGCAGAACGATCGCGCGGACGAGGTGCTGGTGGCGTTCACTGGAGACGAGGTCGCGGATGAACTCGACGTCGATCTTGAGGAGGTGGACCGGTAGCCGTGTGAGATAGGTGAAGCTGCCGAAGCCGGTGCCGAAGTCGTCGAGCGCGATGGTTATCCCGAGGTTCGCGAGCCCGTGGACGAATGCCTCGCCGGCCTCGACGTTGTCGATCAAGGAGGTCTCCGTGATCTCCACCACGAGCCTTGACGGGTCGGGCTCGAACTCGCGGATCAGCTTCTCGATGGCGGGGAGAAGGTCGAGATTGCCGATCGAGCTAGCCGACATGTTGACGTGAACGACACCTTGCCTGCCGGCGGCCAATTGGATTGCCTGCTCGAGCACCCAAAGGTCGAGTTCCCGGCTCAGCCCATACTTCTCGGCGACCGGCAGGAAGCTTCCGGGAAGGATGATCTCCCCCGAGCGTGCGGTCATCCGCAAGAGCAGCTCCTCGCGAGGCGTTCCGCCGTTGAGGGGCACAATCGGTTGGGAGTAGAGCACGAGGCGGTCCTCGTCGATCGCCTCGCGGATACGGCCCACCCACGTCAAGGCTTCGAGCTCGCGTTGGGCGCGGAGCGTCTCCGCGCGTTCGTGGGATGTGTCATGGAAGAGGACGACGACCCCGTGACGACCACTGACCCCAGGCAGCGGGGTCGCCTTCACCGCGACGGGGAAGATCGTGCCGTCCTTGCGTGTGTAGGCGTCTGCGGACGTCGCGAATGTTCTGCCCTCGGAGCGCACGACACTGAGCTTGCACTCCTCCGAGGGGTACGGCGAGCCGTCTGCATGCTGGAAGTGGATCGTCTCGTGCATTGGTTTGCCGAGCAGCTCCGCCTCCGAGAACCCGAGCATGCGCGAGGCCGCCGCATTCATCAGCGTTAGACGGCCGTCAGCATCCTCCGAGTACAACCCCTCGGCCATGCCGTCGAGTACCGCGTCGCGGAACTCGGCTGCTGTGCGCTCGCTCGTTACGTCGACCGCAACCGCTCCGATCCCGACCATTTCCTCCCGAACGAACACGGGGTAGAAGCTCGTCAGGAACGTCAAGATGTTCCCCGGAGCCTCGTTTGGTTCGACGCGGATGTCCCGGTGGAGTAGTGCCTGTCGACTCTCGATGACCTCTCGGTGGGCCGGCTCGAGCTGGGGCCAGAGCGTCGGGAACGCCTCCGCTGCCGGCCGGCCGATCAGATCCTCCGCCGAGAAGGCAGAGAAGCCGGCGATCGTGTCGTTGATCCGTTGGATGCGAAAGTCGAGGTCGACGAACACGAGGCCGACAGGCGCGGCCGATTGCAACGCTTCCAACAGCCTCAACGACTCGGCCGACTGGGACTCGGCCTCGACGTCGCGGATCACGGCGGCAACGAGTCCTTTCTCGGGGGGGTCGAGCGAGGTGAGGCTGATGTCGACCGGGAACTCGGTGCCGTCCCTGTGACGTGCCAGCAGATTCAGCTCACTGCCCATCTGCCGATTCTTCGGCTCGCGTGCGGACGCAGCCCGCAGCTCCGCATGCCGAAGCCGATAGCGCTCGTGCATCAGCAGGTCGACTGAGGCCCCGACCAGTTCCTCCCGTTGGTATCCGAACATCCTGAGGGTCTCCGCATTGACCACCTGGATGATCCCTTCCGCGTCGACCATGACCATCCCGTCGGGCGCAGATTCGAGCAGCTCACGGTAGTGGTGCTCCGACTGCTTGAGCGCCGTCGTATCCACCGCGAGCGCGACACCCCCGACGATGTCTCCGTCAGGGCCGCGCAGCGGCCCCACCTGCACCCGACACCAGCGACCCTCGGCGAGGGAGGACACCTCCACGGATCCCCTCTCACCGACCAGCGCACCGCGATACAGCGGCTCGAAAAGCTTCCAGTGCTCCGGCGGAAGCGAGCTCGACGCAAGCTGCCCCTCCAGGTCCATCGAGGTGAAGCCGTGCAACGCAAGCGCTGGGCCACGAGCGACGACATACCGGAGGTCGGTGTCGAACACAAGCGAGCTCGCGCTAGGTAACGCCTCCCAAGCCGCAAGCGCCAACTCTTCGACAGTGCGAGATCCCATCGCCTTCCCCTGCCTCGCTTCCTCTGTTCTCTAGGAACACAACAAAAGGCAAGTCTATCCGACGCTTTGTCTAGCCTAGAGTTACCCCCGGCCGGGGCTGTTCTGTCAATCGACGTGAAAGGACAGTCCCATGAAGGCGAGGATCACCTTGCTGGCCGTATCTCTCGGCGTGCTACTGCTCGCGCTCGTCGCGGCCGAGGGCAGCATCTGGCCCGGCATCTAGCCGTTCGCTGTGACTTGCGTCCTGTGGCGGCTAGTGCGATGCCGCCACAGGACGTCTCGTTGTCATTAGGCAGGTCGGCCTGGCGGCAGTAGTCTTGGCACGTGCAGAGGCGCCCGTTCGACCATGTCGATGACCCCGTGGCCCTCGGAGCCCGGTTACGGGAGGCTCGCACGGCAGCCGGCCTCACCCAGCGAGATCTGTCCTTCCCTGGCTGCACGGCCGCCTACATCTCGAGGATCGAAGCAGGCGCTCGGGTTCCCTCGTATCAGATCCTGCGCGAGTTCGGCAAGCGCCTCGGAGTTAGCGCCGACTACCTCGCCACCGGACAAGACGCAGGGCACGATCCACTGTTCGAAGCAGAGGTTGCTTTGCGCCTGGGGGACGAGGAGCGGGCGGCCACGCTGTATGGAGACGTGTGCAGGACGGCTGAATCGCCGACGGTGGCTGCCCGAGCCCAGGTCGGACTCGGACAGCTAGCCCTGCGCCACGGCAACGCCGAAGAGGCGAGGGGCCTGCTCGAGAGTGCGCTGGCAGACGGCCACCTTCGCGCTGCGGATGCGGCAGTGGCCGGAAACGCGCTCGGGCGCATCTACGCCGCGCAGGGCCGTTTCGAAGAGGCATTCCAGATCTTCGGCCGGTTCCTCGAGGAGGCGCGCGAGCGGCAGGATCAGTTCGATGTCGTCCGGTTCAGTCTGCTGCTCGCCAACGCCTACATCGACAGCAGCAACTACGCACGCGCGCATGAGGTGCTCGGCGGCATTCTCGAGCAGGCGCGGCAGATCGTCGATCCGATGTTTCAAGCCAGCCTGTACTGGTCGCAGTCGCGGCTGCAGCTCGCGCAGGGAAGAACCGATCTCGCGGCCCAGTACGCGCGGACGACCCTCGAAATCCTCCGCGCGAGCGAACAAACAGCCGAGGCTGCGCGGGCGCTTGTCCTACTGGCGCAGATCGAGAACGAACGCGGCAACCCAGAAGCTGCGCTGGAGCTCGTAGAGGAGGGCGAACCAGCCCTCGCCACCGCCGGCAATGCCGGCGACGTCGGCATGCTCACGATCGAACGCGCCCGCGCTCTCGATGCGCTCGGCAAACCTGAGGAGGCTGCCAGCCTGCTGCTCGGCGCTGTCAGTCGGCTCGCTGACGCCTCGCCGACGAGCGCGGCCCGCGCCTACGCCGGAGCTGCCGACTTCTTCCGAACGCGAGGCGACCGAGCGAAAGCACTCGAGCTGTACGAGCTTGCCGCCGAACGACTCGTCGCACCGGATCGCCACCTCGCAGACGTGCTGGCCGCAATGGCAGATATCCACGAGGAAGAGGGACGTCCCGACCAGGCGCTGCAACTCCTCAAGCAAGCCGTGAGGACCCGAAGCGGCATCCAAAGCAGCTAGTCGGGTTCAGAACGCCTTCGTCGCCGGGCCCGCCTGATTCACAGTGGAGGCGGGGTGCCGAGTGTGATCACGAGCGAAGAACGCGCGTAGTTCCCCCGCGCCGGGGACCGCTACGAAGGGCCGGGCTCTCACCTCACGCGCGTTCGCGCGGTCCGAGACCGTCAGGCTATGGCCGCGTGCGGCCTCAGTCGCGGGCGTCTTCCACGAGCGCCACCGTCACGTCGACCATCGCCTCGAGATCGGCGACCGCGACGCGCTCGGTCGGGCTGTGGAAGTCGTACACGCCGTGCGTCATGTTCAGGCAGCAGAGGCCGCGCTCGTTGAAGACGTTCGCATCCGCGGCGCCGCCCGACAGGCCGTACCGCACCTCGTGGCCACACCGTGAGAGCGCTCGCGCGGCGAGCTCGACGACCGGCTCGTTCTTCGCGAAGCGGTAGCCGCGGTAGTCCTTCCGCGCCACGCTTTCCATCGTGCATTCCGCCTCATTTGCGGCGAACGTGCAAATGTCGAGCATCTCCTGCACGAGCTCGCCGAGCTTTCGCTCGTCGTGGCAGCGCGCCTCGGCCGAGAACACGCAGTTGTCGGGGACGATGTTGCCCGCCGTGCCACCGGAGATGAGACCGACGTTCGCGGTCGTCTCCTCGTCGACCCGGCCGAGGCGCATGTCGGCGATCGCGCGCGCGGCGGCCTGGATCGCCGAGCGCCCCTCCTCTGGAGACATCCCGGCGTGCGCCGCGCGGCCGGTGAACGTGATCTCCATGCCCTGCGCGAACGGTGCGCCGAGGATGATCTCGCCGATCGGGCCTTCCTGGTCGTAGACGAAACCACGCGAAGCGCGCAGACGCGTGTGATCGAACGCCGTCGCGCCGAGCAGGCCGATCTCCTCCTGCCGCGTGAGCACCAGCTCGATGCCCGCGTGCCGGATGCTCTCCGCGAGCACGCGCCGCACGCCCTCGAGCATCTGCGCGACGGCGGCCTTGTTGTCGGCGCCGAGGATCGTGCCGCCGGCATTGCGCACAACGCCGTCCTCGACGACGGGGCGCAACTCACCGCTCGGGGGG
>Ga0265336_10001270_pt1 | contig 11913 bp, 14 predicted proteins | sample 42119metaG_FD_193583 | JGI IMG/M metagenome (GOLD analysis project Ga0265336, IMG submission 193583) | Rhizosphere microbial communities from Carex aquatilis grown in University of Washington, Seatle, WA, United States - 4-21-19 metaG | ecosystem: Host-associated > Plants > Roots > Rhizosphere...
ACCGTTGTCAAGCCCCCTTTCGTGGAGATAGACATCCAGGGATTGTTCGAAGGACTCGTCCTCAATCACCCACAATGGAAGAGGGTTAAGATCACCACCGAGTTCAAACTCCAAGTTGCCGACAAGCTGGCCAAATCGCAGTTCCGGGTCGGCGGCCCAGGCTGTTTCTAGCTTGTTCAGGATGCGGCGAATGCGGGCGGGGTTCCTCACTGATCAGTCCTCCAGGTGGGCAAATCATGCTTGAAACGCGGAACCTTGGAAAGGTCATCCAATGTGGGGATCGCCTCTTGCTCGCTCTTGTTACGGTTGGCCCAGACCGGAGCCCAGAAGGTCGATTGACGAATCCTCTGCTGCTGATCCAAGGCTCCTAGATGGTAGACAAACGCCGTCTCGCCGCCATGAAGAATCCCGGCGATTAGGAAGTGAGGAAAAGACGGATTCACGATTGGGGTGGCGCGCACTAACCCCTTGGTATCGAGGTAGATAGCTTCGGAAGTGTCCGACCTACTGGTATCGATTGATCCGTTGGCGCGATAGGCGAACCCCACCACTCCACGCGTGATGTTCGGACTGTTTCGATGCAGATACCATTTGCTGTTCAACGGGTTTCGATAATGCTGTTCGTCCCCAAACAGGTCTACAACAGGAATCAGGAAAGCGTCAATCCTCGGGTCGTTCTGGAGTTCAATGGCCAGTTTAACCCATAAGTGGCGAGTCGATGGAACAATACGCTCGTCGCAGTCGAGAAGGATACAGTAGGGTTCGGTGCAGTGAGAGAGGGCTAAAGCCTTGAGCTTCCCGTCAAACTCGGGATCGTCATAGGGGATCGAGGCGTCCGTCACGGTGATCTTGGTGTGGCACCACGGGTTCTCGGCCTGATACGCGGCAAGCCATTTGCGAACCAAAGTGGGTGAGTCGTCATCGGACGTGTTGATGACGATTGAAAGCTGGCCCTCGTTGTTGAGGAAGGTGAGCCAATTGGAAAGTGCGCCCTTCCAGTCGAAGCGCATCTTCGCCACGTTGAATAGAGAACTGTAAATAGCTAGCATAGAACGAGTTAGTGCCAAGCCTGCACCACGAATGAATTCTTGATCTCTGCCTCTGGAATCTGCCCATCCGGCCAACTCTGGGTCTCGATGACTCGATCCCATTCGGCATCGGTGAACTTTGGATAGACGTACCGTTCCTTCACCGGACCAGAGACTAGCCACGCTTTTTTCGTGTCGGGCTCGTGTCGCCAAACTGATCCGTCAGGATTGGTGCGCTTCGATTCATGACCGTTATCAACGACAAGCGGTCTCCAGTCCGTGTAGTGAGTGTAATTGTTCTCACGATACCAGTTCTGAATCTGTTCTTCACGCCAGACCTGATGCGAGAACGGACCCGCCCCGCCGGGAGACAGTGGAATCTCATGCTCCATCTGGCGGTATAGTTCGGTCTCCATTAGATGGCACCTTTCGGAGTAGACTCCGCGCCCGCCGACTGGTCCGGCTAAACTGAGAGAGCCAATCATCTTATTGTCCACGTCTTCTGCCTCAATCATGCCGATGATAGAATAGAACTCTGTCATGGGAAAGTCTCGACCCACTATTTGATCGTTCTGTAACATGATGAAGTGCCTAGAGAAACAGGCCGCCACCAAATCCCGCGTTCCCACCCCAAGCCCCCGATTCACATCGGTCTGTATGAAATGATCTGCCAGCCCATTCTGGTAGAACTGGTAGGCGTAGTCGGCCGAACCGTTGTGAAGGTAGATGGTCCGATGCGGGACCTTGATATGGCGCTGGATCGATTCGAGACAGAGGCGAGTGGCCTCGGGCTTCAGAAAATCCAATACGAGCACGCTCAACTCCGGCTCTTGATAATCCCGGCTCATGTCTGTACAATCTCCTCCGCCTTCAACCCCTCATAAACCCGCAAGATCGCCCCGGCCACACCCTTTCCGCTGAGCTTCTCCGCCCACTCCTTCTGGAAGTGTTTATAAAGCCGTTCCTTGAACTCGACCATCGCTATACGGTCTTTGATATAGCGACCCACGAACTCGGCCACCGACTGCGGGGTGGGATCGACCTTGTCGTATTCAGGGAAGACCGACGATGGGAAGAACTCCTGGCGAGTCGAGAGATCGTTGCAGAGGATTGGAATGACGCCAGCAGCCGCCGCCTCCAAAGCTGGCAAGCCCAAACCTTCAATTCTTCCCGTGGCGATCACAAAGTCCACCGAATTGTATAGCTTGTTGAGTTCGTCGTCAGTGACAGGGCCGAAATGTTCACCCCACGGCATATACTCCTCACCCACCAGCGCGAGCTGGCCATAGTTGATCCCAAGAGACTGAAGGGCGCGGACTGCGACCGCATGTCTTTTATTTCCATCGTAACGCCGGCCCGCCGAGAGAAACCGAATCTCTTGGCCGCGCTCCACATTGGGCTTCCTGGTGATCGGCTTAATGGGATTATAGACGACCGCCGATTCCCTCCCTAGATACGCCTTGACCTGCCCCTGGACGAAAGTCGAGATCACCGTGACGGCGTCGGCCGCTTGCACCACGTACTAGAACTCATCGATGATCGTCTTCTTCTTCTCTGGCGTGAAGAGGTGCTCGGGAATGTCGAGAACGGTTATGATGGTCTTGCCCCAGATCGCGCCACGGCGCTTGACTGTCACCATTTCCTCGCAATGCGAAGTGTCGTTGGAGTAGACTAGGTCGGCTTCTTGGGGGTATTGGGTCAGGGTATGACCGAGTTCCTCGAAGCCTTTTTCAATGCGTTCGACCTGTCCAGAATGAAACCTCGCGCCGACGCAACAGACCTTCATTGAGATAGAGACTCCAACTCTTGATCCTCCACCTCTAGCCGATATTCCTCCCTTGTAAGACGAGTGGTCTCCAATGTCACCTCTGCGATCTTGTCGAGATCGGCCATGCTCTTCAGATAGTCAACCGCCACGTCTAGACTGTCAAACGTCTGGGGCTGCCCGCTGACGTAGACACGAAACGCCTGAATCTCCTGCTCTTCAACTGGTAGTCTCATTGGTGTTAATCTTGAGGGGGTTGGTCCAACTGTCAAGCTGGAAGTGTGGCCGGCTGTTCAATAGATCGGTAGAAATCGAGACACTCCTTGTTGACCTGAACGCGGGAATCATGGAAGTCTACGACGGAAAGGGATTCAAGGTTGCGGACTCGGGAGAGGGCGACGTAGACCATTCCGTGGGTGAAAGCCTCACCAACGTCCACGATGGCCCGATCAAGAGTCATTCCCTGACACTTGTGGACCGTCTGTGCCCAAGCCAGCTTCAGTGGAATCTGGTGGCGGGTGGCCACGACCTTGTATTTGAAAGCGCCCTTCTCGCCCTTCTTCGCTTCCTGCTCGGTGATTGACCATGTCGCCTCCTCGACCAAGAGCGAACCTTCCTCGAATTCAACCAGGGGTCCTTTGGTTGTAAAAGACCGCACAACCCCGAGTGAGCCGTTGACTAGGCTATCACTCACGTTCCAGAGCAACATGACCTGCGCACCAACCTTCAGATTGAGGGTCTCCGGGGCCGGACAGTTCTTGTTGAAATGTTCGGTGTGATACGTCTCCCCGTGATCCTTGGCTCGGTAAGTCTTCATCTCGCCGGGAAGAGCGCCCAGCTTCAGGGCATTCAATCGATCCACGTCCACGTTCTTGCAGAAGATTCTAACCGGCTCGATATCAGACTTGTCGAACTTCGCCCCCACCCTAGTCCGAATCAGGTCTAACCCACTGGTGTCCCCGACGCGAATCTTGTTCAAAGCCTCGGCAAACCTCGGGTCATGCACTTGTCGCATGATCTCCTTCAGTTCAATAGTGTGGATATTCGCAGCCTTCCACGCATCAGAGTTGAAGCAAAAGTCTTTGGCCTCATCCCCCTTCCAGACCGGCGCCAACTGGAGCCAGTCCCCGACCAACAGTAGCTGTACCCCGCCAAACGGATGATTGTTGTACCGGTAGTACCGGAAGACTGCATCGAGCTTATTCATGAGGTCAGCCTTCATCATTGAGACCTCGTCGATGATCAGGACCTGACAAGCCAGGATTCGTCCCAAAGCCTTCTTCTTTTGCCCCACCAGCTGAATCAAGGTTTTCACGTCTTCCTGTGCCAATCCCAGCCCCGCAAAGCTGTGGAGGGTCTGTCCACCTATGTTGAAGGCGGCAACGCCCGTCAGAGCCGTCTTTCCCACTGTGATCTGGTGAAACTGGAGAAAAGAGAAGATCAACTGGACCACGTAGCTCTTGCCAGTACCCGCCGCCCCGCTCAATAGAACGTTCCGACCATCGAAGAACTCCTTGGCAAACCTCTTCTGCCCCTCGGTCAAAGTCTTGTACTCGGGCAGATGTTGGAATTTCGGGTAGAGATGTGGGAAGCCTGCCATTTGGTCCAGAGTGACCGGGTTGCGAAAAGTGTCAAGGGGAAAACGGGCGAGAATCTATCACTAGTCCTAGGACCGCGCCCCGCCACCCCGCCCCGCGCCCACCACTTTGTGGTGTTCGGAAGGACCTAGGACTTCGCTTCGCTCAGACCTAGGTCCAAGGCAACGATGGAAAGAATAAAAACACGGTCCAAGTCGTTGAACTGCAAGTGGCTGGAGTGTCAAAGGTCTGTAAAACGCAGATTATTGGCTTGACAAAATGCCCAACGGGCACTACAATCCACGGAAGGGGTCTATGACCCCTGAAGTGGATTGTAGTTTGACGTGAGTCGAGCGAAGCGAGACGAACGCCCTCGTGCGGTGAGCCTCAAGGCGAACCGACACGAGATTAGACCGCCAGGGGCGGGCTACGGCGAACGAAGTGAGCCGTGTATTAAACACGAACGAAGTGAGTGACCAACCGAAGGGCGGTAGTTCGAGCGAAACGAAATCGAGCGAAGCGAGATTGAGTGTAGCGAGATAAAAGAGATGGGGCGAAGCCCACGCATCATTAGGCACAGAATGTCTCAGTTGGGACTCCTGTCAAGGCTTGGGAGAAGATGGTTAAGATCGCGGCTAACCGCCTCAATTGAGAATCTGAGACTGACTCTCACTTTTCTGCTTGACAGTTCTCACAACTCCCTCACAGTGGTAGGTTGGGGCACCTGTGTCCCGACCAACTGTGACCATAGCTGACATTCGTAATCAACTTCTCCTCCACTTCAACGACGAAGACACCTTCACGATGGCTAGTGCCGATTCGATTTGGATAGAGAAGGATTTGGAAGACAAAAGGCCGGAGATGATCAAGGTAGCGTTGGCCGAGTTGATCGAGATGGGAATAGTGAAGGCGGCAGGAGAGAACTTCTGGGTCTTGACCAGGCCTCCACACGAGATCGCTGTGCCGGTCAACCTGTCTCTAACAGTCCGGGTCATGGTGGCCAGCGTTCTTGAGACCTACTACGACGGAATGGGAATGGACCACCCGCCGATCAACCCGCTTGAGATTGGCGAGGGGCATGTAGTGGAGATCATTCACGTTTTAGACGAGATGCTGAGCGATATGACTGACAACGACCACGGCGGGCCGCCCGACCCATCCAAGAACTGACAGACCGATGCTTGAAGTGATTATAGTCTACTCACTGGTGATGTTCTTCTTCTTCCATCTGGGGGTGAATAGCGACATAACGCGGCGGCCCCGGCAGTGGGTTTTGTCTCATCTGTGTCCGACTCTCCAGTACCTTGTCACCTGTGCATTCTGCCTCACGTTCTGGGTCAGTCTGATCTTCTGGTTCTCGGGGCTGATCACATTTCTAGTGCTGTTTGCCGCTCCCCCTCTCGTCCTTCTTCTCAACCTGACTACTCAAAAGCTGAAACCCAATGAGCCACCACTCCTCTAGCACGCATTCGAAACTGATTCTGAACATCGCTCTAAATTCACTGAGCATCGGCGGCGTTGGGTTCAACCTCTTGCGTGAACTCTACAAGCGCAAGGTTCAGTGTATTGTGTTCCCCAAGGGCAACGTCGATCTGTCGGCCTACAAGATTGACCCGCAGTTTGGCGCTTGGATCGAACGGTCTATCAATGATCGGCTCAAGAAGTATAGTCGGGAGATTCCCACACTGTCATGTTGGCACATCAACGGATCGGAGTTCAAACCCAGTGATCGTCAGTATCTTCTGTCTTTCCACGAAACGGATTTTGCTACTGACTATGAGGTGAATGTGGTCAACCAACAGGACGCGACCTTTTTCAGTTCATCATGGTCGGTCAGCAACTTTCAGCAGTACGGCGCACAGAACGTCAGCTTTGTTCCGCTCGGGCTAGACGAGGATTTCATACAGCTAAAGCAGCCGACTCTTCCGATTACCCACTGGGGTATCGTCGGTAAATGGGAAGACCTTCGCAAGATGACCACGTTCAAGATTCAGACCTGGATCAAGAAGTATGGTGGAAACCCCAAGCACCAGTTGACTCTGTGTGTGACCAATCCGTTCTTCCGCCCGGAGGACATGAATGCCTTGTATAGTCGGGCTTTCAATGGGAATCGACCATTCAACGTGAATGTCCTTCCGTACCTCAAGACGAACGTCGAGATGAATCAGCTATACAACTCTTTTGACGTGGATTTGAGTGGGACGGCGAGAAGTGAGGGGTTCAACATTCCCGCCTTCACAGCCACCGCTCTTGGTAAGTGGTCTATCGTCACGAACTGCACAGCACACAAAGACTGGGCTACGGCGACTAACTCAATCTTGGTTGAACCGAAGGGGATGGTTCCGGCCTCAGATTCCATATTTTTTGTTCCAGGGCAACCGTTCTCTCAAGGCAATATGTACGACTTCTCCGAAGAGTCTCTCATCGAGGCTATGGAGAAAGCTGAGAAGCTGGCCAAGACCCCCAACACCGAGGGGCGTAAACTCGCTGAGACGTTCACCTACAAGCGGACTGTGGACGAGATTCTAGCGAAAATCCCATGAGCCGACTGAAGCGCATCGTCTATCAGGTCAACGGTAAGAACGTTGGCGATGAATGGTTCGAGGACGTACCGGACCCCGAAGATGCGGTTGAATGTGCGAAAGAGCATCCAGCCGTATCCGCGCTGATTCGCGGCGGTTACGATGAGGCCGTCTATGTACCGGACAAGCTGGTTAACCTAATCACAATCAAGCAACCCCAACCCACCAAATCCAAACATCATGTCACGTAAAATCCACGATCACAAACTGAACGGCCTCGACGAAGCTATTGAAATCACCACAGACGGTCCCGGCCCTGGCGGCGCTAGTCACCGCTACGATGTCATTGGAACAGCCGAGAATGTCCCCAATATCGGTCCACGTCCGTTCGGTGTTAATCTCCGGTTCCAGAACGGGCCGGTCTCAAAGCCAGAAGATCGCAATGGGATCACCAATGAGGCTTTGATCGCCGTGGTGATCGACCGGATGCGCGGATTCCAATATCTGCGCACAGAGGATGGATCGTTCGACTACGCCAGTCGCGGCCAGTATGCCTGCAAGGAGAACGCGTGTGCTCTTACTCATCTAGAAGAGGCGTTGATGTGGTTGCAGAAACGAACCCGTGATCGGCTAGCAAGGGGTGTAGAGGGCACCCATCAGGTCTAACCATGCCTGTCTACGAGTTCGCCGCAGAAGACGGCAAGGTGATCTCGGTTCTCGTCCGGTTGGATGAGCCCGACTCAGCGCGAGCACAACAGACCGTTGACGGCAAGGTCTACAAACGCGTCTATTCGGCCCCGTTAGCCTCCCACGATTCAATCCCCAAGGACGGCAGCCGCAAGGAATTCTGGGCGGCTACTACAGCCAAGAACATCAAGGTCGGAGACATGTGGGAGCTGAGCAAGGAGATGTCTGAGAAGAGGGCGGCAAAGAATGGTGGGGTCGATCCGGTCAAGGCACAGTTCTACAAAGACTACGAGAAACGAATGGGTTCAAAGCACGCCGACGTTCTCAAGCAAGAAGCCCGCGAGAAGCACCGGAAGTCTATGGCCGAGTTCGGGATTAAGGTCGAGTAAGGCTGGCCTCGCCACTAGCCTGAGCCTTTAGCCACGAATCTCGCTGAGTCATCACCCACGACCATTGAGCGTAGTCCCAGCCAACGTCTTTCCCAACTCGTTCAGAGAGATACCACTTGTGCGTGGAAATGGCCGCACGTTCCTCCATCCAGCGTTGATACACGTCAGACCGCTCAATCGGGAAGGCGTCACCCAGCGACATAACCCAAGGAGTTACACTTGATTCGCCCCGACTTCCAGAGATTCAGTCTAGCGCGGTTAGCCGCGATGTCCATCATCTTCCTGATGAGCGTTTTGGCAGAAGCGTCGGCCCAGGACTGTGTACCGCTCACCTTCACGACTCTGTCTCGACTCTATAGCCATCCGATCTCCTATGTGAGCTGGATGAATGATCTAATGCCACGTGGCGGCTCATCGACTAATCTAGCCATAGCCCTGAAGGACTGGAGAGATCGAGAGCCCTACCTAAGGATTGTACATGTGTATCCAACCCTCCATTTCAACGATGAATTCGAAGTGGGGCGGCCCTACCTGTTGGCTTGCACAATGCCGGCCAGCGAAGTAGAAGCAGATGAGACCACCAATGGCCACGCCTGTGTCGTCTACTTCCACGACGACTTCGTGATCCTATACCACACGATTTTCGATACGGTCGGCGGCGCGGAATACGCGATGGAAAAGTGGACGTGGGACCAATTCTACGATCATGCCCTGGCGGTCTATGCTATTGAGCCGGTAGCCCCGCTCAAACGGGACTGGAAGATGATTGTAGGAGTGAGGGAACACCAACGATTCCTCTTGACAGGACTTACAAGTCAAACACGATAGGAGTTTAGTGGGGCATTGTGCCAAGTCACCTTGCCCATCGATTCGACATACAACCAACCATAAACCACAACACGACAAGGACTAACACACATGGCACTATCCAACGGCAACAGCTTCAGCGGCCCCCTCATCTTCCTCAATCCTCGCTCCAAGACGGACAAGGGCGTTAAGGTCGCTCCCCATTTCGAAATCGCCAAGGTTGGCGAAGACAAGAAGATTCAGAAGACCGGCGAGACCTGCACCAATGTCCGGGGCGACCTGCTTCGGCCGCGTTTCACGACCCGCGACTACGAAGGCCAACCGATCAAGCACGTTGTCCTCTACATTCAGGACAAGGCCGCCAACGAAGGAAAGGGTGAGACGTATTCACTGGACCTCACCTACCGGATCGCCAGCCGCCAGCTGTTCAATGCGATTCTGAGCCTGACTGATCCGAAGGGCATCCTGATCTCGATCTACGAGAACAAAAAGGGCTATGAGACGCTGTCGTTGGGCCAAGGTGAAGGCGACCGTCCGCCGCTGGTGGCGTGGAAGTACGATAGCCGAAAGGGAGAGATTCCTGAGGCTGTCGAAGGCCCGATGTTCAAAGGCAAGCGGCAGTTCGACTATGATCCGGTGGACAACTTCTTCGAGGCGGAACTGAAGGCGTGGGCCGATGCGATTTTCGGTGAGGACAAGGGCAAGAGCGCGGCGGCGTCAAAGACGAGTGGTAGTGCCCCGGCCAATACTGGGACCAAGACCAAGTCTGAACCGGCGAAGGAGGAGAAGCAGCCTGAACCGGCGGGGGCTCCTGCGGGCGGGAATGGAGAAGAAGACGATTCGTTACCATTCTGATCTCGTTGATCCAATGAGACTTACCTATGACTGGGAAACGACGGGTCTTGCGAACTTCAAGGCCCCGCCGGAAGACCCCTCACAGCCCCGAGGAGTTCAGCTCGGGGCTCTCCTCAAAGACGATGATGGCAACGTCGTGTCCGAGATCAATCTGATTGTGAAGCCGGAAGGTTTCACGATTCCCGAGGCCGCCGCGAATGTTCATGGCATCACCACGGAAAAGGCTCTGAAGTACGGACTGTCGATCAAGGGTGTGCTCAAGCTGTTCATCGCATTGGTCAAGATGAGCGATCTGTTGGTCGGCCACAACCAGACGTATGATGACCTTGTCATGCGCGGCGAGCTGATTCGAGCCGGCTTTACCGACGATCTAGCACTGTTCCAGTCTAAGCCCCGCTATTGCACCATGCAAGCCTCCACGGACATCCTCAAGATTCCGGGGAAGTACGGCAAGTCCAAATGGCCAAATCTTCAGGAGGCGCACAAGCACTTCTTTGGAGTGGGGTTTGATGGAGCCCATGACGCTTCAGCCGACGTCCGGGCTACCGATCACGTCTACGAGGGAATTCAAGCCTATCTGGCAAAGTTGCGAGAGCCCGCAGTATCCACCGTCTAATGGCACGCAAGAAAATCATCCTCACCACCAATCCTCCCTGGATGCTCTCCGGCCTCGGGGAGTCCGGCAAGTTCCTCGCTTCCCACCTCCAGCGCACGGGCAAGTACGACATCGTTTACTACTGTTCGCAGACACACGAGATGGACCCAGCTCTGAGTCGTACGCCTTGGAAGAGCTATGGTAGCATTCCGAACGACCAGAACATCATCAATGAGATGAACAAGGACCCCATGAGGGCGCGGGCAATCGCGTATGGAGCCTACTACATCGACAAGATCGTTCGAGAGGAAAAGCCTGACATTCTGTGGTGCAGCGATGACGCGTGGTCGTTTGCATTAGATTTCTTCAAAGCACCATGGTGGAACAAGATCAACAGCATAATGCACATTACGGCAGACTCCCTGCCGATTCTCGAACTCTGTTACGAGCAGGCCAAGTCTACACCTCATTATTACACGTGGGCCAAGTTCGCAATGAATGCGATGAGGAAGAGGGGGCCAGAGTTCGCTCACGTCAAACAAATCTATGGGATGACCGACATCAACAACTTCGCCCCGATCTCGAAGGCAGAACGCATGGAACTGCGCAAGGCCAATAAGATCGATCCGAACACCGTGGTCATCGGCTATACGTTCCGCAACCAGCTTAGGAAAGAGGCACTGACACTCCTGCTAGGATTCAAGCAGTTCAAGCAAGCTAATCCAAAGGCTAACGTCAAGATTCACCTCCACACCTCGTGGAGTGAGACCAATCAGGGTTGGGACTTCCCGCGCATGATCAAGAACTTCGAACTTGATCCAAACGATGTTCTCTGCACCTATGTCTGCAAGCGGTGTAACGGGTGGCATGTTCGTCCGTTTGGTGGGGAAGATATCGATTGTCCATTGTGCGGGGCAAAGGGCAAAGACGCTTGCTGTACGCCCACGATTGGCCACGGCGTATTGCGCGAAGAGATGAAGTACATGTACGGTATTCGTGATGCTACCGTTAGTCCCATCACTTCGGGTGGCCTTGAGTACGAAAACGTGAATACCGTGCTCTGTGGGATTCCGTTGGCCACGACTAGCTATTCGTCCGGCGAGGACTTCTGCGAGCAACCATTCGTCTATCCCATCAAGTGGAAAGCGCGGTTCGAGACTGGAACCAGCTTTATGAAAGCTGCGAACGACGCCTCATCGATTCAAGCCTTCATCGAGAAAGTCTATCACTCGAAGAAGAGTGAACTAGAGGAGATCGGCGCGAAGGGTCGCGACTGGGCCGTGAAGACCTTTTCTGTTGATGTGATTGGCAAACAGTGGGAAGACTTGTTTGACTCACTGCCGCCGAAAGACTGGAGCACAATCACGTTGGAGAGCAAGCAGCTCAAGAACGAGACCTATCCCATGCCCGACATCACATCGAACGAGGCGTGGATCAAGTCTCTTTACAACAACATCTTGCTCGTCGAACCTGATCCAGATGGCATGAAAAACTGGCTGGCGAGATTAAGCGAGGGAGTGTCGCGCCAGAACATCTATGAGTTCTTCATCGGTAGAGCTAAGGAAGACAACAGCAAGTCCTCAGCCAAACCCATGGACTTCGGTGACCTCTTCGACAAGAACGACCGCAAACGAATCCTCTATGTCATCAAGGAATCTGGCGGCGACATCTTCATCTGCACGGCGACC
>Ga0265336_10001273_pt1 | contig 11892 bp, 8 predicted proteins | sample 42119metaG_FD_193583 | JGI IMG/M metagenome (GOLD analysis project Ga0265336, IMG submission 193583) | Rhizosphere microbial communities from Carex aquatilis grown in University of Washington, Seatle, WA, United States - 4-21-19 metaG | ecosystem: Host-associated > Plants > Roots > Rhizosphere >...
TGCGATGAGGATGTCAGCCACGTCTCTCTGCGCGTCGGCGTCAATCTCTCGGCCCGCCAGTTTTCGCGCGAAGGCCTCGCCGACCATGTCGAAGCCCTCTTGATCCAATCCGGCATCTCAAGCCGACAACTCGGACTGGAGATGACCGAGTCCAGCCTGATTCCCAATGTGCGCATTGCATTGGAAGTTCTCGGCAGTTTGCGCAGACTGGGTGTCTCCCTGCTGATGGATGACTTTGGCACCGGCTATAGCTCCCTCAATAACCTCCATTCCTTTCCCTTTGACGTGCTCAAGATCGACCGCTCCTTCGTGACCCGTATGACCGAGGGCGAGCAACCGCTGCAAATTGTGCGCACCATCATCGAACTGGCCCGCGTGATGGGAATGGACGTGGTGGCGGAGGGGATAGAAACCTGCGAACAATATCGCCTGTTACGAGAAATGAAATGCCGTTATGGCCAGGGCTACCTTTTCGCTCGTCCTCTGACCGCCGAAGCTATAACTGAGATGTTAAGACTTCCGGACCGCGTATTACCTGATCCAATGGCCAGCGAAATGGCATGCGCTTGAGCTAAGTTGCTATCTTCACTATGCTTTGAAGATATGACGGAAGAAGCTTGGCCCGAGTTTCGTTTCGGGAAGAGCCGCAGGCGGGTTCTCATCTGGAATCTGTCTAGCCGTCAGCGTCGGAAGTTCCTCAAGTTTTCCGCTGTGTCTTACAGTATTCTCCATTTCATGCCGCAGCCAACCGCATCCGCGCCCTCACCCAATTCCGCCAGTTTTGCTGGCCTGCTGGCCGCGCTTGCCTCACCTGCGCAGAAGCCTGCATCTGCATGGAACGATGATGATCTTGAAGATGACGTTGCGACCCTCAGCTATGAGCGCGCCCTGCGCACACATACGCGTTACCGCTCAGCCAGTCTTACAGATCATCCATTGACCGAGGCCCCGGCTTCTGAGGTTGCTCGCTCTGATGCTCAAGCACAGGCCGAAGCGGAGTCTTTTAAGCAAGTTGCCTCCGATTTTGCCGCAAGCTCGAGGCTTGCGGAGATGACAGCAAAGACGGAGACGGAGTCCAACCGACTACGGTCCGTACAGTTTGAGCGGAATCTGAAGGATGCCAGTATTACCATCCGCATGAGCAAGGCGGAATGCGCTCAACTGCATCGGCGTGCCGCAGAGGCCGGACTCACCGTCTCTGCTTATTTGCGCTCTTGCACATTTGAAGCAGAGTCGTTGCGGACGATGGTCAAAGAGACCCTGACTCAGTTGCGTACGGCCACATCAGAGAAGCAGCCCCGGCGTTCGTGGTTCCGCGGAGTGGCCAACTGGTTGGCTCATCTGCTGACCCCATGGCACGGCAGCCAGCGCGTTGCTCGGGCCTGAGCATCCGCCAAGGCACTCCGGTTGTGCTATTTACACATCGGAGGCAGGTCAAAAACAATTTCTCGGTCAACCTTTGAGATTTTGGGCGCCTGGTCCCAGATGACGAGGGCTTTCTTGTCCGCGAAATCATTGGTAAGTACGGTAACCGAGGCCTTCTTCAGAACCTTCTTTAGATAGGTCCAATCCGATACTCTTGTAGCGCCCTGGCAGAAAACAGTATCGGCGGTCAGCGTGAAGGTGAAGACGTTACCGTCATCATCTTTTAACTGAATTGTCTCGCCACTGACAGTTTTGATTGGAGAATAAGTTGCGAGACCGCTTTGAGAGGTCATACCGGCCACTGTGAATGGAAGATTGGTGAGTTTATATTGTCCCTGTTGAGCCAATGCAGGCGAAACAGCACCTAAAGTAAGCAGTAGTAGTAGCCTGAAGCTGTGCTGGATGCCTCTATATTTACTTACCATTTCTCCCCCAAACAGACAAAGCTACCACACTCCCAAACCTGCGTCTACTTCGCTTCGAATGGCTGGGAGGGAGGACGGGCCATTTCGGGAGAGGTGTCATCAAGATATCATAAGCAGATGTCGAATCAGTCAACCTCCAGCACCATGCATTTGAGGTACTCGGTTTCCGGCAGGTTGAGAATCACGGGATGATCGAGAGTGGCTCCTCGCCGTTCCAACACTCGCACACGGCGATGGGCATCGGTTGCGGCCGAGGTCACACTCGCCTCCAGTTCTGCCCAACCCACATGATGAGAGCAGGAACAGGTGACCAGCAAGCCGCCGGGGCGCATCATCTTGAGTGCGCGCAGGTTGAGTTCCTTGTAACCGCGCAATGCACCCTCGACAGCGCGCAGGCTTTTAGCGAAGGCCGGTGGATCGAGCACGATGGCGTCGAATTTCTCGCCGGTCTCCGACCAGTCGCGCAGGATCTGAAAGGCGTCGCCCTCCACCCACTCCACTTGCGCCGTAAGACGGGAGCGATTGGCTTGTAAATTTCTCTCGGCTACTTCCAGCGAGGCGCGGGAGGCGTCGATTCCCGTAACCTGGGCGCAAACCTCGGCCAGGTGCAGGGCGAATCCACCCTGATAACAGCAGACATCGAGCGCCCGTCCGCCCCCTTCGCGATTCGCAAGGCCCAGCCTGCTCGCCCATTCGGCGGCGGCAGCGTAGTTGGCGCGTTGATCGAGGAATGCGCCGGTCTTTTGCCCTGAGTTGGCATCGAAGTGAAAGGTGAGGCTGTTCAGCTTGAATTGCGTGTTACCGGCTGTAGCTGCGGCGTTCGCAATAAAGAGCGGTTCGGAACTAGGCGCGGACAGGCCTTCCAGTTCGCGCATCCGCGCATCGGGCCGCTCGAGAATGACCGCCGGAGATAGTTCCTCGCGCAGCACACGGACACAGACTTTGCGTACAGTGGCTGAATCCAGCCCTTTGGTTAAGAGTTGCAGGATCACGAGGTCGCTGTATTTGTCCACAACCAAGCCAGGCAACTCGTCGGCCTCGCTGAAACAGAGCCGGCAGGCACTGTTTTGTTCGTCGAGCAACGGACGCCGCCGCTTGATTGCAACACGTAGCCGCGATTCCAGCAACTGAAACCATGAGGCCTCGTCGAGAGCTTCGCGCGACACCAGCCGCAGGGCAATCTGCGAATTGCGACTATAGAGCGCTGTGCCTAGCAGCAGGCCCCTGCTGTCGGCGACAGGCAGTAGCGCGGGAGGCTCGCCTGCAGGCACGTTAACGGACTCAATGTCGGATGCATAGACCCACACGTGGCCCGCACGCAGCCTGTCAGCGGCGCGGCGGTTGATTTTGGTGCCGGGGGCAAGCTCACCGGAGGCCGACGAGATTGGGGTCTGGGAGCTTGGGGCTGGCGCTTTGCGAACCGCGTCCGCTGCCTTGCCTTCCACGCGTGGATTTCGCCTGGAATCGCGGCCATCCTCTTGGCGTGCAGGTCGCCGTGCGGGCTGGGCTTTTTCGCGAATCCGTGCAGAAGGCGACGCGGGTGCGGTGTTTTTTGCTGCCTTATGAGGCGTCGTGGGGCGGGGGGTGCGTGGCTTGGTCATGTGCTCCCTTGGTCTGATTCATCTTAGCAAGAATGGAAAATCGGAGCGGTGTTGCCGCGGATAGTAATCCTATTCTCAGTCATGCGCATCAAACATAAGCGGCCTATAATAAGTCATGGCGACTGTCCGGCAACCCATTCCGGCTGAGGTTCTCGGTGCGCCCCCAACTGCTCAGGGGAAGGCGCAACCGGTGGTGCGTGCCGCTGCGTGGCACGCCATCGACCAGCAGACCATTGACCGGCGAATTGAAGCTCTGCTCCGCCTGGTCCACGCCAATCGCCCCAGCGACGACATCGCACTGATCCGCAAAGCATGGGAGTTCTGCGTCCGCCATCACGAAGGCCAGATGCGCGCCTCGGGTGAGCCGTACATTATTCATCCGTTGGAGGTGGGCGAGGTGCTGGCGGAGATGAAGATGGATTCGACGGCCATCGCCGCCGGCCTGCTGCACGATTCGGTTGAAGACACGCCCGCCACCAATGAAGAGATTGCCGCCGGCTTCGGCGACCAAGTGGCTCACATCGTCGAAGGCGTCACCAACATCGACAAAATCGAATTTGCAAATCGCGAAGACCGGCAGGCGGAAAACGTTCGCAAGATGCTGCTGGCCATGGTTTCCGATGTGAGGGTGGTTCTGATCAAGCTGGCAGACCGCCTGCACAATATGCGGACTCTGGAGCATTTGAAGCCGGAACGGCAAGAGGCCATTGCTCGCGAGACGCTGGATATTTACGCGCCGCTGGCTCACCGGCTGGGCATGGGCAAAGTCCGCGGCGAGTTGGAAGACCTGGCCTTTCGCTACACCGATCCGGTCAGCTTCGAACAGGTCACCGCCGCCGTCGAAGTCCGCCGCATAGAGGGCGAGCAGTTTCTGCGCGGAGTGGAGGACACACTCAATGAGCAACTGCGCGAAAATGGGATCGAGGCTCGCGTCGAGTGGCGCATCAAGCGGCTTTACTCCATCTTTCAAAAGATCGAGCGGTCCAAAGTCTCATTCGATCAGGTGTACGACTTTCTCGCCATCCGCGTTATCACGCACGATGTGGCCGCTTGCTATGCCGTTATTGGATTGATTCACGGGCTGTGGCGGCCGGTGCCGGGGCGCATCAAGGACTTCATCGCCATGCCCCGCGCCAATCGCTATCAATCGCTGCACACCACGGTGATGGGCGCGAGCGGGCATCAATTTGAAGTGCAGATTCGCACCGAGGAAATGCACCGCATTGCCGAGGAAGGCATTGCCGCACACTGGAAGTACAAGGCCGGCGAAGGTGTGGTGACGGCCCGCGACGAGGAGCGGCTGAACTGGATCAGGCAGTTGGTCGACTGGCAAAAGGAGATGACCGACCCCAACGAGTTCCTCTCCAGCCTGAAGATGGACCTCTATCCCGATGAGGTTTACACATTCACTCCTAAAGGGAAGGTTGTTGTGATTCCGGCTGACGGCACGCCGGTTGACTTCGCCTATACCATTCATACCGAAGTGGGCCACACCTGCGTTGGCGCCAAAGTGAACGGCCGCATGGCTCCGTTGCGCACCAAGCTGCGCACGGGCGACATTGTTGAAATTGTCACGCAGAAAGACCACAAACCAAGCAGAGACTGGCTCACTTTTGTTAAGAGCCCACGCGCCCGCAATAAGATCAAGCACTGGTTGAACGAAGACCATCGCCGTCGGGCTGTCGAAATCGGCCGCAAGCTGCTAGAGCGCGAAGCGCGCAAATTTAAAGTTCCGCAGAGCCTGATCTCCGACCAGGACCTGGGCCGCATCGTCGGCGAATATGGCGTGGCCACGGCCACCGATCTGCTGGCTGCGCTGGGCCTTGGCAAGCACTCCGCACGCCAGTTGCTCAGCAAGCTGGCTCCCGGAAGCACCACACAGCCGGAGACCGAGGCCGCACCGGAGATTAAACCGGGTGGCGCAACCGAAGCGGCCATGTCTGAGGCGGTACGCAAGCTGCACCTGACTGGCTCAGACTCGCTTCAGGTGGAGGGCCAGAACGATCTGCTTGTCTATCGAGCGCGATGTTGCAACCCTATTCGCGGCGAAGAAATTGTCGGCTACGTCACGCGCGGCAAAGGTGTGGCTGTTCACGCGCGCGGCTGTCCCAATGTGCAGAACCTGCTTTACGAGAGCGACCGCCGCATCAATGTCGAGTGGTCTCGCACCGTCAGTCCGGCGGGCAAGCCGCAGCGCTATCCGGTCAAGTTCACCGTCTCTTGCGACGACCGCGCCGGAATGTTGAAAGAGCTGATCGCCGTTCTCTCTGACGATAACTCCAACATCAGCGGTGTTGATATTCGCAAGGATGAGAATGGCGAAGCCATCGTCGAGCTGGTGGCCGAAGCCGAAGACGTTCGCCACCTGAACCGCATGGTCCTGAATCTGCGCCGCCTCCCTGGCGTGCGTGCTGTGCAGAGAACGCAAAAGATGTAAAGTGGTGGCCGGCACAAGACCAGCAAGCTGATAAACACAAGGAAAATGTGGATTTCACTTTCGTTTCCCTGCCGATTCACTCCGATTTCACTTAAATGCAACCTTAGGTCTGTACTGCTCAGACAACGGCGGGGTGCGGCGGAATAGTATCAATGAGCGAGTCGTTGAGCGAAAGGCCAGTCCACCGCCTTCCCGCTGGCAAAGCCGAGCGAGTTTATATGTGGCTGTGCCCATACAGAAGGAGGCCGTTTCGATGGCCAGATCAACGAAGATGCCCTTTGATTCCGTACACTTTCTTGCGACTGAAGGGCCGGGACGCAGCATACTTCGCCACAAGGCAAAGCAGACTTACTTTTCCCAGGGAGGCGCAGCCGACTCTGTGTTTTATCTCCGCAGTGGCCAGGCCAAGCTCACCGTTGTCTCCAAAAGAGGCAAAGAGGCGACGGTTACGATGCTTGCCGCAGGTGACTTTTTTGGCGAAGAGTCAATGGCGGAAGTGGATGCTCTGCGCACAGCTACTGCCGTAGCCGTAACCGTCTGCGTCGCGCTCAAAATTGAGAGAGCCAAGATGCTCAGCGTCTTGCATGCGGAGCACGCCTTCTCAGACTTTTTCATGCAGTTCATTCTGAACCGTGGAATCAGAACCCAGGCGGATCTCGTCGATCAGCTTTTTAACTCCAGTGAACGGCGTCTGGCCCGGACACTTTTGCTGATGGCGGAGTTTGGGCAACCGGGCGAGCCGGAGTCGCTGATTCCGCCGGTAACCCAGGAGACTCTTGCCGAAATGATCGGCACCACCCGCTCTCGCGTCAGCTTCTTTATGAACCGCTTCAGAAAGCTCGGCTACATCGAATACAACGGCCGTATCCGGGTTCACACGTCGCTGCTCAACATGGTTCTGCGTGATTCACTGCCAGACGAGAACGCATCAAGGCCGGTATTGCTCGACCCCCCACCCGGGCACGCACTCACCACCAAAAGATCGCGACTGGTGTGAACCAAGATCCCAAATCGTCCACTGAGCGCCCCAAGTTAGACATGGAGACAGTATGTCGTTTGGAATTTACGCTACCGGGTTCGCAATCATGATCGCCGGGTTGGCTTATGCCGCGCATCTGGTGCATGTGCCAGCACATTGGATTGTGGTGGGCGCGGTCATTCTGATCGGCTTTGGCATTTTATCGGGAGTCAAAGCTACGCGCCAGAGAGATTCTTCCAAGTAGAGCCCAAATTGTGACAGGATGCCATGCGGAATTTTCCGAGGTATCTTCATTATTTTCATCTTGAGCGTCATCGTTTCCGGGCGTAGCCTAGTCTATATATACTGATCCGTCTTTCGGCGCGCAGGATAAGACGCTCAATCTTGCATTTGCCGTTCCTTCCTTGGTTTCAGGGCCCAAACTGTACCGGAATCGTGATGCCGGTACAGGAATAGTTTTCCCAATTCAGAGATTTTTCACGTTTTCTTGAGTTTGGGTGCCAGCGGAGCGCATCGAAAGGAAACCGCAAATTATGATGGTTTTGGCGTTCATATCGAGGCCGGGCGCTGGCTGGTGGTTCTTCTCGGAATTGTTCGATAGGAGCCGCAAATTTTTGTATTTCCGGGGGTTTCTCCGGTAGGAAGGGTCCAGGATAGCCACTATGCGCTCGATGAAGGCATTCTCCTGTTTTGTATTGGCCGTCGCATTGTTTAGTTGCGTGGATTTATCGGCCCAGAGTTCTTCGGTTGCCCCGCGGATTTCAGCCAACGTGGACGATTCATCGCGGATGACGTTGCACGGGAATGTTCCGCGTTTGGCTAGGACGGAGTTTGACCAGGGCGAAGCCGCGCCTGAGACGCAATTGACGCAAGTTCGTCTTGTGCTTTCGCGCAGCACGGAGCAGCAGGCGGCGCTTGACCAGTATCTGGCCGATTTGCAGGACGCCTCCTCGCCGAATTATCACAAGTGGCTTACGCCGGAGCAATTCGGCAAGCTCTATGGGCCGGCGGATTCTGACGTTGCCGCGATAGTTGCCTGGTTGGAGTCGCACGGTCTGCAAGTGGAGCCGACCCCGGCTGGGCGCACAAGTATCGCATTCAACGGAACGGTGAGCCAGGTTGCGGAAGCCTTCCACACTTCAATCCACTCCTTCCTGACCAGCGATCAGCAGTTCACCTCGAACACCACCGACCCGCAGATTCCCGCTGCGCTGGCCGCTGTCGTCCAAGGCGTCGCCCACCTCAACACGATTCGTCCCAAGGCGCATTCCGTGCGCGGAAACCCGGGCCGTATCAACCCTGAGACCAAGCGGCTGGAGCAGTCGAATACTGAGTCGTCCAACGGGGCAAGGCCCAACCTTACGACGACCAGCGGCGGCGACTTCCTTTACATTACCCCTGCGGATGCAGCGACGATCTACAACACGCCAAATTTCTTAAACGCCAATTTTTCAGGAACAGCTTGTGGCTCCAGCACAGGTTGTATAGGCACGGGCGTGAAGATCGGCGTGGGCGGCGTTGCAAACATTGGTACCGGCAGCATCGCGCAGACCTACCGCAGCGCGTTTCTCGGAAATTCTTATGCTGTTTCTCCGACCATAATCGCCACAGGAACCGGGCTCTCGGTGGATTCTGGCAACATCAGTGAAGCGTATCTCGATATTGAACTTGCAGGAGGGCTGGCTCCGGGCGCGTCGATTTACTATTACCCTTCCCAGGATCTCTACTCAGGCATCGTTACCGCAATTAATGCCAACGTTGTGGATATTTTCAGCCTAAGTTGGGGCGATTGCGAATCGGATATGGGCAGTTTCGGCAACTCACAGTTCAACTCAATTTGGCAACAGGCTGCGACGCAGGGCATTGCAGTAACGGTTTCGACCGGCGACGACGGCTCGGCGGGCTGCGACGACCCGAACAGTGTTACTGTGGCCAGCCTGGGAATGCAGGTGAGCGGTTATGCCTCGACGCCTTATAACATCGCAATTGGCGGAACGGATACTATTGGGCTGAACAGCTCGTTCACAACTTATGCGTTTACTTCTTTTGGTAGTTCTCCCTATTACCGTACGGCTAAAAATTATATTCCAGAGTCTACCTGGAATGACTCGAACATTTCCAACACAACCATAAGCGCGAACGTGCCTGTGACGGGCAAGTATGCCGGTATTTGGGCGGGTAGCGGCGGCAAGAGCGCGAGATATAGCAAGCCCACATGGCAAACCGGAACGGGCACTTTTGACACAGACGGGACGCGCGACATTCCAGATGTGTCGCTTATGTCCGGCGATGGCATGGACTCCGCGGCATGGGTGGCATGCGACAGCACAGACAATTGCTCGTCGATATCGGGTGGAAATTTTGCGGGCTTTGGCGGCACATCCACCGCCGCGCCGGCATTTGCGGGCATCCTGGCTCTGGTGCAGCAATCGGATACAGCGAAGACGGGATGTTCATGGGTGAACTGCAAGCGGCTGGGACAGGCAGCCCAGACTTTGTATTCGCTGCATAACGGAACGAATGGCAACGTAATTTTTCACGATACGACGTTGGGCAATATCTCGGTGCCGTGCAGAAGCGGCACTACGAACTGCTCGGTAAATGCAGCAGGATATCTTTTCGAGACCGGCTATGACTCTGCTACCGGTTACGACTTGGCGACCGGGCTGGGCAGTGTGAATGTTACAAATCTCATCACATACTGGGGCACGGCGACCGGCTCGGCGGTGGCTACCGTCGCCGTAACTCCTTCACCGAATCCGGCGACCAGCATCCAGGCTATTAGCGTGACGGTCTCCGTCTCTGGAGCCAGCGGAACGCCGACAGGAACCATCACGCTGAGCAGCGGCAGTTATAGCTCCGGCGCGGTGACGATTAATACCGGAACCTGCACAGCCGCCAGTTGCGTCTTCACCATTCCGGCGGGAAGTTTGGCCATTGGCACCGACACGCTGACGGCTGCTTACAGCGGCGACACCAACTATGCCGCGAAGACGAATAACTCGAATACTGTGACGGTGACAGGACTGGTCCCAACGGTTGGGGTCTCTGCCGCAGCTACATTGAATTCAAATGTCGCGTTGACCGTGACGGTAACGACGAGCGCCACAGGGGGTGGCGGGACGCCGACGGGCACCGTCACACTGAGCAGCGGCAGTTATAGCTCCGGAGCAGTGACGATTGGAAGCGGCACCTGCACAACTGCCGCCAATTGCGTATTTACCATTCCTGCCAATACCTTCACCGCGAGTGGAAACGCGACTCTGACCGCGGTCTACAGCGGCAATACGACTTACATTTCCGCCAGCGGCACAACGACGGTTGCGGTGACATATGTCCCAGTGCCGACGTTTTCGCTGGCGGCGTCAGCAGCTACAGCCATTGCCACGCCGGGCGGGTCAACCACTTCGACGATCACTGTGACTGCGGCGAACGGATACACGGGAAGCGTCATGCTCTCCTGTGCGCTGACCAACTCACCTTCTGGAGCTTCTTATCTTCCCTCCTGTTCCATTCCCAGCACAGCGGTTTCAATGGGTGGAACAGCGACAGCGACCGTGACCTCGACAGCGGCCACCGCTGCGCTGGATTATCCCAAGCTGCCTGGACGAGGCCGAGGGTTGTTCGGAGCGGGTGGCGGCGCGGTGCTGGCCTTGCTCGTCTTCTTTGGCATTCCGGCGCGGCGGCGCAGTTGGCGCTCGATGCTGGGGATTCTGGTGATAATGGCGGCGCTAGGCACACTGTCTGCCTGCGGAGGAAAAACTCCAACCGGTTCGACCGGCACTGCGGGCACGACTCTCGGAACATACACATTCACGGTAACGGGAACCGGAACTCCGGCGGTTTCGGTGTTGCCTACAACCACGTTTACTGTGACAGTGAATTAGTTTGTTCGGGGTGATCAGTCGGGAGCAGGCGTTGGACCGGCTCTCCGTTCCCTGAAGGTAGCCTATGCGAGCGATTGGCCGCATCGCAGGTGCTTAACCTACCAGCTTGAGCGGCGCCATCCCTATGCGCGGCGGTATGAAGCTATCAGCACGCCAAGCTATCGTGAGCTTTTCGCCGTCGAGCAGTTTGCGAATCTGTGTGCGTGCATGGTCTGCCCAGGGGCCGTCTTTATCAAGCCGCGCGTAAGCCTGCCAGTGGCGCAGCGCAGAGCGTGTCTCGCCTTTGCGTTCATAAGCCAACGCCAGATTATAGTGGGCATCGGCGTAGCCGGGAGCCAGCGCAACCGCCCGTCCGTATGCTGCGATCGACTCATTTGGCCGCTGCAACTCGTCCAGCACATTGCCCAGGTCGAAGAAGGCCAGCACATAGGTTGGATCGATCTCCGTGGCGTGGCGGTAGAGTTTCTCGGCCCAGCCAAACTCGCGCAGATGAAAGTGAATCGTCCCCAAGTTTATCCAGGCCGGGGCAAAGCTCTGATCGCGCTCCATGATCTGCTGGTAGGTCTGGATGGCGCGGATTTTCTCGCCAGCTTCCTCAGCTTGTACTGCCTCTAGAAACATCTCCTGTACACCGCGTGCGTCGCCTGGGACCGGACGGCGCAGCAGCATCGGCTCTGCACTGCTCTCGAAGAGGCCCGCCTGATCGGCGCGTTCAAAGTCAAAGAGCAACTGGCGGCGGATGGGGTCCACCATCGCTCCGCTATACCGGAAGGCGAGCCGCGTTCCGGACTTTACCAGACTGGCCTCCAGCAGCGGATTTTCCATGCCAGCCACAGCTTTCATGGCCGCAATCGAGTGCCGGATCGACGCAGCGGAGACGGCATCCTGGCGCAGGGCACGCAGGGTCCGCAATTGGCCGAGGTCTTGAAAGCTGTAGGTTTTCTGCTGGTGGACGAGCTCTGCCCGCTCCCACGCCTGCAACTGGCGGGAGCCGATTTGCAAGATGCGTAATACGTCCTGGCGGCTGTAGCTGGTCACTCTTCAGTGCTCCCCTGGGTTCCCGGTAAGGCTATGGCGCTCATACACAGGCTCTGAGCTTCGGCTATTGACTTTGCACTTACTGGATTCTTCGCTTGCA
>Ga0265336_10001275_pt1 | contig 11878 bp, 25 predicted proteins | sample 42119metaG_FD_193583 | JGI IMG/M metagenome (GOLD analysis project Ga0265336, IMG submission 193583) | Rhizosphere microbial communities from Carex aquatilis grown in University of Washington, Seatle, WA, United States - 4-21-19 metaG | ecosystem: Host-associated > Plants > Roots > Rhizosphere...
GCTCAATGCCTGCCTGACAGGTGGAATTCCGGCCATTTTCTATGTGGATAACGGATCAGGATTCAAAAACGAGGCCATGAGCAACGAGGCCACCGGATTCATGGCCAGGCTGGACATTACCCTCACGCATAGCTTGCCTTACAACTCACAGGCGCGCGGGATTGAAGAGCGATCGCATCAGACGATATGGGTGCGCGGTGCCAAGACACTGCCAACCTACATGGGCGCACCGATGGATCGCGAGGCCAAGCAGAAATCTTTCAAAGTCACCCGCGCAGACATCAAGAACACCGGAACATCGCGCTTACTGATGCCCTGGAATGAGTTTGTTCAGTGGTGCCAGTTGCAGGTGGATGACTACAACAACCGCCCGCACCGCGCGTTGCCAAAGGTGCGCGATGAAATCACCGGAAAGGTGCGCCACCAATCACCGAATGAAGCATGGGCACGGGCTGTCGAGGATGGAAAAACCCAAGACTGGGCACCTGTCATGGTCGAGCCGAACGAAGCAGATGACCTGTTCCGACCATATAAAGAGGCCAAGACTACCCGTGCTGAGGTTCGTCTGTTCGGCAATACCTATTTCCACCCGAATCTGGAGCACTACCACGGCGAGATGGTCCGCGTCGGGTATGACATCCACGACGCCAGTCGCGTGTGGGTGCGCGAGCAAAGCGGCCGCCTGATCTGCGTTGCAGGCTTTGAGGCCAACAAGCGTAGCTACTTCCCGCAATCGTTCATCGAGCAGGCCGTTCAAAAGCGTGCCGAAGGCCGCATCAAGCGCGCTCAGGCCAAGATCGATGAGGCTCAGGAAGAGTTGGATGCACCGCTGCTGATCGAGCACCAGCAAGCCTATGAGCTGCCGGTAATGGCGGTCGACCAAATCGAGGAAGTGCGCGAAATGGTCCCGGCCAATGTGATCGAGATGCCGAAAGCCAAGGCCGCACGCCCCATGTTCGACACCGACGCAGGCAAGTACCGCTGGCTGATGGGCAATGCCGATCAGATCACGTCAGTGGATGATGCTTGGATCAACTACTACAGATTAACCGCCGAGTGGGAAGACATCTTCGGCGATAGAGAGGTGGCCACACGGTAGTTACGAGCTACCGCATGGCCTTTTTTGAAGCAACGAGAGATAGGAGTTTACAGCGTGAAAAAACAATTTGTCAAAACAACCAATTATGAGCGCTTCCGCACTGGCATCAGCGCGGTCGAGAACCGTGGCGCAGCCGAGGCCAGCCTGATGCTGGTGACCAGCGAGGCCGGGTTTGGAAAGTCTGCCACGGTCGACCAGTGGGCGATCCAGAACGGGGCCGCCTACCTGCGCGCCAAGGTGGAGTGGACGCCGCGCTACTTCATGACCGAGCTGGCCGAGTCGCTGAAGCTTGATTCACGCGGCCGTGCCAAGGAAGTGTTCGGACGCATCGCCGGATATATCGGTGGCCAGCAGATCCCGCTGGTGATCGATGAGGTAGAGCACTGCCTACGCGACAACGCCCAGGTGCTTGAAGCGATCCGCGACCTCTCAGACCTCACCGAAGTGCTGGTGGTGCTGGTCGGCATGGAGCAGGTGCAAGCCCGCATCGCACGCCACGCGCAGATCAGCAGCCGTATTGCCAAGGTAGTCACCTTCATGCCAAGCACGATCGAGGACGTGAAGCTCACCTGCGACCAGCTGGCCGAGGTGCAGATCGCCGACGACCTGGTTGCCGAGATCCACCGCCAGAGCGCAGGCCGCATGCGCGAGATCATGAACGCCATCGCCACGTGCGAACGCACTGCGCTGCGCAACGGTGCCGACAAGATCGCGCTGGCTGACATGGCTGGCCAGACCCTCACCCATTACTGGCAGGCTCGCCGCCCGCGCATGGTTAAGGCTGTGGTGGGAGGGCGCTGAGATGAGTGAAAACACAAGATATGACTGTGGTGAATGCCCAGACACGATGGGGTGCCTTAATCGTTGCATGAAAGCAGGCCCGCGTCACACGCCAGAGCCTTGGAGCATCGCAGAGCATGAATCTCACCCCTGGATCATCGAATGCAACAGCAATATCGAGGGGATAAAAGGCGAGATTTGCAAGATTGGCTATAAGCCAAATGCTAGACGCATTGTTGCCTGCATCAATGCCTGCGTTGATATCCCGACAGTTGATTTGGAAATGTGTCCACCCGGAGGCATGTTCCATCTTGCAGCTCATGCAAACCAGCTTGTGCAACAGCGCGACAGGCTGCTGGATTTGGTCAAGCGGATATTCCCACGCGCACTCAAGCGTGAATATGAAGAGGCCCGCGCCATCATCGCTGAACTGGAGTCCCGTTAAATGGCCTGGATCGCAGAACAGCTATTAACGGCCATCGCGCAGCACTCGCCCACCGAGTGCGTCACCGAAGCCCGCATGTGCGAGATCACTGGCCTCAAGCCGCTGCAGGTGGAGCGTGCCACGCTCAAGCTGCGCAAGCATGAGCTGCTGGTAAAGACGGACATGGGTTGCCTCCAGCTTACCGACGCCGGACGCGAGGCCGCTGCAGCTGGCAAGACGCTGCGCAGTGGCCCACGTGAATGGACAGCCCCCAAGGTCAACAAGGAAAGCCTGCGCATCCGCGTATGGCGTGCCATTCGCATCCGCCGCAAGTTCAGCATCCCGGATCTCGAAATGCTGGTCGCCCAGGGTGGTGAGAAAGACATCGCCAGCAACATCGGAAAGTATGTCCGCGCCCTGGAGAAGTCAGGCTATCTGATGAAGATGGCCAAGCGCGAGGCCGGTACCGCACTGACTAGCAACGGCTTCATCCGCTACTGGCTGAGTGATGACAAGGACACCGGGCCGCTGGCGCCGGTGTGGCGCAAGGGCAAGGGCACGATCTACGACCCGAACACCGAGAGCGAGGTGCCGCTATGTGGCTGACCATGCTCAAGCAGGCCGTAGAGCGCAGCAGCAAGGCTGCCGTGGCGATGGAGCTGGGCGTATCGCGCACCACCATCAGCCTGGTGGTCGACGGCAAGTATCCAGCCAAGACGGACAAGATCGAGGTGCTGGTGCTTAACACCTACGGCCGTGTGATCTGCCCGTTCAGCGGCGACGAAATCACGCTGGCTGTGTGCAAGAAGCACCACACCAGCGCCGTACCCACCAGCAGCCCGCGCGCCATGAAGCACTGGCGTACCTGCCAAGGCTGTGAACACAACTCCACCAAGAAGGGGCAGTGACATGCAAATGGAAATCGAAATTGATCAGCGTGCAAGACGTGAAATCGAACGTATCAAGCACCATGCTCAACTGGCCAGCAAAGCCATCAACTGGCTGGAGGTGGAAGGCTTCACCCCGCTTGAGATCATCGTTCAGTCCGAGCGCCGCGCGCCGATTGTGCGCATCGCACTCTCAACCCGCTGCGGTTGGCTGAAGCGCGAATACCTGGCCTACAAGCATGAAATCACCGCAACGCATGTCATGTGGCGCTGCAATGTCATGGGCGTCCGCGTGCAATGGACCGAGCAGGGGAACTGATATGAAACAGCATCTGATCTCTGCTTTTTATGCCCTGGTGTGGGTGCTGGCGATCTCTGGCGTGCATACGCTGGTCTCTGATCCAGTTCAGGTCGACAAGGCTGACGTGGTGGCCGGGTGCATGCCATCTGATGAAGGTGAGAAAGCCATTCTATGGCTTGAATCAGAGCATGGCGGCCTGCAGCTGCATTGCGAGAAGCATCAGGTTTTGTCTTACGGCATGGCCCAAGTGCCGGTGAGCGTGAACTGATCATGGAGGCGAAGAAAATCATTGCCTTTATGGCTGGCTACGATTCGCGCAACCCGATGCCATTTGATGCGCTGGTTGAAGCATCTGGGCTACAGCCTGCCACGCTTCAGATGATGCTGGACCAGATGTTCAACTCGATCCCGACGCTGATCAATCGTGCAGAACATACCAAGGGCGGAAAGACGCAGGTGGTCTACTGGCCAACAGGTATCAAGCCACAGGATGGCATCTTTAAATGGACCAATAACAGCCTGAGCTATTTGTTCAAAAGCCCAGCCAATACACAGCCACCGCGCCGTTCAGAACAGCCAAGGAAAGCGCCTGAACAGCCACATCAACAGGAGAACGTCATGCCAAGAGAAGGAAAAAGCCGTGCTCGCGTCATGCTCGAATATCTCGCCGAGCATGGTCAGGCGACCAATGCAAAGCTGATTGAAATATCAGGCGCAACTTCAGTAAAGCCATTCATCAAGAACAGGATTAATCAGGGCCTGATCATTAAGGACGGTCTGATTTACAGACTTGCCGATGGCGTTACGCCAGAGCTGCTGCTGGAAGATCGACGCCTGACCAACCTTCCGCCACCAGTCATCAAACCAGAGAAGCAGCAAGAACAGAATCACCTGCAGGAGTCCAACGTGCTTGAATTCAAGCGCGCTGAGGAAGTACAGCAAGTGACGCCGCAGGATCTGCCTGAGCGCGGCATGACCACGCACGATGTTTGCGTTGATGCCGATGGCCAGCTGGTTATTCAGCTGCCCGGCAAGGTGCGCATGGTGTTCCCTGCACCGGATACCAAGCGCATCAAGGCGTATCTGGCAGCGATCGATCTGGAGGCGCTGTGCGCCTGACCTGCCAGAACTGCGGTGCCGTGATCTCGCTCGATGCTGCGCTCGGCCATGACGGCGCGCGTGAAGCGGTGCAGATCGCGCTGCAGCTGCCGTCCCCGCTCGGAAAGCTGCTGATCCAGTACGTCGGTCTGTTTCGCCCGGCCCAGCGTCAGCTCTCAATGGATCGGTTGGCCAGCCTTCTAGGTGAGCTGCTGCCGATGATCGACACCGGCAAGATCGAGCGCGGTGGCCGTATTTACTCGGCACCGCATACCTACTGGCAACAGGGGCTGGAAGAGGTGCTGAATAAGCGCGAGAGCCTGACGCTGCCACTCAAGAGTCACGGTTACCTGATCACCGTCATCGCTGGATTTGCCGACAAGGCCGAGGCCAAGCAAGAAGCCAAGGCCGAAGAACGCAAGCGCCACGGTGGGCTGCAAACGGGTCAGAAAAAACAGATCCGCAGCGGTTCGCCATTAAGCCTCAAAGACACCCTGAAGAACCTCAACCAAGGAGCAAATGATGGCCACCAAGCATGACTTGATGTCTCGTATGTCATCACACATCGGCAAGGGCAAAGGCATCAGCGCCACGCATCTGGCGATCCAGCTGCATGCAACAGAACGCCACGTGCGCAAGCTGGTATCTGAAGTGCGCGACGAAGGCATTGCGATCTGCGGCACGCCCGTTACCGGCTACTACGTGGCCAGCAACTCGGAGGAACTGCAGGAGACGCTGGATTTTCTGAAGAACCGCGCGCTGCACTCGCTGCATCTGGCAAGCCGCCTTTCTAACATTCCGCTGGCCGATCTGGTCGGTCAGCTTCACATCCCGACTTAACCAAGGAGAACACATGACATCCCTAGTAGATATCGAAGCCCGCACCAAAGCCTTCTCCGAGGCACGCGGAAAACTGGTCGACATCGTCACCAGCCTCAACGACGGCATCGAGGCGCTGAAGCGCCAGCACATGCCGGCACTCAAGCGCGCCGTGGCCACAACTGCCCAGCGTCACGATGAGCTGAAGGCCATCATCGAAGAATCAGACAAGCTGTTCGTCAAGCCGCGCACGGTGATCTTTCACGGTGTGAAGGTCGGGTTCACCAAACAAAAAGGCAGCATCAGTATCGCCGATGAAGAAAAGACCATCCTGCTGATCCGCAAGCACCTGGGCGACCAAGCGGATGTGCTGATCGCTAGCAAGGAAACCGTCAGCAAAGCTGCGCTGGCCAACGTGGCTGTTTCAGACCTCAAGCGCATCGGTTGCAACGTGGTGGCCGATACAGATGCCGTGGTGATCAAGCCGACCGACAGCGATGTCGACAAGCTGGTCAACGCGTTGCTGAAGGATGCGACTGAGGAGGTGGTGGCATGAAACATAACGGTCTGATGGCTATTTTGGCCGGAATCGCACTTGCTGCAACGCCAGCAATCCCAGGGTATAAGCGCTCCGAGTTCAATGCGCTGAAGCATACGCCTAGTCCGGTTCAGAAGGCTTCAGATGGACTGGAGGTAGATGAATGAGCCAGACCCGCCGCCAATCCCTGATCGAAGCCGTGATCAACATCGTGGTCGGGTTCGGCATCAACACCGTGCTGAATTTCACCGTGTTCCCGATCTTCGGCTGGCACATCAGCATGAAACAGAACCTCGCCCTGGGCGTGATCTACACCATCGTATCGATCGCGCGCAGTTACTGCCTGCGCCGCGTGTTCAACCGGCTGCACCGGGCACACGTGTACTAGGAGGCAGACGCTCATCTCCTCCCTTACCGCCTCCGGGCGGCTTTTTGAAGTCGGTTGATCTCAGCCTGCTTCACAAAGCCAACCACTGAAAGGAAACACCATGAATCAAGCACAACTGATCGATGCGATCGCAGCCGATCCGCAGAACACCGGCACATCGAAGACTGCAATCAAGTTTGTCCTGGACGCACAGGCTCGCGTTGCTCATAGCACGTTGGGCAAGGGTGAAGAAGTAACCCTGATCGGCCTCGGCAAGCTGACCGTGAAGGAGCGCGCCGCACGCAATGGCCGCAATCCTCGCACGGGTGAAGCTGTCCAGATCCCCGCCAAGAAAGCGCCGCATTTCAGCGCTGCTGCCGCATTGAAGGCTGCACTAGTTTAGAACGTCGCCTGCAGCCCGTTAAATCAGCGGGCTGTGGAGGACGGTTTAACGGAGAAGGTCATGAAACTCAGTAAAGAACAGCAGGCTGTACTAGTGCAGCAGCTCTCTTCCCCTTGGGGAAGCGTAAGGCTCATGTGCGATGGCTATCGCGTCGACCTGCAAGTAGCCCGTGCATCAGGAATGACGTTCCGGGTCATGACCTATGTGAATGGTACGTTCAAAGGTCTGTGGTGTTCTGACAGTGAGGTGCACCCAGAGCAGAATTTTTTGCGGAAGAGTGTGAAGCCTCTGGTCTCTGCTGCAAAGCGGGCTAAAGCAGAAAAAGTATTTGGCAAACGAGCAGTGGCTAAGGATGAGTATTTTCAAAAGAAAATTGTTTTTTTCATGCCTGACTGGGCCAGCGGTAAAGCTGCGATCAGCCATCTTTGCAAGGTATGTGAGTCTGTTGAGATCGTGGACTAGCAATGGCCAAGGCACCCAACATCCGCAACCGAGAACTGGCGCAGATCCACATCGCCAAGCAGCAGCTCGGTCTCGATGACGAAACCTACCGCAGCATGCTATGGACGATCGGTCGCGTGAATTCGAGCAAGGATCTGGACCATGCCGGACGCCGTCGCGTACTTGAGCACCTTACGTCGCGCGGGTGGAAGAACGACAAGCCAAAAAACGAGTGGGCTTTCATCAAGACGGCTGCGCAGGATAAGCAGCCGCTGCTGCGCAAGATCTGCGCGGTGTGTATCGACATGAAGGTCGGCAAGGCTTATGCCGAGGGCGTGGCCAAGCGCCAGCACGGCATCGAGCGTCGTCTTGAGATGATGTCTTATGACGAGCTGTGGCAGGTTGCAGGCGCCCTGGTGCGCACCAGAAACTATAAGGGGGCAAGCAAGTGAGCGATCTGATCAAGACTGCCAGCGTGCTCAATATAGCTATCGATGAGCGTCTTCTGCCTGGCATTGTTCGCGAATTTGCAGATCTGATCGGCCTGGCTGCCACGTTGAAACTTGTGGAGCATTACCCCGGCATTCCAATGTGGGTTCCGGTGAAATGGGACTGCGCTCATGTCCTGGTGAAAATTATCGGGCACGATGCGGCGATGAAGCTGATCGAGAACTATGGTGGCGAAAGTTACCCGATGCCAAAGTGTGAAGAAGCGATCCGTTTCATACGCAATACACAGATCCGCGCTTCAGATAAGTCACAACGCCAGCTTGCGATCGAATTCCGTCTGACGGTGCGCCAGATCAGAAACATCCAGTCAGGTGTTGAGTTTGATGACGGACAGGATAAGTTGTTTTAGAGTTCAGTCTTTAAAGGGGAAGATCATGAAATATCTTATTGTTTCTGCAGTTTGTTTATTAATTTCATGGCCATGTTTTTCTGACGGTGGATACGATCAGAATGCAGGTGGCTACGATCCATCAATAGCCCAAAGGCGTGAGGCCGAGGAAAAGGCTGCGCATGATTCTCTGCTAAAGGCTCAGCAAGCTACTGCAAGAAAAGCAGAACAGAAGCGTCGTGCAGAAAAGGATAAAGCAGAAGCAGAGAGTATTGCAGACGCCAAGAAAAAGCTTAAAGAAAATGCCCCTGATTTCCTGAAGTCTCTCTCTAATGTTGAGATGTGTGCGCTTTATGGATCGGCAATTCGCAATGAATCAAGGGAATTAAACCCCCTTGATTTTGATGGTTCATTTCAATTTGTCTTGAATGAGGCAGCCCGCAGAAAGCTGACAGTTAATTCTGATTTGGCAAAAAATCCAAAATTAAAGATCGGCATGAGTGTTTGCGATCTTTTTACGGCCTATGGATGGCCTGAAAAGAACAATCGAACAGTATCTGCAAGCGGCGTGAGTATCCAGCACATTTATAATTCTCAGCGTATCAAAGCCTACGTCTATACGGATAATGGTGTCGTAAAATCTTGGCAGGATTAGGCCGTCAAACGAGTCACATTGACAACCTAAGCATCCCCGCATAAGCTTCCCTCACTTCCGCCCGGTCAATCCGGGCGGAAACGTTTCCGCCTTAATCATCCAATCAAGTCCGCCTATTCTGGCGGCATGACAACGCCCGCCCCTTTTAATCCTGATCAGTCCAGCCGAAGTCTGGATGCGCTCATCCTGCCTGCAAAAATCCGTGCGTTGAATTTTATCAATGCTGCCAAAGAGGCCGGTATCGAACTGCTCGTTACCTGCACCTATCGCTGCCCAGCCGATCAGTCCAAGCTTTACGCCCAAGGTCGCAGTGCGCATGGGCCTGTCGTAACCGACGCTCGCGCTGGCGATAGCCTGCATCAGTACCGAGTGGCTTTTGATGTCGTCCCGATGCGTAATGGAAAGCCAGTATGGGGAACGCTGGCAAAGCAGGATGCGGACTTGTGGAATCAGGTGGGCGCGCTTGGAGAAAAGTATAGCTTCGAGTGGGCTGGCCGCTGGAAGTCATTCAGGGAGATGCCGCATTTCCAATACACGGCTGGTCTGAAGTTGGTCGATTTCAAGGCTGGAAAACTGCCGGAAATGGGAGAACCTCTTCCATGAAGCAACGCAATAATTTCGAAGAGATTGTCACTACGGTAATCGTTGTTGTGCTGCTCTTTCTGCTATGCGCATATTGCCTGCCAACCTATGCAGCAGACCTTCCTGATCCAGACATGACGCCGGGCGCAACATCTTCTGATGTGGTGCGCGATGTCGCTCTCTCTGATCTTTGCCCTCACGCATCCACCAGCCTTGTCCGCAATGTTCCTGACAAGCTTAAACGCCAGATATATGCCGAATATGGGATGCAGCAAGAAACCAGAGACGATTGCACAGGCCCTGGGCATGCATGCTACGAGATTGATCATCTGTGCTCGCTTGAGCTGGGATGCAACAACGACATCAAGAATCTATGGCCGCAAGCCTATGACGGCACCGAGTGGAGTGCCCACGCAAAAGACAAGCTTGAGGACCACCTGCACAGCTTGATCTGCGCGCCCGAGCCAACGATGACGATACAGGAAGCGCAGACCTGCCTCTCTACCGACTGGATCGCCTGCTACAAGGAGGTATTCGATGAACACTAAACAAAAAATCCTGATCGGTTTTCTGGTCTTGGTCGTATGGCTGGTGCTGGCATGGGTTGGCAAAACCCCAGTCCAGCCGTTTGTCGATTCCCTGAAAGAGTTGCTCACGGTGCTGGGCGTCTATCACATCACTTTAACCAACCCCAAGGAGTAGTCATGAGGAAGATTGTATTGATCGGTATTGGAATTGCGTATGCCATTTCCCTTTCAGCCTGTGCATCGCTTCAGTATGCCGGCAATGCCAGTTATTCGGTAAAGCCGTTCAAGGATGATGCCGGTGCAACAATCTGTTGTGCCGTCGATGTGCATAACGGCAAGGAAATTGCCAATCTCGAAGCCCACATCAGCAAGGATGGCGACAACTTCACCGTTGATCTGAAGGAGCAAGGCGTTGCCGCATTCCAAGGCCAGCAGATAGCAGCCGGCGCAACCAAGGAGGCAATCGATGCTGCTGCAAAGGCTGCGGTTGCGGCAGCTCTGGCACCAGTTCTTCCAGCCCTCGCACCAGCAGCTGGAGCGGCTTTAGCGTCACCCGGATTAGGTGCAGCTGCGGTAGGCGCAGCCGCAGTAGTCGGTGGCCAGAAGGCTGGCATTCTGCCGTGAGTGCGTTCCTGGACAAACTTGATGTCACGCTGCTCGACGACACCGAGAACGAAGGGCGCGGCGCATGGCAGTTAGATCATGACTTCCGGTATCAGTCGGATGTTGTAGGAAAGACCATCACGGTACCAGCAGGTTTCGTGACTGATTTTGCCAGTGTGCCGCGACTGCCCCTCATCTATGCGCTCTTTGGCGATACCAGCCATGAGGCGGCAGTTGTCCATGACTGGCTGTACAAATCAAAAATCGTTGAACGTCCTGTAGCCGATGCCGTGTTGAAGGAGGCCTGCAGTGTCGCTGGCATCCCGGCATGGCGTCGCTGGGGCATGTATTTGGGTGTTCGAGTCGGCGGCGGAAAGCCGTGGCAAGACGATCATCTGTAAATCAATTAATCAGGAGCAGGTGAAGTGAGCAAGATGCGCGCAAAGTTGGTAGTAGCAAAAGTTGAAGAATTTAAATCATCTGATGGAGAGGTGATCGGAGAGCGTCTGAATTTCAATGCGGTAGCCAAGTCCAGCAGCTATCCAGCAGACGGTTCCGATGAAGACAACACCTATGCCAAGTTTAGCCCAGATGCGACGCTATCAATCTACATCGCAAACTCGGCGCTATTCGGTCACTTTGAGGTTGGCCAGAAATACTACTTGGATTTCACCCCGGCCGACGATCACCTGTAATGGATCAGTACGACCGAGCGCAAATGATCGATGCCGCCTCACGAGAGGCGGCAATTGCTGCCCAGCGGTCGAAAGCGCCTCATGGGGTATCGGCAGAAGAGTGTGAAGACTGTGGAGCGCCCATTCCTGAAGAGCGTCGAGTCGCAATACCGGGTGTTCAACGCTGTGTTGATTGCCAGGGAATTCTTGAACAAAAACAAAAAAGGGGATTGCGGTGAACGTGATACAGATTGAATTCTGGACGTTGGTAGAAGCTCTGGGGGCCTGTTTTGTGGCGCTAGTCGCCGGTGGCTGGGTGTTAGTCGAAATCATTATCAGGCAATTTACGTTACGCCTGGATGAGCGTCAGGAAGCGCAGGCGCAACTGCGCGAACAGCGTGAGAAAGCGCTTGATGTCAGATTTACATCTTTGGAGAAATCCATCCGCGATGAAGGCGATGGGTGGCGCACTGTCGAGCGAGAGCTGCTGCAGCTCAAGGCCGACCTGCCAGTACAGTACATGCGGCGTGAAGATGCAATCCGGCAAGAGGTGGTGATCCACGCCAAGCTTGATTCGATCGCCGCCCAGATCTACGCATTACGTGGAGAGAAATAACATGGCTATCGATATCGAAAAGCAGAAACGCGAGCAGCTGCGCTGGCTGATTCTTGAAACGCTGAATTCGGCACGCCCGATTGGCGCGAATGAAGGTTTGATCCTGCAGGTGGTTAACGACGTGCAGGGCGCCGTCACCGCGCTTGAGTTGCGCCGTGAGCTGGATTACCTGCATGATCGCGCGTTGGTCGTTGTCACCGGTAAAGACTCTCCAGTCTGGCATGCG
>Ga0265336_10001276_pt1 | contig 11870 bp, 12 predicted proteins | sample 42119metaG_FD_193583 | JGI IMG/M metagenome (GOLD analysis project Ga0265336, IMG submission 193583) | Rhizosphere microbial communities from Carex aquatilis grown in University of Washington, Seatle, WA, United States - 4-21-19 metaG | ecosystem: Host-associated > Plants > Roots > Rhizosphere...
CTCTTTCCACGAGTGACATTGATTCTCCGCGCGCGTGGCGGGGCGCGCTCGCTCCCTATGCGCAGCCGCGGCTCAGCCGGAGTCTCGTCGATCTCGCGACGTCGGTGGTGCCGTATCTCGCCCTGCTCGTCGCGATGGTGTTTGCGTTGCGTGTGTCGGTCTGGCTCTCGCTGGCGCTCGTCGTGCCGGCGGCGGGGTTCTTGACGCGCACGTTCATCGTCTTCCACGACTGCACGCACGGGTCGTTCATGCGCTCGCGCCGCGCGAATGACGCGCTGGGTGTCGTGTTGGGCCTGCTCGTGTGGCTGCCGTACCGCGGCTGGCAGCACGAGCACGCCGTCCATCACGCGACAACCGGAGATCTCGACCGGCGCGGCGTCGGCGACGTCGTCACGCTGACCGTCGCCGAATACGAGGCGCTGCCTCCGCGGAAGCAGTTCAAGTACCGGCTCTACCGCAACCCGCTGATCATGTTCGGCCTCGGCTGGTTCCTCATTCTCATCTGGAATCCGCGGTTCGTGCGGCCCGGGGCGTCGACGCGCATTCGCAACAGCGTGTTGTTGACGGATCTCCTGCTCGCTCTGATCGTTGCCACCGCCTGCCTGACCATCGGCTGGCGCGACTACCTGCTCGTGCAAGGCCCGATTCTCGCGGTGAGCGGCGCCGTCGGCGTCTGGCTCTTCTACGTGCAACACCAGTACGAGGACACGTACTGGCAGGCGCACGCCGACTGGCGCTTCGACCACGCCGCGCTTGCGGGGAGCTCGTACCTGAAGCTGCCGGCGGTGTTGCGCTTCTTCACCGGCAACATCGGCTTCCACCACGTCCACCACCTCAGCGTCGGCATCCCGAACTACAACCTCCAAGCCGCCCACGAGGAGAGCGACCAACTCCAGACCGTCCCGGAGCTCACCGTGTGGCAGGGACTCCACGCCACCACGCTGAAACTGTGGGACGAACGGCGCGGCAGGCTCGTCACCTTCCGCGAGGCGCGGGCCGAGCACTCCTAACCCGGGGGATACGCTTGAGTCGTGAGCGGGGTTCGGCTTTTCGTTCGGCGGGTGATTCGCGCGGTCAGGATTGCCGCAACGGACGGGAGGATCCCGCGGCCCCTCAGATGGCTTGCCGGTCTTGGGCTGCTTCCGATTCCCGGGCCTTTTGACGAGGTGCTCCTGCTTCTCGTATCGGTGCCGCTCGTCCTCTTCTATCGCCGTCCGGTGCTAGAGGCGTGGGCCCGTGCCGGCGACGCGTAGCGGCGTGTGCGGCTGATGTCCGAGTCGCGTCGCCACGGAGGCGGTCACGCCGGCCACGTGCACGGTGTCGCGGCCGATACGAGCAAGCGTCGCCTCGCCGTCGCGCTCGGCCTGATCGTGGCCTTCATGACCGGCGAGGTCGTCGCCGGCATTCTCGCGCACTCGCTCGCACTCCTCTCGGACGCAGCACACATGCTGACCGACGCAGGCGCGATCGCGCTTTCGCTGTTTGCACTGCGCCTCGCCGCCCGGCCGGCGGCCGGGGCGATGACCTTCGGGTTCAAGCGGACCGAGATCCTTTCGGCTCAGGCGAACGGCGGCAGCCTTCTCCTGCTCGCGGGGTTGATCGTCTACGAGGCGATCCGCCGGCTCGTCACTCCTCCGCCGGTCTCTGGCTGGGTCGTGACCGTCGTGGCCGTTATCGGGATCGGCGTGAACCTCCTGGCAACCTGGCAGCTGGCGAAGGCAAACCGGGAGAACATGGCCGTCGAGGGGAGCTTCCAGCACATCCTCACCGACCTCTACGCCTTCATCGGCACCGCGATCGCGGGCGTCGTCATCGTCACGACCGGCTTCCACCGGGCCGACGCGATCGCATCTCTTGTCGTCGCCGCACTCATGCTGCGCGCCGCCTACGGTCTCCTCAGGGACTCGGGCCGCGTCCTGCTCGAGATGGCCCCCAAGCAACTCGACGTGCAGGAGATCGGCGACGCGCTGGCCGGCTTCCCCCACGTCGCCTCGGTACACGACCTGCACGTGTGGGAGATCGGGTCGGACTTCCCAGCGCTCTCGGCCCACGTCCTCGTGCACAAGGGCGACGACTGCCACGCGATTCGCATCCGGCTCGAGCAGCTGCTCCACGAGCGTTTCGGCATCGACCACACGACGCTGCAGATCGATCACGAGGCAGGAGGCTTGGTGCAACTCGGCCGCCGCGCCGAGAGTGCCGACCGCTAGCCCGTTCTGCCCCCGGTACGCTCGACTCGATGCGCCGTTTGGCCTCGACCCCGGGAGTCGTGCTCGTCGCTATCGCGGCGGCGATGTGGGGAACGGATCCGATCATCCGCAAAACGATGTCCTTCTCGACATCAGCGACGACGATCGTCTTCGGCGAGCACGTCATCCTCGTGGCGCTGACGCTGCCGCTTCTCCTCCCCGCGCTGCGCGCCGTCTTTCGCGCCGGCCCGCGCTTCGTCGCAGCGGCCGTCGTCGTCGGGGCGGGAGCCTCGGCCGTCGCGACGATCCTCTTCACCGACGCGCTGATCGGCCACTCCGACTTCATCACCCCGGTCGTGATCCAGAAGATCCAGCCGTTCGTCGCGGTCGGCGGCGCAGCACTGCTCCTCGGCGAACGTCCCCGCCCCCGCTTCGCGTGGCTCTTCGCCCCCGCGCTCGCCGGCTTCTGGCTCGTCAACCAGGCGAGCCCGCTCCATCCCTCGGCGAGCGGCCTCGTCGTCATCGCCGAGGCGACCGGAGCCGCGGTTCTCTGGGCGATGGGAACCGTCCTCGGGCGCTATCTCTCGCGCGAACTCGAGTTCCAGCATGTGCTCTCTCTGCGCTTCTTTTTCGGGCTGATCGCAAGCGCGATCGCGCTTCCCGTGATGGGTGCGAGCGCGTACTCGAACGGCCACGACAGCCTGCTGATCCTCTACCTCGCGCTCGTCACCGGCCTGATCGCGCTCGCGCTCTACTACTACGGCCTGCAGCGGACGCCGGCGATGCTCTCGTCGCTTGCCGAGCTCACGTATCCCGCGGTCGCAGTGATCGCCGGGATCTACGCGTACAGCCAGCACCTCACGTGGTCGCAGTGGGTCGGCGTCGGCGTGATCCTCACCACGGTCACGCTCCTGCCGCTGCAACGGCGGCTGTCGATCGTCGAGGTAGTCGCCGCGCCGGAGCCGGCGCCTGCGTGAAGCTCCTCCTCACGTCTGCCGGGATCAAGAACGCAGCCATCAACGAGGCGATGCTCGCGCTGCTGGGCAAGCCGATCGACGAGTGCGACGCGCTCTGCATTCCGACCGCTTCGTACGGCCACACGAGCTTCGCGGGCGCGCGGCGGTTCGTCGCCGGAGAGAACCCGAACTGCCCGATGGTCGAGCTCGGCTGGAAGTCGGTCGGCCTGCTCGAGCTCTCCGCGCTTCCGACTCTCGACCGCGAGCGCTGGGTTGCAGCGGTCGAGGCGGCGGACGTGCTCCTCGCGAACGGCGGCGACTCGCTCTTCCTCGCGCACCACATGCGCGAATCGGGGCTCGCCGAGCTCCTTCCCACGCTCGACACGGTCTGGGTCGGCTTCAGCGGCGGCAGCATGGTCATGACGCCGCGGATCGGCGACGACTTCAAGGTGTGGGAGCCGCCGGGCGGCGGTGACAGGGCGCTCGGATTGGTCGACTTCGCGATCTTCCCGCACCTCGACCATCCCGACCTGCCGGAGAACACGATGGCCGACGCGGAACGCTGGGCCGCCGGCATGGACGTCCCGTGTTACGCGATCGACGACGACACCGCCATCGTCTGGGTCGACGGCTCGGTCGACGTCGTCTCCGGCACCGGGCACTGGAGGCTCCTCTCGTGAAGCTCCTCCTCACGTCCGGTGGGATACGAAACCCGAGCATCCGCGCGGCCCTCGACGACCTTCTTCCGAAGCCGATCGAAGAGTGCGACGCCCTCGGCATCACGACGGCCTCGTACGCGCATCCGATGGCCGGCCCGCGGCGCGCGTGGAGCTTCATCGCCGACGACTCGATGACCGCGCTCGGCTGGAAGTCGCTCGGCTTGCTCGAGCTGACCGCGCTGCCGAGCCTCGGCCGAGATCGGTGGCTGCCGTGGGTGCAGGAAACGGACGTCTTTCTCGTCAACGGCGGCGACACGCTCTTCCTCGCCCACTGGCTGCGCGAGTCGGGGTTGGCGGAGCTCCTCCCGTCGCTTGACGCGATCTGGGTCGGCTTGAGCGCCGGGAGCATGGTCATGACCCCGCGGGTGGGCGAGGACTTCAAGCAGTGGGATCCGCCCGGCGGCGGCGACAAAGCGCTCGGCGTCGTCGACTTCTCCATCTGCCCGCATCTCGCTCCGGAGGGCGAGTTCGGGAACACGATGGCCGACGCGGAGAGCTGGTTCGCCACGATCGATGTCCCGGCCTACGTGATGGACGATCAGACGGCGATCGTCTGGGTCGACGGCGAGGTCGAGGTCGTTTCCGAAGGCACCTGGCACTTCCTGAACCGCTAGTCAATTAGGCTCGCGTCGTGGACCTTCGCGACACGCCCGAGCAAGCGCAGTTCCGCGCCGAGGTGCGCGGCTGGGTCGACGCGAACCTGCCGGCCGACAAGCGCGGCGGGCGCGGTGGCGCGCAGCGGTTCGACGATCCGTTCATGCGCGAGTGGAGCCGGCTGCTGTATGAGGCGGGCTATGCCGGGCTGACGTGGCCGAAGGAGTTCGGCGGCGCCGGCGCTCCTTACACCTACCAGGCGATGCTGTACGAAGAGCTCGCCGCCGCCCAGGCTCCGCCGCACATCGGCGTCATCGGACTCGGGATGGCGGGGCCGACGATCATCGCGCACGGCACCGAGGAGCAGAAGGCGCGGTACCTCCAGCCGCTCCTTGCCGCCGAGGAGATCTGGTGCCAAGGCTTCTCCGAGCCGGATGCAGGCTCCGACCTCGCCGCCGCGCGCACGCGCGCCGAGCGACGCGGCGACGTGTACGTCGTGAACGGCCAGAAGGTGTGGTCGTCGTTCGCGCACATCGCCGACTTCTGCATCCTCGTCACGCAAAACGACCCCGCAGGCCAGCGCTACCGCAACCTCACGTACCTCATCGTCGACATGCACGCGCCCGGCGTCGAGGTGCGGCCGCTCCGCCAGATCACCGGCGAGGCGGAGTTCAACGAAATCTTCTTCAGCGACGTCGAGGTGCCCGTCGCCAACCGGCTCGGCGAGGAGGGAGACGGCTGGGCGGTCGCGATGACGACGCTCCTCCACGAGCGCGGCACGCTCGGGTTCGCGCTCACGGCGACGTTCGACGGCCTCGTCGGACGGCTGCTGCAGGAAGCGCGCGAGCTGCAGCCGGGCGAGCTCGTGCGCGAGGCGATCGCGCGGGAGTGGATCGAGCTGCAGGCGCTCCGCTACACGAACTACCGCGCGCTCGGGACGCTCGAGCGCACCGGCATCCCCGGGCCGGAAGGCTCAGGCGTGAAGCTCCGCTGGTCGGAGGCGAACCAGCGCCTCACGAAGCTCGCGCGCGAGCTGCGCGGGCCGGACGGGATCCTCGACGACGGCTGGTGGAACCACCAGCAGCTGCGCTCGCGCGGCAACACGATCGAGGCCGGCACGTCGGAAGTCCTCCGCAACATCATCGCCGAGCGCGTGCTCGGGCTCCCGAAGGGCCGCTGATGGATTTCGCGCTCACGCCTGAGCAGCTGCAGCTGAAATTCGCCGCGCGCTCGTGGCTCGCGGAGAAGTTCCCGCTCGACCGCGACTTCGAGGCGCAGGACGACCGCTGGTCGGAGCTCGAGGAGCTCGGCTGGACGGACGTCGCGGAAGCCGGCCTCGGCTTTGTCGAAGAGGCGTTGCTGCTCGAGGAGCTCGGCTACGCGCTCTATCCCGGCCCGTTCCTCCAGCACGTGACAGGGCTCAAGAACGACGGCGCGACCACGGTCGATGCGACGCGCCTCCTCGCGACGCCGCCGCAGGAGTCCCCGAAGCTCCGCGCCGCAATGGCCGCCGAGGCGGTCGGCATCGCGCAGCGCGCGCTCGATCTCGGCGTCGAGCACGCGAAGACGCGCGAGCAGTTCGGCAAGCCGATCGGCACGTACCAGGCCGTCTCCCACCCGCTCGCACAGACGTACACCGACGTCGAGCTCGCGCGCTCCCTCGCGTACTGGGCAGCGTGGTGCGTCGCGGAGAACGACGAGCGCGCCCCACTCGCCGCAGCCGCCGCGAAGGCGTTCGCGACCGAAGCCGCAGTCGCCGCGTGCGAGCGCTCGATCCAGGTCCACGGCGGCACAGGCTTCACGTGGGAGCACCCGCTGCACCGCTTCTACAAGCGCGCGATCTGGCTCGAGGGCTTCGGCACGCGCCCGTCCGCGCTCCGCCTCGAAGTCGCGAACGCGCTACTCGCGTAGACCGAGCGGCTTCAACCACAACTGGCTCCGCATCCGCCTATAGCGCGATCGATCGAGAGCGACCCTACGCCGGTCAGGTACGAGACAGAGCGCCACACATGTGGCGTCCCGTCCGTCCCTCGAATCTCGAGGAAGAACCCTTCATACCGAGGAGTCGATCCCTCGCCAAAGAGCCTTTCCTCGACCGTCCCGAGATTCGCGGCGGTCGAGCGGATATGCGGCGCCGTCAGAACAACGGCCGGCGCAGCTCCCAGCGCGCGGAAGACGGTCACGCTGTCGACCCGCAGACCAAGCGAGGACGCGCGTCGCTCGATGTAGTTCCTGACTTCCGCGTCCGTGTCGTCGGCTCCTGCGAAGTGCTGTCCTCGTGCGACGCCGCCCATGCCGCCACCGAGGTTCGGAAACACCTTGCCGTTGGGAACTTGGGCGCTGACATCGATAGTGCCGATGTCGCTCTGAAGCGCCCGGTGCGAACCCGCCAACTCCACGAGCGCGCCCGTGAGCAAATCGACCTGCCATAACGGCTCCATCGTGTCGACGCCCGGTCGCGGAATCTTCACCCGCACGTGCAACGACGGCACTGCTGCGCGCGCTGCCTGGGCCTCTATCTGGCGCCCAACAGCGGTCGCGTCTTTCCAATGCGGAGGCCCGCCTATCCGTGCCCACACGATGTCGCTGTGCACCCGACCAGCATCCAGCGAGGCAAGCACGCGACGCAGGGCCGACGTCGCAGGGATCGGTGGCGGCGAACTCGTCGTCGGCACGTAGGCGATGAGCCTGCCTAAGGAAGCATGTCGACGGTGCGAGGGAGTACTTCCTCCACCGACGGCAAGAGCCACCGTTATGCCCCCAGCGAGCACAACGACGAAAAGAGGGACGCCGAGCGCTATCCGCCGCCGACCAGACATCAGATCCCTCACACGCCTCATCGTGGACTCGACCGTGTGCGATTGCAAGGCCGTGCCACTGCTCGCTGCTTCGGCGCGACGAGTGCCGCTCCGCCGATCCGTCCCACGTAGGAGAATGCGCGCATGGACGGGCTGATGATGGACTTCCCGCTCACGCTGCCGCACCTGCTGCGGCGTGCGGAGCTGTTCTTCCCCGACGGTGAGATCGTCACGCGGCTTCCCGACAAGAGCTTCCACCGCACGAACTACCGCGAGACGATGCGGCGCTCGCGCCAGCTCGCGGCTGCGTTGCGCAAGGCCGGGCTCGAGCGCGGCGACCGCGTCGCGACGCTTTGCTGGAACCACTACCAGCACCACGAGGCGTACTTCGGGATCCCGTGCGGCGGGTTCGTCCTCCACACGCTCAACCTCCGCCTCCACCCGGGCGACCTCGCGTACATCGCGACGCACGCGCACGACAAGGCGGTGATCGTCGACCGCGCGCTCCTGCCGCTTCTCGAGCAATTCAAGAGCGAGACGCCGATCGAGCACGTCTTCGTCGTCGAGGACTCGTACGAGGAGCTGCTCGCGACCGCCGATCCGGACGAGTGGGAAGACCCGCAGCTCGACGAGAACGAGGCGGCGGCGATGTGCTTCACGAGCGGGACGACCGGCCGCCCCAGAGGCGTCGTCTACTCGCACCGCTCGTCCGTCCTCCACGCTCTCGGCGTCGGCGCGAACAACCCGCTCGGCCTCGGTTTCGGCGTCGAGGACGCCGTGCTGCCGGTCGTGCCGATGTTCCACGCGAACGCGTGGGGCTACCCGTATCTCGCGACTATGCAGGGCGCGAAGCTCGTCTACCCCGGCCCGCACCTCGACGCCGACTCGCTCCTCGAGGACATGGAGCAGGAGAAGGTCTCGTGGGCCGCGGGCGTGCCGACGATCTGGATGGGGATTCTCGCGCGGCTCGACGAGGAACCCGGCCGCTGGGATCTCTCGGCGATGAAGGCGATGCTCGTCGGCGGCTCGGCGGTGCCGCGCGCGATGATCGCCGCCTTCGAGTCGCGCCACGGGCTGAAGATCGTCCAGGGCTGGGGCATGACCGAGACGTCGCCCGTCGCGTCGACCGCGTGCCTCGCCGCCGACCTCGTGGACGCCGACGACGACACGCGCTGGGACTTCCAGGCGATGGCCGGCATCCCGCTCGCGTTCGTCGAGATCCGCGCGCGCGCCGGCGACGAGGACGTGCCGTGGGACGGCGAGGCGATGGGCGAGCTCGAGGTGCGCGGGCCGTGGGTGGCGGCGAGTTACCTCGACGCGCCCGACACCGCCGACCGCTGGAGCGCCGACGGCTGGTTCCGCACGGGCGACATCGTCTCGATCCACCCGCGCGGGTACATCCAGATCAAGGACCGCTCGAAAGACGTCATCAAGTCGGGCGGCGAGTGGATCTCGTCCGTCGAGCTCGAGAACGCGCTCATGGCCCATCCGGCCGTGGCCGAGGCGGCCGTGATCGCGATCCCCGACGAGAAGTGGGCCGAGCGGCCGCTCGCGGCGGTCGTCCTCAAGGAGGGCGCGACGGCGACGAGCGAGGAGCTGCGCGCGTTCCTCGAGCCGCAGTTCGCGAAGTGGTGGCTGCCCGAGCGGTTCGAGTTCATCGACGCGATCCCGAAGACGAGCGTCGGCAAGTTCCGCAAGATCGAGCTGCGCGAGATGTTCACCGCGTGAAGGCCGCGGTTCTCAGCGGTGTCGGCGGCACGTTCTCGATCGAGGACGTCCCCGATCCGGAACCGAACGACAAGCAGGCGCTCGTCCGCGTTCGCGCCGCGGCGCTGAACTTCGCGGACGTCCTCATCCGTCGCGGCCAGTACCCGCAGATGCCGGAGTTCCCGGCGATCATCGGCGCCGAGCTCAGCGGCGAGCTCGAGGACGGGACGCGCGTGATGGCGCTCACCGGGCACGGCTGCTACGCCGAGCTCGCCGCCGTCGACAGGCGTGCGCTCGTGCCCTTGCCCGAGGGCGCGTCGTTCGCGGAGGGCGCAGCGTTCCTTCTCACGTTCCTCACCGCCTACATCCCGCTCACGCGGCAGGTCGTCCTGCGGGACGGCTCGACGGTGCTCGTCTATGCGGCCGCGGGCGGCGTCGGGACGGCGACGATCCAGGTCGCTCGCGCGCTCGGCGCGACGGTGATCGCGGCGGCGGGCTCCGCCGAGAAGCTCGAGCTCGCCCGCGGGCTCGGTGCCGCCGAGGCGTATCTCTACGACGAGATTCCCGAGGACCTGCGCGTCGACGTCGTCGTCGATCCGATCGGCGGGGAGCTGTTCGAGCCGACGATCGCACGGTTGAAGCCGCTTGGTCAGCTCGTGGCGATCGGATTCGCTGCCGGAATGTGGCCGGACGTGCAGCCGGCGAATCTCGTCGGACGGAACGTCGGCATCCAGGGCGTCTATCTCGGCCGGCTCATGCGGCACGCGCCCGACGTCGTGGCGGCGGCCGTCGGCGAGCTGCTCGAGCTCTGGACTGCGGGGAAGATCAAGCCTCTCGTCGGTGCAGAGTTCCCGCTGGCCGACGTCGAGAAGGCGCACGAGCTCCTCGAGTCGCGCGGCAGCGTCGGCAAGGTCGTCCTGCTCCCGTGACGGCTCTTGTGACGGGCGGCCGGGGCGGGATCGGCTCGGCGATCTGCGCACGGCTCGACGATCCGCTCGTCCTCGACCTGCCCGAGTTCGACGTCGGCGATCCCGACGCGTGGCGCGCGCTCGAAGGCGAGTTCGACGCCGCGTTCCTCAACGCGGGGATCGGGATCGGCTATTCCGACGTCGCCGAGCTTCCCGACGCCGAGTGGCAGCGCATCCTCCGCGCGAACCTCGACGGCGTCGTCTACGGGACGCGCGAGCTCGCGGCGCGGCTGATGCCGAACGGCGGCTCGATCGTCGCCACGGCCTCGCTCGCGGGCCTGACAGACATGCCGCACGACCCGAGCTACAGCGCGACGAAGGCCGCGGTCATCGCCTGGGTGCGCGCGTCGGCGCCGGGCCTCGCCGCCCGCGGCATCCGCATCAACGCGATCTGCCCCGGGTTCGCCGACACGAACATCGTCACCGACGAGCTGCGCGACATCCTCGACGTCCCGCTCATGGATCCGGCCTTCGTCGCGGAAGCCGCGCTGCAGGTGCTCGACGATCCAGAGACGGGCCGAGCCTGGGTGATCCAGCCGAACCGCGTCGTGCCGTTCGAGTTCCGCGGAGTTCCCGGGCCGCGATGACCCCGGTCACGTTGCTGGGGCGGGGCTGGCAAAGGAGCCAAGCGCTCGCCGCGAAGGGCAGTACGTCGCGGTACGACCGAGCGGCGAGCGCGCAGGATCCTGCGGCCAGCGCCGTCAGCCTTGCGCGGAGCCCGGCTCCGCCGGGCGGGAGCGCAAGGCGGCCAGCAGCGTGACGCCGCGCGACCGTCTCCCGTGGGGCGAGAACCCGCCGCCCGACCCGCACGTCTGGAACACGCTCGGCTACCGCGGCGTCGAGCAGGCGAACGGCCGCTCGGTGATCGAGTGGGACGCGCCGCCGGAGTACTGCTTCCACGCGCCGAGCGGCCCGATCGTCCATGGCGGCATGGTCGCCGCGCTGCTCGACACCGCGATGGGCGGTGCGTGCTGGACGCTGATGGAGGAGAACGAGGACTTCCTCACCGCCGACCTCCGCACGGAGTTCCACCGCTCGGCCCGACCGGGAGTGCTGCGCGCCGAGGGCCACGTCGTGCAACGCAACCGCCGCGTCGTCTTCTGCGCTGCGGAGCTCTTCCAGAACGGCGAGCTCATCGCCAGCTCCCGCTGCACGCAGATCGTGCGCCGGACGGGTTAGGCCGCGCTCAAGCCGGGCCGCGCGCCGGCCGATAAGGGGAGGTGCCAATGGTGATCGATCGCGCGCCCCTCGGCCTCCTGATCTCGACCCTCGGCGCGGCCGTGCTCGCGCTCTCCGTGTTCGCGCCCTGGTACGGAGTGAGCATCACCGCCGAGGGCACCGCCGTTGCCCAGCAGGAGATCGTCGCCATCGCGCGGCAGTACGGGAATACGGCCTTCCAGGCGCGGGCGAACGGGCTCGGACCTCGCTTCAATCAACTCGCCGGGCGTCAGCTCGCCACCGTGGACGCGCACCAGAGCTTGAAGCACGTGAGCGAGATCCTCCTCGCCCTCGCCGGCATCGCGCTCCTCGCGTCGCTCCTTCGGCTCGCCGACATGCGCGGGATGCTCGCGGCGAGCGGCGGCCAGGTCGCTCTTCTCGGGGGGCTGGCGGCTGCCGTCGTTCTGTTCCGGATGCTCAAACGGCCGGATCCTGCTGCGAGTCTCATCTCGCTGTCGCTCGGTTGGGGCATCTGGCTCGCGCTGCTGAGCGCAGGCGTGGTCGTCACCGGCGGGCTCATTGCCGGCACCGCACGGACCGACTGGCGCCGGAGGCCAAAGGTCGGGCCTGGGCCGCCGCCGATCGGACGTGACGTGGCCAGCCCACTCGCAATGTTTCGCGAGCGGCCCTGACCTCCGGCTAGAGCCGGTACTCCCAGCCGGGCAGCCAGGAGAACGGCGCGGCCATGGCGTCTTCGAGGCTCCGTCCGCCGGCGACGACC